>Ga0185299_10004426_pt1 | contig 16989 bp, 16 predicted proteins | sample PaiPotPPA55metaG_FD_128002 | JGI IMG/M metagenome (GOLD analysis project Ga0185299, IMG submission 128002) | Iron sulfur acid spring bacterial and archeal communities from Banff, Canada, to study Microbial Dark Matter (Phase II) - Paint Pots PPA... ...
ACACCCAGACCTCTGACAGGTCTGCTACCGTGTATAACTTTGTGTCCGGCTGCACATACATATTGGGTAGTGCGTTCTTCTCGGTTACGTAGCCGGAAACCGGAGAGTTGATCGTCAGGTCGGTGATCACCTTGCCCGTGGCATCGAGCTTTGCGATTTCACTCGGAGGTATCTCCCATTGCAGCAGTCGTTCTTTGGCTGCACCGAAGAGTGACTCCGCTCCCGACGCGACTCCGTTGACCGAACTCTGGTGCATAGTGGCCGCGTTGGTCTTCGCGAGCAGGTATTCCTGCTCCGTTGTCACGAGATCCGGGCTATAGATCGTGAACAGAGGTTGGCCTTTGCGTACGAAGTCACCGGTTGCATCGGCATAGACCTGACGAATCCAACCGGCGAAACGCGTCTGCACGTAGGCGAGGCGCCGTTCGTTCGCCTGCACATTGCCGTAGAAGCGGAGTTCGTCACTGACGGCCTTGTATTCCACTTGTCCGATCTGCACGCCAATGCTCTGCATGCGCTGTGGCGTGAGCTGAATTGGTGCCAGCGGGACCTCAGATTGCGCCGGTGTAGCTGGCGTTTCACTCATCGCCATGCCTGGCATGTTTGGCTGCGCGGCGTTTCCAGTGTTGACGCGTGCTGGCATTTGTTGCTCAGCGCCGGTAGGTGCCTTCTGGTTCAGTCGCCACCAAAAAGCAGCAGCGACGATCACCAGCGCGACCGCAGTGAGCAGCGTTATCCAAAACGCCCGCCGGTATTTCCGGGCCTCGGCATAAGCCGAAATCTCTTTTTCGATAGTTTCGTAATGATCGGTCATGGCAATGTCACTCCTGTCAGTCGTTCCAGCCGCGCCAAGGCGGACTCGTGCTCAGCCAGTTCCTGCCGGTACTCCAAATCCAGATTCAGTACATCGAGAAAATTACCCAAGAGCGTTTCGAAGTCTTCTCGGTTCGCCTGGTATGCCGCCATTCCTGCGCGAAAATTTGCATCCGACTGCGGGATCAATCCGCCCTTGTAAATGTTCAAACGCTCCTCCGAGCTTCGGACCATCACATACTGCTGTTCAACTTCAGACGAAACGCGTTGCACTTCACCCTGCAATTCCTGCTTGACTCGCTCACGGTTTTGCTCGGCTTCCGCAAGCTCGGCTTTTTGCCGGCCACGATTCGGAAGACGGATACCGAAGGTCGCCATGTAGTAGGCGCGGTATTGAGTGGGGTCGGTACGCTCATACATGTACTCGACCATGAAGTCTGGGCGGAAGTCCTTATGCGCAAGATCGACTCGGGCTTCTTGCCCTTGAACCATTTGCTGCCTAGAGCGGATGTCGGGGTTCTGATCTTGCACCCGTTGAAGCAGCTGCGCATCGGTGTAGAGCAGGGAAGTCGGCGTGAGAGGCTCAGCGACTATGTCCGGAGATGTCTGCGGACGATTCAGGATTTGCTTTAGCTGTGCTTCAAGCTGGCCTACTTCCTGGTGGTGGTGAGCAATTTCTTGCAGGATCTTTGTGTGCTGGATCTGCGCTTTAAGGACGTCTTGCTGGTTACCTTGGCCGACACGGTAGCGCGATTCCACCACCTGCTGGACTTGATTCAAGAGCTGATCGTTGCGCTCGAGTATGCCTAAAGTCTGTTGAAGGTAAGCTAGTTGAAAGTATGCTAGCTTTAAGCTCTCAACTGCGCGCCGCCGAACCGCTTCAGAGTCCGCGAGAAAAGAACTCGCCTCAAATTCTGCAACTTTGCCACGCAAGCCACGTTTTCCGGGAAAAGGTAAATCCTGAGAGGCCCCGATTCCGATGTAGGCAAAATTGCTGTTGCTGTATCCAGCAAATGGTCGAGGGCTACCAACACTGAACTGCTGAACACTTATCTGGGTTTCCGGCAACGCCGATGCCTGCTTCGGAACGTTCGTGGCGGCCTTCCACGCGTGTAGCGAGGCGGCAATTTCAGGATTGCTCCGTTCCACCTCCTGCACCAATTCCTGAAGCGGGCTGGGAGAAGCAGCACCGTGCATGCCCTGATCCTTCATCGGAGCAGGCGTTTGTGGCACGTCCATCGTCCCCTGGGCGTTCACCAACATCGGTGACAAAGGGACGGCAGCCAATACTACGGCGATAAAAGCGCGGATTGCTCCGGAGGTGAGCCGGTGCGTATAAGCAAAGTTCATCTTTCCTCCAAATAGAAAACACAAATGCGCGCAGACGCACGAAGGCGTCAGCGCCTATGAGGAAAGACGATCAGATTCTGAGGATTGTGGTGGTTGTCGAATCTAGTCCTGGCGGACTATGCGTGCATGAAACCCGAGACGACCATTGTGCCAGCGAGAAGTACGCGTCGGCTTGCGCGGTCAGGGGAAGCGCGTGAAACAGAACTGAACTGACATGATGCAATTGTGAAGAGGCAGTCTTTAGAGCGTGAAAATCAGCAGGAGTAGCGGTTGACTGGCAGCAGGGATGGGATTTCGCCATCCCCATGTCCCCACACTGCCTGGCCATCTTCTTGCAGCATTCCCGCTCGGCTGGTGTCATCGCCCCATTTGGCACTACACACGCCATCACCGGCAGCGCACCGAACACGAACGCCAGAGCGTAAACGCCGATTTTGGGTAGCAATTTCACTAGCGTCAGTTTACCTGCAAGTGATATTTAGACGCAACAGCGGGGAAAAGGTTTCAGATTACCCTGGTGCACATGGCGGGATACACCTCATGCTGATATCGGCTTGATTATCTCGAAATGAGCGCATTGCGGCAGCGGGACGTGTAGTCGGTTACACGTAGACGTGCCTTCCTTTGCGGCCGATCTGCCCTGAATCGCCCGACGCCGGAAAGCACTCGGGAGTTTCCCCTCACGATCCGTTAGGTCGTCGTTGTAAACGGCAATTTCTCGCTTGAGTGTATTCTCCCATCCACACCGTCCGTCCCCGAACACAGTTTTTCTTCACGCCAATCTCGCTAACTCGCGAATCGTCAACACCATGCCTTTGGCATGCAGACTGCCATCCCTTTCGGCGTACGGCGCGGCCGAGTGCGGGCCGACAAGAACAAGTTGGACAAACGAGATCGCCAGGAGAAATGCAATGGAGACCGTAGTAGTGACATTGCAGGAGGCCGCTGGACTAGCCGCGGAGAATGCTTGTCCGGAGAGGGTTTTCAGGGACAACGAATCGAAAGTTTTTCTGGCCCTTCAAGAAACTTTACAGAACTGGCCGGGTTCCAAGCCCATAACGACTCGTCGCTTCACGCACAAATGGCAGGACGAAACTGCTGGTTTCACCAAATTCTTGTACGAGGCTCGGAGCAGTGTTTGCCAACGTTGAAGTACGCCACTTGCACGCCGTCATTGTCTTGGCCGAAGAGCTGAACTTCACGAAGGCCGCCCACAGATTGCACCTCACTCAATCTGCGCTCAGCAGACAGATCACTGAGATCGAAGATCAAAATAGATTTCGCCTGTTCACTCGCGATAATCGAAGGGTTGTCCGTGTAGAGCTTACCGACGCCGGGCGAGTCTTCGTCGAAGAGGCTCGGTCTTCGCTCTTGCATATGGACCGAGCTGTTCATCTTGCTCGTGCCGCCCATGACGGAGCAGACAACGTTTTGATGGTTGGACACTCGCCCTACGGCGATCAAGCTTGGGTTTCGGCCATTCTTGCAATTCGTCTGCCCCTGTACCCCAAGCTCGGCATACGACTGATCAGCCAGTTCTCAAGCGAGTTGGTCCGGAGTGTCTTGGCAGGCGAACTGAATCTGGCGCTGGTGACGGCACCGCCGGATGACTCTCAGATCACGGCCGTGCCATTCGCTCTCACGCCGCTCTATGCGGCTCTCCCAGAGACCCACGCAGCTGCCCAAAAGGAACACATACTGATTCAAGATCTAGCAAAAGATGAATGGATTCTGTTCGCGCGACGTTTTCACCCCGTCGTTCACGACGCAATCATGGCCGCGGCACGACTTGAGGGAATCGCTCCGAAACACGCTCACGAGATTTTTACGCCTCAAGAGGCAGTTCACTTGGTATCTGAGCAGGTTGGCGTGGCCATCCTCACCCAGGCTGCGGCCCTTGGCTTTCGCGCTGAAGGTGTAGTGGTAAAGCCGCTTTCTGATACTTCATTGTGTTTCCAAACGTGTGTGATTATGAGAAAGGATGACGATTCACGATTGGCAAACGAGTTCGTCCGGTCCTTCCTCCGCAGATATGCACCCGAGCGCCGTCCACCAAAGGCAATCGACTTGCCTCTGTCTGCCCGAGTTGTCACCATGAAAAAGGCAAACCCGGAGCCGCGCCGTTGACAGGACAGCGTAGCCAAGTGGGGAGCATGTCCCGTCCGAGGCGATTTGTTGTCGGGACCTTCCTCTCCTTTAACGATTGTGTGCGAGATTCTTTCCCCGCTTGCTCTGCATAAATAGACATGTAAGAACGGATTTCAGCGTGCTGTTCGACCCTGTAGGCGTCCAACCCTTCCTGTAATTGCAGTCCTGGAATGCCTTCGGCTTCGGAGGCGGGAGGTCCGTATCGTCGGCGTACGAATCGCCGGGCCGGACGGCCAGCGCAGAGCAGCTTTGGGATTGGTTGCATCAGCCAGCTATTCCTGTTGGGAATAGCTCTCGCCCGAGAATTCATTGGACAATTGAAGCGGCTGGAATCAAGTTAGTTAACATGCGGCGGCGGTTGAAGGTCAAATCCGTTGCTGATGTAGCGGACAACACCTGTCAGGAGTCTTTTCATAATGCGACCGGAAATACAGGAAAGAAAATCCGTTCAGCCAGCCGAACTGCATTCCGTTGCTCTGGAAAGGCACTACTCCGTGCCTGAAATTGCGGAGCTTTGGGCAATGAGCGAAAAGTCAGTTCGCCGACTCTTCGCAGGAGAGAATGGCGTTCTCGAATGGGGAACCCATGAGAGTGCAAGAAAACGAGGATACCTAAACCTACGCATTCCTGAGAGCGTTTTGATTCGAGTACACCAACGTCGGCAGCGGGCGAGCTGAGTTGCGCGCTCGCTTCGGCTTTGTAGCCTTCGGTTCTTCGAGCAGTTGCCAGGCGTTACGAACACTTGATGCGAGCTGTTCTTGTCGAGCTTTTACCCAGGGAGCGTAGTGCTTCTCAGTGATCTTCACGCTCTTATGGCCGAGCAATATGGAGACCTGGTCGATTGGGACGCCAGCCAGCAGCATTTCCACCGCAAAGGTATCGCGGAACATGTGAGGGAAACAGCGCTTTGCCGATCCATCCGGCTTCTCAAGGCCAGCGAGCGTAAAAAGGCGGCGGAAGCTGCGCTGCCAGTCGGCCACTGCTGATTTTGGCAATCCATTCCCAGTCCAGAAAAAGTAACGAGGATTTGGCTTGGGACCATCGGGAATGTTGCGGAGGGCCTCAGCCACTTGCGGAGGCAACGGAACGTAGACTGGCGTTCCGGTCTTCGCCTGATAGAGCATCAGATTGTCACCGATGAGGCGCGTCCTCTCTAGCGTAATTGCATCCCGGATGCGCAAACCGCTCCATCGCATCAGGAACGTAAGCGTCCGAAGGCGAGTGCCGTTTGCGGACCCGGTTTCCCCCCGATTTTCCCGGTACGCATACGTTGCGTCGATGATCTCGTCGAATTCCTTACGGGTGAAGTAGTCCGTTGGCGTCTGATTCACAGTGATGCGGCCCAAGCCATTCGTAGGGTTCTGAGTAGTCCAACCAGCACGAATGCAGAACCAGAAGAAGCCGGTGAGACGTTCCTGCTTCTTTTTCTTAGCGAGAGCCCCGTCCTTCCACGTGGCCCGGTATGCCTGGACCGCGCGCAGGTCGAATTCACGAAGGAGCTTGTAGCCTTCGGCTTTGGACCACGCCAACAACTGTTTGCGGAAGATGATGTTGAGCTTGTAGAGGGTGGCCTCTCCCAGTTCGCGGGCCTTGGCGTCCGCGAGATATTCGTTGACGGCCCTTTCGATAGTGACCGGCTCGTCCTTTTTCGTCGGCGCAGGAGTTGGATCTTCCGTAGCATCCATCGTCCGCACTTTGGCGACGGCCCGCTCCCAGCTACGGGTTTTCAGGCTGTGGCGGATGTACTTGTCGCCGACCATTCCTTCGACCCAAGTCGGGCAGGTGCAGCGCTTGTAATAGCGATCTGTGCTCTTGCAGAGGGCGGGATTGTGACGACGGTAGACGGTAAGCATGCCGCCATCATCGTACAATTATCGTACAATTTGCAACATCAATTTTTTATGTTATTGAAAACAAAAAAGTAAAGTATGGTGGAGGCGGCGGGAGTCGAACCCGCGTCCGAAAATGTTACTGGTCAAGAGACTACATGCTTATTCCAGTTCATGCCCTCGGCATTACCCGAGGACGTTCGCGGCCCACGCTCAGAACGGACAAGAAACGCTAGCCGCTAGCCTGTGATCTTAACCTCGCCGCCCAGACGTAACGGAGAAGAGCAGCCCTCTGTGTGACGCTCGCTCACCGCCCAAGGGCGAAGCGGTGGAAAGCGGCTGCCTAATTAATTAGGCTGCGTATGCCATTTGTTGATTGGCAATTATCATTTTGCCCACGATTACGGGTGTGTGCACCCCGGCATGCCTCTTGGCCGCAAGCATCTCCGTCGAAGCCGTGACGCCCCCACTGGTGGGATTGGCCATACTCAAAGAACTACTTCCAGACTAGGGTTAGTTCAAACCAAAGTCAACACACTGTTTGATCGTATAACCTCAAGAAAAGATTCAGTTTGCAATCTTCTGGTAGTAGGCTGCCTTAAGATTAGTAAATAGTCGGTCACGTGTGGAATTCTCAAAATAGGCCACTACCAGCCTTCTTCGTTCTTTTCCGTTATACGATGTATGGAGTGCACTTATGGCCTCCGATAAAAAGCCAATTTCAGAATTCAGGATTCGCGACGGGAAGCTTGGCGTCGACTGCGCGGAATCGCGAAAGATATTTACGCCGAGGCGACAGAGAAGCGTATCTCCGCCAGGAGCGGGAAGCCTTCAACCGGGCATGGAACATCGGGAGGTCTTAATCTCGGAAGCGATGGGTTTGTCAGCGAATGAAGCCGAGATTGCGAAAGACGAGAGTTAGGAAAGTAGACGCCCTTCCAGCCTCGCCCTTACCGCCGGCCATTCCGAATCGAGGATGCTGAAGTACACCGAGTCGCGCACCCGGCCCGTCCAGGTGAGTACGTGACGGCGCAGCGTTCCTTCTTCCTTTGCGCCAATGCGAAGAATGGCGTTTCGTGATTTCACATTCAGCGCGTCTGTCTTCAGTTCGACACGAAAGCAGTTCCAGACTTCGAATGCATGCCGCAGCATTAGGTATTTTGCTTCGGTATTGACAGCGGTACGCTGCCACGGCGGCGCGATCCACGTCGAACCAATCTCGACCCGGCGATTGATGCGGTCGATGTTCATGTAGCGAGTGCTCCCGATCACCCGCCCGGAACCGCGTTCCACGGTAGCAAACACGACCGACTCGCCGCGTTTCTGTTCGTCAAGGCCTTTCTCTACGAGACGCTGAAAATCCTCACGCGTCTTCATGCGGTAAGGAATCCATTGGAAAACATCGTCGAGCGCATCTTTCGCGACATCCCAGAAGTCCCCGGCGTGGTTGCGGCGGATTGGCTCGAGGCGCACGACGGAACGTTCCAGCGTAATCGGCGTTACGATATTCAGCGGGGATGCGACTGTACTCATCATCCATTCCTTCCCTGACCGGCACCATTATCTTGCATCTTGTGCCTGTTTGGGGCATCTCTACTACGACGCATCTGTAGAATAAAGGGCGTTGACCTGCGATGATCTCAGCCGTCCAATACTGTACAGAGAAGGACTGTACCAACCGGCAATGTCAGGAGGGCCAGCGGTGAAAGCGCAGTGTCTGCCCTTCGCCCAGATTCCGCATACGACCCGCCTGTTCACCGATTTCCTCGCATATTCCCCGAGCGTCCAGCCCTTCTACCCGCATTCGCCGCACTTCAGCGAATGGTCGAAGCCGCAGGCCACGACGATTCAGTACGATCCATCCCGGCGGGAGCGCGTCAGCTCGATTCTTGAACGGCAGAATAAATCCTGGGGTGCCTCGCCGCAGACTTTCGCGAGCCTCACTCGTCTGCGCCGGGGTGCGGCAGCCGTTGTGACCGGGCAACAGGTCGGCCTCTTCGGCGGCCCGATGTTTGCCATTTATAAGGCTCTGACCGCGGTGAAATTAGCGGAAGAGGCCACGGCGGCCGGCGTCGATGCGGTTCCCGTCTTCTGGCTTGCGACCTCGGATCACGACCTCGCCGAAGTGAATCACGTTTCGATTCCCGGCCCCGATGGCCTTCGGCGCACGCTTTCGACTTCCAGCCACGGCGTTGCTGGCGCGCCGGTAAGCGACGTGCGCCTGGGCGAGGAGATCCTGCCAGTGGTGGAGGAGGCCGCATCGCTGCTGGGAGATTCCGAGGCGACACAATTGCTACGCGAATCGTATCGTCCCGGGGAGACGCTAGGCAGCGCATTCGCCCGCCTTTGTGCGCGACTGTTTAGCTCCTGGGGCGTGATTCTTCTCGATGCCTCCGACGCCGAGCTTCATCGCATTGCAGAGCCCATTTATCGATCCGCGGTCGAGCGGGCGGAAGAGTTGGATGCCGCGTTGCTCACCCGGGGTCAAGCCCTCGAGAGTGCGGGCTACCATCAGCAAGTGAAAGTGACGGCGTCGTCGGTATTGCTTTTCGCAATGCACGAAGGAGGGCGCACGGCGATCCATCGCCGGGATGGATCGAACAAAGCTGCGGAATTTGTAATCGGCGGCGAACCTGGAGCACAAAAGCTTTCCTCCACCGACTTGCTGGATCGTATCGCTTCGGCGCCGGAAAACTTCAGTCCCAACGTGCTGCTGCGCCCGGTCGTGCAGGATTATCTTCTGCCCACATTGGCGTACACCGGCGGCGCTGCTGAGGCGGCATATTTTGCTCAGGTGGGTGCGGTCTACGAAATTATCCTCGGCCGCGTAACCCCCATCGTGCCTCGCTTCTCGGCAACTCTGGTCGAGCCCAAGGTTCAGCGTTGGCTCGGGCATTACGGCATCGCAGTTTCAGACGCATTCCAGGGGCTTGAAGCGCTTCGCCAGACGCTGGCCTCGCGTACTCTGCCGGCAGGTTTGCAGGAGGCCTTCGAGCGGGCGAACAAGTCGGTGGAAGAATCTTTCTCTGGTCTGAAGGAAGCGCTGACCAAACTGGATCCCACGCTCGTAGAGGCCAGCCAGACCGGCGCTTCAAAAGTGAAGTACCAACTCGACCGCCTCCGGGAACGAGCCATGGCCGCCGAACTGCGCCGCAGCGAAGTGGTTAGCCGTCACGCCGGGGCCCTCAGCCAGGCGCTCTATCCCGAGAACGCATTGCAGGAACGCGGCGTGGCAGGCATATATTTCGTGGCCCAGCATGGAATGGAACTGCTGCGAGGCCTGCATGAGACCCTGCGCACCGATTGCCACGATCATCAGATTCTGGAGTTGTGACGCGACAGATCCCGCGTCAAATATCCTGGATCTAAGACCTTCGCAGGTTCCTAACAAGACCAAGCAACAGGCCCAAGAAGCCGTATAGTACGCCATTCGCAACGAACGAGAGCGCGTAGGCCGCGACCTGTGGCCCTGAGTCCGTTTCCCCGTGAAGCGCCACCTTGAAAACCGAAGTTAGCCAGAGGACCCGCGCAATTTTTTCAAAGGCATAGCGTGTCGGACCGTAGCCAGCCCTTCGTCAGAGGATTCAAGCGTGATCACTATTACCAACGCCGGCAAGAAAGAGCCACAGCGCGGTCTTGAGCATGTCTCGCGCTCCCTGGCAGCGTGGTGCGGATCTGTAAATGACTAGCCGTTTCCAACCGAATCTTGTTACTTGCTCTCGCTCGTCGCCAGGTACGTTCCCAATCCGATCATGATGTCTCCTGTCACCGTTCGCTGCCTGCGGCGGAAGACTGCCGACGATCGAATCTTTTTCCCCAGCGGTCCTGCCAGCAAAATCACGATCAAATCTGCAGAGGTATTCAGAACCACCGAAAGCGTTCCCAGCACGACGAACTGAAGAAATACATGTCCCGCGCCACGGCTGACGAATTGCGGGATGAAGGAAAGAAAGAACAACGCGGTCTTGGGATTAAGCACTTCTGTAGCCACGCCCTGCCAGAGAGGATTTCGAACTCCTGCTCCAGGGGCCGCGGGGAAATTGTGTGCGGAGAACGTCTCTTGTTTCCTCCCATCTCTACGGGCCTCGGCGATCATTCTCACGCCCAGGAAACAGAGGTAGGCCGCACCTGCATACTTGACGGTGGAAAACGCTACAGCCGACCGGGCCAGGATTACCGAAACTCCCAGGGCCGCGGCAAAAACATGCGCCATGCCTCCCAGGAATGTGCCCAGCGCGGAGAGCACGCCCTCACGCTTGCCTCCGGCCAGACTTCTGGCTAACACGTACAGCATCCCCGGCCCCGGCGCTACGGCAAGCAATACCGCTGCCGTCACAAACAACAACAGTCGCGTGGAATCAAACATGACGGAGAGGATTGTACGACAGGAGTTTATTGCCGGAGCCAGGTTTCGAGGTGTTCCAGAGACTCCACACGCGGCAGGTCGCGGCGGTCGCGGTAAGCCCCCGATACGTCGAGCAAAACCGCATCCATTCCCGCGTTGCGGGCGCCCGTGTAGTCCACGGAATATACATCTCCCACGTACAGGCTCTCATTAGCGCTCGCCTTCATACTTGCGAGGGCAGCTTCAAAGATTTCCGCGCGCGGCTTCTCGACTCCGACTATTCCTGAATCGGTGATGCTTTCGAAGCAGTCGGCGATGCGGCAGCGCGAGAGCACGCGCTCGATTCCGCCATCGGCATTAGAGATCACGGCGAGGCGGAATTTCTGGCTGATTCGGACGAGGGCATCGCGGGTGCCAGGCAGAATCTGGTCCCAGTTGGCCGAGTTCTGGGCGTTCTCGAGCAGCACCTGGCGGATGCCGATGTCCTGTCCGATGTCCACTCCGATGTCCTTGAGCAAATATGTGTGAAACGTCCACCAGAAGCCGTGATCGACTTGGCCAGTTTGCATGCCCTGGTCGAACTCCTTTTTGGTTCTGCGCTCGAGGGCCTGCCATTGCTCAAGCGTGGGATGACGGTGGCCCGTGACGGGGGCGAGCACCTTCGCCCGGTTGGGGAAGAGAAGGGTATTGCCGACATCAAAGAAAATTACGCGCCGTTCAGCCATGGGTCCATCTTACTGAAGGCATCCGTGGAAAAGGGACTAGCTGGGTTTGGAACCTAAAGCTTTTGACCGCAAAGTTCGCGAAGGAAGGCCGCAAAGTTCGCGAAGAAGTTCGCGAAGAAGAGCACGAGGCGCGTGACCTGTGCTGGGAAAAATTGTAATATCCAATCACTTGGATGCGATGTAGTTTTTCGTGGGTTCGGCTTGTGCTATGGCTTTATCCTCGACGACCCTGATTTCGGGCTTTGCGCGCACCACGCGTACGGCGCTGTCGCTGCTTCTGCATGCTCAGTCTGCGTTTGCGGCCAGCCTGATGCTGGCCGCGCGACATTCCCGCCGCCAAAGCGGCGTATACAACATTCTCTGGGCCTTTGTCTTTGGGTTCGCTACTCTGAACATTCTTAGCTTAGCCGCACGGCGCTTCGAGCCCAACCGCCGCGGTCTTACCTTTGGAGAATTGCTGGCGGTGGTGGTAGTTTTGCTATCCGTCTTTCTGCTCAGTTGGGAATTGCTTGGCGTGTTCCACGTTTTTCCGATCAAGCTTCACCGGTGAACGTTCTCCCGGTGGAAGATCAAGAGCCTTTAACCGCCAAGGCCACGAAGTCGCTGAGAAGAACTTGAGTCAGTACGTGGCGGCGTTCCTCCACCATTGAAGCTGGCCCGCACCGACCACTTTTGCGGTATGATTCGCAGAATGGCGAAGAATCCCCCCAATTTCGAAGTTACTTGTCCATGTTGCAGCGCGCTGCTGAAGATTGATGTGGCGACGGCCGCTATCATCGCCCATACCGCCGCGGTGAAGCCCCGGATGTTCAACGACATGGAGGACGCGGCCCGCGCTATGAAGGAACAGGATAGCCGCCGCGAATCAATCTTCCGGCAATCCGTGGAAGCGCAAAAACATGCTTCCGAATTGCTGGAAAAGAAGTTTCAGGAGGCGGTGAAGAAGGCTAAGGAATCTCCGGACACGGGCAAGCCCATTCGCGATTTCGAACTGGATTAGAGCAGAAGGCAGTGGTCAGTGGTCGGTGGTCAGAAACACCTACTGACCACTAGCCACTACCACTGACCCCTGTTTATGGAACTTCGTCCGCTGCTTGTCGGTCATCGTGGCGCGCGCTCTGAGAAGTCTATTCCGGAAAATACGCCGGCCTCGTTTGATCTCGCGCTTGCGCAGGGCTGCGATGGTTTTGAATTTGACGTGCGGCTCACGGCCGACGGGCAGGCGGTTGTCTGTCATGATGCGAAGACGCGCGGTCTAACGATTGCCAAGGGTTCCGCCGAAAAGTTGGGCTTGCCCTTGTTGCGTGAGGTCCTCACTCGCTACCGGAGCAAGGCCTTCCTCGATATTGAACTGAAGATCCCCGGCCTGGAGACAATCACAGCGGACTTGCTGCGGCAGCATGCCCCAGCTCGCGGCTACGTGGTTTCGTCGTTTCTCCCCAAAGTGCTGCAGGCCATCCACGCCGTGGACGCAACCATCCCCCTTGGCCTGATCTGCGAGACGCGGGTGCAGTTCAGCCGCTGGCTTGAGTTGCCCGTGGAGTACGTGATTCCTCACTACACGCTGGCGCGGCAGGATCGTATCTCTGAAATCAAAGCTGCAGGCAAGAAGATATTCGTGTGGACGGTGAACGTGCCGGCCGACATGAAACGCTTTTCGAAGCGGGGCGTGGATGGAATTATTTCTGACGATCCCAAACGGCTTGCGCTCACCTTTGAATCGGAAAGCTGACTCCCCAAGAAACAAGGAAAGAAGATTTCAGGATCGGAAATCCGATTCGCCGCAGTCTTCGTACACCTCACAGAGCGGCACCGTAGACCGCTGGTGGGGGAGGACCATGAAGGCGTCAGTAGGCCGGACTGGACTTCTTGCGGCCGACCAAGGGGCGATCAGTCGATGCACGCTCGCCATTAGAAGACTGGCGTTAGTTCGGCGTGGGGGCGCTGTTCCGGCGCCAAATGCGACAGGCTCGATCTTACGATCGAGCCTGTCGTTGCTTTCGGGATTTGGGAAAACTATGCAGGGAAAAACCGGTCGCGGATTCGCACGGATTTTTAGGGATGCCTTTCTTCTTGCTTTTGTAGTGAATCCGTGAAGATCGGTGGCTGGGAATTTTGTCAATCCGCGGCGGCTTCGAGCGCGACGGCACGCCCCGCTGGCCGCAGAAACCCAGTGCGCTCCATTTCAAAGTTTTCCAGGTTGGTTCCCATGGTCTGTTCGCTCCAGCCGAGAACCGCGCCGATACGCAACGCGGCTTCACGGCTGCAGGATTCCGACCAGCACGCGCCCAGCGCCACGGGCACCCGGCGCAGCAGCACATCGCCCAGGGTTACGGCGCACTCTCTGCGATACGCTTCCACGACTTCGGCGATCACGTGTGAGGTGTGTGGACAAATCGGCGCCCGCAGCTCTGCGCTCACTAAAGCCATCCGGGCAATGTCAGGAGCGCGTTTGCCGTGCCATTCCACCATTCCGCGCGCCGTCTCCTCGCTCACGGAGCCAATCCGCGCGATCTCGAGCACTGCGTCGTCCAGCAGGGGATCGAGCGCAGGCCCCGGTCCTACCGCCATCGTATTTGCTTCCTCCGCATTCAATCCAATCTTGCGGGCGCACTCCCGCGCCAGCGATGCTGCCGTCGTCAACTTGCCGCCGATCACAGACAGCATGTGAGCCACGCCGTCATCCGCGTGGTCGTGCAGAATGTGCCGCCGCGTGACTGCCGAAGGACGATTCTCCGTGGAATAAGGCAAGGGCCGGATTCCCGCAAAGGTGTGCTTCACGCTCTGCGCCGATAGCTTCGCTCTTGGAAACAATTGTGCCACGGAGCGCACCAGATAGCCGATCTCGTCCGCCGAGGGAGCGGTCTTCCCCGGGTCGCCGTTGTCGGCAACTTCGGTTGTTCCGACCAGGATCTGGTCGTTCCATGGAAGAACGAAAATAGGACGGCCGTCCACGGCCTCGGTGTAAATGGCCGCGGTCGGCGAACCCGGGAACCGCGGGAGAACGATGTGCGAGCCGCGCACGCCGCCCAGCATCGGCTTGGCCATGCGGATCGCAGAGCGCTGGCAAACACGATCAGCCCAGGGCCCGCTGCAGTTGATTACCCAGCCGGCGTCCACGCGCGCATCTTTGCCGGTGATCTGGTCACGCAGCAGCACGCCTCGGACACGGCCATGCGCCACATCAACTGCAAGCGCTTCCGTGTGGTTGCGGACTGTCGCTCCAGCATCTACGGCTTCCATCAGCCATTCCGCTACCAGCCTCTCCGGAAATTCGCACTGCGCATCTTCATAATTGAAGAACGACCAGCGATGCCCAGAGTCGAGAGCCCGCTCCAACCGCTTCGTTTCCATCTCTCCGGAGTCTTTGCTGGGCGGTTTTCCCGCCATGCGCTGGTACAGCCACAATCCGGCACGCACCTTCATCGCGCTGCGCTGGCTGGTCTCGTTCACGAGCAGCAGAAAGTGCATGGGATGAACCAGGTGCGATCGCTCCCGCAGCAATCTTTCCCGTTCGCGCAGCGATTCGCGCACTAGATCCAGTTCGCCGTGCTCCAGGTAGCGCAGCCCGCCGTGGATGATGCGCGTGGAGCGGCTGGTCACTCCCGAGGCGAAGTCATTCTGCTCGACCAGCAAAGTATGCTTGCCGGCGCGGGCGCATTGCCGCGCCACGGCTACGCCATTGATGCCCCCGCCGATGACCACCACTTGAAAGTGCTGGTCGTTCAAGGGAGCTCTTGGATTCGTGGCTAATACCATTATTTATCAATTAAATACGGATGTTCCCAAAGGTAATCGTGGAGCTAGAGCTTTACCCGTCCATCCTACGACCTTTAGTGTGCACCGCGTCCCTTGGCCGGAGAAGGTAACCTTGGTACCGCAAGATAGATGACCAAGAGTCCAGCCACGGCTCCACGGTTCCAAAATGCGAGTGTAGAACATCCCGGCCCGGCGCGACAGCGGCACTCATCAGCAACGCTATTCCCACTCGTTGCCCGCACCGCGACTGCTCATTTAGAGTGGTTGCGAATGTCTACGACCGGCGAACGTTTCGAACGCGCAGTCGCAATCATGGAGCGGCTCCGGGCTCCGGGGGGCTGCCCCTGGGATCGTGAGCAGACCTTTGATTCCATCAAGCCCTACACGCTGGAAGAGACGTATGAAGTGCTTGAAGCGATCGATAATCGCGACTGGGACGAGCTGCCCGGCGAACTCGGCGACCTGCTGCTGCAAGTGCTCTTCTATTCGGAAATGGCCAAGGAGCAGGGAAGTTTTTCCATTGACGACGTGCTCGACCGGCTCTCGCGCAAGCTGGTGGACCGGCATCCTCACGTATTCGGGGATACGAAAGCAGATACCGCGGCCGACGTCAAACGCAACTGGGAGGCGCTGAAAGTCGAGGAGCGTAAGAAGCGCCTTAAAGAGACTGAGACTGCGGATGGAACTGATGGCAACGCGGCAGGAAAGGCTATGCCCTCGATTCTAGGTGGGATTTCTTCGTCCATGCCGTCGTTGCTCGAGGCCCACAAGCTCAGTTCGCGCGCGGCGCAGGTCGGTTTCGACTGGCCAGATATGGAGGGCTTGTTCGAGAAACTCGGAGAGGAGACTCGCGAACTTCGCCAGCATTTGCAGGAATTTCCCCCTCCGGGACCGCGCCCCGAAGGCCGCGGGGTCGCCGGCTCCGGGCGCCAGGTCGTTCCCGAAGATTTGCGAGCGCGGCTGGAGGGGGAAGTCGGCGATCTTTTCTTCGTGCTGGTCAACATCGCCCGCTATCTCGCGCTCGATCCGGAATCCGCGCTGCGCAAGACCAATCGTAAATTCCGCCGCCGCTTTCAGTGGATGGAACAGCGCCTCTACGAGCGTGGCACCTCTCCCGAAAAGGTTTCGATGGAGGAACTCGAATCCCTCTGGCAACTGGCCAAGCAGCAGGAGAAGCCAGCGTGACCGCGGACGCGATCGTGATTCGCAACTGCCAGGGGTTGGACGAGTTGCGGACCTGCGTCGCTTTGCAAAAAGAAATCTGGAACTTTAGCGACACCGAGTTGGTTCCGCTGCGTATGTTCGTCGTGGCCGAGAAAGTCGGCGGACAGGTGATGGGAGCCTTCGAGGGCGGTGACATGGTTGGCTTCGCTCTTTCGGTGCCGGGCACCAGGTCGGGCCGTGTCTATCTTCACTCGCACATGCTGGCGGTCCGGCCCGAGCATCGCAATACCGGGCTGGGCCGCCGCCTCAAACTGCTGCAGCGCCAAGACGCGCTCGCGCGCGGGATCGAACTCATCGAGTGGACCTTCGATCCGCTCGAGATCAAGAACTCTTATCTCAACATCGAAAAGCTCGGAGCGATTTCCCGCCGCTACAACATCAATCAGTACGGAATCACGTCATCGCCCTTGCAGGGCGGGCTGCCCAGCGACCGGCTCATCGCCGAGTGGTGGCTGAAGTCGAGGCGCGTGGAAACTTTGTTGACAACGGGAAAGCACCCGGTGTTCCACCAACAGATGGCGATTGAAGTGCCGGCGCAGATTTACGAGTGGAAAGCGGCAGCGGAAACACGGGTCAAGGCGCAGCAGGTGCAGGAACGCAATCGCGAGCAATTTCTGGGGGCGTTCGACGGCGGGATGGCGGTATTAGGTTACAAACGCGACTCAGCAGGCAACGGGAAGTTCCTGCTGGGCAACTGGGATGAGACGTGGTCGTATGCATCTGCTAGTCCTTAGTACCTAGTACCCAGTACCCGAGTACCGAGAAAGTGCGACGAAGAGACAGGCTAGCCGAGATT
>Ga0185299_10004427_pt1 | contig 16988 bp, 9 predicted proteins | sample PaiPotPPA55metaG_FD_128002 | JGI IMG/M metagenome (GOLD analysis project Ga0185299, IMG submission 128002) | Iron sulfur acid spring bacterial and archeal communities from Banff, Canada, to study Microbial Dark Matter (Phase II) - Paint Pots PPA... ...
CATCGAACAGCAGACCCTTGATCCGGACGCCGTTGACATCGGTGACATGCATGGTGTCCACGCCGCCGGTCGGGATGAGCGTCGGGAAGCCGACGCCCAGCACGACGGTGTCAGGGTTGGTGACGTTGAGGGTCTGGTCGATGGAGTACACACCGGGGGTGAAGAACAGGTTGCAGCCCTGCGCCAGCGCCGCGTTCATCTGCGCCGCGGTGTTCGACGGCGTCACCACGAAGAACTGGCTCATCGGCAGCGAGGTGCCCGGCGTCGAGCCGCTCGCCCAGCTCACGCCGGATGCGTTGGTGCGCAAGGACGGCATGAACACGTGGTAGTTGCCGGAGGAGTCGACGTAGAGGTACGGCACGTCTCGGGAGACCGGTGTGGTGGCCAGCGTCGTCATCGGCGGGCTGGGGAAGCTCTGTGCGGGCGCCCCGGTCACGCCGGAGAACACCATGTTCCACACCGAGCCGTTCCAGCTGCCGAAGTTGCTGTCCTGCGAGTACCACTGCTGCTGGGACGCGGTAGCGACCTGGCCGGAGGTCTTGGTGTCGGCGATGTAGCCGCCACTGGCGTAGCCGTAGCTCGCCGGGTAGAGCTCCATCCCGCCGTGCACGTCGACCCGGCGCCAGGGCCCGGCCTGCGCCACGGCCCAGCGGTCACTGCCGGAGGACGGGGTGATCTGGAAGTTCTCCGCCGAACGCCAGAAGTTCTGGGTGGCGTTCCCAGTGCCGTCGAAGGCGTCCACGGTGACGTCGCCGATGATGCTGACGTCGTCAGGGTTCTGACCCAAGCCTTGAAGCGAGGTGTAGTAGCCCATGTTGGCCGTGTTGTGGTACGTGCCTGGCTTGAACAGCAGGGCATAGCGCTGGGTGCCGAACTGGTTGAGCTTCTGCGTGTTGAACACCGTGTCCAGGGTCGACTGGATGGTCGCGCTGGCCATGCTCGGGTCGAAGATGTAGACGTTGGACCCGAAGTTCGGCGTGTTGGACTGGCCGGTGCAGCCGGTCACGGTTCCGGTAACGGTCCAGGTGAACGCAGTGCTGCCACTCGCCCCGGTCCCATCGGTCGCGGTCACGTTCACGTTGTATGTGCCGGTCGCCGTCGGCGTGCCGGAGATCAGCCCTGTTGATGCATTGATGCTCAGGCCGGTGGGCAGGCCGGTGGCGGCGTAGGTCAACGTCTGCCCGGCGCCCGAGTCGCTGGCCTGGATCTGCAGGCTGGTCGCGGCGTTGACGGCCGTGGACCGGGCGCCTGGGTTGTTCACCGTCACGACGTTGCTGCCCGTGCCACTGCTGGTGAAGACCTGGAACTCCCAGATCGAGTATCCGTACTGCGTGCCGCGTGCGGTGCCGTACATGCGGATATAGCGGCCACTACCGGTGAGCGAGAGGCTCTGGGTGCCGCCGGTACCGGTCGTGGTGCTGAAGATCGACGTCCAGTTCGTGTTGTCGTTCGAGGTCTGGATCTGGAACGCCCTGCCGTAGGCGGTCTCCCAGTAGATGGAGACCTTGCAGATCGACACGGTGCTGCCAAGGTCGACCTCGAGCCACTGCGGGTCGCTGAACGCGCTCGACCAGCGGGTGCCGAGGTTGCCGTCGGTGGCGTTCGAAGCCGGGGTACCCGCGTTCTCCATGGAGGAGGCGGTCGTGGTCTTGCCCAACGCGGCGTTCGCCGTGCCGCAGCCGCCCCCGCCGGACAGTGTGCCGTAGACCTGGAACTCCCACAGCGAGTAGCCGTACCCGGTAGCGCGCGCGGTCCCGTACATCCGGACGTACCGGCCGCTGCCCGAGACCGTCAGGGTCTGGGAGCCGCCGGTGCCGGTGGTCGTGGCGTAGATCGAGGTCCAGTTCGTGTTGTCGGTCGAGGTCTGGATCTGGAAGGCGGTGGCGTACGCGGCCTCCCAATCCAGCACGACCTTGTCGATGGTGGCGGTGCCGCCTAGGTCGACCTCGAGCCACTGCGGGTCGCTGAACGCGCTCGACCAGCGGGTGTTGAGGTTGCCGTCGGTGGCGTTCGAAGCCGGGGTGCCCGCGTTCTCCACCGAGGACGCGGTCGTCGGCGCGCCCTGGGAGAGCAGGCTGTCGGCGGCGTGGGCGGAAGGTGCGGCGGCGAGGCCGAACACGGCCAGGCTGAGGCTCAGGGCCAGGACGAGGACGGCCTTCGCCGAGCGTGTCCGGGATCTCCGATGGAGCGTCCCATCGGAGGAGATTGCCTTCATGGCGTCTCCATGGGGTTGAGATACTCAGAACCTTGGGACAACGCGCGACGCTGCCGGGCCGGCGTGACGGTGCACGCCCCCGCCGCGGTTCGATCGTCGGGCGCGGACTGGAGAGCGCTTTCCCGACGGGGGAATCGTTGCGCCGGTGTTTCACGGGTGTCAAGGACCCCCGGGTTCCGGAACTTCGTCAGGCGTCTGACCTGATCACCGGCGGAGTGCGGGAGCGGTGGAACCGCCGGGGGACCCTTGACAGCGCCTGCCCGCGGTCGTAGACAGACGGGTACTGGAGAGCGCTTTCCAAAACCACCACGCCGGCGGCGATGCCCCACGACCCGCCGTGCCCTCCTAGGAGTCCGCATGACCAAAGCGCTCAAACGGACGGCCCGCCTATGCGTCGCCGTGTCACTCCTGCTCACGTTCGCGTTCGCCGGCAGTGCCGCCGCGGCGGGCACGCCGCCGCCGACCCCGGCGAGCGAGGAACTGCAGGCGGGCTACGACTCGTCGATCACCATGACGTGGACGCCGAGCCCCGGCGCGACGAGCTACGACGTCTACCGGGGCACCTCGGCGGGCGGCGAAGGGACGACGCCGATCGCCACCACCACCGCCACCTCGTATAAGGACGCGAATCTCAGTCCCACGCCGATCTACTTCTACCAGGTGTCCGCGGTGAACGCGTCCGGCGAGTCCGCCCGCACCGCTGAGGACGCGTCGAAGACCCCGCCGCCGCAGAGCACCGGCGGCACCACTCCCGGTGTGCAGAGCGGGAACAGCCTGATCTTCTACGGCGAGAACGCCCGGCTCGCCGGGTTCGACTGGTTCCAGACCCTGACCGGCTGGTTCCCGCAGGTGCTCGGCTCGTCGGGCTCGAACTCGCCCAACAAGATGGTCGTGGACATGGCCTACGCGGCGAGCGGATCGATGACGTTCAACGACGTCGTCGTCCCGACCGCCGGGCTCTACACGCTCGACTGGCGCTACGCGTTCCAGTCAGGGCTCTTCCCCGGAGTCACCAACCGGCAGATGGGCGTGGAGGTCAACGGGACCGTGCTGACCAGCACCGAACGCTTCCCGATCACCGGGAGCTTCGACGTGTATCAGGATTCCAAAATCCAGGCGCAGCTCAACGCCGGGGTCAACTCCGTCGCGCTGCTGGCCGTCTCGGACCACGGCGTCTCCCGCGTCGACCAGTTGATCGTCACCCCGGCCACCGCCTCGGTCCCGGCCGGACCGACCAACCTGGTGGCCAAGCCCGGCGGCAGCGGCACGGTGAACCTGACCTGGACCGCCAGCGCCTCGGGCGCGCCGACCTCGTACACCGTCTACCGCGGCACCAAGTCCGACGGCGAGGCCGTCACGCCGATCGCTACCGTCAGCGGCACCACGACCGGCTTCACCGACACCGGACTTACCAACGGCACGACGTACTACTACAACATCGCCGCGAACAACGTGGTGGGCGTCTCCCCCGACTCCAACGAGGTGTCGATCGCACCGTCCTCGGGCGGGGTGATCGGGGGCGACCTCGCGCTCGGCCAGCCGACCACGGCGTCCTCGGTGGAGAACGCCGGCCTCCCGGCCTCGAACGCGACCGACGGCAACCTGAGCACCCGCTGGTCGAGCGCGTTCAGCGACCCGCAGTGGCTGCAGGTCGATCTCGGCGCGACGCACACGATCAACAAGGTGATCCTGAACTGGGAGGCCGCGTACGCCAAGGCGTACCAGATCCAGGTCTCCGCGGACGGAGCCACCTGGACCACGATCTACTCGACGACCACCGGCCCCGGCGGCACCGAGACGCTCGCGGTCTCGGGCACCGGACGCTACATCCGGATGTACGGGACGCAGCGGGCCACCGGGTACGGCTACTCGCTGTGGGAGTTCCAGGTATTCGGGACCTAATGCACTGAGCAGGTCAGCGGAAGACGAGGTGGCCGGCTCCCCGCGGAACCGGCCATTTCGCTGTGCCGGGGCCGCACCCTTGGGCCGGGCCGCGTCCTTGCCACCTTGGGGCGAAGGAAATAATTCGGCTAACCTCGGCGTTATGCGGCTGGTCGACCGAGAGGACAGGTATGAGCAAGAAAGAAGGAGCCATCGAGATCGAGGGCAGGGTCGTCGAGCCCCTGCCCAACGCGATGTTCCGGGTAGAACTGCAGAACGGACACAAAGTACTCGCGCACATCAGTGGAAAGGTCCGAAAGAATTACATTCGGATCCTTCCGGAGGATCGGGTCGTCGTCGAGCTCAGCCCGTACGACCTGACGCGCGGGCGGATCGTGTACCGGTACAAGTGATCAGCGGTGTCGAACTCCTAAGGGGAACGACGACAGCTGGAAGGGAAGCCAGATGAAGGTCAAGCCGAGCGTGAAGGCGATCTGCGACCACTGCAAGGTGATTCGCCGAGACGGCCGGGTAATGGTGATCTGCGACAGCAATCCCCGCCACCGGCAGCGCCAGGGCTGAAAAACGTAAGAACTACTCGGGTCCGGGTGCACGAGTCGTCACCCGGCGATGAGCAGAATGACGAGGATCGCGACTATACCGGCCCGCCCGCGCGCAGACTTCGTGCCACCGCCGAGTCTGCGCCGGCGCCGCCCTCGCCGATCTCATCCCACACCACCTCGACCAAGGCGACCTGGGCCGAGGCACCTCCACCGCGACAACCTCGCTTACCGCTGAGCCATAAGACGCTCCCATAGACTCGCTGCCGCTTTCGCGAAACAGTGGAGTTCGTGGTCTGAGTTCGCTCGCCGGCGGACGCGAGGCACCACGTCCGGGGGGCCGGACCCGAGCGGCCAGGTGGCCTTTTGTTTCGTGTTTCCGCCATGTCGTGAATCAGACGTGCACCATAATCCCACGTCCGGGGTTTATGGCAGGAGACTGTTCCCGGCGGGCGTTGACCCGCTTATAGACCGCTGCTAGCTTCCCTCGCAAGCGATGCAATGACTTCAGCCGAATGCTGAGTCTGCACCACCGTGCGCCGAATGGCTGCCCCTTTTTTCGGCGTGCGGAAACACTTTTTCCACGCACCGCGCTCCACGTATCAGTTCTCTGGATTCCACTGACCGCGCCACGGTGATCCCGTGCGCTCGACCAGCGGACCCTGTGCACCCGGCGTCCGACCCGACACTCGGGTCCGGCGTCGACTCCTGACTCGAGAGGAACGCACGTGAGCATTTTCAGGGCGTCAGGCAAGCGACGACGCGTCCTGCACGCCGGCCTCGCCGCCGCCTTCGGCGTCGCGCTGGTGGCGACGGTCCCGGCGATGTCGGTGGCCTCGTCCGCGCCGGCTACCCACCACACGCTCAGGCCCGGCGCCATGCCGTTGGTCGGCCACGCGGCGCCCGAGGCGACCGGTCCCAAGACGCTGTCCTACGGCGGCGGCATCGACGGAATCGGCGTGATGGACGGCAAGCCGAAGGTCTACCTCGTGTTCTACGGAACCCAGTGGGGCACCCAGGGCACCGACTCCAACGGGAACCTGACCTTCAGCAAGGACGCGAAGGGCGGCGCGCCGGTGGCGCAGATGTTCTTCAAGGGCATCGGTACCGGCAGCGAGAAGTGGTCTGGCACGATGACGCAGTATTGCGACGGTGCCGGCGTGGCCGCCGGGGCGACCTCGTGCCCGTCGACCGCAGCCCACGTCCCGTACCCGACAGGCGGCGTGCTGGCCGGCGTCTGGTACGACAACTCCGCCGCCGAGCCGCAGACCGCGTCCGGCCACCAGCTCGGTGTCCAAGCCGTCGCTGCCGCGAAGCACTTCGGCAATCTCACGGCCGCGTCCAACCGCTACGCGTACTACGTGATCCTCTCGCCGCACGGCACGAACCCCGACAGCTACCAGGGCCAGTACTGCGCGTGGCACGACTACAACGGTGACAGCACCCTGACCGGCGGCGCGGTCACCTCCCCGTACGGCGACATCGCCTTCTCCAACCAGCCGTACAACATGGATTCCGGTGCCGGCTGCGGCGTCGGCTTCCTCAACAGCCCCGGTACCCTCGACGGCTGGACGATGACCCTCGGCCACGAGTACTCGGAGACCATCACCGACCAGAACCCGGCCGGCGGCTGGACGAACAACACCGGCAGCTCCTACAACGGCCAGGAGAACGCCGACGAGTGCGCCTGGCTCAAGGGCGTGACCGGCGGCGCCGGGAATGTGAAGATGGGCAACGGCACCTACACCCTGCAGGGCAGCTGGTCCAACCTGAACAACCACTGCGAGCTGTACCACTCGACAGTAGGCTGACGCACGATCAAGCCGAGTCGCCCGGCCGGGTTCGCGCGGCCGGGCGACGCTGCATCGCCGAGCGAACCGCCGGGTTGGAGCATCTTGTGCAATCGGCGCTGACGTCCATAAGCCATGTTCATGCGGCGAAGACAATGATCAGCTGGACGTTGGCCACGATGTGCCTTCCAAGTCCTCATGACTTCCGATCGATGTTCTAGAGATCGGCGACACGGGCAGCAAGGAACTCACGCTCGACCTCGTTCTCGGTGAACAGTAGGGCCTCCTCGTAGGCGGCGCGGGCTTCGTCGCGGCGGCCAAGGCGGGCGAGCATATCGCCACGCGCCGCACCGACGTAGCCGTAGGAGGCGAGCTGCGGTTCCAGCACAAGGTCGTCAAGCTCGGCCAGGCCGGCCTCGGCACCTTCGGCAAAGCTCACCGCGACCGCGCGGTTGAGCGCGGCGATCGGGGAATGGTGGTAGCGCAGCAGGACATCGTAGAGGCCGACGATCTCGCGCCAGTCGGTCTCCTCCCACGACGGCGCCTCGTCGTGGACGGCGGCGATCGCCGCCATCAGCGCGAAGCGAGTGGGCGGACGTCGACGCAGGGCTTCGCGGACGAGGGCTCGACCCTGGGCGATGGCTTCGCGGTCCCAAAGCTTGCGGTCCTGGTCTTTGAGCAGCACCAGCCGGCCCTCGGCGTCGACCCGGGCTGCGCGGCGGGCGTCGGTGAGCAGGATGTGGGCCAGCAGGCCGGCGACCCCGGCGTCGCCGGGAAGCAGAGCCCTGAGCATGCGGGCCAGACTCAGGGCGCGGTCGACCAGGTCGGCGCGGACCAGATCGGCGCCGCTCGGAGCGGTGTGGCCGGTGGTGAAGACCAGGTCGACGACGGTCAGAACCGCTTTCACGCGCTGCGGCAAGTCCTCGGAATCGGGGACCCGGTAGGGGATGCCCGCGCCGGCGATCTTCTTCTTGGCGCGGGTGATGCGTGCCGCCATGGTCGGCTCGCTGACCAGGAATGCGCGGGCGACCTCGGCCGTGGTGAGGCCGCATAGCAGCCGAAGAGTGAGAGCGACCTGCGCTTCGAGTGCGAGGGCCGGGTGGCAGCAGGTGAAAATCAGCCGGAGCCGCTCATCGGGGATGTCGTACTCGGGTTCGGGAGCGTCGACGACAAGTAGAGGTAGGCGGCCGCGGAGCGTGGCTTCGCGTCGCAGAAGGTCGACGGCGCGGTTACGGGCCGCGGTGGTCAGCCAGGCCGCAGGTCGTTCGGGAACGCCGGACTCCGCCCACGCGGTGAGGGCTTTGGCGTAGGCGTCCTGAACGCACTCCTCGGCGAGGTCGAGGTCGCGGGTGACGCGCGCCGTCGCGGCGAGGACGAAGCCCCACTCGCGGCGGTGCGCGTCAGCCACGGCGTCGGCGACGACGGCAGCCAACCGATCGGGGGCGCCGCCCGCCTGCGGCCCGGCGCCCCGCGAGCCGGGACCGGTCACTGCTGGTCGAACACCATGAGCGGGCGCACTTCGACCCCGCCGAACTCGGCCGGGACCTGCTTGGCGATGGCCAGCGCGGCGTCGAGGTCGGCGGCCTCGATCAGGTAGTAGCCGCCGAGCGCCTCCTTCGTCTCAGCGAACGCCCCGTCGGTCACCACACCGCCCCGAATGGTGGTCGCCGTGGACGTGGGCTGCAGCGCCTCGCCACCGACGAGCGCGTCCTTGTTGTCCGCCCCGAACTTGTTGTGCGCGTCCATGACCCGCTTGAACAGGGCAGCGTCGCCGGTGGCGTAGGCGGCCTCGTCCTCATAGATAAGCACCAGGTACTTGGACATCTCCATGCTCCGATCTGTAGGCGGCGGCTCCCGGTGAGCCCCTTCCACTACTCCGACGAACGGCAGCGAGCCCGGATCGACAGCTGCCCCAGATATTTTCTACGCCAGCGGCGCCATAGATCCCAGCAGGCCACGCGGAAAGGACTCTCCGGTATCAGGCGCTAATGGTGACGGACGGAACCCATTGGGATCTGTCCATTGATGAGTGTCTATTCAGTGCCGCCGGACCCCGGCTCGTCAACCTCGGCAGCACGCCCGAGCGTCTCGCATCGTGAGACACAAGTCACACGCGCACTCTAGGCAGATTTGACTGGATTGCCCAACATCCGCTTGGACGCAGAGTGACGACACGCCTTGACTCGAATACATGATCGTTATTATCTTCGCTCGACATCGCTTGGCTCTCGCGGTGTCGGCTGGTCCGGGCTGAAGTCTTTCGTGCCTGGATAGCGCGCACGTTCCGGCGATGTGACGATGCGTTTGCAGATCCTGAGGAAGGTAAGCGATAGTGGGGCAAAGCTCACCCGAAGCAGTAGATTCAATAGAATTTGATTCGCTGTTCACCTTGGCTGCTGAGAGTCTTGGTCTTGCCTTCGACGAACCTCGGAGTAAGTTCGGCACGAAGTCGTTTGTTGAACTCGGGGGAACATCGCTCCGCGCCGTGGATCTGATGTCGAGGGCCGAAATGGCCGGCGTTGCATTAGAGCTGTCCGAATTGCTCGGGGAAGGCCCGTTGGCCGAGGCGCTGGCGAACGCTCGGGCCGGGAGCCGACGACCGCCTGCCGTGCAGCACGGGGCTTCGGGGCCGGACGAGTACGTGCGAGACTGCACGCCGCGCGAAATCTCGATGTTGATCAGCGAGCAGATGGGGGCGGGTACCGGCTGGCACCTTCTGTTCAGCGCGGACATCCGTGGCACCCTTGATTCTCAGCGTCTTTGCTCGGCCCTGCAGGCCTTGACTGACCGGCATCCGGCGCTGCGCACCGTTTTCTCGCCGGAGCAGATGACGGCGCGAGTCATCCGAGACCACCGGGTCCGGCTGCTGACCTGCGACCTCGACCTCCCGGGCGACGATGCCGTCGCCGCGGTGAACAGCATGGTCGGCCAGAGTTCCGCGCGGCTGCTCAACCCGTTCGAGCAGCCGCCTGTGGTCTTCCAGCTGACTCGCATTTCGCCGGAGCGGCACGTTCTGAGCATGCTGATCCATCACGCGGTCGCGGATGGTTGGAGCGTCGGAGTGCTGTGGACAGAGCTCTTCGATTGCTACGCCAGTCCCCTGGACATGGTCGGCGAAGCAGCCGTCGTGCCCGCCAAGATCGCATCATGTGAGGACGCGCTTGAGCGGAGGATTCTCGAGCTCAAGGGCGTCCCGACGGTTTTGGAGCTCACCGGCGACCTGGAACGGCCGGAGACCTTCGACTACCGAGGTGTGCGACTGCCGTTCCGGCTCTCGGCGGCCGAGGTTGAGGGCTGCGAGAGTCTGGCGAGTTCCCTCGGGGTGACTCGCAACGCCGTTCTGTTGGCGGCGTGGTCGCTGACGCTCGCCAAGCAGGCGAGCGTCGACGACATGCTTCTGGGCATGACCTGGGCTGGACGGATCTCGGAGGCGGAACGCGGGCTGGTCGGACTGCTGACCGATGTGCTGCCGATTCGGTGCGGCGTAGACGGCGACGTCGCAATAGCAGAATTCGTTCAGCGTATCGCTCGCGAGATGCGTTCCGCGCTGTCTGCACGCCGGGTGCCGTTCGAGGAGGTCGCGAAGTCTCTCGGGGCAGACTTCGACGCCACTCGCAACACGCTCGTGCAGTTTGCCTTCGCTGCTCACGACGAGCTCGTCTCCGAAGAGCTTTCGCTGCCGGACCTCGACGTCACCATCCACGAGGGCCACTGTCTCGGCACCGTCTTCGACTCGGTGCTTTACGTACGTCACTGGGGCGACAAAGCTGACCTGTGCCTCGAGTACGCGACGTCCGTCATAGCGCCCTGTGACGCAGCGCAACTGGTTTCCGGTTTCCGTGATGTGCTGCGCGGCTTCGTCGCGCACGCAGTGCACGGCACGAAAGTCCGTGAGCTGCCCGTTAGCCAAGACGGTGCCTCGCATTGGGATCCGCGTCGACAATCTGCACGGCCCCAGGAGGAGATCGTCCCCGCCGGGCTCTGGCAGATGTTCGAGTCCACGGCGGCGAGTCGACCGGACGAGCCCGCTTTCGCCGAGTCCGGACACGGCACGCTGACCTATCGTCAGGTGGTGGACGCGGTGATTTCGCAGTCCGAAGCACTGCGTGTCGCGGGGGTTGGAGAAGGCGACCACGTCGTGCTTGCACTGCCGTACTCCGCACAGGAGTTGGTCGCGGTGCTCGCCGTGCTGCGTCTCGGCGCCGCCTATATCGGCCTCGACCATGCGTCGAGCGCCTCGCATATCGAGTATGTGCAGCAAATCGCCCGCCCGATCGTCGCCATTGCTCCGCAGTGCCGCGCCAAGGAGCTTGAGCGCGACGGTATTTCCGCTCCGGTAATCGAACCGATCGATCCATGGAATCCGCCTGCGCATTCGGTCATCGGTGCGGCAGCCGAACCGGATCCCCATCGGATCGCATATGTCGCGTTCACCTCCGGCTCGACGGGTCGGCCGAAGGCGGTTCGGGTACCGCATCGCGGAGTACTCCGTCTGGTTCGCGACACCGGCATCGTGCGGCCGGCCGCTCTGCGGCGCTTCCTGCGCGTTTCTCCGATCTCCTTCGACGCTTCGACCCTGGAACTGTTCGCGCCACTGGCGGCCGGTGGCTGCATCGTGGCATTCCCCGAGCCTTACCCGATCCCCACTGTGCTGGCCAGGTTCATCGAGCGCGAGCGGATCTCCGGCCTCTGGCTGACCGCGGGGTTGTTCCGCCTGGTCGCCGAACATGCGCCGGCGGCCTTCCGTGGTGTCGATCAGTTGCTGACCGGCGGGGACGTCGTTCCGTCCGGGCAGGTGCGCCGGGTGCTCGGTTCATGCCCTGGGCTGCGGGTGACGAACGGCTACGGTCCGACCGAGAACACCACCTTCACAACCGTCCATCACCTCGACGACCAGACCGCCGTGCCCGCGCGCATTCCCATCGGCGCTCCGGTCGGCGGAACCACGGTGCTCGTCGTCGACCGTGCGCTGCGACCCGTACCGGAAGGCGCCGCCGGCGAACTTCTCACGGGCGGCGAGGGCTTGGCCGTCGACTACCTCGGCGATGTCGACGAGACCCGCCGCCGGTTCGTCGAGCTCGAAGACGGGCACCGGTACTACCGCACCGGCGATGTGGTCCGTTGGGGCGCCGACGGCGCTTTGAGATTTCTCGGCAGGATCGACCGTCAGGTGAAGATCCGCGGTTTCCGCGTCGAACTCGAAGCGGTCGAGGCCGCGCTCCGGGCCGCGCCCGGAGTGCTTGACGCCGGAGCTTATGCGACAGCTGAGAAGTCAGGCGAGTCACGCATACTCGCCGGTGTATCCACCGGCGGTTCCAGCCTGGACCTGGATGCGCTGCGCGACTTTGTGGCAGCCCGCCTACCGGCGTATTCGATGCCCTCCCTCTGGGCGATCACGGACGCGCTGCCCGTCACACGCAACGGAAAGGTCGATGTCGAGGCGCTCCTGACGAAGGCGATGAGCCGAGCGGAAGAGGCTGGCGTCGTAGCGCCGCCGCAGGCTTCTACGCAATCGGGGATGACGGCTGAGGAGATCGAAGACGTGATCGCCGGTATCTGGGAGGACGTGCTGGGCAGCACGGACTTCGGCTACGAAGATCGCTTCTTCGAGGTCGGGGGCGACTCGCTTCGCGTTCCTCAGGTTCGCAGTGCGCTGCTCAGTGCCTTCCCCGGCTGCGAGATCAAGATGGTGGAGATGTTCAACAAGCCCACCATCGCGCAGTTGGCTGTGCTGATCGAAGGCAGGCTCTCGGCCTCATGACAACCCATGGCAATGTGATGGCGGATCAAGGCCCCGTTCCGACTGAAGCGTTCGAATGCGGACCTGATCCCATCATGGACGGCCGGACGCTGCGCGACCTGCTTCTCGGAGCGTTCGACGCCTATGCTGGTCAGCCGGCATTAGCTGATGGATCCGACTCACTCACCTACGCTGACCTCGCACGGAGGTCCGGCACGCTCGCGGCGGACCTTCAGCGGGCGGGAATCGGCCGGGACCATATCGTTGCCATCGTCGCGGACCGCTCGGTGATGATGGCCGTGGCCATCACAGGGGTACTCCTCGCCGGAGGCGCGTACCTCCCCGTGGACCCGGCGTGGCCTCACGCGCGAATCAGACAGGTGCTCGACGACGCCAATCCAACAGCAGTCCTCTGTGATGACCCGACAGCGGTGGAAGACGCGCTCAAGGGTACTGAAAACGGTCCTCTGATATTGGGGCTGCCGCTGTCGGCAGAGATTTCGGTCGAGACGTCGCCCATTTCCGTGCCGGAGGAGGCGCAGTCCGACCTCGACTTGGCTTACGTCATCTACACCTCCGGCTCCACGGGCAGGCCGAAAGGTGCAGGGGTACCGCATCGCGGGATTGTAAACCGGCTGCGATGGATGCAGGAGCAGTTCCGAATCGGCCCCGGGGACTGCGTGCTGCAGAAGACGCCGTACACCTTCGACGTCTCAGTCTGGGAGTTTCTGTGGCCGTTGTTCACGGGCGCACGCTTGTTCATGGCCGAACCGGGCGGACATCGCGATCCCGGCTACCTGGCTGAGACGATCAGGCGCGAGCGGGTGACGATTGTTCACTTCGTACCATCGATGCTCGACTTGTTCCTTGCCGAGGTGGAACCGGGATCGTTGCCCGCGCTGCGGCACGTGATCGCCAGCGGGGAGGCGCTGAGCCCCGCACTGGCCAACAGGTTCACCTCCGCACACAGTGCCGGACTGCACAATCTCTACGGACCCACCGAGGCCTCCGTCGATGTCAGCTCCTGGAGTTGTGAACGCCCGGAGACCGGACGGACCGTGCCGATCGGCCGGCCCATCCGCGGAGTGCGACTCACCGTGCGCGACGAGAACGGCCATCGCACACCGGTGGGGGTGAGCGGTGAGCTCTACATCGGCGGAGTTTGCCTGGCTCGGGAGTACATCAACAGACCCGAACTGACCGCTGGGAGTTTCGCCCTAGGGCTGGACGGCACACAGGACCGGTACTACCGCACCGGCGATCTTGCGAGCTGGACACAGGACGGCCTCCTCGAGTACCACGGACGAACCGACCACCAGGTCAAGCTGCACGGGCAGCGGATCGAACTCGGAGAGATCGAGGCCGTTGCGGGAGAACATCCCGCAGTCCGAATGGCCGCGGCCGTGGTCCGCCCCGATGCGCGCGGGCTTTCTCGACTCCTTCTGTACGTCAGCCCTGCGCTGGACGAGCAGACCTCCGTCGAACTGCGCCAGTTTCTGAGGCAGAGGTTGCCCGAGAACTACCTGCCCTCGCTGATCGTTCCGCTCGAGCGCCTGCCTTTGACGCCCAGTGGTAAGTGCGACAGGCATGCACTGCCCGAGCCGGCACAGGACGGACCAGGACGTGGGGCGGGGCGCCGGGCAGCGGTGCGCAGGTGAGGCAAGGCATGCACACGGAGAGGGCTGTCTGAGATTTCATGGCAATCAAAATCGGGGAAGCAGTAGAGAAGGACGCGTGGTCGCCGCGCTCACGACTTTCGCGTCTGAAGGCCGCGCTGCCGCCGCCAGGCCCGATACGCGTACTTAAAACCAATGTATTGATTTCTTCGACCGGCTACGGCCTCTATACCTCAGGCAGCGTCATCTTCTTGGTCAAGGTGGCGAAGATACCCGAATCGACAGTCGGTCTCGGGCTCTCCTTGGCGGGGCTGCTGGGCGTTCTGCTGGCCGTCCCGCTCGGGAAGGTCGCCGACCGCCTCGGCGCCCGCGATGCGGCCATCGGATTCAACGCCCTCCTCGTCGTGTTCCTGACATCCCTGACCTTCGTGCGAAGCTCTCTCGTTTTCATCCCACTGGCCGGCGCCATCGGTATCGCGGAGTCCGGCGGCATGATTTCGCGCAGCGCCATGGTGGGCAAGCTCGTCCCCAAGGAGGCCAGACTCGGTCTCTCCGCGGCGAACCGGGTCCTGACGAACATCGGCTTCTCGCTGGGTATCCTGCTGGCCGGTCTCGCCATCGGCATCAACACGAATGCTTCGTACACCAGCCTCGTACTCGGCATGGCCCTCGCGTCGATGCTGACCGCCGTCACGAGCCTGAAGCTGCCGCGTGACGCCCGGAGTGGGCGCAGCAGTGAGACAGCGAACCGCCGCTACAAATACGACTTGCCTTATGTCGCGGTGTCGATGGTCAGCGGGCTGACTTTGATCGGCAACACCATCCTCACGGTCGGCCTGCCGTTGTGGGTCATCACCGATACGCGCGTGCCGCACGAGGTCGCCGCGTGGATGATCATCGGCAATACCGTGGTGGTGATTCTGCTGCAGGTCAAGGTATCGAAGGGGGCAGATACGGTTCCAGGAGCCCGCCGTATGCAGCGATTCGCCTTCCTGGCCCTCATAGCCGCCTCCGCGGTAGCCACTTTGACTTACCACGTGGATGCGCTCGCAGGTACGGCGCTGATCGTATTCGACGTCATCCTGCTCACCTTGGGTGAGCTCTGGGGCGAGAGCGCGAGCTGGTCCTTCCGCTATGGGCTCGCCGACGCCGAAAAGCAGGGCGCATACGCCGGCATGTTCACGATGGGCAACTCGATCGCGACGGTCATCGGTCCCACTGCGGTGACGTACTTCGTTGCGCGATTCGTCCCCGAAGGCTGGCTCGTTCTGGCTCTCATTTTCACGATCGGACTTGCTCTCAACGGCCCCGTGATCGCGTGGGCTGAGCGCACGCGCCGGGAAGCATAAGCGACGGCACACAGGCTGGTGGCATCCCACCGCCGGTTGCCACGAACGGAGTTGGACGATGACGGTACGCGCGGACGGCCGCGAGACGGTAGCGGTGATCGGATTCGCGGGAAGATTTCCCCAGGCGGGCTCCGTGCCACAGTTGTGGGACGCACTGCTCCAGGGCCGGGAGCTGATCACCCACTACGACCGCGAACAGCTCGCCGCCCTGGGAGCTCCCGAGACGGTCCTCGGCGACGAGCAGTTCGTCGGGGCTTTCGGAGCGCTGGACGACATCGAGTACTTCGACGCCGACCTTTTCGGTTATTCCCGTAGGGAGGCCGAACTCACGGACCCGCAACAGCGCCTTCTCCTCGAGTGTGCCTGGCATGCCTTGGACGACGCGGGCTACGGCGGGTTCCACGGGGACTGTGCGGTCTTCGCCAGCACAAGTGTCAGCGGGTACCTCCTTCGCCACGTCCTTGGAAACGCCGCAGAGTGGGCGGGCGCAGACCAGCTGCAACTGGTGTTGGGCAATGAGAAGGACCACGCGTCGACGCGTATCGCCTACAAGCTCGGCTTGACCGGCCCGGCGATGACCGTACAGACGGCGTGTTCCAGTTCGCTGGTCGCTGTGCACCTGGCCGCACAGTCCATCCTGAACGGCGAATGCGACCTCGCACTGGCGGGCGCCGCGACAGTGCAGCTGCCCGACGTGCCCGGCTACCAGTTCAGTAAGCATGGGATCTTTTCGCCGGACGGACACTGCAAACCGTTCGACCAGTCCGCCCGCGGAACCGTTCCGGCCAACGGCGTCGCCATGGTCGTGCTCAAGCGAACCGACCGAGCCATCGCTGACGGAGATACTGTGCACGCCGTCATCCGGGGATCAGCGGTGAACAACGACGGTGCGCGCAAGATGGGCTACAGCGCGCCCAGCCACGAAGGCCAGGTGGCGGTGATCTCCGCGGCGTTGCGTGCCGCCGACGTCGATCCGGCGACCATCGGCTATGTCGAGGCGCACGGCACCGGGACCGAGGTCGGTGACGTCATCGAGATGGTGGCACTGACCGAGGCGTTTCGTCGCCACACCGACCAGTCGGGGTACTGCAAGATCGGGAGCCTCAAGGGCAATACCGGTCACCTCGACGCGGCTGCCGGAGTCTCAGCCCTGATAAAGACCGTGCTCGCCGTGCGCGAGGCGGTTATCCCTCCGTCAATCAACTGCGACGTCCCGCATCCGGGTTTCGACTGGGCGGACAGTCCGTTCACCGTAAACACCGAGGCCTCGCCCTGGGAGGCGTCGACCGGCCCGCGTCGAGCCGCAGTCAGCGGGTTCGGCATGGGCGGTACGAACGTCCACGTCATCGTCGAGCAGGCTCCGGAGTCGGCAAGCCGGCCGGCCGGCCACGCACTCGGCGGTCCGCGTTTGATACCCGTATCGGGCCATATCCAAGAGGCCGTGGACGTACTTTCAGGTGACTTGGCGCGTTGCCTGGAAGACGGCACGGTGGACGCCGGTGACATGGCATACACCCTCGCTCACGGCCGTTCGACGATGCGCTGGCGTAGCGCAGTGATCGGTTCTGATACCGAGGAGATCGGCGCGCGTCTGCGAACCCACAGACCCCGCCAAGCGCCCAAGAAGGCTGCCCTCACGATGCTCTTTCCAGGGCAGGGGCAGCACTATGCGGGTATGGCGTCGAACCTTTACGAGGCCTTCGACACGTTTCGTGAAGTCTTCGACGAGTGCACGAAGGCCGCTGAGCCGCTGGCCGGCCTGACTCTTCGCGAGGCGATGCTGGGGACGGCGGACCCGCGCACCGCTGAGGCCGCCATGGCGAGCACGCGCTTTGCG
>Ga0185299_10004428_pt1 | contig 16987 bp, 12 predicted proteins | sample PaiPotPPA55metaG_FD_128002 | JGI IMG/M metagenome (GOLD analysis project Ga0185299, IMG submission 128002) | Iron sulfur acid spring bacterial and archeal communities from Banff, Canada, to study Microbial Dark Matter (Phase II) - Paint Pots PPA... ...
GCAAAATGCACATAGAAAACGCACACGAGCATACAGGTTCAGCGGAGGCAATCCGGCCTTCCCTGCACGGTGGTTTACGGCTTACTTCGCGCTCTCCCCGGTGACCGGGCTCTTTTGCCACCGTCATTGGTGGAGTTACCTCCGCCAACTTGACACCAGCGTCGGGGTGTCAGGACCACACGACTTCGCCGTCCGCTTGAGCGCTGTTCGTCAAGAGCGCCACCACGTCCACCGCATCCCGTCCCGCGTCCGTGACGACCGCGAAGCGCCCCTCGAGTGGAACGAGACGGTGATTGATATACGGGTGATTTGGGTAAGGCGCGAAGAGGAATATTTTTTCGAAAGGGGCTGGACACGAATTTAGTGATTTGCCCGTCGGGCAAATCAGCCGGCCCGTCCGCGGCAGCTCGAAGAGCCAAGGTAGGAAGGCGCAACCCGCCCCTCAATGGCCGGTGATCGTGCGCTCTGCTTTCGCTGGACAATTCAGTTAAAGTGCACTGTCACCGTAACTCCCCGGGGCGGCTCTTTCAGGCGCGGCCCTGATAGCTGCCCGAAGTCGCGCCCTGTCGATGATCCATGGCGTGGGAGAATGCGGAAAGGCTTGCGCGCCCGATAGGCTTGGCTACGCTTGAGATGGATGTTGGGGGCGGAAAGCATGAAGAGCATCACGAGCGACACCATCGGTTGGCTTGTCATGTGGGCGTGTCTCGCGCTCGGCATCAAGTTGACGCTAAATCATTTCAGCAAGAGGTCGGCGGAAAAGCGAGAAGCCGAACGAAGAACCACGCTCAAAGCTCGTCGCGACGAACGCGAGGACAAGAGACCAACCATGTTGGAAGCACTGGACAGCGAACTAGATGCGCATCGCCGCCTTGCCGTCCGGGGCGACGATGAGGCGCAGAAAAACAACGCCCTCTATGCGCGCATCGTGATGGAAGATGATCTTGGCCGTTACGCCGAAGGCCCGAGACCATACGAGATTGATCAAGCGCACCGCGATATCCTTTTGGCCCATGCCCGCAAAGACGCTGCCGAAGCCCTCGCAACTAGCCGGACGCTGTTGATGGAAGTTCGAAGGTTGACGAGCGCGTTTGATGAGTTCGCCCGTTACGCCTTTTGGGCGATGGCGGCATTTTTGCTTTGGAGTTGGTGGAAGTCCGGCTTTGCTCTTTGGTGGCAGTGATGAAAGCGCTTCTGCAAAAATTCTTAGGGCAGATCGTCGGATCAATTCATAGCCGTTTGTACGCTTCTTGGCTTCGGGCCAAGGGAGTGGGCAAAGATGATCTTGGGCATAGATCAAATTTGGTTGGCTAGAGGCATTTTCATCGCTTTGGCCCTGGCAACAGCCGCGTCGCTTTGGGGGCGGTCGCTCTGGACAAGAGTTCGCGGTGGTGGTGGCGCGGCTTCCGATCCTGCACGCATTTCCTTGCACGCCTTCATGTATGTTGAGGCTCTTAAATGCGGTTGGACGCGCGAAGCGGGACCATCCGATCTAGGCGAATTGCTGGATGCCATTCGGCAGGCGGCGGTTGATGGCTCGATACATTTTTGGGGAAGGAAACCGGCCTATTTTGTGTCGGAGCCGCCCTTTGATACTCCGCTTGTTCGGATGAATAGTGACTATTGGCATGAGAACAAGATTGAGCCAACGCGCGCGGTCTTTCTAGATGACAATGCTGGCATCTACTCATCGCATGAAGCCGACGACGACCACGACAAGCGCAATCGATTTTACGATTTGCACCTTGATCGCAAAGAGGCACTGGACTGGTTAAAGCGAAGTCCCAGCAAGCCCAGTTAGCCCGCGATCATTGAGAGTTGATCAGCTTAGGAAAACTGTCCCGGTAGTTCTTGCACCACTTGTCCCAGCCAGATTTCTTTGCGCTCCCCATGATGTTGGTTGCAAAGAAAAGCACGTCCGAAAAATCGTTCTTGTCGTTTAGATCGAAAGGCGTGTTTAACGTATCCGCCAAGTGGAGGGCCGCCGCGATCTGTCCCTTGAGACCGCAGCGCATTTCGGATACCTGAGCGGCGGCAATTGTTGTTGCAATGAGCCCCCTATGCGTCAGTTCATTTGTTTTCTCGTCCATAAGATCGCCCGGCTCGGCGGCGGCAGCCGACACCATGCAAACCGCCAACGTGACCGCAATCTTTGCGTGCATTTGTCTTCTCCCCGAGCCCCCTACGCGGTATCGTCGCACGGTCCCTCTCTCAGGAGACCTAATTCATGCCCGAATATCGGCCCGAGGATATCAATCAACAAACCGTCTTGTACAAGGATGGCGAGCCGTCTTCGCAAATGACTTGCCTAACTCTCGGCGAAGCGGTCATCCACGTCAAGAACCGCTGGCCGGAGAACGATCAAGCGAAGGCGCGATTTAAGATCACCGGCAAGAGCTACGAATATTCATGGGCCGACATCGAACCCCATGTGGAATGAACAGGGAGGGCGCGATGGGCGACCGAACGGACAAGGTGTCGAAGGGGTTCGCGCCCGTAGCCCGTAGGGCGGATTGAGCCGAAGGCGCAATCCGCCAATCGGCGGCCATAACGGCGGATTACGCTATCGCTAATCCGCCCTACCGCTCTGCAGGCGAAAAAAGGGTCGCTTTTCCGAGATGGCCGCATTTGGGAATATTTTCAGGCCATCAGATGGCGTCAGCAGGGCGAGGTGCGTTCAGCAACCGAGGTGAACAAAATGAACGGAAATCGTTACTACGGGGTTCGAGTCGAGGGAGCGAAATACGGCGTGGGCTTTGGTTCCGCCCTCGCTATCGCGATATCCTACACTGCGAACCATTCGATACTTTGGGCCATCATCCACGGCATTTTGGGCTGGCTGTATGTGATTTACTTCGCGCTATTTCGGTCATAACCGCGGTGTCCGTGGATCAACGGTTTCCGCCAACTCGGAGGCCATCACGGCGGATTACGCTATCGCTAATCCGCCCTCCAGGCTCCGGAGGTTCACGGTCGCGTCCGGATCGGTCGCCGCGATGATCCAGCGGTTCGCTCAGGTGTGCTTCAGGAAATTGGGATCGATCTCCATTGACGCGGGCGTCGCGTTACTCATGAATACCGGCCGGAGTGTGTGCGATTTGAATCGCCACACATTGTCTTGGTTCAATACACACTCATTGATCAAATCCGCCACCATCGTTGGGGGATTTGATTGACGCTTCAATGGATAGGTTAGACCACCATAGAAAATGACCATGCCCAGCACCGTCGCGCGGCGTTCGCTGCTCGACGCTACATATAGATTGGCGATCACGTGACGCACCGCTTTCACGCCGCTGATCCCTAGTTGACGCACTGCATTCGCGCCGTTTTGACGAGCACGCCATTGATAAAATGCGCGGATCTTTTCACGCCCTTCAAACCGGTTGTGACCCACCATCTTGACGCCGTCCGGGGTGAAAAATTCATGGGCCGTGCGCCCTTCGTTGAAGTCAACGTCATACCAGTATGCCACCTCAAGACGATGAAGAGCGTGCCAGAGCAGGAGTTCGTCGTGAGCATTCGTTGGTACTTGGGGCAACTTGTGGGAATTGGCCGCAATTTCGTTATCTGTCATCGAATCTGTCATCGAATGGGCCTTTCGATTTGCAGCGGAGTCTCGCTGCGGTGATTGGACCTGGTATCTTTCCCTGCCAAACCGGCTTCGCCCGTGAGTTCCACTTGAACCGTCTCGCCAAGGCCATGAAGCAGCCGCCGCGAGCCTGCATGACGTGAGACGGAATTCATCGGATCGGCTTTGACTTGCAATCCGGGCTCCGCCGATGGATGCAACAGCCGTCCTGATCCGCACGGAGATCGTTTCATGCGGATTGCTGCGATTGGTGTCTCTAATGAGATCGGGGATAGCAGCGTCGATCACCAGAGTTATCTCGCGTTTGTGATCGAGGTCGTCGCAACATACGCCGCTCTGTGGAACGGGACGGTGATGGATATACGAGCCCGTCGGGCGGATTGAGCCCAACGGGTCCGCGCAAGGCGCGGCCCGATGACAGGCTCCGGCGTAACCCGCCAACTCGATATCCATGACGGCGGATTACGCTATCGCTAATCCGCCCTACGGCTCGGTGTTCTTGACATCCTACGCCCTCTCCCGCGAAGAGCGGGGCGAGGGAGAAGGGATCGCTTCGCCGTTGCCGCCTCGGCCTAAACTAATCCTGCCCTAAAATCCCGTCCGCGGCGGGTTTGCGACCGGCGGCGTCAGCACCAGCGGTGGCTGCGGTTTCGGCCGTGGGCGCACGATGGCGGGCCCGGGTGCCGGGCGGACTTCGATCGGTGGCGGCAATGGCGCAAGCTGCTGGCTCACGACAGGTGCGTTGATGCCTGGGTGTGGAGCCGGCTGCGGACCGGGCGGTGGGACCGCCAGCGCTGACGACGGACGCGGCGCGCTGAGTCTTGGTTTTGGCGGCGCCACGATCGCAGGCAGCGCGGCGGTGGGCGGAATCGACGCCGGCGTCAGCGGGGATTGCGGCTCGCCGCGCTCGATCGAATCCAGTCTCTTGGTTTCGCGGTCGATCGCGCGCACCGCGAGCCAGGACGACAGCGCGGCGACATCGATGGTGCGATTGAGCCGGTCCGGCGGACCGGCGGCAAACAACTGGATCTCGGGACGGCCGGACGCGGATCCAGCCGCGGCCGGCGCCAGCGTCGGCGCAAAGCTGGCGCGGATGTCGGCCTGATCGGCGGGAATATCATATCCGCCGGAGACGATGGCGGTGGCGCCCTCGGCCTCGAGCGTGGTCGGCGAGATGCGCAGGCGGCCGTCCCTGATATTGAATGGAATTTGCGCCGACTTGACCTGCAGCGCGCCGGAGGACAACACCGGCTCGACGATCTGGCGCAATTTGGCGTCGTCGGTCGCCAGCCCGTTATCGCTGGCGTGGATCGCGACGTCGAAGGCGCTCGGATTGAGGCCTGCGACATGCGCGGATTCCAAGGTCAGGGTTCCGCTGCCCGACAGCGCCCCCGTCAGCGCCTGTCCGCTGCGGCCCTGGCTCGACAGCGTCATCTGCATCGAGGCGCGGCCAGAAGGCATCGCCAAATTCCGATAGCGCAACGCGGCGCCGTCGACGTCCTTCAACTCGACGCTGGCGTTCAGGATAATCCCGCTCACATCCTGCCTGGCGTCGATCGTAGCCGACGCCTCGCCGCCGCCGATCCCGCCCTTGATGGCATTGAAGCTCAACGATGCCCCGTCGCTCTTGATGATGCCGCTGACCGGGCGCAGCTCGCCGCCGCCCGGAAGCACGCCGCGCAGCGCCTGGAACGCGATGCGGCCGCGCCAGCCTTTCAACAATCCGTAATCCAGCGGCTCGGACGAATCGTGACCGGCGGCGCCGATGGCGAGCGCGAAGCCAGGTGCAAGATCGAGCGAATCGAGGCCGACTTCGCCCTCGACATTGCTTTCGCCGTCAAGCGACACCACCAGATGCCCGCGCAGCCGCGAGCCCGCGATCGCGCTGTCGATATCGTCGAAGGTCAGCTTGCTGCCGGCAAGCGACACGCGCGAGGACAGGCTGATGTTTTGCGCCAGCGCATCCGACCGCTTGAGATCGAACAGCGGCGCGAGACTGACGCGGCGAACCGTGAGAACGGCATTGGCCTTCGGTGCTTGCGGCCCTTGCGCCCACGGCTCAGCGGTTCCCTGGGCATCGGCATCGAGCCCTGCGCCCGATATCCGGGCTTTGAGCCGCAGCGGCGCACCCCACACGCCGGTCACGCTGCCTTCGAATTGCGCCGGGCCATCGGCGACCGCCGCGATCGAGCGATCGAGGCCAAACAGCACCAGCAACAAACGGCCGCGCTCCGAGGACAGTTTTGTCTCGACGCCGATCTCGCTACGCCCGAGTGCATTGAGATCGAAGCTCCGGATCGCCGCGACAGGCGGCGTCGCCGTCATCGTGAGGTGGCCCTTGAGCTGCGGCGCGTCGAAATCGAGAACGGCCTGCGCGGACGGGCCGTCGGCGCGTGCTTTGCTATGGCCGAGATCAAGCACGAGTTTGACCCGCACCGGGCCCGGACCCGTTCCCAACGCATTGAGCCGCGCGGCAAACGACGGCGCAAACGGCGCGACCAGCCCGGTCAACTGGCCCAGTGACGCCGCGGTTGAATCGAGCGCCAGCTTTCCGGTCGAATTTTCGCGATCGAAATCGCCGCTGCCCTCGAGCATGACGTTATCCGGCTGACCGACCTTCAACCGATCGAGCTCAATCGTCTTCGGATCGTAGGCAAGCTTCATCATGAACGGACGCAGCTCCTGCCCGGCCGAAATGGCGCGGCCGATATCCAGCGATAGCTGCGCTTCCTCCGGCCATTCGGCTTGCGGCCCGGCCATCGCGCGGGCAAAGGCCGCGGCGGCGTCGAGGTCGAGCCGGTCGGCCTTCAGCACAGCCTCCACCCGGGAGCCCGTGCCTGCCGGCAAATCGGCGACCGCGAGGCGCCCCTCGACCGTACCGCCATCGATCTCCGCCTTCATCGCGTCGATCGCAACGCGGTTTGCGGCCACGCTGATCGTGCCGTTCAGGTGCAGCGGCTTTTGGGTGCGAAAGCTGACCTCGCTGCGGCCCTGCAGCCACGCCACCAGCGTATCCGGATCCGAGGAGTCGACACTGAGCACGCCGGTCAGGCCACCGGCCGAATTATTTCGCGCATTGGCGCCGGCAAGCGCCACATGGGTCGAGCCGGGGGCGCGAAGATCCAGCCGGTCGATGGTCCAAACCTTCCGATCGGCGGCCTGGTCAGGCTTGGCATCGGCATGCAGCTCGGCGGCGAGGTTCTGCAGCGGACGCCCGCCCAGCATGATCTGCTCGACGCTGACTTCGATTTGCGTGGGGATCGGAACCAGCGGCAGCGCCGCCATCAGCGCGCGCAGGCCCGGCAACAGCCGCATCGGCTCGGTGGCGTTGTCCTTGCTATCCCCGGTATTTTCCTTGGTATTTTCCTTGGTAGTTTCCTTGTTGTTTTCCTTGGCGACAAACTTGTCGACGTCGAGTTGCCGCGCCGCCAGCGCGGTATGCAACAGGGGCGAGGCGCCAAAGCGGATGTCGCCAATGCCTGCGAATTTCAGCGCGCGGTCCTCGGTGCCGTAGCTTACGTCAACCTGTTCCAGCTTTGCCGCGGCCGGATCGGCCTTGATCCTGGCCGCGATCCGCCAGGGCGTGATCGGGGCGCCGCCCTGGGCCTTGAGGCCAGCGGGAACCGCGAGAACCAGCGCGCCCTCGAAGCGCGGCGCCCGTCCCTCGAAATTCAGCACGCCATCGAGATCGGCCGACAACGCCCGCGCGCCGGGATCGATGTTGAAATGAAGCCTTGTGCCGCTGCCGTCGGTGCTTTGACCGGACGAGACCCGGAACGGATAGCGCGTTCCCGACAGGGTAAAATTTCCGTCGCCCCGTAGCGAGCCTGCCAGCGAGCGCACGTCGCCGCTGAACACGATATCGCTCAGCTCGAGCGTGCCGCGGCTTTTGGCGTCATGCAGCGCGATCCGGCCGGTCAGGTTCAGCCGGTCGATCGACAGCGATCCGAGATTGAACTTGCCGGTCGAGGCCGGCCAGTCGATCCGCCCCTGCGCGTCGAGGCCAAGATCGAGCGCCATGCCGTTGATGGTCAGCTCATTGGCGCGCCATTCCCCGCGCATCAGCGAGCCCAGGCTGAACTCGACATCGAGCTTGTCGGCGCGAACCTTGCCGAGATCGTTGGCGCCGCCGACCACGACCTGGCGCAGCCGCAGCGACGGCGTCGGCAACAGCCGCGCGTCGAGTTCGCCGGCGACCCGCACCGGCGCACCGACGATCTTGCTGGCCTCGGCTTCGAATTGCGGCCGGAATTGATTCCAGTCAATGAAATACGGCCCGATCAGCGCGGCGATCAGTGCAATGATAAAGGCAATCGCCAGTCCGAGCAGCGTCGTCTGCACGGGGTCTCCCTTTGAGCACGTTCCGGCACGCCCGCCATGCGCGGCAAGAGGCGGCAAGCGAGGCGGTAAGCCGTGATCCATCCGCCGGACTGCCGCGCTGAATCAACGCCGCAGCCTTGCCATGTATCTTGCCATATATAGAGACAAAAGTGGCGAAGTCACAGCAAGCTTGCGTAACCGCGCCCCTACCAGCTCGCGGGAAGGCTTTTAAGGCCGCGCAGGACAAAGGTCGGCCGCCATTCCGGGTTCTCGGCGTCGTCGAGCTTGAGCTCCGGAAGCCTGCGCAGCAGGGTCGAGATCGCAACCTCCGCCTCGATCCGCGCCAATTGCGCGCCGAGGCAGAAATGAATACCGCCGCCAAATGACAACGGGCGCACGTTGGGCCTGGTGATATCGAGCTGCTCCGGCCGGTCGGGATAAACAGCGGGATCGCGATTGGCCGAACCCAACAGGCAAAGCACGCTCTCGCCTTTCGGGATCTTCTTGCCGCCGATATCGTCGATGTCCTCCAGCGCCACCCGGCCGCTCAACTGCACCGAGGAATCGTAACGCAAGAATTCCTCGATCGCATTGGTGATGAGCGCGGGATTGGCCTTGAGCAGCGCGAGCTGATCGGGATTGCGATGCAGCGCCAGCAACCCATTTCCGATCAGATTGACGGTGGTCTCGTGGCCGGCGCCGAACAGCAGGATGATGTTGGCGGTCAGTTCCTCGTTGGAAAGCTTGCTGCCGTCTTCCTCGGCCTGCACCAATTGCGTCGTCAGATCGTCGCCCGGGCTCTTCCGCCGCAACTCGAACAGCTGCTGGAAATACATCTGCGCCATCAGGTTGCCGGCGTTGGCCTGCTCGATCTCGGCCGCCGTCATCGGCACCGGATCGAGCAGCCGTCCGCCGTCGCGCGAGCTCTTGTAGAAGACTTCGCGGTGGTCCTCGGGAATGCCGAGCATGTCGCAGATGATCGTCACCGGCAGGCGGAACGCAAAATCCTCGATCAGGTCCATCTGGCCGTGGGCGATGACGGCATCGAGCGTCTGGTCGACGACCTGCTGAATGCGGGGGCGCATGTCCTCGACCCGGCGGGCGGTGAACGCCTTGACCACGAGGCCGCGCAAGCGGGTGTGGTCGGGCGGGTCCTGCTGCAGCATCCAGTGGCTCATGCTGCGGAACACCGGCTCCTCCATGATCTTCGGTCCGTAGCGCCGGATCGAGCGCTCGACATGGTCCTTGCCGAAACGCTTGTCGCGCAGCACGAGGCTCGCCTCGGCATGCCGGCTCGCGACAAAATTGCCGAGCGGCGTCTGATGCATCGGATCGGTGGTGCGCAGCCGCTCGTAATGCGGATAGGGATCGCGTATGAACTCCGGCGACAGCGGATCGAAAAGCGGCCCGGTGGAAGCGGTCTGAACATGCTCGTTCATGGTGACCTCAATTGGTTGCCGTGCTGAAACGCCCCACGCATTCGAGCGCATTGGTGTCGACAAACCCGGACAAATCATGGTCATCCGGGCATCTGAAACTCGATACACTGTTGTATCGAGTTGCATTCTGCCCTAAAATGCCGGGATGTCAAGGTTGCGAACCAGACCGACCCGGGACGATACCCGCGAAAAGCTGTTCGAGGCGGCGGCGCGCGTATTCGAGGAACAGGGCATCGGCGGCGCCAGCATCGAGGCGATCGCGGCCGCGGCCGGTTTTACGCGCGGGGCGTTTTATTCGAATTTCAAGAGCAAGGACGAGCTGATCATCGCCATGCTGGAGGATCACGTCGAGCAGTCGATTCGACGCAATCTCGATCTTCTGGACCGGCACAAAAATCTCGCGGACTTCATCGATGCGCTGAAGAACATGGACAAAAGCCGGCAGGATCCGCTCGGCCGTTCGCCGCTCCTGCACATGGAGATGATCCTGTTCGTGGCCCGCGCCGAAAAGCGCCGGCCCGAGCTTGCCAAGCGGCTGCGGGCCAGGCGAAAGCTGATCACCGATATCGTCGAGACCAGTTTGAAGAACAGCGGCCGGAACGGCGCGCTGAACCCGACATGGACCGGCGCGATCGTGCTGGCGCTGGAGGACGGTTTTCGTCTGCACCGCCTGATCGACCCGGAGACCACCCCGGCCGACAGCTTTCTGCGGGCCATCAGCGACCTGCAGCGGGCGATTGGCGTTTCATCGGCGTAAAGCCTCGCCTGGCGCGGCTCACCCGTGGATCCTGTACAATTGTCCGGCGACCGCGCGGATTTTTCCTGGCGATGCCATCCGGATCGCAAAGGCGGACACCGCGCTGACGCCGATACCGATTGTAAAGGCGAGCGTATAATTCCCCGAAAGGTCGTGCAGAAGACCGGTGAGCCAGGGCCCCGCCGCGCCGCCCGCCAGCGCCGTGATCATGATGGTTCCGAAGATGCTGCCGTAGTGCTTGCCCTGGAATATCTCCAGCACGACCGCGCCCATGATCGAGGTCAACCCGTAGCCGAGCGCGCCCTGCGCCAGCACCATGAGATAGACCAGCATCAGGGACGGATAGAATTTCAGCGCGATCAGCGCGGCAAAGCAGATCGCAAAGCCGAGGCAACTCGCGGCCCAGATCTTCTCACGCCCGATCCGATCGGAGAGATGTCCGAGCCAGATCTGGCCGGGGATGCCGAGCAGCGACACCGCGCCGAGCGCCCAGACCGCGACCACGGGAGAGAAGCCGATATCGAGAAGGTATTTGGTCTGATGAACCTGCACCGCGTACCAGATATACAATCCGCCGAAATAGCCGAGCGATATCCACCAGAACCTCGCGGTCACGATCGCGCGCCGCAAAGTCCAGTCGGTGCCGGCCCATACGGGATCGACGATGTTCGAGAGCGGCTTGGCGCTCGATGCCGAAGGCGCCGCGTCGCCGTCGGGCAACAGGCCGATGTCCTCGGGGCGCTTTCGCAGCAACAGATTGATCGGGGCGAGCACGGCGAAAACCAGGATTCCCATCGCGGTGCAGGCGGTCCGCCAGCCGGTCGCAACGATCATATGCTGCACCCATGGCAACAGCGTCATGGAGCCGATGCCGACGCCGGCAAACGCCAGCCCCATCGCAAGGCCGCGGCGGCGAATGAACCAGTTCGGCAGGAACAGCGATTGGCCGGAATAGCCGAGACAGACGCTTCCCGCCCCGACCATGACCCCGATCGTCAGGTACAAATGCCAGGGCTGCGTCGTCAGCGGCGCCAGCAACAGCCCTCCCCCCATCAGCGCGACGCCGAGCTCCATCACGGCGCGGGGGCCGAAGCGATCCATCAGGCGGCCGATCACCGGACTGACGGCGGCCGAAACCAGAAAGCCGAACGAGAAGGCGCCCGCCGTGATCCCGCGCTCCCATCCGAACTCGTCGAGGATCGGCGGAAAGAACAGCGAAAAAGAAGTGCGCGCGTTGACGCCGATCGCCATGGTGACGAAGGTGACGACGATGATGACCCAGCCGTAAAAGAAGGGAAGCCGCATCGGATGGCGCGTTTCGTCCTGCCCGTTCGAGCGACGGGAGATTTTTTAAACGTTGATCCTTCGGACCATCTGGCAAGGATGAGGTCAAGGCCTTTTCGCAAAGCCCACGGATTGAGGACGCCGCCATCGCAGCGTGACGGCGGCGGCCGAGCGGAGCGAATTACGACGAGGCGGGCGTAGCCTTGCTGGCGCGTTCCCGCAGCCGATAAAACTCAAGGGCGGTGTGGGCGGTCTTCGGCTGCAGCTTGAAGAAGCTCGCGAAACAGCGGTCCAGCCGTTCCTTGTCGAGGCCGCCGCGGCCGGCCTGCAAGGTCAGGATGGCTTTGGTCGTTTCCCACGACAGATCGATCGCCTTGGCGAGCACGAGAAGCTGGTCAGGCTCGCTCCGGGCCAGCGCGCGCTCGATCACGCCGATCGGGAGGCTGCACATCAGCGAGAGCGCGACGGCGGTCCGGTCGAAATGGCCTTCGTGAACGAAACCGGCCAGCCGCGCCTCGTCGAGGTGCCCGAGCGAATACAACGACCGTACATGTTGCAGCGCCCGTTCGTGCTCGCTGGAGCCGGCGCGCACGGTCGCTTGAATCCGGTCGGAGGCATCCGCGACCGCGGCGCGGATCAGCGCGACCCGCCGCGGATCGGCCGCCTCGAGCTTGAGCCGCACGATTTCCGAAGCCTGCGCGAACAATTTCATGAGATCGCGGCGCGGGATGTCGGGACGCGACCAGACGCTCAAGGCGAGCTCGCCATTGTCCTGCGCCCGCTTCACCAGCGTCGATAATCCGGACGCCGAGAAGCGGGCGCCGCGGTTGCAGGCGGTGGAAGTCGCGACCTGATGATTGCCGCGGTCGACCAGAATATCGGTGACGGCTTCGCCCAGGGCGCTGCGTGCCGAAATCGCCAGCAGGTGGCCCTGGCTCTTGGTTCGCGCGTTCTCCACGAGCGCGGCGTCATCGAGCCGCGCGGAGTGTTTGAGAACCGGCGCCGCCACTTCGATCGCATCGTCGAACGCCAGCGTGCGGATCACCCCGGCCGGCGCGTCGGGGATCGGGGCGAGCCGGTTCCCGAAGGCCGCGCGGGCGTCAAGTTCGATCTGTCCGACCAGCATGCCCATGACATCGTCGAACAGCCCGATCTGATCCTCGGAAAAGCGGCCCGAACCGTGGATGAACAGATCCGTGACGCGCCGCAGGATGTCGGCGCGTTTCGACAAATCCTTGCTCGCCAGCACGCCCTCAAGCTGATCGATCAGATTTTCCTGCGCGTTCATGGCTTACAGCCCGATTTGCGAAAATGAGCGGGTCAAGCGACGTTCCTTGCCATTGGAATCACCGCGTCCAGGTCGAGTTGGGCGTGCGGAACGGGGTGGCCGAACAGATAGCCCTGGGCAAAATCGACGCCTGCGGCCTGCAAGGCCTCGAACTGCCCGCTGCTCTCGACCCCCTTCGCCGCGGTCGCGATATCGAGGCCGTGCGCCAATGCGAGCACCGAGGCGACGACCGCCGCGCAATCCCGGCGGCTTGCAAATCCTTGCGCGACCTGCCTGTCGATCTTGATCTTGTCAAACGGAAAGCCGGTCAGATAGCTCGCCGCGGAGTATCCGGTGCCGCAATTGTCGAGCACCATCGAAACCCCGAGGCTCTTCAATTGCCTGATGGTCTGCAGATGCGCGGCATGGTTCTTGTCCAGGAGCGAGGCCTCCGCGATCTCCAGTTCCAGCCGTTCCGGCGCAAGCCCGGATTCGACCAGCGCGCACAAGACGACGTCGAACAGATTTCCCTTGTTGAACTGCGCGGCGGAAATGTTGACGGCCACCTTGATATGCGGCGGCCAGGCGGCGGCATCGGCGCACGCCTGCTGCAAAATCCACTCCCCGAACGGCAGCATCAACCCGGTCTGCTCCGCGAGCGGAAGAAATTGATCGGCGGCGAGAAGGCCGCGCGATGGATGATGCCAGCGGACGAATGCTTCCGCGCCGCAGACCGCACCGGACCTCGCATCGATCACCGGCTGGTAATGCAGTTCGAGTTCGCTCTGCGATATCGCCTCGCGCAATTCGCCTTCCAGCGACTTCTGGATGTCGGCCGCCTCGGTCAGTTCGGACTGGAAGATGCGGAAATCGTTGCGTCCACCCGACTTCGCCGCATAGAGCGCCAGATCGGCTTTTTTCAGCAGCGTCTCGGCATCGACGCCATGCTCCGGCGCAAAGGTGATGCCGATGCTGGTCCCGATGCTGACCCGATGGCCGTCGAGGTCGAATGGCTGCTGGATCAGCCCGATGATCCGGAGCGCGAGCTTGATGGCGCCTTCGCGCTGGTCCTTCTCGTTTTCCTGGATGATCGCGAATTCATCGCCGCCGAAACGCGCCAGCACGTCGGTATCGCGAAGCGACGAGTTCAGCCGCCGCGCGACCTCGATCAGCAACTGGTCGCCCGCCGGATGGCCCAGCGTGTCGTTGACATGCTTGAACGCGTCGAGGTCGAGCGCCAGCACGGTAAAGGTGGTGCCATGACGCGCCAGCCGCTTTGCGGCATCGTCGAGCTTCTCGGAGAACAGCGCGCGATTGGCGAGGCCCGTGAGCAGATCGTGCTGCGCGAGGAACGCGATCCGCCTCTCGTTCAGCGCCCGGTCGGTGATGTCCTCATGCGTGGTGAGCCAGCCGCCATTCGGCATGGCGTGACGAGCGATCGCGACGACGCGGCCGTCGGCAAGCTCCTGGATTTCGCTCGTCTCTTTCACATTTTGCTCGAGATAGGCTTCCGAGGCTACGCGGGCGAAATTGGTGCCCTTTTCGCCGCGAAACTCGAGAATCTGCGCGAGCGAAGTCCCGGGCTTTATCTGATCACGGCCCAAATGATACATTTCGGCATAGCGGGCGTTTGAAACCACCACCTTCTGCTCCGCATCGAACATGCAGAGCCCCTGGGACATGTTGTTGAGCGCGGCATCGAAACGGATGTTCATCGCCTCGAGCTCGACGGCCTTCTCGGCCAGCAACTGCTCCGCGCGCTTCTGCTCGGTGATATCTTCGTGGGTCGCGACCCAGCCGCTGTCGGGCAGCGGCTTGCGCTTGATCAAGATCTCGCGGCCGTCGGCCGGCGCGAAGTTCTGCTTCAATTGCGTCGGCATCAATTCGACATGCTGATCGACGGTGAGATCGCTCTTCTCGCCGCGGTCGGCATAGTGCTGCAATATCCGATTTAGCGGCGTGCCCGGCTGCACCAGTTCGTCCGGCAGGTTGTACATCTCCTGGAAGCGATTGTTCGAAATCACCAATCTCTTGTCGGCATCGAACAGGCAGAGACCCTGCGACATGTTGCTGATGGCGGCATCGAAACGCGCATTCGTGCTCGCAAGGGCTCGTGTTTTCGCCGCCAGCGCTTTGGTCTGCCGCGCCAGCATGAACGTCCCGAACATGACGATGACGACGATCGCGGCGACCAGCGGACCGAATGTATAGAGATGGTGGTACCATGACGCCAGCACTTCGTTGCGGGCGTAGCTCACAAGCATCACCAGCGGCAAACCGGATACGACCTTGTAGCCTACAAGGCGAGCCACGCCGTCAATGGGACTCGTCGAATCAAAGGCACCGGTCTCCGACGCCGGCAGATATTTGGTAAACAGTGGGATATCCGCGAACGATTTTCCAAGGGCCTCCTTTGTCTCGGGCTGCCGCGCAAGAATCAGCCCCTCGCGGTGCAGCAACAGTACGGATCCGCCTTCACCGAGATCGATCGAGCGAAAGATCTTGAGAAAATAGGATTGATCGATCGGCGCGGTAACGACGCCGGCAAAGCTGCCGTCGGCATTGCTTAGCCGCCGCGATGCCGCGCTGAACCATTTATCGCTGACCGCCGAATGATAGGGTGGCGCAATGAACAGCCGATCCCCGGTGGCATCGCGCTGAGCGATGAAATCCGACATCTCGGAGATATTGCCGCCGCGGGGTGGCGCGCGGTCATAGGAATGAGCGATCAGTTGTCCCGACGCGTCGGTCCATCCGATCGCGACAAGGAGGGATGAGCTCTTTTGCAGCTGGCGCAGGGCGGCATTGGCTGCGCCGGGTCCGCTGTACTTTCCCGACAGGCTGTCGTTACGAATGGCTTCCGCTTCAAGCAAAGCGTCACTCACGTCGTCGAATGACAGCGCGGTGTGCTCGGCAAGAATTGTCGCAAAACTTTGGGCGTCCTTCTTTGCGGTCTCGATCCGGTCCCGATAGCGGGCTTCCAGATCGACAACAAACAGCACGACCGTCGCCAGCGAAAGCAGCACGCCAAGCGCCATCAGCAACGACGCCGGCGATCGGGCCAGTTTTCGGTAGATTCCGCGCATCGCAAATCCGCATCATCAACGAGTGCGGCATCACCGTCGCCCTGCATCGTTAATTTATCGTTCATAATATTAATGTCGGCGCGCAATAGGCTTAAGGGGGTGTCAAGCCGCCCACCGCCGCCCCGCAAAGCTACGGAGTTTTAACCCAAACTGGCGCTCGGCTTAGCCCGATCCGATACCGGATAGCCCGCCGCTCAGCCCTTCGGCCGGTTGCGGATCATGAAGGTTTCGTAGCTGTATTCCGCGACCTGCCACCACAGATTCCCGTCATTGCGGAACTCCATCTGGGAATCGTAGATCTTCTTGAAGTTCGGGTTCGACGCCGAGGTTTCCGCATTGACGTCGTTCGACGCCTTCAGACAGGCTTCCATGATCGGCTGGCTGAACGGGCGCAGGATGGTCCCGTTCGCCACCAGTCGCTTGATGGCCTGCGGGTTGCGCGCGTCGTAGCGCGCTTGCACATCCATGTTGGCGTAGCCGCAGGCGATCGTGAGCAGCGATTTATAGGCCTTCGGCAACGCATCCCATTTGTCGGTGTTGATGAAGAAGTGCAGCGCCGTGCCGCCCTCCCACCAGCCGGGATAGTAGTAATATTTGGCGACCTTGTAGAAGCCGAGCTTCTCGTCGTCATAGGGGCCGACCCATTCGGTGGCGTCGATGGTGCCCTTTTCCAGCGCCGGATAGATATCGCCGCCGGCGATCTGCTGCGGAATGGTGCCGAGCCTGGACAGGGTCTTGCCGGCCCATCCGCCGATCCGGAATTTGAGGCCGTTGAGGTCGTCGACGGTGTTGATCTCCTTGCGAAACCAGCCGCCCATCTGGGTGCCGGTGTTGCCGCCGGAGATGCCGTACAAATTGTACGTCTTGCCGAACTCGTTGAGCATGTCCTGGCCGCCGTGATCCTGGAACCAGGCATTCTGCTGCCGTGAATTCAACCCGAACGGGACCGAGCAATAGAGCGCGAAGGTCGGGTCCTTGCCGATGAAGTAATAGGCGGCGGTATGGCACATCTCGACCGTGTTATTGCCCACGGCATCGACCACCTGCAAGGCGGGAACGATCTCGCCGGCGGCGAAAACCTGAATCTGGAATTTGTTGTCGGTGGCTTCCGCGACGTATTTCGAAATCGTCTCCGATGCACTCTGGGGAACGTCGAGCGACTTCGGCCAGCTCGTGGTGCAGCGCCATTTCAGCTCCGGCATCGATTGCGCGATGGCGGGTGCGGCGACCGTGGTCGACGCG
>Ga0185299_10004429_pt1 | contig 16981 bp, 19 predicted proteins | sample PaiPotPPA55metaG_FD_128002 | JGI IMG/M metagenome (GOLD analysis project Ga0185299, IMG submission 128002) | Iron sulfur acid spring bacterial and archeal communities from Banff, Canada, to study Microbial Dark Matter (Phase II) - Paint Pots PPA... ...
CTTGCCCGCAGACGGCAGATCGGCGGCTTGTCGGTGGTATCGGCTATGGATTCGGCGCGATCTCGCCCCGCATAACGGGCACTCGGCCATACCAGCTTCCGATCGAACGGCTAAAATAATCGAGTCAGATGAATCACTTACGCTCTCGATAACCAACCCACTCGGTATAAGCGACGAAATTCGAATACCGGCTCGCATGGCGCTGATTCCCTCGTTGGAGAATCGCAAGCTCGGCAGAAAACTTCATCGGATGTGAGTCAGAGCCCCATTCCAACGCCGATTGACAATGGTGGCGAAGTGTTGGTCAGTTCGAACTCCGCCGGCAAGAACCCAGATAACTTTTTCTACAATATCTGTAACGACCCCCAATACGGCTTCGCGGAATACCATGCGACCACGATGGACAATCCGGTGCTTCCGAAGCGGCTTCAGAATGAAACCGCTGAAGCTTGGATGCAACGTCGAACTAAACTTCTCGACGACCTCAAAACCAGCAATGATCCCCTAGTCTATGCTCAGGAGCATCTAGCCGAATTCGTCGATTGGGCCGGCGTCGGTTTCTTTGCGCGGGAAAAGCTGCTCGTAAATAATCAACCAGTCCCCTACCCCCTGAGATGCGAATGCGTGTTTGCCATTATCGACACAGCGTCGAAGACCGGAACCGAACACGATGCGACAGCCGTTACCTTTTTTGCATGCGAGCGGTACGGTGGCCGCTTCCCGCTGATGATCCTGGATTGGGACATCGCCCAAATAGAAGGGGCTTTGCTGGAAACGTGGCTACCTATGGTATTCGAGCGATTGGAAGAGTTGTCACGACTCTGTCGGGCGCGTTTTGGTTCGATTGGTACCTTTATCGAAGACAAAAACTCCGGAACGATCCTGCTGCAGCAAGCTCTCCGTCGGGGAATGCAAGCGCAGGCCATCGACTCTAAACTGACGGCGATGGGAAAGGACGAGCGAGCACTTTCTGTGTCCGGCTATGTTTACCGGGGAGAAGTAAAATACACCGACCATGCGTTCAACAAGGTCAGCACTTACAAACGGAGATCAAGGAACCACCTGGTAGATCAGATCGAAAGCTTTCGGATGGGTGACAAGGACAGCAAGCGAGAAGATGACCTTTTAGATACGTTTTGTTACGGGATATCACTTTCACTTGGAGACGATAAGGGTTTCTGAGAAGCACCATTACCGCAATAACGGCTAACAGCGAATGGGAGCGTTGCCGAGGTAACATGGGTATGTAGGTTTTGTGCCAAAGGCGGAAGTTGCCGGTGGTGCCAATCGCGCTAAAAGGCCGAACACATGGGCGCACAAACCGATGCTGCAAACGTGAAGAAGGTTCTTGCAAACCCGGAGCCGTCCACACTTTGGGGGAGAGAATGGAAGTGGCCGGCCGTAGGTCATCAAAACGGCCCTAATGACCCCGAACGGAATTCGCGGGCCGGACCGCCGGTTCGACCGCTCACGGAAACAACCTCACGACGCAGTCGTTACGTTCACCGGCAGAGTGAACTGAAACGTGGCCCCGTGGAGGACATTTCCCGTGGCCCACAGCCGACCACCGTGAGCTTCCACGATCGAACGGCAAATCGATAGTCCCATCCCATGCCGCTGGCTTTGGTAGTGAAAAAGGCGTTGAACAGCCGATCCGCATTCTCGGCGGAGATCCCGACGCCGCAATCGGTCACACTTACGTGCACTTGGTGCGCCTCGTCCTGGCCGGATCGGATCTCCAGTTCGCGCGGCCGATCCGTGACCGACTGCATCGCTTCAACGCCATTTCTCACCAGGTTGATGATCACCTGCTGCAATTGGACCCGATCACCCAGGATCATGGGTAGAGCGCGTGCGAACTCTGTTCGCAACGACACCTGGTGGCTGATTAACTCACCCCGTACCAGCACGATGACTTCCCTGACGACCTCATTGACGTCGAGCGGCACCTTCTCAATGTCAGTCTTTTTCGCGAGGGCCCGGACGCGCCGTATCACCTCGCTCGCCCGATTTCCGTCGTCAATAATCCATTCCACCGAGCGGCGCACACCGTCCAGGTTGGGAGTTTCGCGGTCGAGCCAGCGCAGACAGGCCTCGGCATTGGCGACGACGGCCGCGAGCGGCTGGTTCACTTCATGGGCGATCGAGGCTGTCATCTCCCCCAGCGTCGTCACGCGCGTTACGTGTGCTAGTTCCGCCTGCGCCTTGATCAATGCCTGTTCGGCGTGCTCCGCGCGAATCGACGCCGTAATGTTGGTGCCGGTGCCCCGATAGCCGAGAAAATTGCCGTTTGCGTCATAAAATGGCTTGCCGCTTGTTTGGACGTATGCCGGAGACCCAACCCCGTTGACGGTGTACACGAAATTGCGAAATGGCTGATGCGCGTCGAGCATCGCCCGATGCAGTCGCCATTTTTCGGGTTCCGATTCCACATCGGTTGCAATGTCCCAGCGAGCCACGCCAAGTACGCGTGAGGGCGGGATGCCAACATCATAGAGGTCCGATAGGCGGGTTACCCGGTGGTCAGGTCCGGTCTCCCAGAGCCAGTTGGAGGCGGTTTCGGCGTAATCCCGAAAGCGCTGTTCGCTCTCTCGAAGTGCTTCCTCAGTCCGCTTGCGGTCCTCGATGTCGGTGGACGACCCGTACCATTTGACAATATTGCCCGTTTGATCGCGCAGCGGCTCGGCTTCGAACAAAAACCAGCGATATTCACCGTCGAAGCGCCGGAGCCGGGCCTCAAGCCCGCCTCGCACACCGGACGCCCGAATTGCGCTCCACTTCGCCAACATCCCCTTCTTGTCGTCGGGATGAAAAGCGCGAGGCCAGCCAAGCTCGGCCTGGTCCAGCGAGAGGCCGGTATAGTTGAGGGCTGGTTGATTGAGGAAATCGGGGATCCCCTCCGGTCCGGCGCGCCAAATCAACGCCGGGATGGTGTCGATGACAAGTCGAAGGCGATCTTTGGATTTCTTGATCTCGTCAAACGCCTTTTGCAGCGCGTCCTTTGCTCGGTGACACCGACAACCGTCATCTCGGTTACCCCAATGCAGACTGCCCATCTTCGATACCAAAAATGAATCCCTTGCCACGGACGTTGCGGATCATAGGCTGCGCATACGGCCCATCGATCTTGCGCCGAAGCCGGCCCATATGCACGTCCACGAGGTTGGTCTTTGGAACGAACTTGTACTTCCACACCTCTCGGAGGAGTATTTCACGGCCAAGTACCCGGCCGTTGCGACGCATCATATACTCAAGCAAGCGGAACTCTCGCGGCAGCAGATCAATAGAACGATCGCCTCGCTTGGCTGTGCGTTCGATAAGATCAATCTCAAGTGGCCCCACCCACAGTGTTGTCCGGCCGGTGGCGGCCGGAACCCGCAGGGCTTCGATCCTGGCGATCAACTCGACGAGATCATACTCGATGAGCTGCGGCAGAGCGCTTTGGCGCGTTGCGGGCTCGGTAGCGTGCAGTGAGAGTTTCATCCAGGACTCCTGTGGTTCGCAATTCTTTCCTCGCCTCATTAATATGCATTCACGAGGCCTATGGTTCAGCGCTGATCGCGCCGAAGCGTCCGCTCTGGAAATCGATCATCGCCTGCCTGATCTCGTCGGCAGTGTTTATGACGAAGGGACCATGCACGATGACCGGCTCATCAATGGGCGCGCCGCTAAGGATCAGCACTGTGGCATCGTTGTTAGCTTCCAGCGTGACCTCGCCCGTTCGATCGAGCAGAACGAACTGCGCCTCTCGGGCGATGTCGCTGTCGTTGGCAAGAACCGCGCCGCGCAGCACAGTGGCCCTAAGGCAGCGTGAGCGATGTTGCGCCGCCTTGGCGCAGGCGAAAAAAATCGAGGCTGGTTCGTGCGGCGAGCAGTCGGGGTGAAGCTCAGCATCTTTTTTCCTCCATTCGCCCAAGGGAGAAGCTGCGACGGTCAGAGGGTGCGCAGGAACGTGACCAGATCGCGCTTCTCCTCGCCGGCCAGTTTCGTGCCAAGCACCAGATTGAAGAACTCGACGGTGTCATCGAGCGTCAGGAGGCGCCCGTCGTGCAAATACGGCGGCGACTCCTTGATGCCGCGCAGCGGAAAGGTCTTGACGGCTCCGTCGCCGACTTCATTCAAGCCGTTGATCATCTCCGGCTTGAAAAAGCGCTCGGTCTTGAGATCGTGCATCAGGTTGTCGGTGTAATAGGGTGCGGCGTGGCAGGCACCGCACTGGCCCTTGCCGAAGAAGATCTCCTGGCCGCGCAGCTCCGCTTGCGTGGCCTTGCTCGGATCGAGCTTGCCGAACACGTCAAGCTTCGGTGCAGGCGGGAAGCCCAGTTCCTCCTGGAATTCCGCCATCAGGTTGACCTGCGTGAGCCGATCGAGGGGGTTCATGCCCTTCTTGGCGGCGATCACGTGGTCACCGTCGAAATACGCTCCTGCCTGTTCGAATTGGGTAAAGTCCTCGATGGTCTTGAGCGCGCGCTGCGAGCCGAACAGCCGCTGGATCTGTACGCCGCGCAACGTCGGAGTGACGATGCGATGGCGCGATTCCTCCGGACGGGCATCGGGAGCAAGGTGCGTGGCCTTATTGGTGTGGCCGTTTGAGTGGCAGTCGAAGCACGCCGCGCCGCGGCTGGGTTTGTCGGAACGGCGGTCCTCCGTCAGGTTGAACTGCTGCTGTGGGAATGCAGTGACGAGTAGGCGCAAGCCTTCCAGCTGCTTCGGAGGCAAAATACCGTTGAACAGCTCGTAGTAGTTCTCGATCGTGACGAGTTTTCCCTGCGAGACGTCCCCGAGGTCGGTGCGCTGGTTGAGATATATCGGCGGCGGAAACTCGGGCAGGAAGTGATCGGGGATGTCGTATTCGACGTCGAAGCGCGTGAGATCCCGGTCCTCCTGCCGCTTGATCTCGTCGATCACGAAGTGCGGAAACACGAAACCGCCTGCCGAATGCTTCGGATGAGGTAGCGGATAAAATCCTTTGGGAAACGCGTTCTCCTCGCGAATCTGCTTCGAGCTCATAGCCGCAAGAGCCTCCCACGTCTTTCCTTCGGGGAGCTTGACGCGAACTCCTTCCTGCACGGGCTTCGCGCGATCCATCGTAGCCCCTAAGGCGGGGCGATTGCTCAAATCGTATCGCTGGTTGAGAAGCCTCATGTGTTCACGCGTAACCTCGGGCTTCTGTCCAGACAACCGCGCGAAGATCGCCGAGAACGGTTCGTTGATATCGACTTGCATGTAGCTCGACTTGGCGCGCGGCCCTTGCTGCGCGTAGGCGAAGCCGAACGCAAGGATGACCGTTGTAACTGCCGCTCCGACCATAAGTTTTCGGGGTTTCGCTAGGATCATGGCTCTCTCCTTTATGTTTCTCATTCCTCTAAGTACCCCACACCTGCCCAAGCGATGATCGACCTGCCAATTGTCAGCACTCCTCACACCGGCGATGAACAACAGGCTGCACACGAGCCTCAACGACCCTTACCCTCCGGGAGTTCGCGTCGACGGCCGGCGTGAACCGGACAATCGCTGGAATTGGCGTAGTTCGGGTTCTTGATTACCTCACAGCCCGAGGTCGCTCAGTGACGGATGGTCGTCGGGGCGACGGCGGCCGAGCGGCCAGTGGCATTTTCGGTCGCTCTCCTTGATCGGAAGATCATTGATGTTCGCGATGCGCAGGCGCATCAGGCCATGCTCATCGAATTCCCAGTTCTCGTTGCCATAGCTGCGGAACCAGTTCCCACCGTCATCGTGCCATTCGTAGGCAAAGCGGACGGCGATTCGGTCGGCATGGAAGGCCCAGAGTTCCTTGATCAGCCGGTAGTCGAGCTCGCGGTTCCACTTTCTTGTCAGAAAGGCTTCGATCGCCTCGCGTCCCTGCAAGAATTCGGAGCGGTTGCGCCAACGACTGTCGGTCGTGTAGCCGAGTGCGACGCGCGCCGGATCGCGCGTGTTCCAGGCATCCTCCGCCAGACGCGCCTTTTGGGTGGCGGTTTCGTCGGTGAACGGCGGGAGCGGCGGGCGGTTCATGGCTATTCTCCTCGACTGAGTCACAAAAAGATGACTCGACCGCCACGTGAATCAGATTGAGGGGCAGGCGATCGCCTTGGCAAATCCGAAACACGACAGCGGCGGCATCGACAGGATGGCCGCTATCAATGCCCGTCGATAGAAGGATCGCGCGGCGTTTTGTGAATGCCTGTCAAGAACCGAGGACCGAGAGCTTGCATCGACCAACCTCGCCGTCGTCGCGGTCTCCGTCGTAACACTGTGGCGTCTATGTCCTTTCGTCTGACCGCGGCGGCCTACTTCTTGATCCGCCTTATGGGCGAGCCAGGGCTCCTGTTGAAACCCCCTTCGCCGAGGCGGCATTGTTGGGGCCAGAAGTGCGTATCGCGGCGGTCCGTTTTGGCCGTCACGGAATAATCAGAAAAGCCTCAACCAGCATCAGGCTTCACGCAATGGCACGGACCAAAGTGTCAACTTCGGAATAGGTGGGGCCATAACAATCCAGTTGCTTCGGTTGCCCGGACTACTCCAGCCCGGCCAGCGCCGCCAGCAATGAGGAGCGCCGCTGCGTTTCACACTTGCGTTCATGCCCAAAAACTCCAAACGACCACAAGGCCGAGCAATACCGCGGCGCCAAGCTAGTGCGATTGTCGCTGCCGATTGGACCTGGAGGCGGTCTCCCCGGCTGAGGCTGCGCGTCGTCGCCTGAACGAGGCGGATGACGATCGGCGGCAAAAATAAAGAAGAGGGAAGAAACATGGACGGCGTTACCACCCGCCGCATCGTCGCGGCCAACATCGGAGCACATCGATGTCTCTGGCAACTGTAGCGTCCAGCCGTTCCAATGTTATCGGACTTTGGGGTTTGAAACTCCTCTTCGGGCTTCTTTGGATGCGGACTGCGTCGAAGTAATTGCATTGTCCTCCGAATAACGTCAGAGGCCGACGTCAGAGTCCGATTGGAAGAACGGGCAAGGTTCGTAGCGGAAATTTGCAACTGGCAGCATTCCCAGACAAGAGCCGCGCCGACACCTCTAGATAACCTAGACATTGTCCTTTGAAAAAAATGAGACGGGAGTTTGTGTTGAGGTTCTGCGCGTCTGAACAATCTCGCCCCAATCCCCCTCTCGGACCGGACTCGCGAATGTGCGTTCCTCCCCGCGCATTGGTGTGCGCGCGCGACTGGGCCGATGGCATCAGCCATCGGCCCTCTCTTCACGTCAGAGAATGCCCGGTGGTTAGGTAAGTGATCGTCGGACGAGCTTTTTGGGATAGGAGCAAGTTTTGACCCCAATCGGTGGCATTCACCATGTAACTTCCGTCGTCGCCGATCCCAAGCGGACGGAAGAGTTCTACGCCGGCACACTTGGTCTTCATCTCGTCACGAAGACGGTGAATTTTGACGAGCCATCCGTGCTTCACTTCTATTTTGGCGACCGCCGGGGCTCGCCAGGCTCGATGATTACGTTCTTCGTCCACGAAGCCGAGCCACCCGGTCGATGCGGGCCTGGTCACGTCAGCTCCGTTGTTTTTGCGGTGCCGCCCGGGACATTGCTGAGCTGGCGCCACCGCCTGATTGAGAGAGGCGTGGATGTCATGGGCAACGCTTGGTCGTTCGGAAACGAATGCCTGTGCTTCAGGGACCCGGATGGTCTCGAATTGGCTCTGACCGAGGAGGCGACCGAGAAGGACGCAAATGACCAAATAGCAGAAGAGCCCGCTGATCGGGCGATCAGACGGATTCGATCCGTCGAGATTCAAATCGAAGGCTTTCAGCACACGTCGAAATTTCTGACGGAGAGGCTGGGTTTTGAGGAATTCGGCCAGGAAGGCGCGGTGTTCCGCTTCCTCGATGGGCCCCCGGACCGGCCGATCGCCGTCGATCTTCTCTGCACTCCGACCCATCGGCCGGGTCACACCGGCCCTGGCGTCGCACACCACATTGCCTTGCGTGTAGCCGATAGCGAGGCACTGGGCAGGATCGCCACGATGCTCGCAAATTGCGGCTTGGACGTCACGCCTGCCCTCGACCGCCATTACTTTCAAGCGATCTATTTTCGCGGACCGTGTGGCGTGAATTTCGCCATCGCAACCGACGGCCCGGGTTTCGCTATAGACGTTCCGAATGGAAGGTCCGGCGAAATGTTAAGCCTGCCTCCCTGGTTGGAGCCCAAGCGCGCCGCGATTGAGCGCCGCCTGCAAAACAAAAATCCGGCGCCCGCGAAAACTCCAACAGCTCCGAAAAAGCCATTATGAGCGTCGCATTGGACTTCACAGCTTGGCGCGTGGAGGCGGAACAGATAGGCCGCGACCTTCGATTGAACCGACAAGTCACGGCCGCCTCTGTCCTGAACTGTCGCATCCACGTCCTTTTGGTCTGCCGCGGCGAGACTAAGTCCCTTGTTGAATTCACCGGGCCCACGGCGAGCACACGGCCGAAAAAGCGCTCGACGAGAAGCTTGATGCCTTGATCGCCAAGGCGACCGACTCCTGAAAGAGGACACCCAATGATCGATCTCCTCGACTTCGCACTTGAGGCCCATGGCGGACTTGACAACTGGAAAGGTGTCACCGGGGTCGACCTTCGGCTGACGCTCGGCGGCTATCTCTTCGAGATCAAACAACACCCGGATGGTCTTCGCACCGTCCTCGTCAAGGTTGACGCACGCCGTCCACGCACCCTCATCGTGCCCTTTCCGGAGCGGGGAAAGCGCGGGATCTACCAGCAGGGCAAGGTCTGGGTTCAGACTGACGCCGGGGCAATGGTCGAAGAGCTGCCAGCGCCGCGCACCGCCTATGAAGGCCACCAACGAAGCACACCTTGGAACAATCTCCAGTACCTTTATTTTATCGGGTACGCCTTCTGGAATTACTTCACGACGCCCTTCCTCCTCGCGTCCGAGGGAGTGACCTGTGAGGAGGTAGAATCATGGGAGGAGAACCATCAGGAATGGCGCGTCTTGAGAGCGACTTTCGATCCTTCAATCGATACGCACTGCGCGGTGCAAAAATTCTACTTCGACGACCGTGGCATGTTGCAGCGTCACGACTACTTCACCGACGTCGCCAAAGGTAACGCGGCCCATTACTGCATGGACTATAAGACCTTTGACGGCTTTGTTTTCCCCACGCGTCGACGCGTGGTTTCGCGTGGGGGCGGCGAGTTCACCGCGACAGGTGGCCCCTCGAGTGTCCTGATTGACATCGAATCGGTCGTGGTGAACCGCGACTGAGGCACGGCGTGGCAGCAGGGAAAAACATTCGACCGCATTTTTGGATCAAGAACGCTCTAAGCCGCTTTGATGGAGACATGGGATGAACGAATTGCTTGCCAGGATTATTGACGCGCACGGTGGCATGGAGCGCTGGAAGGAGTACGAAAAGGTCGAGGCCACGATTGTAAGTGGCGGCGGCCTCTTCGCGCTCAAGGGCGTGCTGCAGGATTCAGACCCGCGCCGTATGACCGCATGGCTGCACCAGGAACGCTCATCGGTGTTGCCCTTTGGGGCTCCCGACCAGCGCACGATGTTCACGCCGGAGCGGATCGCCATCGAGAAGCTCGACGGCACCCTTGTTGCCGGGCGTTATGCACCAAAGGACTCCTTCGCCGGCCACCAGATGCACACTCCGTGGGACCAGTTGCATCGCGCTTATTTCAACGGCGAGGCGATGTGGACCTATCTCACCACGCCCTTTCTCCTCGCCATGGATGGCGTGCGGGTCGAGGAAACGGAGCCGTGGCAGGAGGTGGGAGAGACCTGGCGCGTGCTGCGTGCATACTTTCCCGGTTCAATCGAGACCCACAGCCTCATTCAGGATTTCTTCTTCGGCGCGGACCTGACGCTCCGCCGCCACGACTATAGCGTGAATATCGCGGGCGGATTTGCGGCCGCGCAGCTGACCTCGGATTACGTGACGGCGGACGGTGTTCACCTGCCCACCAAGCGTCGCGCCTATACGCGCGGACCAGATCGCCGCCCGATCCTGGAAATGCTCATGGTGTCCATCGATATCAGTGGAGTGCAGTTCAAGTAGCGGCGTCAGGAAGACAAGCAATGACCGAGCTGGCGCATCGCCCATTACTGCGACGAGCGCATTGACCTCGACCGCATCGTGATGCCAACCAGGCGCCGCGCCCGGCGACTCGATACTGATGGCAATCCTCTCAACGCGTCTGCCTGGGTAGGTCTCAATGTTCCCGTCGGCCGGGTTTCGATAGCCGGCCATATGTGGCGACTTGTTAGGTCGCTTGCGATGGCGAGCTTTCATCGAGCGTGTCGCGGGTAAATCCAATATGACATGTTCTCGATAGGGGGACCCTGGGCGCCCTGCATCAGCAACTCCGAACTTCTTGTACTTGGCAACCATGCAAGAATAGCGCTGCACAGGTGCGCACGCGCGCGTCAATCTGCGAACGCGACGGTAGTGGCTGGCCGCCGAACAGGGCGGCGCGCCGCGGTGCGGAGGCAACCATGCCGAGCAGCATGCCGGCAGCCTCGTCGATGTCGTCGAGCGCAATCAACCCGCGGGTCTGCTGCGCCCGCAACCAGTTCGCCAGCGCCACGGCGGTGCGCTGAACTGCGTTCGCATAGAACCTCCCTGCGATACCAGAAAATTTGCTTGCCTCCTGCAGCACCATGCATTGGAGCTCGACCAATTCCGCGTCAAGCGCGAGTCCCGCACAGGTCGTCAGCGCCGTACACAGCGCCTCCTCGATGTTTCGGTGACCCGTGGCACGGAGAGAAAATCCCGAAAACAAGCGGTCGAGGCGGTCCGACATCGTGCCTTCGAACAACGCAGCCTTGTTCGGGAACAAGCGATACAAGGTCTTGGTGGAGAGGCCGGCGCGATGCGCTACCGATTCCATACTGGTCGCGCGATAGCCACCGGCGGCAAATTCACGCCGCACCGCTTCGTAAATGACCTGGCGTGTTTCACAGTCGGGTCTGACCCGTGGGCGGCCCCGGCGGCGGCGCTGTCGGGCAATTTTGATATCAGCCATTCTCTTATATGATATCCGTAATTCCATTGACAGCCCCCCAATGCAGTCCCTATTTTCCACGCGCCTATCGTTTCGAGAGACTGTGCTGCAGAATACTTCCCAGCAATATCCTGAGCATAGGTGGCACCTCCTACACCGAAGGCTTCGAAAGTTCCGACTTGAAAGCGGCTAAGCGCTTGCTGGATGAGCTAGAGCATCTCCCGTCGAATTGAAACGATAGATTCTCGAAAGTTCAATCAAGAGACCGCGTAGCGCGTGAGGTTCAACAGAGGCTCACAATCACATCATGTCCAAATGGTGGTGGTGGCAAACGTCACGGGTGCGATAGCCGCTCTAAGATTGGATTTGTCTACGCGCCTAGAAGCAACCGCGGCAGATGCTTCTGATTTTGCTGTCCAGCGCCCGGTCAAAGGCGTCGTCACCCAACAATCCATTGTCGTCGTTTCCTTTAGCTGCGGAAATGTCGCGTGGGGTCGCCTGACGCTGCCCAGCGGGCGCCTTAGGGAGGTTATGCGAGGACTTAAGAGCTTGCTGCCGGGGCGGCGTGTTGCTCTGCGCTAAAGCGACCGCGCAGCAGAACAATGAAATAGAAACGATTGCGGTGAGAAGCGGCATGTTCGAGCTGATTGCGCGGCTTTCCTCGATGACTCGTGGAATAAATCGCATTCTACACCTCTTTCGCCCTAACACTCACTTGAAGCTCAACGAAGCTGGGTACCTAGAGACTGCTGATTGAAGCAGAGAGCAACTACAGACGATTGCTTCTCCATGTCGCGATTTGCAAAATTCCGGCTTATCAGCCGCAACTGGTCTGACGACACGTCACTTATGGCGCAAGACACGAGCACGGCTCCCAATGACCCAAGCCTTGGATTAACGACCCTTTATAAGGTTCCGAAGATTTCGTATCTCATTCAGGGCCGTTGACGTTGACGTTGGGGCTGCAGAGGGGGTGACAATCACCGTCGCTGTCAAGCCTGCAGCCAGCGTTATCGTCGGCGGCACGCTGTCGATTTTGATTCGGACTGGAATCCGCTGGGCAAGCCGCACCCACGTATAAACAGCCTCGACTGAGGGCAGGCCCTGGGTGCTGACGGTTGCATTTGGTGCACTGATCCCGCGGGTTATGCTTTCGACATGCCCCGTCAATTTCTCCTCAAATCCCATAAACTCTACTTCCGCGGCATCACCGACTTGAAAGCTCCCGAGTTTCGTCTCCTCGAAATAGCCAGTAACCCAATAGGAATCCGAATCAACTATTGCGATATTTGGAGATCCCCGGTTTGCATAATCTCCAACGCGAAGCAGCAGATTCGTAACGAAGCCGTTTACGGTCGAGCGCACCTCGGTGCGTTGCATGTTTAGTTGTGCCTGCTCGAGGTTGGCGAGCGATGTCTGATAGGCAGCCTGAGCGACCGAGTAGCTTCCCTCATAGATTTGCTTTTCTTCGGTCGACGCGGCGAGGTCGGTCAATTTTCGGCGCCGCTCATTTTGATTCTTCTTGACGTCGAGATCAGCAGCCTTGCTCGCGACGTCCGCCTTTGCCAGGTCCAGCGCTACTTGGTAGTCACCCTTGTCGATCACATAGAGAAGGTCGCCCTTATGGACGAACTGGTTGTCCTGGACCAACAGCTCAACGACTTGGCCTGGTACCTGGGGTGCAATATCTGCGACTTGGACACGGACCTGACCGTCGCGAGTCCAAGGCGCAACCATGTAGTGCTCCCATAAGCCAACGACCGCGAAGACTGCGAATGCGAGCAGAAGAAGCGTAAGTGCGAAACGGATTATCCGACGGGCGCGGTTGAACATCGTGTGCCTTTCAGATTAGGATGTTCAGAATTGCAACAACGCAGATGTAAATGGCGGCTTCCGCAAGCAGCGGATGCCAGAACCACTTTTGAAGTCGAGTGACAACGAGAACGAAACGAATTGGGATAAAGATCAATGCCGCGATCAGCGCATATTTCACGAGCGGCGAAATCAGTAGCCCTGCGACAACGAACTCCTTCATGGCGTCAGACCCCCCTTGCAGATGTTACCGAAGCAACTTCAGATGCCTGAGCAATCTCATTTCTGAAGTCGTCAGAACCGCGGTGCCATAAAGCGCAGCTGCGGCATGTACGAGATCAAGACGCTTCGAACGATCGAGCCCTGCCGCGGCGGCTAGATAGGTCCGGGAGAGATCGAGTATCTCCACTGGCGATAATGTCGGAAGGATCTGCCTCGCCTTTGCGTCGATGGCAGCGTCAACAGCGGTCCTCGCTTGATCGAGTGCTCTCCATGATCGCCGAACTGCGAAACTGAGGTTGCCAAGATCGGAAAGTCGCCTCATGACATTGCGGCGTGCGGGAGTGACCGGCCCGCCGTTCTGCCATGAACTGAACTGGCTTAAGCGATCATAATGAAGGCTTGCTCTGGGTTGATCGAGACGATTCTCGTCAACCAGGGCTCTGCGTAAGGTACGACCGATAGCCAAAGCCAGACGAAGACGACGCAGGCCAGGATCAACGGGGGCGATCAGAAGCAAGGAAAAGAAAATGCATATGCTCCCGGCGACGAGGAATGCTGTGGTATCCAAAAATGCCGTAGGATCGAGCGTCTGAACATTGGCCGGCGAAAGTAGTGATATGCTCTGCACGCCATAGAAAATTCCCATTGGACCTTTGCCGGTTTTGATCAACCAGCAGGTCACTACAACCACCGGCGCGAGGGAGATAATGAACAATGGATAGTCACTGATATTTGGGAAAATTAGGAAGTCATAGATCGTGCCGGTGACGATCACGGCCGGTGTCATCAGGAGTGCCGCTCTTCCCATTGCAAGTGGATCGTGAAGAACAGATCCGAGGGAGACGAAAACGATCGTTCCGAGGATCATCAGGCTCGCGCCGGGCAGCCCAGACAGCACTGCAAGCAATCCGACGATGCCGGCCGCGAGGCCTACGCGCAGCCCATTAAGGACCGCCGCTATATAATCTTGATGCACGGGAAGGCTCACGGATCTTCGTGGAAGCTGTCCCACCCGACTTGAAAGCAAACCGTCACGAATGTCGCTAAATACTTCGATCATAAATGTGCAGCGATCCAGGACATATGCCTCATCAATAGATAGGGACTCTGCTTCCATTGCCTGGTGTGTGAGAGCGTCAATGTCTGCCAGCCGTTTCTCGGGGTGCTGAGCGATGATCGCCGCCCGCACGATAGAGATTGCGTTGTCGACAGTCGAAGAAGCCGCAGACAAGTTCCGCAGACCTAGACCTAGGGCCTGAATAGCGGAGATAGCTTCAAACAGGCCGAGCAGCGCGCTTCGCGCCCCTTTTGCACGCGCCCATCCATCAAGTAATTCCGGCGTTGCAAAACCAATCTCGCTTCGTAGTGGCATAAGCCTCGCGCTCATCGCGACACATTGCGATGGATCAGGTGGTACGCGTTGATCGAGAGTGGCCAAGGCCATGCCCACGACATCCCTAGCAGAAAGGCGTAGCTTGGATTGCAGCGATCGTGCAGATTCGGCGGTTGCGAAAATCGAGCTCACAAATGCAAGTACGAGCACAGCGAGCAGGATGGCTGCGACCCGATCAAGCATACCTGTAAAGGCGGCCGTCGGAGCGCCGACGTCGGCAATCGAAATAAGCGCGACCGTATAGCCGGCCAGGATACATCCGTATGCGCGGAAGTCGCGTAGAAGTGTTGCGATCGCGACGAGACATGCCATGTACACGGAAAAAACGGCAATGAGCATCGTCCGGTCTTGTGAAAAGAGGCTCGTCAAAATTATTGCGAAAACGGCTCCAAACAATGTTCCCGCGATGCGATAGATCGCTTTGGACAGAACCATGCCTTGGGTCGGTCCCACTAATATGAGAAGGCCTGTTCCCACGCTTGCTGCAGAGTTGAGTTCAAGTATGAACGCAATGTAGTAACTAACAGCCAGAGCCAGCCAAATCTCGAACGCCAAAGCCGTCGTGCCAGCCGGCCATTGCGCGAAGCTCAGGCGATCGGAACGATGTTCGCGCTCTGTTGGGTTCTTTTGTATAACGACCGTTGACATCTTCATCTACTTTTGACTGAGCAACCTAAGTTTCGCAACCGGCATCGATCCGGACCTGGAGGTCGCCGGCCTTGATGCGATGAAACGACGAGAATCTCACCGGCCACCGGCAGCTCAGCGGCGGCAATTCGGTCCTGACAAAAGCACCGTTCGGTTTCTAGATCACCGTACCGCCCTTCTTGAAGCCGGGGGGTTTCAATTGGCTCGGCTGATAACGTTGACCCGAATGACGGGCCTACAGTGCTTGCTCCACCAGCTTGACGAGCCTTTCGTTCAGCGAGTTCCCAATTTTCCGAGCGGTCTCCGAACCGAAGGATCCCATCAGTGACTCCGGACTATCGAAGATCACGTGCGTTAAGCCTTCCTCGGTGTCCTCGAAGACTGCAAGTCGGAGCGGCGTGTAGAGGCAGACTTTGGGAGCGGCGTCGGAGACATCTTTAGCGATTAGCGGATTTCCGATGGCGTACTGAACGCTGCGGTGCGTTCGTCCGAGGCGCGACATTATTACGTCGTGTTCGACCTTCATGAATAGTGCAAACCCGCTTGCGCCGAGGTGGTTCTCGATCTGCCTTCTTAGATCTTCGGCCTTGATGTCTTTAGTAACTAGCGCGTCCAAACGATCCCGGACGACTGGCGCGCGGGCCTCGATCGCCGCAACAACCTCGCCAAAAGGCCGGTTGGTGGACGCTTCTCTTCGAGTCACATTAAAGTTCGTTTCTGTCCACATAACGATATCTCCTCTGTACGATCACAGCCCACACCACGCCTCCTTGGTCGAGGCTTTCGTTGCAACGGGCAGCGGGGGGCCTTCGGCCGCGGCGTCGCTGGACGGCACAGCTCCGCCTACTCGGTCGTTGGTCCAACGACGACGGCGAACTTCTCGAAGAACTGGTCGGCCAGCTTCTTGGCCGCAGAGTCAATGAGTCGACCGCCGAGCTGCGCCAGCCTGCCGCCCACTTCTGCTTGGGCCTCGTATCTCATGAGCGTGCCTTCGCCGTCATCCAGGAGATGCACGGTCGCGCCGCCCCGGGCGTGGCCCGCGATACCGCCCGTACCCTCCCCGGAAAGACGATAACCATTGGGCGGGTCGAGATCCGACAGTGTGACTTTGCCCGTAAACGTCGCATGGACCGGCCCGATCCCCAGCTTAACTTTGGCGGTCATCTCGGTGTCGGAGAGCTTTTCGAGCGACTCGCAACCGGGAATACATTGCTTGAGCACGTCAGCGTCGTTCAGGGCGGCCCACACGGCCTGCCGGCTTGCTGCAAGCCGACGTTCGCTGTTCATGTCCATTAGTCAGTTCCTTTCGCTCGAATCGTCCCCGTGGGACAGGTTTGCATCCGGTCCGGGACCCACGCTAGACAGCGCCAACCGACGTCGGCGTGAGTTGCGCGCTTTGCAGTCCCGTGGATGTCCGTTAGTCGTTGTGAGAGGAGCGCCTGACGCGCCGCACAGATGGCGAGACCTGGATCCGGCTCGCGCGAAGGTTGATACTCGCCTAAGCCGTTCATCCGGTTGCGTCAGCACGAGGGGAATGAAGAATGACATCGGATCCAACGTTTTGTTGATCATGGGCGCACCGCCACCGCGTCAGCCAGCGCGCGGCGAAGCATCGTGCGACCTAGCTGCAACCGGTACTCGGCATCGGCGAACCGGTCTTCGAGCGGGACCACGTCCTCGAATGCTTGTCCGACGATGCGGTCGCTGTGCTGCGGCTGGCCATCGTAGCCGGCCAGCATGGCTTCGGCAGCCTTGGCGCGAAAGGCGTGATCCGCAAAGCCGGTAGCCGCGATCCGGCCTCCGATACAACGCTCGCCCTTCATGTGGAGCAAGACGGCGACGCCCACGACGGCGTACCCGGAAGCAGGATGGCGAAACTTGCGATAGCTTGCGCGTGCACCCTTTTGCAGCGGAATGCGCGCGCGCACCAAA
>Ga0185299_10004430_pt1 | contig 16978 bp, 21 predicted proteins | sample PaiPotPPA55metaG_FD_128002 | JGI IMG/M metagenome (GOLD analysis project Ga0185299, IMG submission 128002) | Iron sulfur acid spring bacterial and archeal communities from Banff, Canada, to study Microbial Dark Matter (Phase II) - Paint Pots PPA... ...
AGTACGGTTGGCCTTTCTGCTGTCAACGCCGAACTAAATTGTCACTTTTTCGCCGATGCAGATGTCCCTCGTTTAACGAACTCTTGATTTCTCGCGCCCGCCACGAATCGCTGGTTGCGCCGGGAGGCTACGCTGTGCCTCCACCGGACGATTTAGCTGAATCGCGGGCGGGGGCGGCGGTATTCTCCGGAACCTGCTGAATCAGCCCCGCGCGGCGCTTCTCCTTGAGTCTGAAGCTCTCGCCTTTGATATTGATGGTGCTGGAATGATGGAGCAGGCGGTCGAGGATGGCGGTGGCCAGCACCTGATCGCCGAACACCTCACCCCAGTCGATGAAACTCTTGTTGGAAGTGATGATGAGGCTGGCACGCTCGTAGCGGCGCGCGACCAGCCGAAAGAAGAGATTGGCCTCTTCGCGGCTCATGGGCAGATAGCCCAACTCGTCGACCACCAGGACCTTGGGCGTAATCCATTGTGCGAGTTGCCATTCCAGCCGGTTCTCGGCCTGGGCCCGGCGCAGTCGTGTAATCAGCGTTTCGAGCGTGAGGAAGAGTACGCGATGGCCAGCCTCGATCGCCTTGATGCCGAGCGCCACCGCCAACATGGTTTTGCCGGTGCCGGGTGGGCCGAGCAGGATTAGATTCTCGGCGCGTTCGACGAAGGCGAGGCCGGCCAGTTCGCGGATCAGCTTGCGGTCGATCGCCGGCTGAAAGCTGAAGTCGAACTGCTCGAGCGTCTTGACGTAGGGAAACCGTGCCAGACGCAGGCCGCGTTCCACGCCCTTGAGCCGGCGCGCCTGCCACTCGGTCATCAGCGCTTGGTTCAAGAACTCCGGGTAGTTGAGTTCGCGTTTGGCCGCCTGCTCACAGAGGCTATCGAGCTGGGCCGGCAGATGTTCGAACTTGAGTTTGGTGCACAGCTCGGTCAGCTCCATTGCGCCACCTCCTCATAGACCGCGAGTTCGCGCCGTTCGACCGTCAAGGCCTGCTCCCACAGGATGCGATGATGCTCGGGCACCAGCACCCAGCCGTCGGCGGCGGACTTGAGCCGATGCCGCGCAACGAGCTGGTCTTCACCGTTATAAATCGCCAGCCCGCCATCGAGCGCGATACGCACCTCGACCAATGCCCCGCACAGTTCGCCCGGCACGCTGTAGCGGTTGCCGCGCACCTCGATGTAGCCGTCCCACGCCACTACCCGGCGTTCGCGATAGGCGGTGTCAAACCGAGTGGTCGGCAGCGCCTGCAGGTGCGGCAACTCCCGTGCGAAGCGCTCGGCTACCACCTCCTTGACCGTGCCGTGCAGTCGCCGATCAGCTTCCTCCCGCAACCATTGCTCGGCCAGCTGGTTGAGATGCGCCAGGCTCTCGAACTCCCGATAGCGGGTGAAGAAGTGCTCCTTGATATAGCGCACCATGCGCTCGTCCTTGCCCTTGGTGCGCGCGCGCCGTGGCCGGCAGGCCCGCGGCTGAAAGCCATAGTGGGCCGCCAGCTCCAAAAAACGCGCATTGTATTCCACCGCGGCGCCGATCCGATGGCTGATGACCTCGGTCTTCTGGTTATCGACCAGGACCTCAGCGGTCACCCCGCCAAAATATTCGAAACTCTGAATCAGGCTTTCGTAGGTATGTTCGGCGTCCTCGCACGCCATCGCCACAAAATGGAAGCGGCGCGAGTAGCCCAGGGTGTTGACCGCGAAATGCACCTCCTGCTCGCGGCCCGCCACCAGCGTGCGGTATTGGGCCCAATCGTTTTGCAGCTGTTCGCCCGCGGCCGTCTCGAAGCGCACCGTCGCCCGCGCCTGGCGCAACGGCCGCTTGGGCCGAATGTAATCGCGCAGGATACTCACCTGCCCGCTATAGCCGCGCGCCTGCAGCTCACGCAGTATCACCACCGCGTTCCACACCCCGGCCGCCAGCAGTCGATCAACCTCAGGCTTATACGCGTCCAGTTTGCTGTGTCGCGCCGCCGGCCGCCGTCCCGCCGGTGAAGCGCCGCGCTGGCGCGCCCGGCTCACCGTGCGCGGATGAACCCCCAACTCCGCCGCCACGTCCTTGACGTAGACCCCTTGCCGTAGCCGTTCCTGTATCATTAACCAGTCCCTCCGCCTTAGCACCGCCTACCTCCGAGCGTTCGTGATGGTCTGCTCGGAAACTAGCGCGGTCGCCGGTTAGGAGGGACATCTTGCATCGCCGTTCAGCTGACTTTTTACGTCGGCATTCAGGTGACATTTAGCATCGGCACTGACACTAAGAACGTTCTCACCCCCGATCTAAAAGACTGGGCGCATCAGGTTCGTCTTGGGGGTGCTGATGCTGCTCACGATGCCGATCCTTTTACCTCTACCGAAGCAGAAGAATTACTAGATTTTGTAGAGCTATATCTCACCTACGTTTATACCCTGCCCGGTCGTCTAAAAGAACGTCGAGATAGAGCACAACAAGAAAAAGCGGCGATGGCGTCGAATTAGGACACTACCCAAACGTACCCCTTGCTCGCTCTCCAATCTCCAAAAAACCTTGATTTTATTGGCGTCCCCGACGGGATTTGAACCCGTGTTACCACGTAAAAGGTGGAAAGAAAGCTGTTCGCGGGCGTTCGCACGTAGCAAAGTCCTATGGTTTTCAGTTCGCCAGTGTTCGCATTTGACACCCATGTTCAACGCCGTGGCTGTCAAAATGTCGGGGTGGCCAGAGCGTCATCCGGCGGGTGGCCGATTCAGCACCGAGGCACAGTGACAGGGCCGAAAAGCCCACAGCCTCGAACGGAATTGAATAGGCGCGCCAGCCACCGGCGGGCTCTTTGATAAAAATTAAACTCCCCGTCCCGTTGGCAGGCTCAGGCGGCGGGGTCCTCTTGCTCTCACAAAATCACAAATAGGCGCAATCCAGGCGTTGCGCAGCAAGCAGGTCCTACAAGTACCCGGTCGAGCTGCTGCCCAAAACATGATTGATCCAGTTGACGAGAACAGAAGCGTCGACCGGCGGACACGCTTTTCAATCCCCCATCGTGGCACTTTTGACCAAGCGGCAGCCTTCGGCGCGTGGGCGCACAACTAGCGGCAATCGACGGTTAAAAGGGAGAACTGCGATGAAGCGACGTGAACTCAGCGATCAGCCGGCCACATCGCGGAAGAGTTTTTAGCGCGAAACAGCAGTTCGGCATCTAGCACACCTTTGTTGTCAAAAGCTCCGTGGACGCCCACCGCGCGTCCTGCGACCGGCGCCAGGCCACGACTAGTTTCCAGGGCCATCGTGGCGTCGACGTGTATGGTGCGCTCGGTGCGGGTTTCTATGGTAAATTGTGAGCCGTTCACGCTTCGGACGGTTCCGTAGAAATCGTGCACCCCCTTGTCCGCGGGATTGCCACTTTGCGACCAATCGCGCGGGGGAGTTTCTTGAGTTGCAGCAGCGACCGCGCCGCAGGCAACGCATGCCGTGAACAAGCAAGCCAGAAGCAGAGTCTTTGACGGTCGGAAAGTCATCATGTCGTGCTCCGCTCGCTACTTCATGCCGAAAATGGCGAGTTCTTTGTAGCTTGCCACGTATACCTTGCCGTTGGCGACAACCGGGACGACATTTGCGTTCCCGGTAACGTACGGCCAAGTCCCCGCTGTGGCTTTGAACAACTGTGCGAGTGTACCGCCGCCAGACGCAGCTGAAAAAGCCCAGAGAGTAACATTGGCTGGAGTTTGATTGTTCGGGCGCGAAACCGCCCAGATGATTGGGTGATGTGCGCCGTCCGAGGAGACACTGGTAAAGAAACCCCCATCTTGTGCGCCGCCCACGTTAGCTGAGGAGGCCACGTTAACCAGCGCGACTGTTTGGGGCGAGGAAGTCTCCTGGAGTTTCCAGACATTCACGATAGAACCACCACTGCTCGCGATTTTCTCGTCGAAGTAGGATGGACCGCACCAGCACTGACCGATGCTGCTAGAGGCCGGACCTCCTGGATAAGCGCCCATGTCGTGAAGGTCGCGGTCCAGGATGAACATACGTCCGTCTTTGCCTGCCGCGAGAGCGACGTGTGGCATCCATCCACTCTGATCCGGCAGAAGCAACGCACCGCCCGAACCGTAGTCAACATCGCCGCTATCTAGACTCGCCTGATTGGAAGGGGTGAATAGGTCGAAGTGCATCAGGTCAGGGGAGAGTTTGACAACGCTCTCCTGGATATTGGTCAGGCCGTCGTAAGTGCCGCTGGCGGAATTCCCAGTGACAAAGAAGATGTTTCCGGCGGCGTCCGCCGACAGACCGTATCCGGACATCCAGACTGAGGAAAGCATAAAATTGGGCGCGGGAGGGGAGACCTGGGTGTCGTTCAATTGGTTCGCGGGAAGTGGGGTCAGAGTTCCTTTTTGCCAGCCGAGCACCCAGCCTCGTGACTGGTCTGCGGAAAAGTCGCAGAAACTGCCGAATCCGGCGTAGACATTGTTGTTGGCCAAGAGCAGCGCGGGACGTTGTCTCTGATAGGCGGCGTCGAAAGTGAAAGTGTGACCGCCTGCGGTATGCGTCGCGGCAACAATCACCGCCGGGATTTTGTCATCCAGGTTGCTTAAGTCGATTTCATGAACGCGGTAAGTGGGAGTGTTGTTTTCGACCGTGTACGTGATGACGTACATGACATTCTCAACCACGTCGATGACTGGGGTCCCGTTGATTCCAACGTCCGGGCCATTGTTGGTGCATCCGAGCGGCATCGGCACGGGTGGACCGAGGTAGTGATGCAGAAGGACATCGCCCGAGTGCGCGTCAATGGCATAGAGGGTGTTTCCCTCGGTCGCAACGTACACAACATCGTGTTTCCCGCCGGCCCAGCCGTGGGTGATCTTCTCGTCCGGAACTACCAGCGGCTGGGCATCGATCTGATCATCCAGGAAGATGGAATGGAGCAAACCAAAATCGGCCGAACTGACTCGCGCGTCCGTCAGTTTCCTTTCGTGCGGATTCCAACCGGTCCGGAGGTTGTCGTAGTGATAAGTGGTCACCGCTACGTTGGAATGGCCGCAGCCAACGCAAAAACAGAGTGCCGCGAGCGCTGTCGCGAATGTCGTGGCTTTCGCACAGTGCTTGGTTCTCATTGTCTTAGCTCCCGCTTTTGCACAGTCCGGGATTCCCGTCTTATCCCAAACTCTCGATTTCCTAGCTCGATCACTCCTCATCGTCAAACAAGTAACGTGTCTCGGTCGGCCTGCACCCTGAGTTACGCGCGTTTTATAACCGCTGGCTTGGAATTGGGTCGTATTATACGTCATAGCTAGGTTATACAAGGCTCTCGATGCTATGCTCGAAATGTCACACGGCTGAACGAATCCCCGGCCAGCGATGGTGCCGTGTTTGCCTGACCGGGTACCAGCGGCAACGTCGTGAACGCTCTAGTCCAGTTCCAAAACGGGAGCCACCAAACGTTATACAACCGCATGGTGATGATGCGGAGAGTGCCAACAGCGCGTCGGCGGCTGATACCTACCGGGATTGGTCGAAACTCGGTGCGAGGTCTTTGACCGAATTTAAGAACGAATGTGTGGCTGTTTGGGCTGATGGTAGCGGCGGACCATGTTCTACTTGCGGCTACCCGCTTCGGCCCGCGCCTGGGGGAACCCATCCTCGCTTGGGACCCTAACCTCTAAGCCGAATCCCAGACTGAGTTGAACACTAAGCATATCCTGAATACCATTTGTGGCCAGGGCATTTTCGCCGGTATCGCTCGGTAGCGTCAATATGCATCAAACGCTTATCTGCAGAGAGGTTCAACGGCTCGGACGCTGAACCTGTACGTTACCTAGTGATACCAATAAGTGTCGAGAGTCCCCACAAACGTCCCCACAGTGCAGCCACCGTGCTGGAGCGCTTATTGGTACGGCGTACGGCGGTGAGCTTGCGACGCCGACTACGCCTTAGGCGCGATGGCAGGCCTAGCGGGCGCGCTGACGCAACCGTGAGGCGTTACGTCTAGTAGCGGCCGTCGTCCGGTTTTTGCAGGGAGTTTGCTTGCTGCCACTGACAAATAGCGTCATTGGCTTGGGTGGGCTCTTATTTAACCGCTCTCCAATACACAACACATTCTGCAAAAGGCGCCTTTGCTGCACTTTTCGATATAATGCCAAATCTATGCGTGGGCGCGGCGGGCTAAGTCGAAACGCGGAGTGGCATCGGCGGCGAGCATCGGAGTGGGGCCGGTGGTTCGCCGCCGGCGATCGCACTGCGGCGTTTCATTTGTCGCAGCGTGCATGTGGTCTGAAGGCTATCAAGTTACAGGGCGGTGCTGCCCAGGCGGCGCTGATGCGCCGGGCCAACGCCATCAAACGCGAGCAACGCGACGAGGCCAAGCGGCGGCAGGAGCGATTGGCAGCGGTGCGTGAGGTTAACCAGGCGCGGGCGCAGTATGGCACCAGTTCCGTTTGTGGAACGCCTGTTCGGCAGCTACTGCCAGGAGAACGCTGTCATTATCCGACACTGCCGTTGCGCGGAGCAAAATGCCCGCAGTGCGGCTGGACATTCGGCAAAGATATTGAGCCGCATCCGATAGGCGGGGTGCCGGCGGATATAGCACTCTGCGGCTACCTGGCTGTCTGTGCGGAGGTCGGCTTGCTGGTCACATGCGACGGCGCTAGACATTATCCAATTGGAAGGCACGGCCGAGCGCGGAGTGGAATGCATGAAGCTGCTCCGCGACCACGCATCCAATCTTGCGGGGGGGGCCGACAGCGAAACCAATTGATCGAATTGTTGTCGCGGGAGCGGCAGAATTCGACGCCACCACAGCAAGCGTAGGGCAAAAGGTCTCTCACCACTATATAAGTTCAATCAAGCTTCGCGCTCAGTCCGATGCTGTCATAATTCAGGGCTGAGTTCCTAGTTTGAACCTCGCAGACTGCAAATTTTCAGGAATATTTTTTGCACTTTTGCCTGGAAAAGGGAGGCAGCAGTGTGTCCGACTCTCGATCCTGACGTTAGGGCGCTCAGGCAGAATATCTATAAGGCCATAAATGCGTTGGAAAAGCAGATAAACCTATTTGCTCTGCGTCTTTTACGTGCTCAGCTTCGATTGAATCAGTTACAAACCAATCCGCAGGAAACGCAGAAAATTTACAGAGATCCGAAGTGAAGACGAGGGTGGCGGGGCTTCCATTCGCCATGCTCCGCACGCCGGGCAAATAAAGCGTAGTATTGTACGCGAACCTTACCTTACATGTCTGGCATCTTGTCTTTTAATAATGTGCTCGACTAGTTTTTTGAGGCCATACTGTGCGCTCATCCAGAGTTCGTCTGCGATCTAATGTAGCATTGACGCATCGCATCGTAGCGTCGCACACGCGCAAAAGCGAACTCGTCGAGAGTCTTCATTCGCGGCAGATGCGCTTCGCGAATGCGCCGGGGCCATGAGCCGCTGTTCGCGTTCCTCGAGTTCGGCTTGCAGCAGCGCTTCGAGATAGCCCAGGTGAGTTCGGCGCTCTCGAATCGCCTGCTCGGCAAGTTGGGCGCACTGTGCAGCGACGGCTGGTAGATGCAACAGCTTGCACTGCTGGCCGATGGTGGCTATTTTGAGCGTCGCGGTGTGCGTGCTCATGGCGCCACCTCTTGGCTGAGCAAGCCGTCGGAGTTCGTTACTGTCGGTAACGGCCTTTCAAACTGTTGGAGGCCGGCCAACTCGATGATGGTGCTGCGCGCATGGGTTAAATCGCCAGTTTCCACCAAGTGCCTGATCGCCGCGCCATCTGCGCAGCCGAGCGTGATCGCCTCTTCCACTGCAGTCCGTACCCACTCGTGTCCATGCGCATGAGGGTCAGCACCTGGATCATCTGGCGCGTGCCACTTTGTTTTCCATGCCGGCAAATTAATCTTTCTAGCAGTCGGTCGTAACTTTCCGGCCACAGCCCCCGTGCGCGCCATGCCGCGAGCGGTTTCGATCCGGCCAGCGCGCCCGGCTTTCGCTCCAGCACGTCGAGATAATGCTCAAGATCATGTACCTGCTGATTGCGTTCGTAGCAGCGCTCGTGGCGGGCGATTGGCCGGTCTTCGTCCCGCACCTCCACATAGGTCGGATAAAGCCGCACCTCGACCGTCCGGCCCAGTGCGGCCGGCACTGAGTACAGATTAGTGCGCACCCTCACGCAACCGAGACCATCAACTCGGTGGAACGAGATCTCCGCCAGGTCGAAGGCTTGGGCGGCGAGCGGTAGCAGATGCGCGCGCTCCGGCGGCTATTGCCTCACGGACTGGCTCGCCGTGTCCAGCTATCTGTCGGTGCTCATCTGCGCGGCAGGCGGCCAACTGCAGCGCGTTGAGCTCGGTAAGATCGCGGGCATTCGGCAGCGGTACCCAGTGATTGCGCCGGAAGTAACCGGCTTCGCCTTCGATGCCACCCTTCTCGTGCGGTTCCTCGGGCGTGCAGAACTCGCTCTGGAAACGCCAGTGCGAGCGGAAGGCGATGAAGCGTGTGGTCTCCTCGCGGCGATAGCCCCCGGAGGATCTTCTTCACTGCACTTTTCAAATTGTCGTATCTGAATGCATGTTCGTGGGCTTCGAGGAACGCCTGTCGGGTGGCGCGGTGATACGCGCGATGGAAGGCAGCGCCGTTGGCCATGCTGCGTATCGACTTGCAGCAGCGTCGGCTCGCCACTCAACTCGGCCCACGATTCATACCGGTCGACCTGGCCTTCCTGTCCTGGTTCATAGCTCTGCGGCACGCAGGTTCGCCCGCGTCGACCATCCCAGCGCTCTTTTTCGTTCACGCACGTATTGGTGAATCGTTGCTTCCGCTACTGTCCGCTCCGCCATCTCAGTCACGATCCGCCGCCAGATGCGACGGGCCGGTTGTGGCCCTGCTTGCGCGGCGCCTTACGATCCGCTTCCAGGATGGCGTCGATGAATGGAATGAGCGGCGCGAGTACCGGCCGCTCGCGTTCGCTCCGCTTCCGCTCGGGCGGCTGGGCATTCGCGAGTGCTTGTCGCACCATCCGCCGGTGAATTCCCAGCTTGCGCGCGACCCCCAGCACCGTTCCTTCCCCGAACTCGTATTCCTCCGTATCTGCTCGAAAAGACTCAACCTTGGCTCTCCTCTCCATCCCGCGCCTCCTGCCTCATCAGCAGAATGCTTGGGATTCCTGGGTGGGCCAATTTACAGCATCACGGGTGGGCCAATTCTGAGCATCGAAATTACCGAATCACGCGCAACAGGAGCAACTACTCAGTAGGCGCCATCGGATGCGGTCGGCCGAACAGGGTAACCGTCGCACCATCATAAGGGCGGTTGCCGCGACAGTACGCACTTGCGATGTAGCGATCTACGCTCTCGGCAACGGTTGCAATTTGTCCCGGCTCGGACCTGCGTTGCCACGGTCTTATGAATTTGGAACTAATCTCACGGCTCAGTTTCAGATAACCGTGCTAATGCGTTAGCCAGTGCCTATATCGCTAACTAGTTCGAGAAGGCATGATGACCTATTCCGGATTGTGAAGTGACGCTGGCGTGGCAGGGGATTCAACGACCGATGACCCTAAACAGTCTAGGCGCTTTTTTTACCCGTTTTAGGGCTTGCGTGCTTACCCACGATAGTGCTGCGGTAGTGTAAGGCTCTATTCAATCGATCTTGGATAAGAGTTGGTCTGTTCGGCGGAAAACCGCTCTGCAGGCTGGGGTGGGTCATGTCGACGGAAAACCGAGGCTGCTATAAGAGTTGGGTTCTGCACTGTACCATCCAGCTAGACGAACTAACTTCGATTCATACATTCGGAGGGCGCGGCTCTCCCATCGATTCAACTGCTTCGGCTTGAACAGGTAGTTATATATCGGACCGGGCTTTACCTTTGTTCCAACCTTCCCGGCTTGGAGAGGCGCGTTCAGGTGGGCAAGCCTGAGCGGGCGATGCTTGTAGCCGGCTACGGGACGGCGATTAATTGGGAAGGTTGTCGTAGCACGACGATGGCGAAAACTACTATCGCCGTCGGCGGTGGGCGATTGCCATTCAACCCAGACCGGCCCGACAACGACTAACAAACTCGGAATTGGGGGGATCTCACGTGAGACTGCAATCAACAACTGTTGCTGAAGTAATAAGCAGATGTCTGACGAATGCCAGGGAACAAACACGTTCATGGGGAATCGAGCGGAACCTTGAATCGGGGACGAACCTGGTCACGTTCGCCACCGGAAGATCGCTAATAGCTCTTCTTGTTGTACTCACTTGCACGGTAGTAGCGAGCGCAGCTACGGTTACGTTGTCGCCGGTGAACAATATCCAGAACGCAGTTGATAATAGCCCAACTGGTACCACTTTCGTCCTTCGGTCTGGCACTTACCGGGGGGACAGCATTACGTCGTTGAAGGATGGTGACAGCTTCATCGGTCAGGCAGGCGCCGATATGAATGGGGCCAAGCTCCTGACCCATTGGACAACGGTTTCTATAAGGGGTGTCCAGTATTGGACTACGGCGGGCGGCGCGCCGCTATACACTCCGCCATGCCCCTCGTTGAGCGGCGTATGCTGTCAGCCAGACAACCCAGGATGTCTTTACGTCCAGGATTTGTACGTTGATAACGTCGATTACAGGCACGTTACCCGGCTGACCAAAGTCGTGTCGGGAAGCTGGTACTACGCCTTCACTTCAGGCGGTGGAGCCGTTCGGAACAACATCTACATGTTACGGGTCGATAGCCCGACCTCGCATACCGTGGAGCTCGGCGCGCGCAACTACGCTTTCAAGGATACCGCGTCAAACATCACGATTAAGAATCTGACGATCGAGAAGTATGCGGCACCTCTCGAATCAGGCGCGGTGATGCCAGCGGGGTCAAGCTGGCTGATTCAGAACAACGAGTTCCGCCTGAATCACGGATGGGGTGTCAAAGTCATGAAGACCGGCAATAATGTTCAAGTACTCAGCAACAACCTGCATGATAACGGCGAAGGGGGAATGGGTGCAGGTGGGATTACCGGCGGCCTTTTTGACTCCAACAGTGTTGTGCACAACAACATTGATAGCGTCCTACCTGGAATGGAAGCCGGAGGGGCCAAATTTTCCGGTAAGAACATCATGATCAGCAACAATATAGTCCACGATAACGATGGAGTAGGACTTCACACGGACGCCGGCGGTACCTATAACACGTACGACCACAATACCTCGTACCAGAACATTGGCAACGGAATCCGGTATGAAATCAGCCGTTACGGAACAATCACCAATAACGTTGTTTACGGCAATTCCACAGCTGCGGAAATCGCCTATACAGGCTCGGACCACGGACGAATAAGCGGCAACATCGTGACCGACAACGGCATCGGCGGGATCTCGGTTTACAACATAGTGGGCACCAGGTCGAATACAAGGGTAAAGATCTACAGAGTCACCGACACTCGGGTAACCAACAATACCATCATCATCGCTAACAGTCCCAACGAGCAAGCCGCCGGCTTGGTCGATGCAGCACAACCCCGTCAGCCGATCGTATTTGCCGATCCTACGAACATCTGGGCTAGCAACACTTACAACGTTCTCACTCTGCCTTGGAGTAGGAAGAGCTGGGCTTGGGGCGAGAGTAGCGGGGCTGCTGCGGCCAATCCGGTAGGTTGGGTGACCTGGCTAGTCATGCACCCGCTCGACCTCCTTCAGTTACAGTAGGGCAAATGCCTACGACGTGGCCGTGGTTCTCTTACAGCTGCGGCCACAAATGGACCTAGTAAGGTCTCATTCTCGAACCACCTCTCGGGCAACTTTATCGCTGCGGATTCCGGCGAAACGCGGGTGACGCAATCGATTGTCAGGCGTCCATTCCAGAAAGTCGATGCGTGCTACGATGAACGGATCCAACCAGCGGCACTTAGCCATTTTCGCCGCGATGAGACCCTCACCCCAGCGTCCTTCCGCCCGATCGGGGAGATTGGCGAACGGACAGCGAGCGGCCCGGAGTCTCCTCGAAGTGAGGGAGGAGAACTCGACGGAATTCTGCCGAGAAGCCCGCGCGGACGCTGGCGGCATACATCAGGTTGCGGCCGATGAAGTATCCCAGCAGGATTGAGTCGAGTACGTCGCCATTCGGAATGTAGCCGCCGATCACAAACTCCTGTCCTCGATTCGCCCGCCACTTCAACCAATCGGCGGAACGCGCACCGGAGCGGTACTCGCTGCCGGCGCGCTTGGCAACAATACCCTCAAGCTGATGCTGTCTTACTTCGCGAATGAGCTCTGAGAGCAGGACGTCGAACATTTCGGAAAAGCGAATCGCCTCCGGAAGGTGTAGTACGATCTGACGAAGTTGTTCGCGGCGCTCTTCGAGCGGCCAAACCCGCGTATCCTTGCCCTGCAACATGAGCAAATCGAACGCGTAAAGCACAATTGCTGACGCTCCACCCCCGAAGCCCTGAAGCAGATTGAACGAGGGCTTGCCGGTTTTGTCGAGGGCGACGACTTCGCCGTCAATCACGGTGTCGCTCGGTAGTTCCGCGATGCCCTTTACCACACCTGGAAAGCGGCGGGTGAAATCTTTCTGATTGCGTGACCAGAGCTGCGCGCTGCGGCCGGACTTGCGGCCAATCGCGCGGAATCCATCGAGCTTCAGCCCGTAGCGCCACTTGCGGCCTTCCGGAGGCGCGCGGCACTCTCGCAGAGCATCCGCTCGAATGAAAATTGCTTCGGAGTAGACACCTCAACTCTGAATATCGAACAGAGAGGTCAGATTTATCAAACTCATTAATTCGTCCTCAGCACACTTGCGTAGCAATACGGGTCACGGCTCACTGGCCGCCCAAAGTGCTAGCTACCGATTCCGGAGACCTGTATGTGGCCCATCTAGCGGGCGCGGCATCTCGACCAGCCACTGCTATGCTTAGCTCGTTCGACCTTCGAAGGAGAGGAAGTGGAGCGTACCGAGTGTAGCGTTGCGGCAATGTGCGCGATCGCCGGCAGCCTGCTACTGCTAACCGGGACCTATCTTCATCCAGTTCCAGCCGACCCGAACGACGCGGTGCAAGCATTCGCAGCTTACGCGCGCGACCGGTTTTGGGTTCCAAGTCACCTGATGCAGCTGGTGGGCGCTATCCTGGCATTGGCGAGTCTTCTAATTGTCGCTCGACGGTTGCAGAGGAGGACAACAACGGTGTGGTCGCATCTCGCCTCGGCGGGAGCGTTCGCTAGCATAGCTCTAACGGCCGCACTTCAAGCTGTCGATGGAATCGCTTTGCGAGTTATGGTGCAAAACTGGGCCACGGCTGCTCTCACACAGAAGCCCATTGCATTTCAATCCGCGTTCGCTGTACGTCAGCTGGAGATTGGATTGGCCAGCGTGCTGAGTATCTTGCTTGGCGCGACTGCGACACTTTACGGGGTCGCGTTCCTCGGCAATCGCACGTACCCTCGCTGGTTGGGTGCCCTCGCGATCGTAGGCGGCGTGCCAACATCGCTCTCAGGGATCGTAATGGCGTTCAGCGGTTTCTCGGGGCTGGAAATGGCGATCAATATGCCCGACCAATCTCATACTCGTGGCCTGGTTGACGATGCTGGGATTCTTTCTCTGGCGCCGCGTATCGTAGAGACCATCAAACCAACACTACCCTAATCGCGTGACGGCTCTCGCGCTCAGTCGGACCTCAGGCTCGAAGAAACCGGCGCGAAAGGCGCCGGATGCACTCCTTCCGAGCGTTGGTCGGTGGGCAGTTGGCTGGCGAACTGAGCGTGATACCAGCCTATTCCCACATCTAAGCAGGTCATACCTGGGTGAGTTGAAACCTCTTGCAAACAAGTCGAGTTGGCTGAGGAACACCCGGCTATACCGGCGATAAACAACAGTAGGGCCGACAGTCTCCAGACCCGAGAAATCATAAAGAATCCTTGTCTAACCTTGGCTCGTCCGACGGCATTCTTTTCAGAAGCGAAAAAATCTGCAAGAGAAAACGAGGAATAAGCAACCAGTGCCAAGAACAGGTGGGCTGGAAGCAGGTTGTAAAGCGCTCGGTGCGTTAATACCTATTCGAGGAGGGCGCGAACCGTGAAGATTCCATAAGGATTGACGTGACCATAGATATGCAAAAAAACCCGTATGGTCATTGACTAGGCTTCTTCACTTAACGCAGAGTCGTCCTTTCTTAACACAACGCTCCTGTTCGCGATGCCTGTTGCCGCCGGAATTATCATCAATGTCGCCAAGAATCGGCGAGCACCGTTGCTTGAGGCGATCGAACTCGGCGATCGGGTCGCCGAAGCAGTTGCTGAATTCCAGCACAGCCGCAATGCGCCGCTGATTGCGCTTCTTTCGTTCAAGCTAGGCAAGATCACCCATCTCGCGAACGCCCGGCGCGGCGTGCGAGCCGCCACAAAGCTTTCGCGGCTCAATCTCGAAGAAGTGACCGAACTGCCAACGCCGATCTCCGCTGCCGATATCCTCGCTGCCGTGCCGAACCGCTTTAGGGCGCATGCCAAAGAGCGGTTCGCGCGTGGCGGACTCTTGCCGCCGGCTACCTTCGTCGCCGTGGTCGATGCGGTCCGCGGCCTCTCTGACGCCTCGCGCCCGCTTCTTGATCGCTTCAGCGAAGCGCGGCGCCGCAGCGTTGCCGGATTAGGCCGCCGTGTCAGGGACGCACTCGCCCATCAGAAGGAAGCCGTCGCAACCGCCCTTGCGCTCGCCGGGATCGACCGCACGGAGCTTCAACTCTGGAAGCCGCCGGAACCAGGGGCTCCGGGGGCTGTCGAATCATTCCTCGATGGGCTGGAATCTGCTCGCGTGCGCGAAGACCCCATGGTCATCAACGACATGACGCAGATACCTGGCTTCGAGCACATCCGAACGATGCCCTATGGTGCGGCCATCTTTCAAAACGATTTCGCGCGCCTCACGGTCATCCTCGCTAACCGACTGCCGCTTGAGCAGCAACTCGGCGCCGATCTCATCTATTTCAATGAGACATACCACGCGTTTTCCATCGTCCAGTACAAGGCGATGGAAAAAGACAATGGCAGCGAGGCGGTCTTTCGCCTTCCGAACAAGCAGCTTGCCGATGAAATCGCCCGCATGGATGCGGTGCTCACCAAGCTACGCCGGTGCGCCCCCAACACCCAACGGCACGGATTCCGCCTATCGGAGAATCCTTCTTCCTGAAGCTGTGCCCGCGCATTGTCTTCAACCCTGACGATAAGGGGCTCACTCCAGGCATGTATATGCCGCTCGACTATTGGCGCCTCGTCGAAGCCGACGATGGATTGAAAGGGCCGAAGGGAGGGCGCCAAATCAGATATCGAAATGTTGGTCGCTATCTGGATAACACGCAGTTTGTGATCCTGGTGGCCAATGCCTGGGTTGGGACCACGATATCCCAATCCGCTCTCCTTGAAGCAGTGGTCCGCGAGGTCATCGCGTCGGGCAGAACCGTCGCCATCGCAGTCAAAACTGACACCGCACTCGACACACCGGCAGCCGACGACCCGCTATAAGGCCTACACGATTATATACGACACCGAGCAACTGCGGCGAAAACAAACTGGGGAATTGGATGGAAGGAATTAAGTCACTTATCACTGGCATGGAACCGGGAGTCGGCGCAGCAGTGATTGCCTTTATCGGCGTCATCATCAGCATTATCATCAGCGCGATCATTTCCTTAGTCGTGTCAAGACGATCATCTTACATAATCGCCGTCACGGCAGAGAGATCGAAGTGGATAGACAAGCTGAGGGAAAATATCGCTGACCTGTTAGGCACGTGCGGAGCGGTGCATAATACGGGGGATGATCGAACGAGCGATGCGGCTCGTGCTCGCCGTGAGAAACTAGATCGGCTCATCGCTTTGATTACGATGCAGCTCAATCCAAAAGGTTCCGTAGAGCGGAATATGGTTGGGCTATTGGTACTGTTTCCCAAAAGGGCAGAGGACCCAAAAGAAGACTATAGGGGGTTAGAAAAGGCGTTCGTGCGTCATTCGCAGTTCTTGCTAAAAGATGAGTGGGAGAGGGTAAAATTCGAGGCAATGGGGTGTTTGTCAAAACCTCGATGGTACTGGAAAGAATGCACGCGCAAAAAGGATTACCAAAAATTCTGTAAGGGAGCCGAAGCGCTGCTCAATACAACTCATTCCTGATGTCATGGACACGCTGCGCGTCGATATCTGTTACCGTCCCTTGCGCCTCGCTTGGGTTATTCGTCGCGGCGACTTCGAATCACTGCGCAGGATCTTTCGCGTCTCTCATACGCTGTGGGGAGGGCGCTCCAATCCCGTCATCGTCTCGACGAACCTACCCTTGCTCGCTCTCCAATCTCCAAAAAACCGTGATTTTGTTGGCGTCCCCGACGGGATTTGAACCCGTGTTACCGACGTGAAAGGCCGGTGTCCTAGGCCGAGCTAGACGACGGGGACCTGAGGCGGGAAGCAAACCAGAGCAAAGGGTCATCCATTGACTTGCCGAGGCTATCAGAGCCGGAAGAACGGGGGCAAGCAGCGGTGCGCCTTCACACTCGGAAGAGACATCGTTTCGCACTATTGAACTCCCGATAGTTTCCGGGCGGCGGTGAGGGCCTGCACCATGGTGGTGACGGCGAAATCAATTTCGTCCTCGGCTATCGTTAGTGGTGGGGCGAGCCGGACGACGCGATCGGCGTTCAGCGTCCAGTTCAGGATTACGCCGCGGGACAACGTTTCGGTGACAAACTGGCGCGTCATCGATGCTTCGGCGAATTCAATTCCAATCAGCAGGCCGGCCCCGCGAATATCGACCACTTCGCCCCCAAGCAGGCCAACGAGCCGTTGCCGCATGCGAGCGCCTATTCTATCAGCACGCTCCCATAAGCGCTGATCAACGATCGTCTTCAGGGCGGCGCCCCCGGCGGCGCATGATAGCGGATGTCCGCCAAAGGTCGTGATGTGGCCGAGCGGGGGCTCCCTCGACAACACGGAAAGGATAGCGTCCGGGCCGCAGAACGCCCCGAGCGGCAGTCCTCCGCCGAGCGCTTTCGCCAGCACCAAGAGATCAGGCGTAATGCCGAAGTGCTCG
>Ga0185299_10004432_pt1 | contig 16976 bp, 21 predicted proteins | sample PaiPotPPA55metaG_FD_128002 | JGI IMG/M metagenome (GOLD analysis project Ga0185299, IMG submission 128002) | Iron sulfur acid spring bacterial and archeal communities from Banff, Canada, to study Microbial Dark Matter (Phase II) - Paint Pots PPA... ...
TGCGGACGGCGAAGTCGTGTGGTCCTGATGCCCCGACGCTGGCATCAAGTTGGTGGAGGCAACTCCGTCAATGACGGTGGCAAACAAGCCCGGTCACCGGGGAGCACGAAGGAAACCGTTAAAACCATTGCGCGGGGAATGCCGGAGGTTTCTGGCGTGACCGTGGTGACTAACGCGTGTGCTTTCTACCACTGCACATGCGGCTGCGGACGCGCCGAGCGTCCGGCATTCCCTGCGCCCTCTGAATTGAGGGCGGAACGAGCAGGCCAAGCCTCGCGCGAAACAAGCGGCGAGACCGCGGAGGCATATCTCGACGTCATTGTTTGCGCTGGCTCGCGACGAAGGTCTGAAAGCCGCTCACGACCAGAACGGCGGGCGCTCCAGCGCGTGGCGCGCGTTTTCGCCGTGGCGCGCATTGTCCAGCGTGGTGGAGCAATATTCCTCGCGCTCGCGCCTGAATTTTTCCTGGGTGGCTTTGAAATTTGCCACGCGCGTGGCGATCTCTTCGCGCTCGCGAGCGCGGCGGTCTTCTTCCTCGGTCATGCCCATCCCTTATTTGAGTCGTGTCCCGCGCGCATTTGCCTGGGAGATTGGGGCGCGAATTAGGATTTGGCGTCGCAGAATTGTGATTCCGCGTCTGCAGCGGTACATCGCGGTGGATAAGAGCGGCGGCTCCTTGTGGCCCGTGCGCCTTCCCGGTAGCGACAGGAGAACAGGAGGCCTGCATGGCAAAAATGGATCTGGACTCGCTAAGCATCGAAGAACTCGCCGCATTGCGTGACAACGCGACCGACAAATTGGCTGAAAAGGTCGCGGCGCGGCAGGCCGAGCTCGAAGCCGAACTGGAAAAACTGTCGCTCTACGGCAAGCCGGCGAAAAAATCACTCGCTGCGCCGGCAGTCGCGAAAGCCAGAAAGAGCGAGGAGGTCGCCGGGAAAGGCGACGAGGCGAAGGGACCGATCGCCAAGGCGGCGTGAAGGCGGCTGGTTCCAGCCCCATCGGGTGATCGGGCAGGCGGCCGAAATGGCAATCCGGCCGGCCGTGCTATAATTGGTACGGTTGAACCCTCGGATGATCCTCAAGTGATCGCTTCGGACCTTCGTAGCGGTGTGGAACAGCTCGGCGACATGATCGCCGAGGCGTCCGTCATCGTTCCCTTTACCGGCGCGGGCATTTCAACCGAGTGCGGGATTCCTGATTTTCGCTCGCCGGGCGGATTGTGGACCCGCAACCGGCCGATCCCATTTGACGAATTTGTCGCCAGCGCGGAAGCGCGCGATGAGGCCTGGCGGCGGCGCTTTGCGATGGAGCCGACCTTCGCCGCGGCCAAGCCGGGGCGCGGTCACCGTGCGCTCGCCGCGCTCTACAAGGCCGGTAAAATTCCAGCCATCGTCACCCAGAACATTGACAATCTGCATCAGGTCTCGGGTTTCGCCGGGGAGCACGTGGTGGAACTTCACGGCAATACCACTTATGCGCGCTGCATCGGCTGCGGACAGGCTTACGATCTCGGGTGGGTCAAACAGCGTTTCGATGCGTCGGGCCGTGCGCCCGGCTGCGCCGCCTGCGACGAGCCGGTGAAGACCGCCACCATCTCGTTCGGGCAGGCGATGCCGGAACAGGCGATGCTCCGCGCAGCGGAACTCGCCGGGCATTGCGATCTGTTCGTGGCGATCGGGTCGTCGCTGGTGGTGTGGCCGGCGGCGGGCTTTCCGCTGATGGCCAAGAAATCCGGAGCGCGCCTGGTGATCATCAACAACGAGCCCACCGAACAGGATGACCTTGCCGATCTGGTGATCCGCCACGATATCGGCGAGACGCTGGGGCCGTTCGTGGGCAATTGATTGATGCCCAATTGATTCGCTGTCGCGCAAGGCTGTTCATAGGTTCCCGGAGAATCGTTTTTTATCTATGCGACGCAAGCGGGAGTGTTATCTTTTGATTCGAGAGATTCGCGTGGCGTCATCATGAATTGTCATAGATGGGCGCGTGCAGGCACCGTCGTTCTCAATGGCGGGCCGTTGATCATGTGTGGAGTCCGGGGTCATGGGGTCGGACGGATTTGAGTCCAAGAAGCTCGGAGGCCCGCCGTCAGGCGGGTCGGGACCGAACAGGCTTGGGCCGGGCGGATTTTCAGCCGGCGTTGAACGTGATCCGGCGATCGATGCCTTTACGGGCCTTGGCGATACCGCCGCCAATTTGGTGGAAATCAGCGGCATCATCAAATGGTTCGATGCATCAAAGGGCTACGGCTTCATCGTTCCCGATAATGGCTGGCCGGATGTGCTTCTGCATGTCACGGTGCTGCGGCGCGACGGTTACCAAACCGCCTACGAGGGGGCGCGGCTGGTTTGCGAATGCGTGCAGCGGGCGAAGGGCTATCAGGCGTTCCGCATCCTTTCGATGGACGAGTCGACGGCGATCCATCCCGCGCAGATGTTGCCGCCCCGGACCCACGTCAGCGTCACCCCGACCAGCGGTCTGGAACGGGCCCAGGTGAAGTGGTTCAATCGCCTGCGCGGCTTCGGCTTCCTGACCTGCGGCGAGGGGACCCCGGATATTTTCGTCCACATGGAAACCCTGCGCCGCTACGGCATGACCGAGCTGCGCCCCGGCCAGTACGTCCTGGTGCGGTTTGGACCCGGTTCCAAGGGCATGATGGCGGCCGAAATCCAGCCGGAAACCGGCTCGCCGGGGCTGTCGTCGCACTAGCCGGGTCGCTTCCACCTTCCCCGACCAGAACGCATGGCCAGAACTCATGGCAGAACTCATGGGTTGAGCGGCGAGGTTGGCGTCATCGGCCCGTGCCGAAGGTCTGGTATTTGCCACGGTCGTCAGGCTACGGTCGATCGGCGCCTGTTCCGCCGGCTTGTGCCGATCGCCTCGGCCGATAGGCGGCGGCAGGTACGTCGGCGATGGAACGAGCGCGTTTTCCCGGGGAAAGATCTGCTTCGGTTTTCCCGGAAAAAGCGCTGTCGAAATCTTTTGTGGTGAGGGTGAGCGTTGCTTATGAATGTTGATCGAGCTGTTGGCCGGCGCGGCCTGCGCGCGTTGTTTTGGATGTCCATCGCGGTGGCAGGCGCGCTTTACGCATTCACCGGGCAGAGCGCCCGCGCGGCAAGCATCCAGCCGCTGGAGATCGTGACAAAATCCGGCGTGCACGTGTTCTCGGTCGAGATGGCAACGACCGAGCAGGAGAAGGAAACCGGCCTGATGTACCGCAAGGAACTGGCCGACGGCAAAGGCATGCTGTTCGATTTTTCGCCGGAACAGGAGGTGTCGATGTGGATGAAAAATACCTACATCTCACTCGACATGATCTTTATTCGGGCCGATGGCCGGATCCTGCGGATCGCCGAGAATACCGAGCCGATGTCGACCAAGATCATCCCGTCGAGGGGGTTGGCGAAGGGGGTGCTGGAGGTGATTGCCGGCACCGCGCAGAAATACGGGATCGCGCCCGGCGATCGCGTGGCCCATCCGCTCTTCAATGGCCGCTGACCGGGCCGCGAGGCGGGAGCCGGACCGGATCGGATTGAACCAGTCTTTTAGGTCTCCAATCTTTTAGGGCTCTAATCTTTTGTTTTGGCGCGTTTTCTTCACGCGAACCGCTACCCGGCGCCGGGATCAAGTCGGAAGGGCACGCTTTGCTCGAAAACGCTTCCGTCTTGCTGGCAGCGCTTGAAGCGTGTATCGACGACGTTTCCCAGAGATCGGGGTATAGCGCAGCCTGGTAGCGCGGCAGTTTTGGGTACTGCAGGTCGTTGGTTCGAATCCAGCTGCCCCGACCAGATAAGCTCATAATAATATTGTATTATTTGCGGTGTTGCTCGGAAGGAACGGACCTTGCCTTCCGTAAAGTCGCCACCGGGTCGCCACCGAACCTGTGTCGAGTCGACAGAGCATCCTCGAAACACTTTCCATCGGACAACTCGCCGAACTCCGTGACAACCTCATCGAGACTTTGAATGACGGCGTGAGCGCGCGCCGGAAGAGCTACAGGGCGATGGTAGAGCCGCTAAAATGGTTTGACGCCAATGCCAAGGACACCCCGCCCATTTGTTCACGCTACTCTCTGAGCACCCGGCACGCCGCGCTATCGATCAAAGGTGGTAGGATATAGGCCGATGCAGCGGACCGAAAGTTGCCCGGGGCGCAAATGAAGTCATTCGCATGACCAGCGACCAATCGAGAACCCTCAGTGTCGGCGACCGAGTTTGTTGGCATACAGATAAGAACGATCTAGGCGCCGTCACTAAAAAAAATTGGGCGGGCGTAACCATCAAATGGGATAATCGCAGCAGGCCATTCTTCACAACGATATGGCGCAGGTTGATTGTGTGCTAACGAAAAAAATGTGAGGGCGGGCGCGTGCGCGCTAGCGCACTTCCATGCTCGCTTTGATTGAGCTATCGTTCGGTTCAACCAAACAGCGCGGGGAGGGATGGCGTGAGTGACGACCGCTTCAATGGCAAAAAGTTATACCCGTTCATGAAGGCTTCACCCGCCGAATACGACATCAGGGGTAAATACATCCACAAAGCTAATAGCGCCTCCCAACCACTATTCGAAATTCGGGGAACTCGCATCCATAAGGCGCACAGCGCATCCCAAGCTGTCTACGATATAAGAGGCAACCGGATTCATGAAGCGGGTAGAGCAACGCAAGCGGTTTATGAAATTCGTTAACATGGATGACGTCGAGACCAATTCCGAAGATGCAACCTCCGATCAAGTGCGACCAAAAACTAAGGACGATTCTTATGTTGCGATTGTATATTTTCACGGTATGGGCGCACCCAGACGCCACGAGGAAATCAGTCGTTTAACTGATGCCTTGGATCAGTACTCTTCGAGTCTGGATGTTGGGAGCGTCGGTCGGCTCCGAAATCAAAAAGTTGTTTTCGAGCCCTCGCGCAACGAGGAAGACGAGGATGTCGCGTACGTCGGGATTAATCGCGTTGTTCGCCGGTTTGGCGACTCCTATCGTATCGAGACAAAATTGCGAGTTTATGAGGGGTTTTGGTCTCCCTATGTCTCAGGTGGGTACTCTTGGATTGTCGTCTTCTTATGGATGGCTTCCAAATTTGCTAATCCGATAAGGGTTCTGAGTCACCGTTGGCGAGCGCATCAGCGATTGAAAATCACGACGCTTCACCGTCTCTTCAATCAGAACCGCGACCCATCTTTGAAGCGACCGTTTTATCGGGTTGAGCGGCTTTACGTTGATTACGAAAATTGGGCTGCGCGTAGGCGTGAGCCGAAAGGGAGTTTTGCCGGATTTCTGCGGCACATTTCGCAGGAGATTTCGCCCGAGCACAATTCACACGACGTTATTCTTAATCTTGCACGCCAGTGGCGTCGAAAGTTTATTTTTGAACAATTGAATCTTGTTGTTGTTTTTCTGACGGTTCTCGCTGCCGGTGTTGACGCCGTTTTGTTGCTCGTCTTCTTGCTGTATTCCGTCGCCGGATTGTTTATCTCGTTGCCGGAAGGGGTGCTGAACGTCAGCCCGTTACCTCGTTGGGTTTCGGTTGCCCTACTCGGCATCGGTTTGCCCTACCTCACGATCAAGGTTCGGTATTATCTTTCCAATTTTGTGTCCGATGTCATGTTTTGGACCATGCAAGAGGAAAAAGATGGTCGCTTTGCGCGGCGCAAGGAAATTTTGAATGGTGCTATTAAGACTTTGACGCATGTGTTGAGAGACCCTCACTGCAAGCGCGTCGTCGTTGTTGGACATAGCCTAGGGTCCGCAATTGCGTACGAGAGCTTGCTGAAAATGGGACGGAGGCGCAACGCGCGAAAAGGTTACGGACTGCCGTTGGAATTGGAGCGACTAGATTTGATTTCTCACTTTATAACTATTGGATCGCCAATCGATTGGACACATTATTTTTTCGAGCTCCACGAGAGTCACTATCACCGCTACAACAGGATAAGGGACGAACTCAAGGGCAGTACCGGCGATTTGCCGTTCACTGATGGCGGCCAACAGCGAACTCAGTGGATCAACATATTTGACAAAGCCGATCCAATCAGCACCGAGATGTTTTCTCCTCGTGGCAGGCTCCAGAACTTCTCTTCAGTCCAAAATGTTGGAACAGCCAGTAGCCATCTTTCCAAGCCTATCGAATCGCACTCCGCGTACTTTGCCGCCACCGAGCCTTCGTGTGATCTTCTGGTTGTGCGTTTTTGGACGGTCGCCGAAAATGCCCCCGGAAGAGGCTTCGGCAGAGTACCACAAAAAAATGATCTCGTTGTTTCGTCAGTATGAATACGGCGCGATTGGTTACATTGTGTGGGCCATTCTTATTTTGGCGTGCATCTCGGTAACCGGGACAGACAAATTGATAATCGGCGCTGCTGTTTCTTTCGGTCTGCAGCTCGGAGCTGTCATTGCCAGCGCCGGCATCCTGGCTATTTACGCCGTAGCCAAAGTGGCGGATCAAGTACGGCCGCTTCGTGTCGATATTCCGCCGGTCGATCCGATCCGTGGCCCCCATATTCCTTGACAGCGGCACACCTATCTGGCACCTATGAAAGTAGAGGCCGACGGACCAATCCGTCACAAAAGGGGTCGATTTCCTTTCGGGGAGGTTGGCCCCGCTCTGCTTTAGCTCTTCGCTATTGACAGGCGCCCCTTGGTTCCTCAGTTTCGCTAGCAGGGCTGGCGGGCCCTTTCGGACTTTGTCCGTTCCGCCACTTAAGGGGTCGGCTAGCTTAGGCTGGTCGGCCCCGACGTTTACGCAAACGCCAGCCCATCAGTCCATTTCTTGTTGACGTAGCTACTCGATGCGCTCGCATTAGCTGCCGCACGTCCCGTGCTCATTATCGTGGCCACAGCCGGGTCGATACGGTCAATTGACTTCGCTTTATGGGGACGGCGATTGCCGCTGGCATCCTCCACGAACACCAGATTGCCGACTGCCCACCGCAATATTGGATTTCCACCATGCACTAACCGCCGTTCAAACATGGCCCGCTCGAATTCAATAACGGGCTGTGCGAACGTGGCAAGGTTCTGAGGAAACTCGACAACCGCCAAGCCGTCTTCGGCCAATGAGTCCATCATCTGCCGGGCCGACCACCCGTCAAACGCCAATTCCTGCACATCGAACAGTTCGCGAATGGCGGACTCAACAACGCTCAAATCGACAGTGTCACCGGCCGTGGCTGTGAGATAATCACCTTCGCCAGTTCTGGCCCAATTCGTCGTCGAACCACATCTCTGCATCGTAATTGGTACCCGCGACAGAACTGAAATTCAGGTAGTGGGAATAACCCTTTCTGTCGAGCCAACCCTTGAAAGCCAAAAAGCTAGGGTGCTCCTGCTTTTCCTTCGGCAACGTAGCAAACCAGTCGGTCGCTAGTCGCCGGATTATCGGCTCTGATTCGGATTTCTTCATCGCTGGATCATAGCAAAAAGGCCCTCCTAAGAGGGCTCGTCCTGGGCCGAGGGGTGGGGGCGAAAACCCGATTTCTCCGGCCTAACCGTCGAACTCCAAGCTTTGAATCCTGGAATCGGCAACCTAAAGTGTGGTCCGGCTGGTGGGGATTCGAGATGGCTACGAGCATCGTCAATTTGGACGCGCTTATTCAACGGGACGATTTCCGCGTTAAAAGCGGCAGCGCGGATTACAGCCGCAGGGACAAGATAGCGATCACGGATATTGAGCCGAAGGCATTCATGTACTTGGCGCTCCGGAAACCGGATTTTCAGAGAGAAACTGCTAACTGGTCCCCCCAGAAGATCCAGGACTTCGTCAAAACCTTTCTTGACGGCGATCTGGTGCCGGCAATCATCCTTTGGGCAGCCGGGGAGACCGTCTTCGTTATCGACGGGGCCCACCGCCTCAGCGCTCTCATTGCCTGGGTGCAAGACGACTACGGCGACGGAAACACGTCGCGGGAGTTCTCCAAGAACGACGTCCCAAAAGAGCAGGTCAAAGCCGCGAAGAAAACCCGCGAACTGATCGACGGCACGATAGGGTCGTACAGCGACCATGTATTTGCTGGTGAGCACCCCGAGAGGGCAAAGCCTGAAGTTCTGCAGCGCGCCAAGAGGTTGGCGAGCCTTTCGCTGGATTTGCAGTGGATTAGGAACACTGACTCACAGAAGGCGGAGAACTCGTTCTTCAAAATCAATCAGGCAGCAACGGCCATTGATCCCACAGAGCTGAGGATCATCCGGGCCCGCAAAGCGGCGAATGCCATCTCCGCCCGCGTGATCACCCGAAATTCGACCGGGCACGAATACTGGTCGGAGTTCAAGGACGACAAAAAGACTGAAATCGAGGAAATCGGCAGGGAACTTTACAAGCTGCTCTTCCATCCGCCAATTGAGACGCCTATCAAGACGCTCGATCTCCCAGTAGCCGGCCGCGGATACAGCAGCCCGACACTGCCATTGATTTTTGAGATGGTAAACCTCTCAAACAATCTTCCTGTGATCGACGTAACAAAAAGTCCCAAGAAACTGGACCTGCCGCCGCTGCCCGATTTCGATGGCAGTGAGACGATAAAGTTTCTCCGCAGCACTCGTAAGATCATAAACCGCATCACCGGCCTGCACGCCTCATCGCTCGGGCTCCACCCCGCCGTTTACTTTTACAGCGCGACGGGGCGACATCAGCCAACCGCCTTCCTTGCGGTCGTGGAATTGATGAGGGAGCTAGAGAAAGTACATGCATTCGGAGCGTTCACCTCTGTCCGGGCGAAATTCGAGCAGTTTATTCTAGACAATAAAAGCTTCTCCAATCAGGTCACGGTAAAGATCGGCAGCGGCGCCAAGGGATTTCAGCGGCTCAAGAACCTGTACATGCGGGTATTCGAAGGCATGACGGAAGGCCGCGACAATGCCGCTATCCTGGAGCTGTTGCGCAAAGACAAGGAATTCTCCTTCCTGACCCCCGATGAGCTGCTGGTGGAGGGAAGCTCAAGCCAGTTTAGTCGGGAAACAAAATCTGCAACGTTCTTGCGCGACGCGATCCTGGGCGCTCCGCGTTGCCGCATTTGCCGGTCACTGCTCCACTTCAACTCGATCCAGATAGATCACGTCGTACGCAAAGAGGATGGTGGGTTAGGAGTTCTCGATAACGCCCAGCTGGCTCACCCGTTCTGTAACAGCACGGTGAAAAACTGATGGTCGACAAAGACGAAGAGGTGTTCGACGGCTCGTTTCTGAAAGACTTGGCCGATATCATCAAGAACAAAACGCTTTTCTTTATCCCATTTTTCGGTGCGCTGTTGGCGTTCTTGTTCACGAAGTCGGATTACATCAAAGGCTCCAACGCCATTATCTGGCTTCTTCTCACGGCGCTGCTGGGATCCTGCATCCGGTATATTCAACTGGTGTCGCAGCTCCTGTGGGTGATTGAGAGCATGAGGTTTGTCTTCAACGTACGGAAGATGGGGTCTGGTGCGTGGCCGACGTGGGAGGAAGGACAGGGAAGCATCAGCGCATTTGCTGAAGCTTGTGCCAACCCTCATGACAGCGGAAGGGTGGTGGTTCCGCAAAGTGATGCTCATGATGTACTTCGCTCTGTTCCTCGTGCTATTCGATATCTTCTTCGGGAAGATAGCCAGCGAGTATACGGGCATGCTGTTGGCGAAGATGTTCAGGTAGGTTGCCAACCGACTCCCGCCGGTTAGGCGTTGCCGATATTTAGCCCCCGAGTTAACGGCGACTGTTGCGCTTTTTGATTTGTATTAGCTTTGCATATGCCCTGCTCGCCTCGACCCCCTTGGCGCGATTGTAGTGTTTTCCCGTCGTGCGTAGGTCGCGATGCGAAAGCAGGTCGCGGGAAACTCCGATCTGGCTGGGAGCGGCGAGCGCCCACGTTGTCGCGGCGGCGTCGCGGGTATCGTGAGGCGTCAGGCGTATTCCCAATACAGCAGCGGTATGCCGAGAAACTATGTCTCCGATAGCACCGTAGCATAGTGCCGCGCCGCGAGGACTAACCCAAAAAGCCTGGCATAAGGAGTTCCTTAGCAGTCGAGGACGAACGACTTCCAAATAGACCTTGAGATACGGAAGCAGGAACGGAGGAATCGCAAACTCGATCGGCGTCCGTGTCTTGGTCTCAGATGGGGGAATAACGATATATCGTTCGTCGCCATCACCGATGAGGTGACGGCCGATTTCGAGGGAGACGAGATTCTTCCTGCGAAGCGGTGCGAATGCCAGAAGGGCAATCATGAGTCCGTCTCGATACGAAATCGCGTGGGGCACCGTGACGTTGGTGCTGTCCTGGGGAACGTTTTGGTCCATCAAGGACAGGCCGACTTGCAGGATCTGGAGGCTGGTGATGGGAGGCCCGCTTGCATGCTGAACTGGCGCGGCCGAATGAAGCCGGGCCTTTAACGACTTTAGCCAGGCGAGATTATGCTCGGGCAGCATTATCCTTGCGGCTTTGTAGAGTGCGTCGACCTGGATTGCTACCGATCGCGGTATGTTTGTCTCTGCAAGATGGTTGGCAAAGGCTCGAACACGCTCCTTCGAGAGCCGTTCGGCCGGCGGCAAAGCTAGAGCCGATCTATCCTTGATCTGCAGGAATCCCAGGAAGCGCCGCCAAGCGAACAGGTATTGATGCTTCGAGCGTACCGCCAACCGAGCGCCGGCAGCGTCGCTAAAGGGATCGCTGTCGCTGGTTGCCTGTTCCCAGAGTAAGCGATCGGCCGATGGCCACTGATCGAATGGAAGATGAAGCTGGGCACGTGATTTCATGGCTCAATTACCATTTGGTTTCGAACGCTTCCGCTTCGGGTTGGTGGCGTCGTTTTTTAGCTGCATAATCAGTTTGGCGTGTGCCCGGCCAGCGCGCAGGGTATCCATGCCTGCGTAGTAGCCGGTCGTCGTCTTCATGTTCTTGTGGACGAGCAACTGCCGGACGAGTTCATGTGCTCCCGGATTTGCATCCAGAACGACCTTGGCCGCGAAATGCCGGAATTGGTGCGGAGTTAGCCGGATGCCGACATGCTTGTACGCAGCCTTCTCGATCGAGACCGTTACGGCGCCCTGGGTACGTGGCCTTCCGGTCGTCGTGACAAACAAGGTATCCGGATGTCTACCGATGACCGCCGGGCCGATTTCTGTGCGGTAGGTCCAAAGGCGGTCCGCCAGTTCCGACGGTATCTCGGCCTCTATCGGTAGGCCGTTTTTTGTTTCGCTTCCCTTGATGATCAAAATAGCGGGCTTGCCACGGCCGTTAGGCCAGCGCAGATGATCGCCAAAACTGAGCGAGGCGAGGTTTTTCATCCGCATCGGACATGTCAGCAGAATATCGATGGCCAGCGATGTTTGCATGTCGACGAACGAACGCTTCGATTTTGCCAACCCACGGCGGGCGTTGCGCCACAGCTTGTCCGGAAGACCGATCAAAGAGTTGAAAACCTCCGTATCGTCAAAGCGACGGAGGAATGATTTGTTCTTGTCGGTCAGACCCGAGGGGAGGGTGCCCAGCTTGCGCCGCAGCTTCTTGAGGGCTGCGATCTCGTCGACAGAAGCTCCTGCCCATTCCTTCGCTGTCGAGATCAGTGTGCCGGCGACGCCGTGGGTGTAGGGCGTCAATACCGAGCCGTCGTCCTCGTATAATTTGCGCATGATGGTCTTGAAGGCTTGGAGCTCGATCAAGTCCGCGAGCGACGTCAACTTCTCCGGGGCCAGACCGGCGGCGACGGCGGCGGTCGCTGCCGAATGGATTTGATCGCGCCGCAGGCGAACGGTGGCTGGCGCCAGCCGCGTCGCCCGGGCGTTTTCGTCGAGGGGATCGGGTACGGTGGACCAGGTAAGGAAAGCTTGGAGGTCCGCGAAGAATGTAGCGGGGAGGCGCTCCCAAGGGACGCGCTTGAGGACCTTTCCGTTTGCTGGGGCGGCAATCTCCGACAACTCCGGCGTAAGAATAACAAGGCGATTCCAGGCGGACACTACCCCAGCGCGCTGAAAGGCGAGGCTCCGGATGAGGGTCCGAGCTTCGAGATCCCGCACGTACCGGTCAACGATGGCGGCGCTTACGGCCTCGGGCGGGATGCTGTTCAGGCTGCACCAGCGCGCAAACCGGGAAAGGCCGGTTTGGATGCGTGGATCACTGATCGGGTCGAGGAGCGCTTTCCATGCTGGATTGCGTTCAAGGCAACCCGTCTTAAGCATCGGGTGCAGCCCGGAGACATCGATAGCGCTAGCGAGATCGCTCCGCAGGTTTGCTCGGCGTTTCGCCGAGACCTGTGCGATCGTGCCATCAGCGTCGTCCAGAACACGCCGCAGCTCCCCCAGATCGAGCGGAATGGTGGAGGGTGACTTATCGGCCAGCTTGCCGAAGCTGACGACGGCAGAACGCAGGTCGCGCTTGCGGGTGTTGGCGATTTCGGGGGCGGCCGCGATGCGGTCGAGAACGTCCTGCAGCGTCGCCGTGCCGACGTTGTTGTAGGTGGAGAGATGCTTCATCTTGTTCGACCTTTTTGACACGAGTTGACATGCGCGGACACGCGCTGTCAGAGGCTGACATTCGGGATGACTATCACAGAATAAATGGAACGATTATTTGCGCGGAGTTTTCCCGACGGGCGCTATGTCACTGACATAACGCGACAATTAAAGACACAGGAGGCGCGCTAATCTTCATCGCGATGTACTGCAAGAAACGCTTTGAGATCCGCTTCTGAGACACGGACAGATCGTCCGATGCGATGAACGACCAACTGGCGGTTTGCGATCCAACGGTGCACCGTCCGCGGTGATACATTGAGTTGCAGGGCTATGTCGCCGACGGTGAAGAACCGCACGTCGATCTTCTGACGGCTCGTGCGACCCGCGGCTGTCATCGGTCTTCTCCTGTGTCGGCGGTTGCGGTGTTGCGGGGTCTCTCCGCCTGGAGCGCAACCGAGGCGGACATCCACGCATCCAAGTCGCTTTGGCGGTAGCGGACCGCACGGCCGATGCGTACAAAGTTCGGTCCGCGCTTGTACATACGGGCCTTCGCCAATGTTGAAGTTGAGGAGCGCAGATACTCTGCGGCTTCGCGGGGCTTGAGGTAGGTTTCTTTGGTCACGGGATAGCCTCCAATGAAAAAGGCCCGTCGGTGCAAGACCGGCGAGCCTTTGAGGCCGCATTTGAATGCGGCAGATGGATCTATGTGGGGAAAAACAGCGCGCGCAAAAACGACCCAGGGAAGCCCGTGGGCGTGTGGTAGCGCATCTGTGGGAAGTCAGGCTCAGCTACGAATCGCCACACCTGATAATTTCGTAGATAATATGTATCGCAAATACCTGCAATAGCCCTTGTGGCGCAAGGCCAACCTTGCTGTGGAGAAGATGCTGCAAAAATGGGGGCACTCCGACTCACCTATGGGGTCCGGAGGAGGGCCTGGACGGCTTTATGGGCGGCCTCCCGATGCAGGCCCGCCCCCGGTTATGTCAGTCCCCAAACAGTTGGGGACCAGCGGTGGCGAGACTGATGCCAACCGGTCAATTTGCTTCTCGATGATGGTCCAATCGGGCGTCGCGCAAGACCATTGAAAACCAGCCAGGCTAATGCCTCCTCGATTTCTGCTGCTATTCGGGCGCATATCAAGAAGGTATTCGATACGCTGACTTCGCGCTCGGGACTGGCCCCAATGCCGTTCGCCGCGTTCTCCGTATCAGCTTTGCCACGGCAAAATGTTGCTCAGACGAATAGATCATCGAAACGTACCCATTGCGTTCCCTTGCGAGCTTACCCGTCGACGTTAAATGCTTCTCGGCTGATACGCTTGGTCGGTAGATTTCCATTTCGTTGTGCGATTAATTCGATCGTATATTCGTGCTCACCGTCGAATTGAAAGACCCGATCGACTTTATTCGTCTCGGTCGACGCTCCAAACAATTCGGCATCACCACACCACGTGTTGCCGGTAGCGTATTTCAATACGAATTCGCCCCGTGGGACTTTGATCTCGAACGACGATCCACCGTAAAGGTACAAGGACAGAACCGGTCGGCCGCTCGCCGCCTCATTGATCTTCACAAAATAGTTGGATCCACTCGCGGTTTTGAGCGCGAGAGGGGCCACCTTCGGATAACGCATATATCGCGCGTAAAGTCCCTGATACGGTTGCGGCCGACCTAGGCAAGCATCTTTCGGGGGCGCCGATGGCATTGTTGGCGTCGGGTTTGATAGGTCGATTGAAGTGATTGTTGGTCGCCATATCGAAAACAAGGCTATGCCGGCAGCCACGGATATTAGGTATCGAATCTGATATAGCCGCCGGGCGGTCCTGATGTGGAATGACTCTGCAAGCGGTGCTCCGCAATTGCCGCACCACGGTATCCGCCGAAACGAATACCTCGCCAGCCTGTTTTTCGTTCCGCAGTTAGGGCAGTCGACAAGGCGGCCGTCTGCTTCAATCATGATCAAATCCAAAGACCAGATTTTCGTTACCGGCGGGCTGGCTCCACTGGGCCAGGAAGAAGCATTCTGCCGAATGTAACTTAAAAGCGGTAGCCTTAAAAGCGGTGAAGACCCGAAATCAACCTTGTGAAAAAGACTCACAAGGGACCGCTGAGAGATGTTTTGGCGAGAAATATGCGTCGCCTAAGGGCTGCGCGTAAACTTAGCCAGGAGGCGTTGGCATATGAGTGCGGTATTAATCGCACTTACCTTAGCGGAGTCGAGCGGTCTGAACGAAACGTATCGATCGATAACATTGCTCGCATCGCTCGCGGCCTGAAAGTTAAAGCGTCTGCCTTACTAGATGATGGTGCATAACCCCGGGGGCAGTCGGCACTTTCCGGGCGAGCTTTGCTCTAGCGATGTCCGGTCGCACAAAGCGGACGTGCTGAAGGCCAGCCCAAATGTCCGCTTCTGGGCAGGCCTAATGCAGACATCGCAAGCCCTTCGCGCTCACGATCCACGACGACAACAGCGGACAGCACCCACGACGACGACGACGGCCGGCAGGCAGCGCGCATGCGCGTGTGCTGCGCTGTGGAAAAGATGCAATCGCCAAAGTCGCGACGCGAATCGGCTTGCACGGTACAAGGCGCTGGGGGCCGCCGTGCCGAGGCCCTAAATGTCCCGCTGGACCGACGAGGAACTCCGCGAACTTATCACCTTGTGGCCAACACACTCGGTGTCGCAAATTGTCAAACGGTTGCACCGCCCGCGCTGGGCGATACGCAGCAAGGCAAAGCGGCTGTGCCTGAATGGACTGCCGCCGCACAATCCCGAGCATATCGACGTAAATCCGCCGAAGCGGCGGGCGCCGCAAAGCAAGATCGTGCCGCCGAAACCGCCGCTCGCGCCGGATCGGTGAACTGATCCAAGGCGCACATCCAGAACGGCGAGCGTCAACAGGGCGCCTTATCGGTTTGTTTTTGACGGCGGCGGACACGCCACCGATTTCCAGCCGACCTTGCAGGCCCAGTCGTTGTAAGCGGCCCGCGCTGGCCGTCACCCGATGCCAGCCGATCTCGCGTCAAGGATGACGCTGGCTCTGGCTCATGCTGGCGAGTCGAGGCTGGACCGATATCCGGCGACCAGCAGTGTTCTATCACCGTCACCATTGGATCGGTATTTTATGCCCGCTGATCAGCGACGTTGACTACATGCCGAATGGCCTGCAGCACTCAAGTCGTCTCGACGCAGGTCCGTTGTTGAAGGGAAGAGCGGACATCGATCATTCGATGCTTGAGGTCTGCCTTTGACCCAGTCTGTGTGAAAACTCCGACGTCGAATTTCCGCGTAGAACGTTTGTCTCGATTACGCTGAATAAGAAAAGAACCGCTCTGGCAAGAATTCGTCGAAAAACGAAAAGAGAGAAAACAATTCTGCGCATTCTCCGCGCGTGGACGTTTTCACACAACCTGGACCCACAACGGAAGTCGGAGCCTTCCGAAGATATATCGTCGGACCGGCCCTCCAACTCTTCCAGATGTCGAGTTGGGGCAGCTACACTCCCGAAGTTGATCTAGGGCCTGGAGCGCGGCTAGCTGTCCTAAATTCGTTGGAGGAGAGAAGCGATGCAGAAGCACACACTCGCCGCGACAATATTTGGGGGCGGCATTTTGCTTGGCTTGGGATCATCCGAAATGATCTATGCGCAAATGCCCGGCTTCGTCACCAAGCAAGTATTCAAAACCGACTTAGCTAATCTGCCGGGGCAAGAAGCCATCATCTATGCTTCTGAGTGGCCGCCGGGTTTCAGACTACCCTTGCATAAGCATGAAGAAGGGCACGAGTTCGTCTACGTTGTCGAGGGCGAGCAAACCTTTGAGATCGAGGGTGTTGGCACGAAGGTCGTGAAGGCTGGTGAGGTTGTCTATACACCACCAGACACCAACCATTTCGGAAGGAATGCAACCGACAAAACATCAAAGACAATTGTTATCCGGATCAAAGCCAAAGATAAGCCTGTCATGACCGAGATAAAATAAACCATTCAGCCGAGATGTCGCCTGTTGGCACGTTTGAGACATTCCGACGGACCCTGAAAAGGTCTGCTTATGGGGGAAGACCGGAGTGCGCCGGGAGACCGGCAAGGAGTAGGTGGTGCAAGTCCATCACGATGAAGGAGTAGCGAACCGCATCGACCCCGAGTCATGCGCCAGTACCCGTGAGGGTATTGGCGAAGCGTTGACAGGGGAGCGCATAGGCCAGCCATTGAGCCGCGAAAGTACCCTCATCCTGGGTGCCGACGTCGTTCCGGTGACGGAAGGCAACACGGATGGGCGCGATAACGCGAGCGCCCAGACGGCCCGGCGTGGTCTTAGACACTGGCATGTGCGCACGCTCTTTGCTTGGGAACCGGGAGATCTCATGGTCGGCCAGCACCAGCATGCGTGCTGCACTGGCCCGCGTCGGGAAGGCGAGGAGCCGTAGCCGATGATGTACGATCATGAGAAGTCTGACCCCGCCATAGTAGCTGTGAAGCCAACGAACAAAGCCGGGCAACCGGCTGCGGAGTTGGTGGAGCCAAGGGCGGGGGCCGAGGGGAATGTGA
>Ga0185299_10004433_pt1 | contig 16975 bp, 14 predicted proteins | sample PaiPotPPA55metaG_FD_128002 | JGI IMG/M metagenome (GOLD analysis project Ga0185299, IMG submission 128002) | Iron sulfur acid spring bacterial and archeal communities from Banff, Canada, to study Microbial Dark Matter (Phase II) - Paint Pots PPA... ...
TCGAAAATTTAGAGATCTCGTCGCCAAAGCCGCGTGGGGTAGTAGGTTGTCTGTGTTTTCGCCGTGATAGCGCGTTCGATGATGCAATCGGAGAAATAGCAAGGACGGTGTTTCTGGACTCACACTTTGAGAGAAAGGCCGGCCAATTGTCACATGGGCAGAAGCAATGGCTGGAGATCGGCATGCTCCTTATGCAGGAGCCCGAGTTACTTTTACTTGATGAACCCGTCGCAGGGATGAGCGCAAAGGAGCGAGAACAGACGGCAGATCTGTTGCGCGAAATAGCGCGCGGTCGATCCGTTGTGGTTATCGAACACGACATGGAATTCGTGAAAGCGGTCGCTCACAAGGTAACCGTTCTTCACCAGGGCAAAATGCTTGCTGAAGGGAAGATTGAAAAAGTCCAGCAAGACCCACGGGTTATTGAAGTTTATCTGGGACATTGATCATGCTGACCGTCGAAAACCTCAATGTCTTTTACGGCGAGAGCCATATTCTTCACGATTTAAGTTTTACCCTGACTGGCGGCGAAACGCTCGCAGTTATGGGTCGCAACGGGATGGGAAAAACCACCTTGCTTAAATCAATCATCGGAATAATTCCGACCCGTAGCGGGCGAATCCGTGTTTCTGAGCAGGAGATCACTGGAAAACGCAGCCACGAACGGGTTGCGGCAGGTTTAGCTTACGTACCGCAGGGAAGAATGATCTTTCCTCATCTAAGTGTTGAAGAAAATATCTACACTGGGATCGATCGATTTCGCCCCCTGAAAATACCGGACTACATCTTTGACGCGTTTCCGGTGCTTTGGGAAATGCGCGCAAGGCGAGGAGGGAACCTCTCAGGCGGTCAGCAACAACAGCTCGCTATCGCGCGTGCGCTTGTTTCTGAGCCTAAGGTCCTGATCTTGGACGAGCCCACGGACGGCATTCAACCATCGATAATCAAAGAGATTGCACGGACATTAAATCGACTAAAGCGAGAGCGTAACTTTTCCGTCCTGGTTTCTGAGCAGGCCCTTAGCTTCACGCTAGAGATTGCCGACCGCTTTGTCATCATCGAACGAGGTCGCGTCGTGCACGAGGACCACCGCGAACGGGTTGACGCGGAAAAGATCATGGCTTACCTAACGATTTAATGAATAAAAAATGGATACGTACAGTAAGGTATAAAAATCCCATTTACTGGATGCTACAGCCTATAGCGGCGGTCATTTTCCGGAAGACGCTGGACCTCTGTCGGGTAGCTAGGCGCGGTCACCCCGTCCAGCCCCCAGTACCGTGCATGGGTCTAGAACCGTGCATGGATCTCTCGATCTACACGGCTCAAGCTTCTGCAAAGGCATCTTTCGACACACGGGTACCACAACTGTATTTTCGGCAGACTAATGATTTCTACGGCAATTGAGATGATGCATCTGAAGGTTGCTTGCTCCATCCGACCCGCCCTCGGCTCTTTTCCAATATGACGAACACCTCAGGGGGCCCTTTGTGATGGGTTCCTGGCAGGTCGAACACTTGCCATCCTGCCTTCGCCAAACACGGTAAAACTTCGCACAGCCTTTTGATGAGTTCTGCATTTTCGTGGCCCGTCGGGGCTGGAAGTAATGCTCCCGTTCTGGGTCGTGTGGATTGGTGTTGGCGCTAATCTTGATATGCCGCTGCCTGCTATTGACCGAGAGGCGCGTGGGTCATGCGTGGCAGCGCCACCGCGACACCCCGATTAGCGCAACGGATGTGATGTGATTAGTTTGTGCTAGGCACGGCGACCACGGTGCAATATCCTGTGTACGGGGTCTTACCAGACTGGTACTGCCGAACGGGCAAGGTTAGATATCGGGTCAATATGGCGAAGACAGTGACAGCGGGGGTATTTTCAAGCTTCGCCCTCAATCCGGACTCGTTACATCCTGCTTACAGGCAGCTTTACCACGAGTTGCGACGAGCGATGCTCTCCGGGAGGATTTCGCCAAATACGCGTCTCCCGGCTACCAGGGTTTTGGCCGAAGAATTAGGCGTATCCCGCAATACCATCACCTCTGCCTTCGACCTGCTAGTCGAAGAAGGCTATTTGGTAAGCCGTGTGGGCGCTGGGACCTTCGTTGCGGAGAACCTCCCCGAGGACTATCAACTACCGGCGCTCGCGGCAAAGTCCAAAGAATCTCCCGATCTGTCGTCATTGGCAGATGCACTCTCGCTACGTGGTCGCGCACTGGCGCGTCTGTCGCTGAGTACTGGTCCTTCGACGCCTGCTGCCTTCACGCCGGATATCCCCGCATACGACGCGTTTCCGATCGAGCTTTGGAGCCGAATCATGGCGAACGCGTGGCGTAACATTTCTTTGAATTCGCTCGGATACGCAGATCCCGCGGGCCAGTTACCGCTGCGCGAGGCGATCTCGAAGCATTTGCAGGCGGGCAGGCTTGTCGATTGCGAGCCGGGACAAGTAATTGTGACGTCAGGTTCGCAGCAATCTTTCGACCTGATTGCCCGCCTGCTGCTTGACCCCGGCGATCCAGTGTGGATTGAGGAACCCGGTTATATCGGCGCTCGTGCGGCGCTCACTGCCGCCGGTGCTCGGTTGGTGCCTGTTCCCGTTGACGATGAGGGCATTAACCCAGAGGCCGGTCAGCATCGTGAACCAGCACCTCGAATGGTGCTCGTTGCCCCGTCTCGGCAGTATCCCTTGGGGATGACCCTGTCCATGCGTCGTCGAGAAGCCCTCATGTCCCTCTCCCGCTCGACTGGCGCGTGGATCGTGGAGGACGACTATGACAGTGAATTTCGTTATGACGGCCGCCCGTTGCCAGCCCTGCACAGCATGGGCAAGGACGCACGGGTGATTTACGTTGGGACGTTCAGTAAGTCACTACTACCGGTATTTCGCCTTGGCTATCTGGTTGTCCCAAAATACCTCGCCACAAGTTTTCGCAACACTAAGGCAATTATCGACCGCCATCCACCTTTACTTGAACAGATCGCGTTGCAGGAATTTATGGAAAAAGGATACTTTGCCAGCCACATTCGGCGCATGCGACAACTGTATGGCGAACGTCAACGCACACTGATCAGCTTGCTGCGTGATCGACTTCCGGACTTCCTTGCAGTCCGGGAAGCAAACTCCGGAATGCACGTGGTCGCTTTCTTAAGAGATGGCGTCGACGATGTGCGTTTTTGCGCAGACCTCGCTGAAGCCGGCGTCGTAGCGCGCGCTCTATCACCATATTACGCGACGCAACCGGCCCGTCACGCACTTATACTTGGATTCGCCGCGGTACCCGAGGCTGGACTGCGCGCTGGCGTTGACCGGCTCGTTGCAGTTGCCATGCGTTATTCTGCACATGAACAAGACGGGACCTAACGGTGTGCAGCGCATTGTCACGTTGCTAGGGCAGTTGCGTACAATCGTGCGATGGAGAAAGCAAAATCGCTTTATCACGGTCATCGTTTTCCGGCTGCGGTCATCAGCCACGGCTTTGTTCGGATGGGGGTATTGCGAACAACTGGTTGCAGGTTTCAGAAGAACTGTTTTTGTAAAGATAAGGATTTCTTATCAAGATGAAGATTTAGCTACACAATGCGGCTGATGAATAAGGCGAACGGGTCTTCTGCCAATTTTCCTCCATGCAACGGACGCGTTGGATCACGGCGCGCTGCGCCGGAATCAAGACACCCGTGTGACACGAGATCAGCTGCAGCAGTAGTGCCGCAGATTGTCGGGTAGCCGAGCACGGTCACCCGCGCTCAGCCCCCTCAGAACCACACAGCTCGCGTTTAACGCCTCGCTCGGTCGCCGGCCATCCGAAACCCCCACGAAAGCGGGACGGAAGACGCGATGAAAAACCCGATGATCCGGCGCTCGGTTCCATGCGATTGATGCGGGCGGGCATCTGATGGTTTTGCGTCACCATACCAGCAAGCCGCGTGTCGAGTGCGTCGATGTCATCCTGCAAAGCATCAATACATCATAACTGCTCCTGCAAGCTGACCACCAGTACATCGGGTAAGCGTTGCTTCAACTGAGCTCGCTTGGCTACTACCTGCAATCGACGCCTCATACCAGCGATTTCGCGCGCATTTTTGTGCCGACCTCCGATCGGGCGCTCGAGGCCGGCATTGCCTTTCATAATATATACGTGTCGGCGAGCGGTGTTCCGTTCAGTGAGACCGTGCTCGTGACCGATAGTGGTGTCGAGCTGCTTACACGCAGCCCGCGCCGCCTCGTAACGGTATGAGGCCGGGCGGAGATCGCGGTCACGGTGTTCCAGCCTTCCGATAGCCTTTGTCATACACCCGCTCGCTCGCCGCCGGCTCAACGAGCTTTTTTACATACTTGTTTTTTGCGCGTGCTGAAGCGCGTGTCTGCAGTAGCAGTACCTTCAATATCTGAATGCCCGTTTGGTCTCTTCAGGCTGGCTGGCGACGCCAACGTCGGCACTTTCTGCGCAATAGCCGGCTTCGTGGAGGCGGCGGGGCCCGAGAGCAGGATGTCCTTCGCGGCGGGCTAAGCTACAGTCCACACTGTGAAGTCTTGAGACACTCGAGCGCGCTCGTCGGCTTATTCCAAGCGATCATGTTCTCGTGGAATGACGCATTGGGGAATCCCTGTTCGCGTCGCCTGAGCACGCGTTGCGTACCCACAAGGATCATGCACCGCGTGCTGCTGGGGCACGTTCGGACCCGTGCACTCGTCCTGCTACATCAACGCATGGTGCGATTCTCTCCCGGTTTGAAAGGAAGAACTTCGAGCCGTCGAGGTCAATTTAGGGACGCCGTTGCCCCGCTCTTGTGCCAAGGCGCGACGCAGAATTTTAAAAAATACGGAGACACTCTGATGGACAAGCTAAAAGAAGGGAGGGACGGTAGCGTTGTTACTGTCTGGTTGTGCCTAGCGGTTGCTGTTCTGGAAGGATTGCTCAGGCCTTCGAGGCGTGGGAAAGCGTGACGTGCGCTCCAATGTTGGAGCGCCTTGCAGCTTAAATTAGTTATCCTGATGTGCCGCATCTTCGGCGGAGCACCGGGCAACAAGTTGACAATACCTGTTCGATAGTAGCGGATAACCTGGCTATCTAAATTTGACATAAAAGGAATGGTCATTTTTTTTAGTGTAGAGGCAATATCCTAATGTCGTGTTTGAGCAAGATAGAATGATCAATTTTTTAATGTCTAGTATATATATCTCGCATGTCTAATCATTTTATTTTGAGATGCGATGCGCCTGATGATAGTCGGCTTGCAGCGAACCAAACGGGTTACACCTCGCCGAATTTTCAACTGGCGATCCGCCATTCGTTGTTGACGCATCCCACCGAGGATTGGCCGCCGCCGCGGCCTGGTCGTCTATCGAGGCGGTTGTTGCCGTGTGATATCGGCCTGTCGATACTCGCACTCATGCTGCGGAGACTGAATCTCTGAGGGCGTTCGCTTTGCAGTCTCAAAGTTAGGGAAACCTGTGCATCCTCGAGCCCGTCGGATTTAAATCCGACCAAATGAAATCCCATATCTTCACGTAAGAGAGTTTCGCAGCGAACGCGGTGTATGACCCGCAGCATGATTCGATGTCAAATCCTTTATTTGTCGCAAACCCTTCAAAAATTGCTGAAAGCGTCTGGCCGGTTGGCGTGAGGAACGGCGTACCAGGAACGGGCAGGCTGCTCAACTCGCTGCGTGATAACGCACCGAGCCACTGTCCGCTCGCTGCTTTTTCGACTGCCGTACGGCGCTACGCTTCCGCGAAACGTTGCGCGGCGAGAGAGATGTGCCGCTCCATCGGACACGCAATCACCCATTCGACTTCCAGACTCGAAAGCGGTGCGGCACAAACACGGCCCGACTGCACCTGCTCCCAGGTTGCCGAATAAGGCAGCGCGGTGAAGCTGTACTTGCCGCGATGCCGGACACAAGCATTGCCTAGTTTTTGCAAGGCGGTCTGCGTCGTCTCACGCCTCATTCCATTCGCGCGGCTAGCAGCGTTTCATAGCTCGTTGCAGGAGGTGCGGGGTACCGGTTACGCGATCGACAACCAACAGCGTTCCTAGGTGTTCGCTGCGTGTCCGCCGCGACCCTCGACGAATTGTCAATGCCGATTGTTGCAATATCTGCCGTCGGCTCAAAGTTGCGGGCGTCAAGAGGAGTATGGCAAAAGCGCGATACTAGCCAGCCGAGAAATATCTGTGGCCTTTGACGGAGGCCCGAAGGCGCTAAGCTGCTTTCGACCAACATTCGAGCGACGAAGTCAAACGAAGGTGAAGAAATTGCACATATCCCGCAGCAGGAATAGTTTCAGTTCGATTGATGGCGGCGTGCAGATCGCCGCTTCCCGCATCAATTTTTGCAGGCCGGAAACCGTGTTGAATCTGTCCTCTAACGAATTTGTCGTGTCGGAAAATCCTCAAACTTCCAGGCGTTCAGAATTGTACTGCAGTGAAAATTTGCATCGCGAGGCATCGATCAAGCTTTCTAGAATTGTTTGAACGAGTGATATATGATACAACGCACAGGCCGCCTGCCGACGCCATTGCCAAGGGCCGGTTGCATCCGTAACATCCCTGCCAGAAGAGCTTGACGCCAGGACGCGGGCGGTTGCGCAAGCCTTGGCGTCTCGCGGGAATGTCGTCGCGTTCGCCGGGCTCGCCGCTCGTTTGCGCTGCTTTCGCCCTGCAGCAGCGCGACTTCCACCCAGGGCCAAAGCGATACGCGATATGCTGCAAGACAAGCTGGAACATCAGAACTTAAACGACCGCACCTATGCGATTTTAAAGGGCGGATTGATTTCAGGCAGCTTTCATCCTGGTCAGGTATTCATCATCCGTTCGCTCGCCGAACGATATGGCATTTCTACGACGCCCGTGCGCGAAGCGCTTCAGCGGCTCGTTGCCGAGCGCTTGCTTGTAATGCTGCCGAATCGCTCGATCGTGGTGCCAACACTGTCGCCGTCTACGTTCGGCGAGCTCTACCGGATACGGTGCGAACTCGAAGGCCTCGCGGCACAAATGGCCACGCGCTCCTTCAAGACATCCGATGTGACGCGCTTGAAAAAGACACTTGCAGCAATGGACGGTGCGATAGAACGCGGCGATAAAACCGCCTATCGCGAGCTCAACGAAAAATTCCATTTCGCCATCTACGAGAAAGCGCATTCGCCGCGTTTGCTTGAAATGATTCAGGGACTGTGGGGACAAGTCGGTCCCGTTTTCTACGGCCTGCTCGAGGATCCCGACTACGGCGGCGAACACGCAAACGTGCACCATAGCGAACTTGTCGACGCCATCGAATCAGGTGATGCCGATGCGGTCAGGCAAAAGCTCGTGGAAGACCTTGTCGCGGCGGAGAACGCGCTGATGCCGCGATTGCAGACGCTCGTGGCGGAAGGCATTGAAGCGCGTTTGCCGACGCTAGCCGAAAGCGAACTCGGCGCAGGCGTGCGCAAATTGCCGCCGGCGTCGTCAAGACAGCAGAGCGCTTTGGTCACGGCCCGTAAGGCGAGCCGTTCCTGAGACTGCATTCTCCTAAAAAGAAGGGATCGCGCGAAGCGATCCTTCGCGTTTACCGGCGCGCGTTTTCCTCTTTCAGCGTGTCGTCCATGGCGTTCAGGAAGTGGTCCGCATTGTCACGCGAAAACGGCAGCGGCGGGCGGATCTTGAGCACGTGTCCTTCGGGACCCGACGCGCCGATCAGGATGAAGCGCTTGCGCAGACCATTGACAAGACGGATTGCGAAGTCAGGATCGGGCTCCTGCGTCTCGCGGTCTTTCACCAGGTCAACCCCGATAAAGAATCCCGCGCCGCGTACCTGACCAATCGACGGGTATCGCTTCGCCAGTTCCGCCAGTCCCTGTTTCATATAACCGCCGACGGACTTCGCGTTCTCCATCAACCGTTCGCGTTCGATGACTTCCAGCACCGCAAGCCCCGCCGCGCAGCACACCGGATTGCCCCCGAACGTGTTGAAGTAGCGCGCGCGCATGGCGAAATCCTGCAGCACTTCCGGCTTGGCGATCAGGCCCGCGATAGGCAGCCCATTGCCCATCGGCTTGCCCATGATGACAAGATCGGCCACGACGCCATGCCGCTGAAAGCCCCACATTGCGTCGCCCGTGCGGCCGAATCCCGGCTGCACTTCATCGGCGATGAATACGCCTCCGGCGCGACGCACCGCTCCCACGGCCGGCGCGAGGAAACCGGCCGGATCGGCGTAGACGCCGTCGCTGGAGAAGATGGTGTCCACGATCAGTGCTGCAACCTTGATGCCATGCCGTTTCAGATCGTCGATAGCCGTCTGCACGTTGCGCGCGAACGTTTCGCCGACATCAGCGCCATCTCCGCGCAGTGGATCCGGTGCGGGAACGGTGCGCACGTGCTGACCGAGCGGTACGTTGTCCCCGAGCGACGGGGAGATTTCCGACACCGCGCTGGTGATGCCGTGATACGCCGTCTCCGTCACGATGATTCCCGTGCCGCCAGTGAAATTGCGCGCGACACGCAGCGCCAGATCTGACGTCTCGCTTCCGGTGCATGTGAACATCACGTTCGAGAGTTCGGGCGGAAACGTTGCGATCAGCTTCTCTGCATAGGTCAGAATCAGCTCGTGCAGATAACGTGTGTGCGTGTTGAGCGTTGCAACCTGCTTCGTGATCGCCTCGACCACATGCGGATGGCAATGGCCGACCGACGGAACGTTGTTGTAGACATCGAGATACTGGTTGTCTTGTGCGTCGTACATATGCACGCCTTCGGCGCGGACGAGATGGATCGGTTCCTCATAAAACAGCTTGTAGGAAGGGCCGAGAACCCTTTGCCGACGTGCGAGCAGCGCTTGCAGATCGGGATTCAGTTTGTCCGCGGTCGCGGGGTTGAACGCGTTGACCATCAAAATTTTAGCCATTGATCACAACTCCATGTGACACGCGATGCGCAGCCGGCGTTGCGCTTCATCGCGTTGAAGGGTTGATAGATGCGCGAGGCCGCGCCATGCGGTCGCATTATTCTTGAGGATGTACGCGCTGTTCTCCGGATACCGCTCCGCGCGCCAGCCCGTGATCGCGACCGTGACCACGAAGCGCGCTGCAATCAGGTCGTAGAGCAAGTCGATTTCATCGCGCTCAAGCGGCGAAACCGCGTGATACGCAGCCACGAAATCGCCGACGGCGTCCCACGGGTCGTCCACCGTATTCATGTGATACGACGCGCCAACCGCGACATCAACGATGAGCGGGCTGTACACCATGTCGCCGAAATCAAGAATCCCCACGAGCCGTTCGTGCGCTTTCGGATCGACCAGCACGTTATAGAAATTCAGATCGTTGTGAATGATCTGGGCGCGCAGCGATGGCAGCACCGGCTTCGCGTGCGTCTCGAACGCGGCAAGAAAACGTTCGGCAAGCGCACGCCGTCCAACATCCGGAATATGGTTGATCAGCGGCCTGACGCCGCTTGCATGCTGAATATCCCACGCCAGTTCGTGGCCTGCCGCGTGATGTGAAAAGTCTCGCAGCGCCCGATCCAGGTTGGCGAGATGCGTCCCCAGTTCCTTTCGATGTACCGACGTATGCGCGACGGTATTGAGCGGGGTACCGGGCAGGTACGACAGTAGCCGCACGGCGCGCAGATGTCCTTGTTCGAACGGCAGGCGCAGATGCGGCTGGCCATCGAGCGTGTGGAACACGCGCGGAACGGGAATCGCCGGGTCGACCCGTTCGACGTGCAATAGAGCTGACACCTGCAGGTCGTTGACTTCGGGATCCTCCGCGTGGTTCGTCACACGCAACGCGTATTCGCGGCCGTCGGCGGCGACGATCTTGAAGTTCTGGTCGCGCTCGCTCGTCAAGCGCGACGCGCAGCCTTCGATTCCGAAATAACGAGACGTCAGTTGTTCTGCCTGCGCCAGCTGAATGGTTTCCGCGGCAACGCTCAGACTGCTGCTCCCGAGGTGGCCTGACTGACTGATCGCGTCGATTGGTACATCGCCCATGGGCATCTCCGAGCACGTTGAATAGCGATTTTCAAGGTGAGATATGATATATGATGTCACTAAATATCGATAAGAATTTTAGCTTCAGCGTGCAAAGATGGCGGTCATCGAAAACGGCTGTACGCGCTGGAATCCTTTACAGGAAAGGATTTCAGCGCGTACAACAAAGTTTAATGACGATCGGAAAACGAGTCGAAGCAAAAAAAATAACATCGAAAAACCGCGTGTTTTTTTATTTTTCAGCCGCAAACACGATATATCATATCTCGCATGATTCGCTGAAAAACGGCGGATCGGCGAAAGAAAACGGATTGCGCCGGGCGCGCTGCGGCGCGACGGGATGATTTCAATACTGGCAGTGCGTTGAAAGGACTATCGATGACCAAGCTTTCCATCAATTGCGACATGGGCGAAGCCTTCGGCATCTACCATCTCGGCGACGACGCCGCGGTGATGCCTTACGTCACGCACGCCAACATCGCGTGCGGATTCCACGCGTCGGATCCGAACGTCATGTGGCGCACGGTTCGCGCAGCCAAGGAGCACGGCATCAAGGTCGGCTCGCATCCTGGCTTGCCGGATCGCGAAGGCTTCGGGCGGCGCGAGATGAAACTCTCGCGCAGCGAGACGGCCGCGCTCGTGCTGTATCAGACCGGCGCGCTGCGCGCATTTCTCGACGCGGAAGGCATGGCGATGTCGCACATCAAACCGCATGGCGCGCTCATGGGCATGGGCATGAAATACGCGGCGGTCGCGGAAGGCATCGCGGATGCCGCACTCGCACTCAATCTGCCGGTCATCACCTGCACGGACAGCGAAATGACGCGCGTCTTCGAGGCGCGCGGCGTGGAATACGCGTGCGAGTTTTACTCCGATCTCGACTACGACGACGAAGGCCGTCAGATCATCACGATGATCCATGAAGCGGTTGCACCGGACGACGCCGTGACACGCGTGATGCGCGCGCTCACGGAGAAGACGGCGAAGTCCATCAACGGCAAGTCTGTTCAGGTCGCCATCGACTCGATCTGCGTGCATAGCGACACGCCGGGCGCATTGCCGCTCGCGATGGCGGTGTTCGACGCCGTCGCCGACCGCCTCTGAGCCGCAAGCGGCCACGATCATGCAAGCCGTGAGTGCATCAAAAATAGTCACTGGCGCCCCCGCGCGCGAATTGATCATGCGCGCCCTCGCCATGGGCGTGCGCGCCATTGGCTCGTCGCTCGGGCCGAACGGCCGCGGCCTTATGTTCGATGGCGGCTCCGGTGGTCCGCAATTCAGCTCGTCGGGGCTGGATATCGCGCGTCGCGTGACGAACGAATCCGGCGCGGGATCGGTGGCGCTGCGCATTTTGCGCGACGCGTTGTGGCAAGTGCAGCGCGATCTCGGCGACGGCACCACGCGGACGGCGTGCATCGCCGTGGGCTTGTATGCAGAGGCGGCGAAATACATTGCGGCGGGCATGCCGCCCGCATTGCTGAACAAGGCGATACAGCAGGTGCAGCATGAGTTTGCCGCCATCGTGGAAAACGAGCGGTGCGACGCGGCCGATGCGCTCGATATAGCCCGCAGCGTGCACGGGGACGAAGCCATTGCGCGGGCCGTGAACGACGCGTTCGCGCAGATGCCGACAAAAGGCGCGATCGATGTCCAGGAAAGCCGTGAGCCGGGCGTGCGCTTCGAGCGCTACGCCGGCTACTGTCTCAACGTGCAGCCTGAAGTCGCGGGGGCGTCGGTGGAAGAGCAGGGATTGCGCTTCGAGATGGACGCGGTTCATGTGCTGGTCGTCAACGAAGTGATCACCGAGTTCGGGCCGCTCGCGCGCATCCTCGAACAGTTCGCGATGCATGCGAAATCGCTGCTCATCGTGGCACGGGGCTTCGAAGGCGCGGCGCGCGCGACACTGAGCGCGAATCGCGCGGCGCTACGCATGCATGTGCTCGGGCTGGTTCCCGCGGAAGTCGGTATCGACGCCATGCATGTGCTCGACGATCTTTGCGCCGCGACCGGTGCGACGGTGGTCAGCGAAGAAATGGGCACGTCGATATCGAACGTCCGGCCGGCCATGCTCGGCCGTGCGTCGAGACTTGTCGTCGAGCATGGACACGCGGTGTTCGCCGGCGCAAACGGCGCTGCAAACGTGATTGATGCACGCCGCGCGCTTCTCGTCGCGCAAGCCAGATCGACGCGCTATCTCGCGCTCGATCGGGAGAAGCTCGAGCGGCGCGCCGCGCGGCTCGGCGGCGATTGGGGCGTGCTGCGTATCGGCGCGCATACGCACTGGGAAACGAAGCAGTGGGTCGACGGCGCGCGTGCCGCGCTCGCGGCGCTGAGCGCGGCTGCGTCCTCCGGTGTCGTCGATGGCGGTGGCCGGGCGTTCTCCGGCATCGCCGATTCACTCATCGCCTTGCGTGCGCTGAGCGTCTGCGAGATCCGCCGCGCGGCGATCCACTGCATCGCGGCGGGCTGCCGGACGGTGCCTGCGCAACTCGCAGCAAATACCGGCGGCGAAAGTGCCGGCATGCAACCCGACATGCGCTGCCGGACGGTCGACCCGTTGTCGACCACTCTTGCCATTTTGCAGCACGCTGTTTCCATTGCTGCAACCCTGTTGACCGTAGAGGTTTTGATATGTTGAGAATGCGTAGCGAAGGAGCAGGTTATGCCGACATGCCGGTTTCTTCCATGGGCCAGTCCGCCCGCGCCGCAACGGCCGCCCGCGGTGCGCAGGAACCATCGGTTGCGAAGGATGACTACATTCTTCGCGCCGTCGATCTCAAGCATCAATATGGCCAGGTCACGGCGCTAGACCATGTTTCCCTAGATGTGCGGCGCGGCGAATTCCTCACGATCCTCGGCGAAAGCGGTTCGGGCAAGACCACGCTGCTGCGCGTGATTTCCGGGCTTGAGAAGGTCTCTCACGCGGCACAGTTGACGCTCGACGGCGTGGATGTCCGCGACGTTCCGGCTGCCAAGCGCAACTGCACGACGGTGTTCCAGAGCTATGCGTTGTTCCCGCATATGTCGGTGGAGGAAAACGTCGCGTATGGATTGAAGCTGCGGGGTGTCGCCAGAGACGAATGCCGGCGCGAGGCGAACGACGCTTTGTCGATGGTGCGCCTGAGCGCGAAGGGCAGTCGCCGTATAGGTCAGCTTTCGGGTGGCGAGCGGCAACGCGTGGCGTTGGCGCGCGCTATCGTCACACGGCCGGCGATCTTGCTGCTCGACGAACCACTGGGCGCGCTCGACGAAAAGCTGCGCTATGACATGCAGGCGGAACTGGTGGAGCTTCATCGAGCACTCGGCATGACGTTCATCTACATCACGCACAGCCAGGAAGAAGCGCTGACCATGAGCGATCGGATCGTGCTGATGCGACGCGGGCGTATCGAACAATGCGGAACACCGGAAGATCTGTTCGACCGCCCGTCGAGCCGCTTCGCCGCTGAATTCATGGGCTTCGACAACGTGCTTCCCTGTACGGTCCGGGCCATAACCGAGAGCGGTGAGGCGACCGTCGACTTCAACAACACGGCGCTGCGCGGCATATGCGCAACAGGCTCGCATCTGCGCACGGGAGATACCGCGCTCTTCGCCGTGCGCGCAGAACGGCTGACGCCGGTCAGACGGGCGGTGTCGGCGAGCATCAGTAACGCGATTGCGTGCACGCCGGCCGAGCATGTGTATCGCGGGAAATATACCGACCAGACGGCACTCACGGCAGACGGGACCAGGCTGAAGATTCGTAGCTGGGACCAAAGCGCGACACCGGGTGATTTCGATGCAGTGAGCTGCCGCGTTCAAGATTGCGTGATTCTTCTTCACTAACTTTTCCGGTAGTACTTCTTAGAGGGCTGACCATGAAAGACCGCAATTCCATCACCTCGCAACTGGACCTCACGCGGCGCGACATGCTGAAAGGCATGGCTGTTACCGGCGCCATGGCCGTTGCCGGTACGCTCGGTCTGAGTCGCTTTGCGTCCGCTGCCGCGTCGCAAACGGTCAGCGCGTATGGCGTGACGACTGCGCAATTGAAAGACTGGTCCGTGTTGCAAAAATCGACTGGCCTGAAGATGCAATACGCCGGCTCGAATAACGATGTCGGCGTGTTCATGCGCGACGTTCTTGCGTCGCAGATGGGCAACAAGGCGGACATCTTCATTTTCGAAGGCGGCACGCAGAACATCCTTGGACCGCAGGGCGCGTATCTCGTCATCGACGAAAAGAATCCGAACCTGAAGCTGTGGCAACGCACGCCCGACGTATGGAAACGTTCGGCGGTGGTCGTGGGGAAAGATGGCAAGCAATACGGCGTGCCGGTGATTGGCAATGCCGACAGCTTCGGCTATTTTCCCGACAAGCTTGGCGTGAAGGCCGACGGTTCCACCGATCTCTCATGGAAGACCGTCTACGAAGATGACCGCACACGTGGCCGCGTCGGTTACGACAATACGTGGAATTACTCGATCGGCGTTGCGGCGTTGTATCTGAAGTCGTCGGGCAAGGCGAAGATTGTCGATCCGGCGGACCTGTCGCCCGCCGAAGCGAAAACGGTGGTGGACTTTCTCGTCGCGCGGAAGAAGGCCGGCCAGTTCCGCACGCTCGTCAGTTCCTTCGAGCAGCAGATCCAGTTGCTGTCGAACCACGAAGTCGATGTCATCAATTGCTGGGAGCCCGCGGTGCGCGAGGCGAACCTGAAGCTCGGCGACGGCGCGACGCGCTACGCCTACACGGAGGAAGGTTATTACAAGTGGGGGCATGGCGCGTACATCGCATCGCAGGCGAAAGGGCGCGGCAATCTCGACACGGTCTACAAGATGCTTAACTATTTCCTTGATGGCGAGTATCGCGCGCTGCAGGCTCGCGACCGCGGCTATGCGGGACCGAACATGGACCTCGCCGTCGAATACGCGACCAAAAATAGCTGGACGCCCGAACAGGTAGAAAGCCTCAAGGCGACGCAGCAGAAAGTGGATCGCAAGTTCGCGAAGCCGTTCGTCAGCACGACCACGCCGTCGCATTCGGACGCGATCGAAGATGAGTGGCAGCGATTCCTGAACGCGTAATGGCCAGCGAGGCAAGGGCTACATCATGAGCAACCTGATGCAGAAGTTATCCAGCCGCGGCATGCGTACGCCGCTTGACCGCTCGCCGTGGCTGATTCGCAGCTTTCTTTTCGTATGGTTGTTCGTCGTCATTGCGCCGCTGCTCGTGCTGGTCGCCTACAGTTTCTTCGACAGCCGCAACTTCATGATGGTCTACGAGCCGACGCTCAAGACGTGGGAGGGGATCTTCACGTCCGGCCGCTTCGAAGTGACGGTTCGAACGCTGCGCATTGCGATGACGGTGACACTGATCGAATTGCTGCTCGCGTTTCCGTCGGCGTTGTGGCTCGCAAAGGGCAATTGCACGAAGACGACGCGCGCTGTCGTTCTCGCGCTGCTGACCATTCCGTTCTTTCTTGACCAGTCGTCGCGCATTATTGTGTGGCGCGGCATTCTGGATGAGAACGGGCTGATCAATCATGTGCTGATGATGCTGCACATCGTGCAAGCGCCGATCAAGAGCTTGCTGTACACGGAGGTGGCGGTGCATTTCGGCATGGTGATCTCATACTTTCCCATGATGGTCCTACCCATCTACATGGCAATGAGCGTGATCGACGATACCCTGATCTCAGCCGCAGCGGACCTCGGGGCGACGCCGGCGCGCATTGTCGTGGATATCATCCTGCCGCTCTCGCTGCCGGGCGTGCTGGCCGGCGTTGTGTTCACGCTCGGACCGGCACTGGCCTCGTGGGTCGAGCCGAATCTGCTCGGCGGCGGCTTCGTCAACATGCTGAGCAATTCCGTCGACAGTGCCTATGGCGCCCTGCGATATCCCGTCGTTGCCGCGCTGTCCAGCTTTGTCGTTCTCATGATCGGCGTCATTTTCGCGGTGCTGATGTTCGTGACGCGCCGTTTCGCCGACCTGTCCATGTCCTTCCGGAGCCTGCAAAGTTGAACCCGTCAGTCATTGAAATGCCGGCATCGACGATGACCCGGCAGCCACAGGGCCGCGCGTGGAGTTACTGGAGCGGCTGGCCGCGGGTCGCGAAGTGGATAGCGTTCGGCGCGCTCGCGTTCATCTACTTTCCGCTGCTGTGGCTCGCGATGATGTCCGTGAGCGCGCAACCGCTGTCCGGACTGCCATTTCCGATATCCGGCGCTAATTATGTCGCGCTGTTCCAGTCGGGCGACTGGCTCGCGCCGTTCGGCATCAGCGTGCTGATTGCGCTCGGCGTGGGCGCGGTGACGGCCGTCACGGCCACGCTCGTCGGCCGCGTGCTGCCGCATTCGAAGCGCGCCGGCACGCTGGTGCTGCTCGCCGTGCTGCCACTCTTCATTCCGGGCATGTCGATGGGCGCCGCGCAGTTCATCTTCTTGCGCCCGATGATGGGACTGACCCTCGGCTACTGGTCGATCTTCCTCGGCCACGTGGTCTGGGCATTCCCGTTTTCGCTTTTGATCGTGCTAGTCCTGACCACGCGTTTCGACAGCCGGCTAGTGGAAGCAGCTGCTGACCTGGGCGCGTCGGGATGGCGCACGTTCTGGGACATCGAAATGCCGATTTTGCGGCCGGGCATCGTCGGTGCGGGAACGTTCGGATTCCTGATTTCGTTCAACGAAGTCCAGCGTTCGATCTTCCTGCGCGGCACGGCCGAGACCATGCCGATCTGGAACTGGATGATGGCGTCGTCGCAGCAATCGCAAGTGCCGGTGATCTTTTGCCTGGAGACGATCGTACTCGCGGTGGTGCTGCCGTCGCTTGCCGCATTGTTTTGGGTGCTGTTCGTCCGCATGGACAAGAACTGACCTGTCCCAACCCGACTTGAGGCAAATCATGCATCACTCCGAGCCGCGATTCAGTCCCGCAGGCGACTCGTTTATCGAAGTCGAGCTCGGCAATGAAATGAGCTTCGACCTGAACGTGAAAGTCCAGGCGCTCGCGCATGCGATCCGGGAAGC
>Ga0185299_10004435_pt1 | contig 16968 bp, 13 predicted proteins | sample PaiPotPPA55metaG_FD_128002 | JGI IMG/M metagenome (GOLD analysis project Ga0185299, IMG submission 128002) | Iron sulfur acid spring bacterial and archeal communities from Banff, Canada, to study Microbial Dark Matter (Phase II) - Paint Pots PPA... ...
ATTCACCGCGTTTAGTGGTTCCCATCAGGACGCGATAAAAAAAGGATTGCATGAATGGGCGAACAATGGCGGTACTCAACGTTGGGATGTGCCCTATCTCACGATTGATCCCGCCGATATCGGCCGCAAATATCGAGAGGTCATCCGAGTCAATAGCCAGAGCGGGAAAGGCGGTATCGCTTATCTGTTGGAGAACGAATTCGGGATCGAGTTACCTAAGGATATGCAACGTGAGTTCGGCCCGGTTGCGAATGACGAAGTCGACCGTCTCGGACGCGAAGTGACCGCAGGCGAGCTAAAGGAGATGTTCTGGCGCGAATATATTCTTCGCGATGCGCCCTGGAAATTGATCGACTTCCATTTGGATGGCGATACTGGCCGGTTCAGTTGCAGTGCCAGTGTGCTTCGCCATTCAGAACGCCTGGAGTTATCCGGACAGGGTAACGGCCCGATTGCGGCGTTCGTGGCTGCACTTGAGAGCGCGAGTGCGCCACCGTTCCAGGTTAGCGATTACCGGGAACATGCTCTCAGTTCAGGATCCGATGCTCAAGCCATCGCCTACATTCGCGTAATCAAAGGGGGCGCTACCAGCTGGGGGGCGGGAGTAGATATCAACATCGAGCTGGCCTCGATTCGTGCGGTCTTGAGCGCATTGAATCGCTTGGAGTGTTAGCTAGTCTGCCCAATCTCGGACACCAAGCAAGAAGTCAGTACTGCACGAAACCACCCAACTGCGAACCATGATCTCCAACCGGCAGCAACACAGACCGGTCACCGAACTAATAGAGCAACTGAACCGCCATTTGCGGGGATGGAAGAACTATTACGGTAAAGTGGCACTGTGGAGAGGCCATGAAACGGATCAACTGGCAGGTGGAGAATCGGTTGAGAAAGCATCTTAGGAGACGCAGCCAGCGGCCCTGGCGGATCCCCAAAGGGAGCACACTGATGGCGCAGCTTCACAAGTTTGGACTGGTAAGGCTCTGAGAAACTTTACTGCGAGGACCGGTGACGAAACCTAGATGCGGGAGATCCTGCACGTCCAGTTTGACGAGGGGGAGGGATATAGCCCGGCAAGCACGGTATGCAGTCTTTAGGCACATACGGGGAAACCCAGAAACACGCTCTACTGAAACCTACCCTTACCGCTGTACCCTCTCTACTCTACCCGCAGACGGTACTCTTGCGCTGGAGAGGCCTCCGCGGTGGCGGGACTACACCTGGCGATGGCCAGACACTTGGTACAGGAGTGGTCTTAGGCGAACCTGGGTGCGCCTAGGAGAAAGAGGAAGGAGAGATCCGCCCGCGGCGCAGGCTCGACGGGGAGAAAGTCTTTTCTGCCGTAGGACCACTAAAAGGGGCGAGCCCTAGCCGCTCAGGGAGGCCGCAACAACAAGTACCGCCGGCCTCAATTACTCTTACCAATACAGAGGCCGGCGCGAGGCCAAACGGTCCATAAAGCCGGAATAAAGGCCTCCGGTCGATAACTTCGAGGTTCCATTGCTCAGGTGGTTGGCGGGTAACTAAGCAGTTAGACAGCCGACTCTCCGCGTTCTTCCGTTCTGATACGGACTACTTCTTGGACAGGAACAACGAAGACCTTTCCGTCACCAAATTTTCCCGTGCGCGCTTTGCGTACAATGGCTTGAATCGTGCGCCCGACACGGTTGTCTACAACTACGAGTTCAAGTTTAAGCTTCGGCAGGAAATCGATGACGTATTCGCTGCTGCCAGACGCATCGGTGTGAGCGCTTCATCGGCCTAACATCTTGACTTCACTAACGGTCACTCCGTCGATGCCCAATTCGATCAAGGCGTCTCTCACGTCTTCCATTTTGAAAGGCTTGATGATTGCCTCGATTTTCTTCATACCCCTTCAAGTTGGGGCGGTACTTGAGAAAATGCAACCCGACGTGGCGGTGCAAAGAAGACGATGTATCATGCCGGTTACGGCTTCTCCAGAAGCACTTATTCATAATCTCACTTGCATCGCTGGCTGAGAGGCGGATGCTTGTTGTTGCCCAAAACGAGCCCCCCATTTATGCCTGATTCATGGAAAGTCGCCGGATCTTACTTTGAGACCTGTAATTGTGAGGTTGCCTGCCCTTGTATTTTTCTGAGCCCGCCTACCAGTGGCGACTGCACCGCTTTGCTCGCCTGGCATATCGAACAGGGTCGCTTTGGGGAAACCAACCTGGATGGACTCAACGCTGTTCTTGCCGTCAATTCGCCCGGTCACATGATGGAAGGCAAGTGGAAGGTCGCCCTCTATGTGGACGAACGCGCCAACCAAAGTCAGCAGGATGCTCTCACACAGATCTTCTCTGGACAGGCAGGAGGCCATTTGGCGGGTCTTGGGCCGCTCATCGGCGAAGTGCTTGGAGCTAAGACAGCCCCGATCGAATATCATTCTGAGGGAAAACGGCGCAGTATGCGTCTCGGCAACATTGCCGCCGCAGAGATTGAGGGTCTGGCTGGGCAAGATGGCGCCGATGTCACAGTCGCTAGTCCGCCGTTTGCCGCTGTTCCCGGGGTTTCATTTGTGGTAGCAAAGTCCAAGCAGATGCGGTTCAACGATTACGGCCTCAATTGGGAAGTGTCGAACAAGAACGGGTTCTTCTCTCCGTTCACCTACCAATCGGCATAAACATGGGTGGCCGTGAGCCGAATCCTGGCAGGTCATGACGTCGCGGGAGCGAGCGGCTCCGATTAAGCTTGAACAGACCTTCTTGCTACCAAGACAATGAGTTCCTCAGATTCATCAGTCTCATTTCGAGGCCGTTTGGGAAACGCTTTATGTTCGATCTCAAAATGGTGTTCTTCTAGAAACGCGTAAAGTCGACGATTGTCTCTAAGACCTTTGTCGGAAAATAGTGAGCGGTTGCCCCGATGGGGCAAATTGAGGACAATAATCCTGCCATCCGGTTTGAGATATTTCGCAAACCACTCAGAACCTTCCGGAAATCCACGTAGTTCAAAATATCCGAATAAACGATCGTATCCGCACGCTCCATTCTTTCATCTGTTTTAGGGTTTATCTCAAGGAATGCGCAGACCCTGCGTATGGCCTTTCGAAAACTCAGCGCCGAAAATTGTACCGCTTTCTCTGCGTCAAGCCGGAGTCTCAGTTCCTCCAACGATCCACCATTGTCAGCGGCTATATCGACGCAAACTCGCTTCCTTCCTGGCTTTGTCTTTAACAGTTGCGTTACAGGTGACGCGCCACTGCCGACATCAATGATCAGGTTGCCGATCTTTTCTTCTGCCTCGAGCCGGCCAAAAACAGGCCTCAGCAATCGCTGCTTTAGTTCTGGGGCATAGGTTTCACCCCAATATTCTTGCCAGGGGTACGTATCTCCTCGATCAAGCCTATTGCCGGATATTGGCCTATAGAACAGCCAATTGAGCATCAAAACCAGTATCAGCAGTTGTCACCAATGCCAACTACGATCCAGAGCGAATAGCGAATATTCGGATGGCAATATCCCGATCGGCTAGGCTCGCGAGATTCTCCATTACGGCTTCTCTGGTTACCCGCGATCCAGACAGCCAAGCCGCTGTTCAAGGCCACGGACAATGCAGACTCGTTGGCGTCTTTGTGCTTCTTCCCAAAGCGAAGCTTTGCAGTGATACCCGGGACAGAGGACACGTCGGACCAACGAGCTTCTTTACGAAGCTTTGCGGGATCAGGCAGAAACCGGAAATATTGCATAGCGATTTTGGCTCGAAGGTTTCGGGGAGGGTTTGGTCCGCTCCCCCGATTGGATGAATCTTTATTGTGCTCCGCCGTTTCGAAGTACCTCGGCCATTTCCCAGAGGGCCTTATTGAGTTTCATATCCTCATCGATGCCCTTGATTGCCCTGCTCTTGGGCATCCGGCTACCGTCCGGGCGGCGGCGCGAACGGTCGCGCTGACCACCGCGAATGATGTTTTCTTGGACGCAGTTCAACGCGCAACGCCCGAGGTTTTGTCCATCAAGAACTTAATGACGGTGAAGAAGCGGTCGGGCTTGTCGTCCGAAAAAAGGGTGAGCCGAGTTCCGGCAGACAAAACTTCGCCAAAGGCAACGGGCTTGATACTTAAGATCCCCAAGCCTCAACTGGCATGTGTGTACGTCGTGATTTCAATAGAAATAGTAATTTCGGTAATCTACCGTGCATTAAACTGCGAAACGAAATTCAACCCATGTCGAGTGCAAATCGCCTGACGAAGTTAGTCTCCTTTATTTCAGCCGCGTTGGCTCTACCCGTTGCTGTACCAGCTATAACCACGACGGGCCAGTACACCTTAACCATCCTTGGTCGTGTTCAACACAACTATCCGAACAGCTCGTGCGTTGCTGCCTGTGTCAACGATAATGGCGTAGTAGCCGGTTATGCGTTTGTCAGAGTACCGGACAACCCCTCACAATCCATCCGAGGGGTTCTTTGGCAAAGCAGCACCCACTATACGATTCTGGGGACGATTTCGGAATCTCCCGGATTCGATAGCGAGGCGATTTGGATCAATAACTCCGGGATCGCCGTGGGCGCGTCCGCTGAAAACACCAGCCATGGGTTCGTTGATGTCCCGGTGATGTTCACTCCGAACGGCGTCGTCGACCTCGGTGTAAAGAACGCAGCCGGCGGAATGGCTACCTGCATTAACAATAACTCTCAAGTCGTCGGGGATCTTATGTTCGTTAAACCCTTCTCGGCCACCCAAGCATTCATTTATCAGAACGGGGTTATGACTCTGCTTGGGTATCCGGTGCCGACGATTGGACTTAGCTCCGCGGTCGCAATTAACAATAACGGATTGATCGTGGGCACCGCAAAATTTGCGGCGAATACTCGTGCTCATGCTGCATGCTATTCGAATGGAGCTTGGATTGATCTCGGGACACTTGGTTCCGGTTCGAACTTCACGGGTAGGGCCACTTCGGTGAATGATTCGGGAACGATAGTTGGCACATGGACAAATGGCAATCAGGGCGGCGATTTCATCTACCAAAATGGTCAGATGACCGACCTTAACGCGCCCCATCGCCCGGGTGATCCGTCCATCAATAACGCGGGCCAAATTGTCCTGGGAAACTTCATCTACCAGAGTGGGGTCTGGCAAGATATCAATGATCTCGATCTGGGTGATGGATGGACATTTTCTCAAGCATTCGGGATTAACAACCAAGGCGCGATCATTGGGGTTGTCTTCAGGGAGGTTAACCGGACTTTTCTGTATCGCTTCGCACTGCTGACGCCCGTTAGCCCCGGTCAGCCACTGGAGTTCCGTAGGCCGTAACCAAAAGAGATTCGTCAACGTTTGACTTGCGAAACGAAATGCACTCGATGTCCACTCTTGAAACGCGTAGCCCGGGGCGTGCTCTTAGTTGCGGCCGCGTTGGCTTTGCCCGTTTCTGCGCAAACAAAGCCGCAGTACGCGTTAACCGTCCTCGGTAGGCTGGGGGGCAGAACTTGAACTGTTATGTTAGGGGTCCGCGCACGAAACGGAATATAAAGTACGTTCAGGCCTTCCAAGGATTATTCCACGAAAAGAAAACGCTCCAGAATTCGATTACAGCTGGGTTTTACGGCAAAACTGGTACAAGAAAGACCAACTGCTTTGTGATGGAGGTTAAGCGTTCCTTCTGAGTTCATTCGCACTCCAATCCACGAGAGAGCTCCTTACCGTACTTGAATTTCCTTTCGTGTGCGCACCGCATGTAGGAACTCAATTCATCGAAGAGAACGGTGTCGGCTCCAAGAACGAGTTGGCGATGCTTGCAACGATCGGCCCGTCCTTCTCCGTGGCGGCCCGTACTGCGAGCCACTCCGGATCAACAATAAACGCGTTCCATTTCGCCTCGCGTTCGGCGAGACTCTCCCACGCAAGCAAATAAGTTAACGTGCTGCTGTTCGGCCCAACCAGCGTGGTCCAAAAACCAGCCTGCCGGATGCCATAACGCTCCCAGATTTTGAGTGTATGGTCGCGAAAGCGGGCAAGAATATCCGGCAACCGTCCCGGCGTTGCCGTATAAATACGAAGTTCGTAGATCACGATCTTTCCTTTCTCAGTTGATTACGCATTTTGGTGGAAGTCCAGAGCTCCTCATGGCCGCGAGGAATATGGGAAACGGTTGGCACGTGTCCAGTTGTATAAAGCCCGAACTGGAGCTTGGAGCATATCCCCGAGCGGCGTAAAGGAATATTCGATGGCCGCTTTATTCCCCAACCAGAGCACCCTCAAAGATCGATCTCGAATCAAAGCCAGCGTGATCAGGCCGCCACAGACACCAACGGTGTTCATTCTGTTCCTCAATTGCTAGATGAATCAGTAAATGCGTCCTGCCTTCCTCGTCTTCGACCTGGTAGGTGGGAACACCGGTCTTGAGATCAAGTGCAACGCCCGAGGTTGCATCCATCCAGAATTTAATGACGGTAAAGAAGCGGTCGGGCTTATCGTCTGAGAAAAGAGTTAGCCGAGCTCCGGCAGACAAAGCTTCGCCAAAGGCAACGGGGCGCATCCGAATGATTTTGTGACCGAATGCCAGTTTCTATCAATACGTCGTAGCGCGTATTGACTTCCGCTGTTCGCTCCGGCCGTAGCGCTCTGCTCCAGCGAGTTCAAGCTCAAATCCGGCATAAACAGGGCCCCTACGGGCTACCTCGCCATTTATTCCGTTTTGAGCTTGAGCTCGCTTCCGCTCCGCGCTGGAAAGGTGGCTGTATTTTGCTTTTGATTGTTTGCTCGCTCGGCATCGCTCTCAAAAGCAAAACCAAAACGGCTCCCAGGTTGCCACACCTATTCAAAAAGTTGTAACCACCTCGGCTTCTCGCCGATCGTCCCAAGCCTCCAACCATTGGTGCCAAGAGGTCTTCCAGATCTGAATGGAAAACTGGAAGGTTGCAATTTGAGACAGGGACCAATGTTATCTCGGATTTCTCCGATCGGCAGGCTCCCGCTATCGCGATCCCCGTTTACCATGTCTTCGGTGCCGTTTCTTTCCTTCAACGACGCGAGACAGCGCGCGCTCGGGCGCTCTGATCGACTGGTCCCGCACACCGGGGTTTTGACTATGCCTTTTCATAAGACTCCTTGGCCCCAAACGGGAGGACTGTGGACCTGACGGTGAATACAGACTGAGTTCGTCCGTTGTTTTTGACGATGCTATTTCCAACTTGACTTCCAAACAGCAAGATCTTGAGGAAGCAGCGGGTGGGCGGTATCATTGGTCTGCTCGAAAACGATGAGTGCGAAGGTAAAACCGCCCGTTCCAATCCGAGCTGGCAGTGCTCTTAAAATTGGACATGAGACTGTTTCCTTTGGTCGGAACGCGATTGCACAAAACGGCTCAGCGTTCACGGTTCAACATCGACTCTTTGTAAACGACCCATGGGAATTGATAGCGGAGGCAATTCACAGGTCTTTACCGAGTGGGAGAACCAGAGACATCGCTCACTCGTTTCGACGACAAGCCGAGGACTATTTTCGGGCGGCAACGATAGGGCGTGAATTGGCGGTGCGTCCGGTGCTTTTTTACTATGCTTTTCTCAATCTTTGGAAGGCCTATGCTCTCGCAAAAGGCAATGCGCTAATGGCCGGCAAAACAGGACACGGAGTCTCATCGGTCGCAAAGCCCAAAGCTGTCGCGGGATCACTCATAAAATTTGAAAAACCAACCCCTAAAAGACCAGGGATGTTCCAAGAGCTACTACTGCACATGAACGGAAATCCAGTTGTGTTGAATGCCGATCTCCGCCTTGGCTACCTGTTACCGCAGATTCTCCCCGGCCATCGTCTTTGGTGCTACGCAACGAACCGCCCCGAGCGTTTTTTGTCGATAGAGAGATTTGAAATCCGTAATGACCCTTCTACCAGGCACGTCTGGCTGAATCTATTCCTTGTAAAAAGCGATCTTGATAGGCTTGGGATATCGGCAACAAAGACGTTATCTCAAGCGGGTCTCGCGGGAGACTTCGAGGTGGCCGATGACGGTTCATCGATAGACTTCGTTTGTTTTCAACAACAGAGTCCAGAACCTTACACGACTGATCCAGCTGAGGCGCTGGCTCAGATAATCCAGACCACCAAGAACAGGATTTGGGAGACCGTCAGAGTCATCTCGCCATATCGGAAACCATATGTCTACTGCTGCCCTTCATCTGAGCGAAATGCTCGACTGCCACAAATGCTTTCTGTCTATCTGCTAATGTACTTTCTGGGATCGGTTACTCGCTATACACCGTTGTATTTCGAGGACCTCCTTGATTCGAAATATGGTCCGTTATTTGAGACCTTCTTGTCAGAATCCCCTTTGCAATTCTTGTACCTTATGGCCTCGGAGATACTCGGCACGGAAGTCAGTCGACCAGCAATTATCTAAGTCTTGTCACTAGCCCAAGTTGCGGCACAACGCATATTAGTAAATCGCTACGATTCAAAACCCAAGCGCCGTTTGTTCGAGATTCTCAAATCTCAAGGAATGCAGATGAACCAGGCGGTCACATTCTTGTCGGACGGCGGCGACACTGTCCGCGATCTCCAAATGTACCTGAACCCGCAGGCAGAGCATCTTCTGGACTGGTTCCACATTTCGATGAGGCTGACGGTAATGAGTCAGCTAGTCAAAAGCATCGACACTGATGATCAACCAAATCTGAGCTCCGAGATAGAAAAAGAACTCGAATGCCTCAAATGGAATCTTTGGCATGGGAATGTTCACAAAGCGCTACAAATCGTGGAAGATCTGGAAGTCGCTCTGGACCTCGAAGAGAATAGCCAGGAGCAACGAAAGTTGCTCAAAGCGGTTCTGGAATTCGGGACTTACATCATTTCGAACCGAACATTCATCGCGAACTACAGCGATCGTTACCGGCACGGAGAGACCATCTCGACAGGCTTCGTTGAGTCAGCCATCAATCAAGTCGTGAGCAAACGGATGGTGAAGAAACAACAGATGCGGTGGACCGACCCCGGCGCCCATCTTTTACTGCAAGTACGGACCCGCGTTTTGAATAAGGAGTGGCGCTTGACGCTATCGCGTTGGTATCCAGGGATGCAGGAGACATTCGATGCGAAGGCGGCGTAGCCCCCGGTTTTTCCCAGTCTCCATAAAGAAAATGATCAGCCCGCACTTGGGTCTGTTCGTGCCCCTGTCGCTTAGGACGGGGCAATCATCGGTGAGGGCCGGCTCGATGGGCAGGAGGTTTACATTTTCGCCCAGGAAGCACGTGAACCCGTACGGGACGTTCGCCCACAATATGCATGAGCTCTTACCTCTGAACAGGAGGCGTTTCCTCCTACCGCTAATTTGCCGAAATTTCGGGCTTTGCTACCTTAAGGCCGTTAGGCTACGTTTTGCAAAAATGCTGGGTTTTTGTGAAGACTGTGATGAGTGGTCGAGTCCAACCAGGTAAGAACGATGCTTCTCACTGGTTGGATAAATTCAACGAGCCATATTCCAAAAAGACAGGAATGGCTATTTTTCCTGGCTCGTTAAACGTTGCGCTAACCGAAAACTTTGATTGGTTTCAACCCGCCTATCAAGCCAAGATTATTCGGTTTGGAAAAGCGGAATATGGCGGTGAACGCGATATTCTTCTGCTGCCATGCAAGCTCATTAACTTAGAAAACAAAAACGCTTTTCTTTGGACACCAACAACAGCAGCGCGTGATAGACCTGATCCTTGGGTTGTAGAAATTATTACCGATGTAAAACTTCGGGAAGCCTATGACTTAACCGATGGGAGCATCGTCGAGATTAAACTCGACTTATAAGCCCCTCAACCAATCCGCAACTAGAGACCCGGCCCGGCCTGAAAGTCGCCTAGTTACCATAGATGTCGTAGCGCTCGGACTATGATATCTACAACTCGAGCAAGCCAAGCTGAATGGCTGAATGTATACGGTGCCTTCCATCACGCTTACTAGACTACTGCACTTAACTGCAATCGACAGTTAGGGTTGCCACGCTACTATTTTCGAGGTTCCGCTCCACACGCTTAATGTGACGCAATCCCAGAAAGCGAGCGCTCACCGAACTCGACTAAGCCTACATAAGCTTCGCAGATATCGCTGAGCCGCAAGATACGTGAGTTAACTAAGTAGGGGTCCGCTCACGAAACGGATTATAAAGCACGTTAAGGCCCTTTGTGGGTGATTTGACCAAAGGAAAACGCGCCAGGATTTGATTACAGCTCGTTTCACCGCAAATCCGGGTGCTGACTACCTTTTCTTTTCCGGCCATTCAGTTTGTCTGACAGCGTGGCACTACGCTGATCGTTCACGAGGATAACAGAGCCCTTACAGTGCTTTAATTTCCGTTTCGTGAGCGGACCCCTATTACCACAAGGCCTGCAAAAAAGGCGATTCGGAGGCGAAAGCCGTGACCGTCGATCAAAGTCCGATACGGGCTCTGTCCGACGCCAGTGAGATTACGGGCTACCTCGAGACAATTTCGAGGTCCATGAGATTTCGAAGGAAGAGTTCGAGGGACTTCAGGCGTGATGGTCGGCTATCAAAGAGGTAGTCGGAATCCACGTCCTTCTGATCCGCTCGCTTTTTGGCGACGGTATTCGGCGTAGGTTGCTTCTGCGCGTTTCTCAAGCGAAACCGACTTCTGCTCCCTTGCGATTCTGATGGCTTCGCAAAATGAAGCCTCAATTTGGACCTCCTCGGCACCCATAGCCGCGAGAAACACACCGCGGAGCCGGTGCAGTTCGGCAGAGCACCAGCGCTCTTCAGATCTTTCGACCAGTGCTTCGGCCTCCCGTATTGCCTCAAGAGACTCGGAGGCACGACCCGCTAGGTGCAAAGCTTCGGCCTTTAGTGTCAACAAATAGGGTACGCTCCACGTCGATCCGGTTGCCCGCCAGTCAGCTATTCCGTCCTCGATCCACGAGAGGCCTTCTGCTGTGCTGCCGGAAGCACTCCGCGCCCAGCCGTGGAAAACAGCTCCGACAGCTCGCCAATGCGGAAAGTTGTGACGCATTGAGTGTTCAATCAAATCCGAGGCGCAGCGTCGCACTTCAGCAGGATTGCGCTCATAGTGGGCGAGAATCCCGGTATTCCACAGAGCCACGGCTAACGAGTGCATATCATTTGGCCGCCCCTTCGCTAGGGAAACGGCTTCCGCCATGGTCGCGTGGCATGAGACGATCTCTCCGAAATGCCACTCGGATAGGGCCTGATAACACAGACAAACCAGGGCGGGCAAAACATCAGGGTCTTGCCGCAACCGGGAGGCCCATAAAGTTGCGTCTTCGACCGGAGACTGTACCCCACCAGAGCGCCAGATCTGAACACCACTCGTCGCGTATTGTCGAGCGGTCTCGAAATCGCCCAAACAGTAGAGCGTGCATGCCAAATGGCGGTAGGCTGCCACCATTAGCGCAGAATTATTCTGGTCCTGCGCCAGCGAGTAAACTCGCTTCGCAATCTGCATTGTTACGGTCAGCTTCTCAGTGACCAGGTAAGAGAACCACAGACCTCTCAGTATGAAAAATAAGACCAGGGGTCGATTAAGGGAATGGCACAAGGACTCCGCACGTTCGTAAAAAATTCGCGCCTCCGGTACTGCGAATCCTCGCGTGGACATAAGATAATACCCCGCCTGGATGAGGACGAAGAGCTGATCTTCCGCCGTGAGACACTGCCCCTCGACGCCATTTTCCACGAGTGAACCCCAGCGCCCGCGTTCGAAGAAATGAATCAAAACCGAGAGCAAGGCTCCCTTAGCGCGGAGGACGAAATCAGCAAACCAGACATCTCCGCGCTGAATTCGCGGAATATAAACTTCATTCAGCGCTTCGTGAAATAATCCGGCATTGCAGCCGCAGATTACGGCTAGGAAAAGTGGCTCCATCTCCCGAAAAGTATCCGGTAACTCCGGCGCCTGCGCTCGGTAATGCTCGTAGAGCCGCCGGTTGCCTTCCCGCCAAGCCTCGGTCCATTGGTCCCGCAGTTGCTTGCCGAAGTATTCACGCACGAGCGGATGCGCGTCCAGCTGCTCAGGACGGTACGGGTCCTCCTCCGCCAGGAGCCTCGCCCTTCTGAGCCTAGCCAGAAGCGCTCGCCACTCGCCCGGGCTCAAATCCGCTAAGGACTCGGTAAGGTCTCGGATGACCGGGGGCTTCAGCAGGGCTCCAAGCGCACTTTCGTCCGCAGGTCGATCGAAGAAGCCCAGCAGACGCAACACCGATAGCTCCGGGCCCTCTCCGAACCAGCTTTGGTAAGAAGCCATGACTTTGCGGGCATGGGCGCCTTGGCGTATGTCGTGAGCAAGATGGGTGGACACTTCTTCACGGCGGCGAATGTCTCCATGATAAGCATCGCACAGATAGCTGCCCAGAAGCGTTAGAGCAAGACAGTGCCCATGGAACTCGTCGCTGGCGGTTCGCAGCTCCGCCTCATTCCCATTAATGCCCAGCGCTCGGAGCAACTTTGCACCAGCATCGCTGGATAGTTGGTCCAGGTCACGACGAAGCGCCGAGGTGCGCTCGTAATCTGCGATATCAGCGACCGGCGTCCGTGTGGTAATCACGCAAAGCCCTTTATTGAAGGCGGCGAGTTCACGCAGAAGCGCCTGAAGGGAAGGCTCGCGTAGCCGTCCTTCTTGTGGACCGGGCGGATTTTGGAGCGGCTCCAAGCCGTCCAGGATTAATAAGGTCCGACGATGCGCGACGAGCTTTGCCAATCTTTCGCCCTTCTCCCAAGCCGTTCCGAGCCGCGGATCTGGATCGCCAAACCAGGTCAGAGCCGCATCAAGAAATTCATCCGCGGACGAAGTCTCCATGCTGGTGCCCTGTCTGTAGAAGGACCAACCATAAATAAGCTCTGCGGAACGATAATGGTTAGTAGCCATCCCTCGGAGCCAATGGTTAACGAGGGTCGACTTCCCGACACCACCCCAAGCAACAATAGTAACGACATTGACATCCTGGTTAGCCCAAGCCCGATCCAGAAACGCAACATCCTCCTCTCGACCAAATAAATCGCTTCCAGTGACGGGCAATTTGGCTACGGAAATCTTCTTGGGTCCCGATCTTACCGAGGGCTTGCGAGTTCCGACACGCGAAACGGCAGAGGGCGTCCTATGCAGGGTCTGAGGAGTGATTCGACGTCGAGCGTCGATAGCGCCTGTTATCGTCGGTATCGCCCTCAGAAATTCGCTCGGGCTCTGGAAACGCCGAGCGGGGTCTTTCTCCAGAAGCAACTCAAGTAGAACAACGACCGGTTGTGGGATAGCTTCGAGCTGGTCGAGCGGTAAAGGTGTGTGCTGATGCTGATACATCACCTCGGCAGGGGAACCGGTGAAGACCACGTAGCCAGTAACCATCTCCCAGAGCACGACGCCCAGCGAATACAGGTCCGAGCGGATGTCGACCGGGACTCCCGCGAACTGCTCCGGACTAGCGAACGCTGGTGTACCGGCAAAAGCGCCGGGAGTTGAGATGGCAAATTCAGTCGGTGCATCTGCCGCGGGCTTTGCCAGTCCAAGGTCAATAATCTTGGCTGTTAGCAGCCCTCCTTCCTTCAACCTAACCATGATGTTAGTGGGCTTGATGTCCCGGTGGACAAGATGCTGTTCATGGATCGCAGCCAAACCGGCGGCGACCTGGCTCGTAATTTCAAGAGCGATCTTTGGCGCAAGCCGCCCACAGCGTTTGATCAGGTTCTCGAGCGTTTCCCCTTCCGCAAACTCCATCGCATAGAAATAGCCGTCGCCGCTCTTCCCGAGATGAAACACCGAGGCAACATTCGGGTGGCGCACGCTGGCGGCAGCACGTGCCTCCCGGACAAAGCGCCGGCGCGCCGATTCGTCGCCGACAAACCGGGCGCTAATCACCTTCAAGGCCACCGCGCATCGCAGATTGATATCGATCGCCTTGTAAGTCACTCCCATCGCACCGCGACCCAGCTCAAGGAGAGTTCCATCTTCCCGGGTGAGGATTTGGTAATGGTCGAGGCGGGACTCCGGCGAGGAATGAGTGGGCTCAACATCTAATTCACTGGTCTCACGCGCGTCGTCGAGAGCGCCTCTAAAAGCACATACCGGACAAAATTCGAGGCCGGCGGGAATTCGCGCACCACAAGCTTGGCAAGTCGATGTGGCTTCTGGTTTCACGGATCCAAGTCCTTCGTAGGGAAGGGGTTCGCAGACAACTATAACTCCTCGCGGGTGACAGTCCATGGGCTGATGAGTCTCAGTATTTTCGATCCCGCGATGTCCGAAATGCGGCGATTACACGCTGGCTTTCTGTTTGGAGGACTTGGTAAACTGTCTTGCCAGGGATCGGGAATGCTTTGCCGCTTCGGATAAGACGCATTAGGAGACCAGGAAAAACCGGGGGCTAGACTGGATTGCTTCTGCTTCGGTGCCCATGGAGGTATCCAGCGTGACAGCGGTTCGTGGGGGACATAAGTAGAGCAAGATCAGCTCCGCCTCCCTCTTTAGCCCCCGGTTTTTCCCGGTCTCCATCTAGCGTATAGATGTTAAGATGATGTCGCGATGCTGGAATGAAGGGAAATGCCGGATTCCTTTGGGAACCCGGCACTTAACCAAGTGGAAGTTACTTGCGAAGGAGCTCTGGGAGCCAGCGGTTGCCGGTCACGGATTTTTCGGCTTCTGTGGCCAGATCTTGTTTCTTTAGGCTACGAAGCCTTTCTTTAGCGGGAGCTCCGGTAGCTTCTTGGATAGCTTGGAGAATTTGATCCTTCTTGATACGCGCGAAATAATTCGCGGCGGTTGGTTGCCACCAGTCGGCCATGTCCAGAGTGAGTGCTCGAGCTAAAGCGTCGGCGGCAGCTAATCTGCCGGTAGAAGCGTCGTCGTGCGGGCTCCGGACCGCGTTGACAGTGTGAGCGACGGCCACTGCCAGAACCTTCAATAAAACATCCTGGGGCTGTGCTAGCGCCCAATCCCAAAGGAGGTCTAATCCAGGTGGCAGGAGATCGCGCACGTCCTTAGTTTGTTCGGTGATCGCTTTGGCGGCTTCTGATTCGGTGGCCGCCCGGAGATCGAATCCATCCGCATGTGCGTCGGTGCGGACAGTCAACGAGCTGGGTAACAAGTAAGTCTGATCATAAAAGATCTGCGCGGCCAAGTTGTGAGTGATGGCGATCAAGGCAATGTCGGATCTAACCGACAATGCCGCACGCAGAGCGGCGGTCCGCTGAGTCGTGAGGTTTTGGACAAGCGCTGCAGAGAGGTCCTCGTTTTCCTCCTCGGGTGAGCTGCTCTCATTGCCGTTCGTAGATGGCCCTTTGGGCTCTCGCTCAACTAAACCGCAATGGTAGGCTGGTTTACCGTTGTGACCGATCGTGACGATAACTCCGGCCTGGCTCTTTTGTTCGCTAGTGAATTCCGTTTTTCCGGCTTCGATTTCATCGAGGCGATTTTCAATCTCATCCCTGCGGCGTTCAGCCTCCTCTGAAGGTTCATCATCCTCAGAGGCCTGATCGATGGCATCGAGCTCGGCTCGCAGCTTATCGGCTTCGGCGAGCAGGGATTGGTCGAGGTCGACCGGCACTGGTCGAAGGGTGTTGTACTTTTCTAAGGCCTCCCAATAATCATTCTCAAGGTGGACTTCCGCCCAGGCCCATCCCTGAGCCTCCAAATCCGCTACCAGACTGGCAGAGCGTTCTGTGACTAGCCGGTCGAGCAGGGCCGGATCAGCTAAATATCCTTCGTTTTCTTCGTCGAACAGATCGCGTTCGAGAGTGCCCCCAGCGGCGACATAAGCGTCAACGCCGATGAAGCCTGCGCGGCGATCGGAAGCACTGACATGTTGTTTGGTGAGTAACGAACGGAGGTTATGGGGGCTTCGCTCCCAATCGTGGCGCAAGCTGTCCCAGACCTTTTCCTGGGCTTGCTGGTCGTCGGTGATGGCAAGCGCTTCGAGCTGGTCGAGCCGGATTTCCTCGGCTCGGTAAGCTTTGATGAAACGAGGGGCGACGTTGGCGAGTTTTAAGCGTTGCCGAACGAACAGAGGAGAAACACCGAAACGAGCGGCCACATCATCGATACTCAATCCGGACTGAACCACTAGATCGTGGAAGGCGATGAATTGGTCAGCCGGATGCATGGCCACACGAATGATATTTTCGGCGAGGCTGGTTTCCGTAGCGGTGGCCGGGTCAACGATGTGACATGGAACCGCGAACGTCTTGGGAACTTTCTTTTGTTTGGCCAGCCGTTGCAGAGCAGCAAAGCGTCGGCCTCCAGCGACCACCTCGTACTTACCGGAGTTCTCCCCGTTATCGGCGAGCTGTTCCACAACCGTTAGGTTGTGGATCAAGCCGTGCACGAGGATTGAAGAAGCGAGGCCGTCGATTGATTCGCCGCCGGACTTACGGACGTTGCGGGCGGAGCGGATAAGCTTGTTAAGCGGAATAGAGATGATGTTGGACATGGGTAGGTTTCCTTTCTGTTGTGAGTAAGAGCTTGTGTGAGTGGGTTATTTTGAATTGGTTCCGGGGGTGCTGGTAACATCCCCGGTTCCATTTGGTGGGGTGGGGTTAAGCTGTAATGGGCTTTGGTCTCGGGCTCCCGAGACACAGCTCATGGCCTAGAAAATGAAAATCTGGACCGTCCTTGTCGGGGTAAAGCTCCAGCCGAACCAGCACCCCAAAACACCCGTTATCCACAAAGTAGGCGGTTACGGTTCCGGCTCCGACATCAGCCGAGGGCTGTACGCGCTCGCCGATACCTGGGACGGAGGACACGCCGGACCAACGAGCTTCTTTACGAAGCTTTGCGCGATCAGGCAGAAAACGGAAATATTGCATAGCGATTTTGGCTCGAAGGTTTCGGGGGAGGATTTGATCCGCTCCCCCGTTGGATGAATTTTTTACTGTGCTCCGCCGTTGCGAAGTACCTCGGCCATTTCCCAGAGGGCCTTGTTGAGTTTCATATCCTCATCGATGCCCTTGATTGCCCTGCTCTTGGGCATCCGGCTACCGTCCGGGCGGCGGCGGGAACGGTCGCG
>Ga0185299_10004437_pt1 | contig 16962 bp, 15 predicted proteins | sample PaiPotPPA55metaG_FD_128002 | JGI IMG/M metagenome (GOLD analysis project Ga0185299, IMG submission 128002) | Iron sulfur acid spring bacterial and archeal communities from Banff, Canada, to study Microbial Dark Matter (Phase II) - Paint Pots PPA... ...
CCGAGGAGCTTGGCAATTTGTATGGCCAGCTTGCCGGCGGTGCCGGTAGCGCCGAGGACCAAGACGGTTTCGCCCGGCGCGAGGTGTGCGCTGCAAACAAGTGGGAGCCAGGAGGAAAGCGCCGGGTTGACGATGGCTGCGGCCGTTGCGTCATCGAGGCTGTCGGGAATCGGCCAGCAACGCGCCCGCGCGACGGCGCAGCGCTGGGCCATCGTTCCGGCGGGCGGACGAGGGCCGCCGAAGAACACGCGTGCGCCATCGTCGAGGCGGCCACAGCCGTCGAGTCCGACGATCACGGGCAGCTCTTTTGGGCTGGCATAATGAGTGTCGCTCGCCACGGCTCGCGTGGATGGATGGAGCGCGGCGGCGAGAACGTGCACGAGCACTTCGCCCTCGCGTGCGACTGGCTCGGCGAATTGTTCGAAGCGGGGCGGGCTTCCAAGAGCGTGCAGGACGGCGGCATTCATCGGGCGTGCTCCGTTGGATTTTGCGGCATCATTATGGCATTGAATTGCGATGGTGATTGGAATCTCCCGGGAAGAACTGAATCGAGATGACGGCATAGAAAGTCTAAAGGAAGGAGGGCGCGTCATGATTTTTGGCGAAGGCGGCGACAGAAAACGACTTGAGCGGGCGATGCGCGAGGCGGGGCGGCTGCCGCCGGGGCAGTCTTTGACGCTGAAGTGGCCGGTGCTGCACGAAGGCACGGTGCCGCGATTCGATCCGATGACTTGGGATTTTCGAGTGACGGGGCTGGTGGCGCGTCCATTGCGGCTTACGTGGCAGGAATTTACGGCGCTGCCGATGAAGCAAGTGACGGCGGACATGCACTGCGTGACACGCTGGAGCCGGTTCGACGTGCGCTGGGAAGGCGTGCCGTTTACGGAAGTGATGAAGCGGATTGAGGCGAAGCCAGAGGCGGAATTTGTGATGGTGCTGGCGGAGCAGGGGTACACGTCGAATGTGCCGCTTGCGGATTTGATGCAGCCGACGACGCTGTTCGCGCTGAAGCACAACGGCGAGCCGCTGCCGGGGGAGCACGGGCATCCCGTGCGGCTGGTGGTGCCGCATCTGTACGCGTGGAGGAGCGTGAAATGGGTGCGCGGGCTTGAGTTCATGGCGGAGGATGCGCCGGGATTCTGGGAGCAGAATGGATACAACATGTATGGCGATCCGTTCAAGGAGCAGAGGTACAATGGATAGTGGATGAATCTTATCCCGACTCTTCGGCAGCAATTGCTCGTACGGCACCCAGCGGCGAGATTCTTACGCAGCCGTTCGATGAAGCTGTACTGCCCCGCCGTTATTTAGCCAACGCATGACAAAATCTAAGTTCGCTTTCTCGCAAAGATTGCGCACCGCTTCCTCTTTGCTCTCAAATTCCCCGGCGTGTACCACGATATCAACGGAAACGCGCTCGCTGTCGTTGTGAACAGCAATCGACCCGTTTGCCAGCCACTTGCCCGTATCGCGGCGCTGGCACGGGGATGCCATCGGCTTGCCCACCTTCAATTTCATACGAAGTCTCCTTTGTAGACTCTACCACGCGCCAGCGCTATCTCCGTGAAACGCGCCGCGCGGAACGTCGCCCAGAATTACGCGCCCTGCTTGGAATCCAGCCAACGCCGGGTATCGGAGAATACCCGTGTGGGCCTTTGTGCCTTGGGCAGCGAAAATCATTTAGTGGTACATCGTTGGTTCCGGTCAGCGGCGTCATGTGCGTTGCCGGCTCGCCGCACACAGAGCAAGTGAATCCAGTCATTTGCTTGGCTCCTATTCATTGACTACGTGCCAAGTGTTCCTCCTTTCGCATCTAGCTGTCAACCGGGTAGTGGCGGACGCCAACAAGCGGAGCCACATCTACGGCTGTTTTGGTTGTGCGCTAAGACCTTCCGTCATCTTCATTAGAATTATTTGCATAACTTCGATACGACAGCGGTCGGCAGCAAGTTTGAGATTTTCCTGCCCCGCTTGGGGATAGTCTCTGGCAGATTCCCCGGTAAAGTATTCACATGCATCGCCCAGCTTTTTCTCACCTTCCTCGGTAGTCTTCCAGGGCGGTGCTAAATCTTTCGGGAAGCCGTCGCGCTCGCAATCAAGATATTGCTGTGACCGCACCAGTCTAGCCAAGTCGTGCCGTTCGTCCCGTGCGGGCATGAATAGGCCGCATTCGGGCTTTCGGGGCGTTAGCTCGGGCAGCTTGTGTTGTGTTTTGCCTTTGGGCTGTTGCGAATATGTTGGCGCCCCACTCGGCGTGAAGAGAAAAACTACCAGCAAGACACTAACCGCGAGAGTCCTCCACATGGCGGCACCGCCTCTGCGCGGATTCTACCACGCGCCGGAACGTGAGCCACAAGACCGCTAGTAGATGTCGTACTGCTCCCAATGGAGCGTTGGGTCGGCCTGGATGATGATGCTCTTTTTTGTCCAGCGCTCGAGCTCTTCGATTAGAGAGGACTCGCGCGTTTTGAGGGCTTTGGCGATTTCCGGGTGGACGCGCAGCGTGAGGCTGCCGGAATCCATTTCGGGCGCCATCTTGCGCGCCTCGCACTGAATTTCGTAGCAGAGCGTGGGAATCGATTTCACCATGCCTGAGCCGGTGCAATACGGGCAGGGCTGACAGAGAGTGCGTTCGAGGGCCTGCTTGGTGCGCTTGCGAGTGATGGCGATGAGGCCGAACTCGTTGAAGCGAAGCATTTTCGAAGGCGCGCGGTCGGCGCGAAGAGCGTCTTCGAGCGCAGCCATCACTTTTTCGCGGTTGCGACGGTCTTCCATGTCGATGAAGTCGATAACGATGATGCCGCCGAGATCGCGCAAACGCATCTGGCGAACGATTTCCTTGCAGGCTTCGAGGTTGGTGCGGACGATGGTGTCTTCGAGGCGATTCGAACCTTTGCCCACGAATTTTCCGGTGTTGACGTCGATGGCCACGAGCGCTTCGGTGTGGTTGATGACGATGTAACCGCCCGACTTCAGCCAGACCTTCGGACGCAGCCCCTTGTCGATTTCCTGCTGGATGCCGAACTCTTCGAAGACCGGCGTTTCCTTCATGTAGAGCTTGACGCGGTTGACCATCTGAGGCTGGAACCGGCTCATGAAATCGACGACCTTGGTGTACTCCTCTTCGGTGTCGACCCAGATGGCGCCGAAATCGGGAGTGATGTAGTCGCGGAGGATGCGCTCGACGAGATTAAGGTCGCGATGGAGAAGCGAAGGCGCTTTGCGCTGCTCGGAGCGCGCTTTGATTTCCGACCACGTTCTGGTGAGGAATTCCACGTCGGCGCGCACTTCTTCCGCAGTGGCGGCTCCTGCGGCGGTGCGAACGATAAAACCTCCGCCCGCGGCGCCTTTCGCGTCGTTGACGAGATGGCGGAGACGCGCGCGATCTTCCGCGGAAGAAATCTTGCGCGAGACGCCGGTGTGGTCGAGCGTCGGCATATAGACGAGGAAGCGGCCGGGCAGAGCAACGTGGCTGGTGATGCGCGCGCCCTTTTTGCCGAGCGGCTCTTTCGCGATCTGGACGATGATTTCCTGTCCCTGCTTCAAAAGATCGGCGATCAGCTGGGTGCGGCGAGGCTGCTGCGGGCGATGAGAACTGTGGCCGCCGCTGTGCCCATGCTGCGGGCGGCGACCGCGATCATCGCGGCGCCCGCGGTCGCGTCCCGTGCGCCGAGACGGATGCTGCATGCGGGAGCGGAAATCGTTGCGAACCTGAGCCTTCCACGGTTGGGCGCCCGGCGCCGAATTTTCGGATGGAGTCGCGGAGTCGTTCTCGCTTGACGCGGCGATGGCATCGGAATGCCCGGACTCGCTGTGGGCTGATTCTGCTTCGTCGTCGGGAGGCGCAGGCATTCCTTCCGATTCGGCCTCGGCTTCGGCGATTTCGGCCTGTTCGGTCTCTTCGCTTTCAGATTCCTCCGCGTCGTGCTCTTCGGAACCTGCGGCTTCTTCGGCTTCATCCTGATGAACTATACCAACGCCTTCGGCGCTGAACGCTCTGTCTTCTGCCTGGCGAGCAGCTTCGTCGCTCTGCGCTTCGGCGATGTGCTCGGCGAGAGCGGTGGCTTCGTCTTCAGTTAAGTCCGCGGTGCCGTGATCATCGATGGACGCGTGTGCTGAATGAGACTCAGGCTCTTGGCGCGCTTGTGCGTGCTCGTCGTGAGTCTCGGGAACATCTTGGGAATGATGTAAGGCGGGCGCGCCAAAATGCTGACCTTCGGTTTCGGCGTCGTTTGCCTGCACCGCTTCGTGGATATCGTGTTCTGTGCGTGTGGCGACTGACGGCGGAGAATCGTGATGGTCTTGGCTCGCAGTTTCGTGCGTCTTCCACTTCGAAATCGACTCGCCCGGCAGGGGGCCGAGGATCGGCGGCGCGGTGAAGCGGGATGCCGAATACGGCGCGTGCGTCGATTCGGATGGCGATTCGTGGAGCGTCGCGCTCGCTGAAGGTTCCGCCGCGTGTTCGCGCGTTGCCGGGAGAGATTCCATGGCAACCTGGGAATCACCGGCGGCAACCGGCGGGCGCTCCTTATATTTCGCGAGTGATTCTCCCGGCAAGATTATAGGGATGTGGCTTTCGCCCGGGGCCAAAGGCTCGCTTGATTGTTCGTCGAAAGGACGAGGCGATGCGTATTTGGATTGCGGGAGTTCGCGGCCGTAGCGGCGATCGCCGCCGCGTCCTCCTCCCGCGCCACCACCGTGCCGGCCAGGCCGGCCGCCACGGCTTCTACCACGATTGTCAAAGCGTCCACGACCCGGCGCAGGAGCGCTGCTTGGAGGCGCGTTGCGCGCCGCGTGTGGCGGCGAGAAAGTTTGCAGCGGCGCGATGCGCTCGGAATCGTGCGGCTCCGCCGCGATGGAGCTTGCCGGGGCGTCAGGCAACGAATTGGCCGCGGAAAGAGGCGGCGCGGAGTCTACGTCAGAAGGCTCGAGAGCGGGGACGCCGGCCGCACCAGGGGCGAAAACCTGGCCGCCCTGGTCCTCCATTTTATGGATCTTGTCTTCAGCGGTGGTAACGATGTGGTCGAATTCTTCGATGTCTTCGAGGAAATCGCTGACGTAAAGGAAAGCGTCGCCATCGAGGCCAATCTCGACGAAGGCCGACTGCATGCCGGGAAGCACGCGAGTGACGCGGCCTTTGTAGATGCTACCGACTAACGCGAATTCTTTTTCACGTTCGACATAAAACTCACAGAGCTGACCTTCTTCCATAATGGCGACCCGAGTCTCGTGGGGGTTCGCCGATATAACCATTTCCTTCGACATTGAAACTCCTCATGGCGCATCGGACCGCGGCGGCGCGAATAGAAGCGCGCACGCCACCAGCGTGGCGGAAGGCCAAGCCTTCCCCTGTACACGGCGGGCCGCTCAATAGGGAATTAACCGCAGGCGGGACTTGTTCCCTTACCCGATGCGCTTCACTTGCACAATTTTTTAAATTCAAAAGTTGCATCAAAATTCGCTCCCGGCCTGACTGCATTTTCCGGCACGGGTTCTGAACTGCTGGAGGCCTAGTTGACGAACCGTCGCATGCGGACGTTCATCACCAAGCCCAAAGCCAAAAACACGAAAGCGGTTGACGAGCCGCCGTAACTCATCAGCGGCAGTGGAATACCGGTGACAGGAACATAACCGATCACCATGGAAGCGTTAACTAGCACGTGAAAACCCAAGATGGCGGTCACGCCCATAACCACGTACATCCCGGCACGGTCTTTCGCTTTCTGCGCGTTGTCCACGAGCCGCAGAATCAAGCCCAAGTACAAAAGCAAGACGAAGCAAACGCCGATGAAACCCTGCTCTTCCGCGAGCGCAGCCAGAATGAAGTCCGAGTACCGAACGGGCACGAAGCCCAATTGGTTCTGGCTGCCCTTGCTGAATCCTTTTCCCCAGAATCCCCCCGAACCTACGGCGATTTCCGACTGAAGAATTTGATATCCCGCGCCGCGCGGATTTTCCTCGGGGTGGAGGAACGTCTGAATTCGCTGCTGCTGGTACGGCTTCAGGTGGTGCCGCATGTTCCAGCCGACCGGAATCATAAGCGCGATCAGCAGCGCGCCAACTGCATAATACTTCCATTCCACGCCAGCGAGAAATATTCCAATCAAAGCGACCGGAACAAGAACCATTGCGGTTCCCAAGTCCGGCTGAATCAAAATCAAGCCTACCGGAACAATGGTTAGAACGCCAACTTTAAACAGATCGATCAGCGTGAGCCGGTCGGTGCGCACTTCGCTGAAGTAGCGTGCCAACACGATGATTATAATCAACTTCATGAGTTCTGACACTTGTAAATTTGCGAGACCGCCGATCGAGACCCAGCGCTTCGCGCCAAAACGCGAATGGCCGATTACCAGGACGATAAGAAGGGTAGCGATTCCAAACATGTAAAGAGCGGGGGCCTGGTCCATTAAGGTGTGATAGTCAATCCGGGAAATCAGGAACATTCCGGCGATTCCCACGGCGATCCAGATTAGCTGCCTCCATTGCATGCCGACCATGGCACTGGCATGCGTGGAGGAATAGATTTCGAGCACCCCGCAGCCACTGATGGCGAAGACGATGGCCAGAAGCGTCCAATCAAAATCCTGAACGTGGGGGCGGTCTTTCATGGTCTAGGGCGCCCCCACCGTCGCGGCGAGCTGGCGAGCGGCGTCTGGTTGCACGGCAGGGCTCTGGGTGGTCGCTTGCTGTTGGGAGCGAGCGTTTTTCTTGTCGTAGTACAACTTCACGATGTCGCGCGCGATCGGACCCGCTACTGCGCCGCCATGCTCGCCGGATTGCACCAGGACGGCGACCACGATTTCAGGGTTGCGGCGCGGGGCGTAGCCGACGAACCAGGCGTTGTCCTTAAAGTCCTTTTGCTTGCCAAGGCGATTGCGTACGTCGTAGCCGATCACCTGCGCGCTTCCGGATTTTCCGCAGAACTCGATGTTCTGAAGCTTCGCACCCGCAGCCGTGCCACCCTCGTTGACGACGCCGTACATCCCCTGGGTAATTTTTTCGACGGTGTCGTCGGAAATGTTGAAGTGGTCGATGCGCGGATTCGGGAAACTCTTCAGCAAATGCGGCTGGACGAGGGTTCCTCCGCTGGCCACAGCGGCGATCATGCGCGCCAGCTGGAGGGGCGTGGTTGTGACGGCACCCTGGCCGACGGCTACCGAAATCGTCTCACCGGCATACCATTTGCGGTGGTAGACGCGTTCTGCCCACTCTTCCGAAGGAATCAGGCCAGGCTCCTCGCTCGGAAGGTCGATACCGGTGCGGCGTCCGAGGCCGAGGGAAGTGGCGTAGGAAGAAATGCGGTCGATGCCAAGCTGCTTTCCGACGTTGTAAAAGAAAATATCGCAGGATTGGACGATAGCCCGATGAAGATCGACGACGCCGTGTCCGGCCGTTTTGCCGAAAACGTGACATTTAAACGTGCGGCCGTAAAACACGGCATAGCCGGGACAAAATGCGGTCATGGTTTCGGGAATGGCTTTCGACTCAAGCATCGCGGTGGCCATTACAATTTTGAAAACCGAGCCGGGAGCCAGCTGGGCTTGAATCGCGCGATTCATTAAAGGAGTTTCGGGATCGCTGTTCAATTTTTGCCACTCGTCATTGCCAATGCGGACGGCGAAGTCATTCGGGTCCACGGTCGGACGGCTGACCATGGCGAGAACCTCCCCCGTACGAGCGTCCATCGCGACGATAGCGCCTTCCTTGTCCACCATGGCGTTCTCAGCGACGGCTTGAAGATCGTAGTCAATGGTGAGCTGAATCGGCTTGCCGGGAATGGCTTCGACGTTGTCGAGAGTGCGCATCACCTTGCCGATGCTGTTGACGACGACGCGGCGCATACCGTCGGTGCCTTCGAGGGTTTCGTTGTATTGGCGCTCGAGTCCGGCTTTTCCGACGATATCCCCTGGACGATAGCGACCGTCACTCTGCTCGAGCTGTTGCGCCGAAACTTCACCGACGTATCCTGTCGCGCTTCCGAGCATGGCGCCGTGCGGATAGCGTCGCCGCTGAACCATCATCAACTCGAGAACGGGCAAATCGGCGCGGTGCGATTCCACGAAAGCGATGTCTGCAAGACTGGCGGCGGGCTTGATAATAACGGGCTGGAATTTTGGCTCGTTTCTGGCTGCGTCGAGCTGCTGCTGAAGGTCTTGTTTGCTGATGCCAAGGCCGTCCACAATCTGCGGCAGATCTTTCTCGATGGCTTTGAGATCGTCGCGCAGGAGAAGGATGCTAAACGAAGGATAACTATCGACGAGCACACGTCCTTCGCGATCAAGCATGGCTCCGCGGGGAGCGATGATGGGAATTGAACGAACGCGATTACGCTCAGCAAGATCCGCGAAGTGGCCCGATTGCACGACCTGAAGCTTCCAAAACCCAACGAGAAGAAGGACGACGAAGGCCACGGACAAATAGGAGACAACCGCCAGGCGCTCCTGGGGGATTTTCGAATCGTTAACAGTCCACGGTGCCAACGGAACTCCCGCGCGGCGGGTCTTGCCAGGCCCTAATGCGCTTCACTCTCCAAAAACCGGACCTAATTGAAGTGTCCTTTAACGTACACCGGTGCGACGGTGGCCGCAAGCCGCCGATGTCCATTCGGTCAACGCATTGCGCTGATTTCGCCCGAAATTCGCCAGACATTCAACTCGCCCGGCCGGTCCTCCAGAAAGTAGGAGATATTTGGCACCCGCGGGTCGGCGGCCAGCTGCCTGTTTTACGAGGTTCGGCGAAGGCGATCGAGGAGAGCGAACAACACGACGCCGACGCCCGCAGTGACAACAGAGTCGAGGAACAGGCGCAGGGTAAAGAATGGAGTGGAATGGTTGAGCAGAAGCATCCTGAGGGTGAAAACCACCACCGCTTGATGGAAATGGAACAACAGGAAGATCAAGCCGAAGCGGGCGACGGGATGTTCAGTATCGATGCGCGCGCCGACGGACGAAGCGAGATAACCGACGATCGTCTTCGAGATTCCATAGAGGCCGATGGGATAATCATGACTGAGAGCGTCTTGAATGAGCCCGATAGCCGCCCCGAGAAACAAGCCTGAGGAAGGACTGCGGCGGCTGACCCCGAAATAAACAGTAACGAGCAGCGGGAGATCGACGAGTTCGGACCAACGTCCGTATTTGTGAAGAAGAGCTTGCAAAACGAGCGCCAGCAGAGCGGCGCCGAGCACTGTGCCGCTGTAATACTTGTGAACCTCAACGTTCGGTTCAGAGTGGATTCTGGCGTTGAGCATGTATGACATTTTATTGTGGCTGAGCGGTGGCGGGTGCAGCCGGATTTACATCTTGACGATTGTTTTCCGAAGCTGCGTGCGGATTCGCTGCGGCCGTGGATTTCGATGATTTCAAAGGCGCGACGTTCGCAGGAGTTTGACCCGGTGCGTTACCGCTTTGCGCGGCGGAGGCTTCCCGCGTTTTCGCCGGCGCGATTTCTTGTTGAGTCAGAAGAACAAGAACTTCTTCTAGGCGGTCCAGCCGGGCGGCGGGCTGGACGCGAATCGACTGAAAAGGATTTCCCGGGCTGGCACTGATGACCGTGCCAATCGGCACATCCTTGGGAAAGATACGATCTTCTCCGGAAGTAAGCACGGCGTCACCGACTTTAACTTTCTCGTCATTCACAACATATTCCATGCGGGGCTCCGGGTCGCCATTTCCTTTGACGACTCCGTGAGTTCTCGAGCCGGCGAAAAGAGCGCCGACGCCGCTATCTTTATCGTTGATGAGGAGAACCTGAGCGGACGTGGGGAAAATCTCGACGATTTTTCCAACGACACCGTCGGGAGTGATCACGCCGAGATTTCGCCGCAAATGGTCACGCTCGCCGCGATTGATGAACAGCGTGTGAGAAGTTGGATCGGCGCTCGCCCCAATCACTTCAGCGGCAATCATGGGCGCCTCGGGGTGAGCTTCGCGAAGATTCAGCAGAACGCTAAGACGCTGCACCTCGGCCGCCTGACTTTCGAGTTCGCGATTGCGCAAACGGAGGCGACCAACTTCGTTGTGAAGGGTTTCATTCTCGGTGCGGGCGTTGTGCAGCGCGAAGTATCCCTCCCACACTCCGGTAATTTTTGACAGCGTCCAGGAACCGAAACGCTCGGCCGGCGTAATTGCCTGGACAGTCCAGTAGCGGATGAGACGGACATCGTGCTCGCGCTTTATCTGAAACGCAAGCAGAAGTACCTGCGCGAGGACGACGCCGGCCAAAAGAGCCAGCGGACGATGGCGGGAAGCAATATCAATCATGATTCAAGACGCCCGAATTCAGAATCGAGAATTCCAATTCCAAAACTCAATCAATCGATCGAAACGAGGCGCAACAGCCGGAAGTCGCTGAGCATCTTGCCAGTACCGAGAACGACCGAAGCAAGGGGGTCGTCTGCGATCGAAACGGGCAGACCGGTTTCCTCGCGAATGCGCTTATCGAGATTTTTAATGAGCGCGCCGCCGCCAGTCAGCACGATGCCACGATCGGAAATGTCGGCGGAAAGCTCGGGAGGCGTGCGCTCGAGAGCAACGCGAATCGCATTCAGGATCGTGGAAATACATTCGGAAAGCGCTTCGCGGATTTCGCTGTCGTCAATCGTGACTGTGCGCGGCACGCCTTCGATCAGGTTGCGCCCTTTTACTTCCAGCGTCAGCGGCTTTTCGAGCGGGTAGGCGGAGCCGATTTCGATCTTGATCTGCTCGGCAGTGCGTTCGCCGACGAGCAGGTTGTACTTGCGCTTAAGATAATGCATCACAGCTTCGTCCATTTCATTGCCGGCCACGCGGACGGAGCGCGAATACACGATGCCGCTCATCGAAATTACGGCGATGTCCGTGGTGCCGCCGCCGATATCGACGACCATGTTGCCCGAAGGTTCTTCGATCGGGAGGCCCGCGCCAATTGCGGCGGCCATGGCCTGTTCGACGAGATAGACCTCGCTCGCGCGAGCACGGTAAGCCGAGTCCTGTACCGCGCGTTTTTCCACGGGCGTGATTTCGCTGGGAACTCCGATGACGATTCGCGGGTGAACCAGAACGCGGCGGTTGTGCGCCTTCTGGATGAAATGCGTTAGCATTTTTTCCGTCACCTTGAAGTCGGCGATGACGCCGTCCTTCATGGGCTTCACTGCAACCACGTTTCCGGGTGTGCGGCCGAGCATTTCTTTTGCTTCGCGGCCGACCGCGACAACTTCACCGTTATTCTTGTTGATGGCGACGATCGAAGGTTCATTTACGACGATACCTTTGCCGCGCGCAAAGACGAGGGTGTTCGCGGTCCCCAGGTCGATAGCCAAGTCGGATGAAAACAGACTAAACACCGACCGCATGTTGAAGCCATTCTTCGTCACGTGTTGCTTCTCCCCCGGTTTCCGATGGGCACCGCCAAGCGGCACCTAATTTTGAAAGAATGCGCCTATGAGTACGAAAAACGGCTGTTACGGGACCACGACTTCCGTGCGCTTTATCGCGGTGCCGCCGCGCCGGTTTTGCCCAGTAATCACGATAGTGTGGCTTCCGCGAGCCATGGGTTGCGTGAAATACCGGAAGCGGCCGTCGGACTGAATATCAGCTACTTGTTCACCGTTCACAATCAGCGCCGCGCCTGGCTCTGTGCGGCCGATGACTTCCACCACGTTGCCGTGGAGTTCGGTGTTCTGAACTTCGAGCAGCATTTCCTGCTGTTTGCCGGCAGCCACGAGCGTGAACTTGTATGAATTGCTGGCGTCGCTGACATTTTCTTTTTCGTCGATGGCGCGAACGCGCCAGAAATATTCGCCCGGGTCGAGACCGGTAATCTCAATGCTCGTTTCAGCAGTTTTCTTTTCATTTACCACGTGATTAAACATCGCCGTCGTGCTGGTCTGAAAATCGTACATCTTTGCGGTCCTGACGGGCTTCCATGAAAAATGAATCGGATCGTGCTTGGGATCGGCCACGATGATTGGAGCCATGTTGAGCGGCTCGGTGAGATCGGGCGGAGCGAGCACGTCCGACTTCGTGACCTGTCCTCCGGTAGGAAACGATGCGCGTTCCCACTGGCCGATATTCAAGTGTTCGCCGCCGCGATTGAGTTCTGCACTGCCGTTGGCGACCGTAATCTCCTGCTGCTGCGTGTTGGGGTCGCTGCGTACCGCGGCTCGGCTATTCTCGCGCAGCGAAGCCACCGCATGCTCGAAAGACACTTCGGCTTTCGATCCCGGAACTTCCCAGGTGCCGGTGGCAAGGTCCACTTGACCGGAACTGATGTGTACGCCCACGGACGAGGCGCGGTCGGGTTCAACAACATTGTCCTCGACCGTCACGAGCGTATCACCCTTTACCGTATAGGTCGTACCGTCCGCGAATGCGATACGCGCCACTCCGTCCGGGCCCGTTTGAATGAAGTCGCCTTTATCAAGCGTGAGCTGATAGTCGGCATTGCCCCACTGAACGGAATTAACTTTCTTTACTTGTACTTTTCCGTCCAGGTTCACGAAACGCGCCTGTCGCGCCGTGATATTGGCCACCCCGCTGGTTTTAGGCGACATCGTGTCGGAAATGCGCTTGACGATGCCTGCCGACATTTCCGGGAAAATCAGGTAGACAGAGGCAAAAATGATGGCGACAACTACCACGATGTAGAGTGCTACCGTGCGATAACGTACGGTATGCCAATACACCTCCACGCGAGAGATTTTCGCTCTCGCCGCAGCCGCCGCTTTTGCCTCTTCCATCAGACTTGACATGAGATTGGAGTCAATTCAAAACTAGCATAGGGGTATAGGCCTTTCAACTCGACGAGAAAACAGTTGCGAAATCGCTAACACCTCTCACGTACGGGGACTCCCGCTCCGGACCACAATAATTCGCGAAATTGACTGCTGCGATTTGGGCTCTTACATCTTCCTGTTGCGGAGCTCTCATTTATCTTAGTTGGCGGCTTCCCAACCATATTGGAGGTTGACCAACCTGTGCCGGTTTAGGGACACTATTTGTCCTGGCAGGCGCGCTAATTGTCCCTCAAGGCCTGTCGCGATATCGTCCCGATGGTGTGCGCAGGCTAAAAAGAATCACGGGGATGCGAGGCAAGAGAACATGAAAGAAATCATAGGTGAACTGGCTCCTCCGGTACGAATCCTGCTGACGCCCGGCCCGTCGAACATTGATCCGCGCGTGTATCGCGCGCTGGCGGCGCCCATGGTAGGACATCTCGATCCGTGGTTTCTGGAGATGATGGGCGAGGTGCAAACATTGTTACGCGGAGTGTTTCAAACGGAAAATCGAATCACGTACCCGATTTCGGCGTCGGGGTCCGGCGGGATCGAAACGGCCGTTCTGAATACTCTGGAAGCGGGCGACGAATGCATCGTGTGCGTGAACGGAATGTTTTCCGAGCGCATGGCGGTGATCGCAGAGCGAAGCCCGGCAAAAGTGAATCGCGTGGAGGCGCCGCTGGGGCGCACCGTGGACCCGGAAGATATTCGCCGCGTGGGCAAGGGTAAGAAGATCAAATTCGTCGGTCTCGCCCACGGAGAGACGTCAACAGCAGTGCTGCAAAAAATCGAAGACTACCGCAAAGTGGCGGATGAACTGGGTGCGCTGCTGGTCGTTGATACCGTGGCGACGCTGGCTGGCGTCCCGCTGAATGTGGACAAGCAGCGCATCGACATTTGCTTCAGCGGTTCGCAAAAAGCTCTCAGCGCGCCGCCGGGAATGTCACCGATAACCGTGAACGCACGTGTGGAAGAATTGATGCAGGCGCGAAAGACGCCGGTGCAGAGCTGGTATTTCGACTTGACGCCCGTAATGAGCTATTGGGGCAAAGAGCGGACCTATCATCACACGCCGCCTATTTCGCTGATTTACGGTTTGCGAGAGGCGGCGCGGCTAGTCCTTGAGGAAGGGCTCGAAGCGCGGTGGGAGAGGCATCTACAAAATCAGCAGGCACTTGTGGCCGGTATCGAGGCGATGGGCATCGAGCTTTTTGTTTCGAATCCGGCTGATCGGCTGCCAACGGTGACCAGCGTGAAAATTCCCGCCGGGCTCGACGACAAGAGAGTGCGGCAACAATTGCTCGATGAATTCAATATTGAGATCGCCGGTGGCATCGGACCGACGAAGGGTCAAATCTGGCGCGTGGGCTTGATGGGTTATTCGAGCCAACGGACGAACGTGCTGCTTTTCCTGGGTGCGTTCGAAAAAGTGATGCTCGACCAAGGCCATCGCGTGCCTGTGGGTGCGGGAGTGGGCGCGGCGGTACAGAGCTATCAGCAGTGTGAGAAGCCCACGGCCGTCGGGGCCAGAAAATAGGCGACAAAATGCCGAAGATCGCATATCCGACAATTCCGAACGCCGGCGCGATGAGCGATTTCATCGGCGTGTTCGACGTACCTTCAAAGGTGACGGATTTCGTTTATCACTGCCGGTTTTCACATTGCTGGAACGGAATTGCCACGCGCCACAGCGATACCATGGACTGCAAATTCTTCGTGGACGGCAAAGGCGTTGTGCTCGGGCTGGCGCATCCCGCATTTGTTGCATTTCGAACGGAAGCCGGCCGGAACCTGAGTGACCGCGAGGCGAGCTACATCGCTGCAGAATACCTCCGCGGTCGGCTGGAACAGGAAGACGAGCACGCGCTCTACGATGTTTCCGCGGCTGACGTTCTTAGGATTATCGAGGAATTCGGCGTGCGCTGAACGTCAGGCGATTATTTCTTGGCGAGCGAGCGGATATAGTTCACGAGATTCCAAATATCATCTTTCTTGGCGCGATCGCCTTCCGCCGGCATGTCGCCCTTTCCCTTCTGAATAATGTAGAAAAGTTCGCCGTCGGTCTTATCCTTCAGCGCGGTGGGATCACGGTAATCGGGAATCTTTAAATTCATATCGGTGGCGAGGTCACCCTTGCCATCGCCCGTCTTGCCGTGACACATCGCACAATCGATGGCGTACTTCTTCTTGCCCTGGGCAATCGATTCGGGACTCGGCTTCACCGGATTCGGTTGCTTCGCAATTTCGGGAGGAATCTTGAAATCCGCGGCGGCCGGTTTTTCGGAGCCTTTAGTTTCCTGAGCCACGCAGGCAGGGGACGACAGAACTAGCACAGCGGAAAGAGTAACTACGTGCTTCCACACAGTCGCCTCCCCTAAAACGATTTGATAACCGGTTACGGCGCATTCTACGACGCGGCTATCTTCCGCTGGAAGGATTCTTTTCTGCGACGTGCCTGAACTCAGGCGTCGGAGAGAGATTCGCCGGAGCCAGCATCTTCGGTGATTTCTCCGGCTTCGAGAATTTCGCCACAGTCGAGGCATTCTACGTACTGCGCATCATCATCTTTGGCGATGAGCTGCGTGCGCGTATGCTTGCAAGAGGGATCCGGCATGAAAACCTCGCTCGGAAATCGCACGAACTAATTCCTCTAATTATAACTCCGAGCGAGCACCCGCACATGACATTTGACTGGGTGGTAGTGGCGGAATGCTGCGCTCCGGAGCAGGCCACAGTTGACAAACGATGAGTTTGAAACTATTCAGTCTCATTGGTGCAGTCAAAGGAGCCTCCTTGGCAGCGGACCTGACCTCCCAGAAGCGCCTAGGCAATGCGCTGTTTTACGGCATCGTCATCGTGCTGGCATATCTGGCGTTTCTCGTCGTCGCACCATTTCTGGGCTCGCTTGCGTGGGCCGTGGTTCTTGTCGTTGTTTCGTATCCAGTCTATGCGTGGCTTGCGCGTCGATGGCGGCCGGCCCTAGCAGCCGTTGTTTGTACCCTGGGCGTCACGTTGATACTCATTGTGCCAATGTTGCTGGTGATGGGGGCCTTTGTGCGGCAGGGCGTGGATGCCGTCCAGTCAATTCAGCGGGGAATCGCGAACGGACATTTTGCGTGGGTGAACGACCTGTGGGTGAAGATTCAGCTGCGCTTCCCTGGCGCGAATGCCGAGGATCTTGGGACGGTGCTCCATCGCTATGGGGAGCAGGCGGCGGGCTATGTAGCGGAGCGGCTGGGATCTATTCTCCGAAATGCGGCAGAATTTCTTTTTCATCTGGGCGTTACGATTCTTGCGATGTTTTATCTCTATTGTGACGGCGAGCGAATCGTCGACCGCCTGCGCGAGGTGCTTCCCTTCGAGGAGCCACATCGCGAACGGATGATCAGCGAATCGCGTGACCTGATCTTTGCGAGTGTGACGTCGAGCTTGGCCGCCGCCGTGGCTCACGGGCTGCTTGGCGGCCTTGCATTCGGGATTACGGGGGTTACAGCGCCTATCTTCTGGGGTGTGATGATGGGATTTTTTTCGCTCGTGCCGGTGATAGGCTCGGCGCTTATCTGGGCGCCCGCAGCGATCAGCTTGATGGTCTCCGGACACCTGGGCCGCGGGATTGCACTCGCCATAATCTGTAGTGTGGTCGTCGGACTTGTAGATAACGTGATCCGCCCGTGGATGATTAGTGGCCGCGCGCAGATGAGTGGGCTGGTTATTTTCATCAGCGTGCTTGGCGGAGTAAGCGTCTTTGGGATGCTGGGGATCGTGCTTGGGCCGATCATTATTGCTACAGCGGCGAGTCTGCTCGATCTGTACATGCCGAGTGAACAGCCTAGAAACGCTCACGCCAAACCGGGTGGGAAGAAGCCGAGGCCCGTGCTAGAGTAACCGGCCTCTAACGGGATCATGGTGGTTGATGCCGAAGAATTCCAATTCGAAATATTCGAGCCTGCCTCCGGAAAAACTTCGGTGGCACTGCGACCCCGCACGCGTTCCCTTCGAAACGACGGCGGAAGTGGAACCGAACCACGGCGATATGGGGCAAGAGCGCGCCCTCCGCGCACTCCGGATGGGAGTCGAGCTGACGGCGCCCGGTTATAACCTGTTTGTCTGCGGACTTTCGGGAACGAGCCGCGGCGGCATGATCGTGCGGATGGTCGAGGAAATGCGGCTCGAAAGCGAACTCGCGCCGGACCGCTGCTACG
>Ga0185299_10004439_pt1 | contig 16959 bp, 14 predicted proteins | sample PaiPotPPA55metaG_FD_128002 | JGI IMG/M metagenome (GOLD analysis project Ga0185299, IMG submission 128002) | Iron sulfur acid spring bacterial and archeal communities from Banff, Canada, to study Microbial Dark Matter (Phase II) - Paint Pots PPA... ...
CAAATGCGGCCCTGACTACCTCGATCCGACTTATCACGCGCGCGTGAGCGGCGGCGTTTCGCATAATCTCGACGGCTGGATGATGGGGCGCGAGGCGGTCGCCGCGACTTTCATCCGCGCCGCCCGTCACGCCGACATCGCGGTCATCGAAGGGATGATGGGGCTCTTCGATGGGGCCTCGCCAACCGCCGATGAAGGCTCCAGCGCTGAAATCGCGAAATGGCTCGCCACGCCGGTGATCCTGGTGACCGACGCCTCCGGCATGGCGCGGACGGTCGCGGCGGTCGCTCACGGGTTTACGCACTTCGATCCGGCGCTGCAGGTTGCTGGTCTCATCTGCAATCGGGTCGGAGGTCGCGGCCATCTCGACTTGCTGCGCATGGCCTCGCGCGAAGTGCCGGTCGTCGGCGGCCTGCCGGAGGATGCCTCGGCCAGGTTCCCCGAGCGTCACCTGGGGCTCTTCAGCGCAAATGAAGAGCACGTTCCGCACGAACTGCTCGATCAATGGGGCCGGCTCGCCAGCGAATGGTTCGATCTCGATAGGATCGTTGCGATCGCGCGCGCCGCACCGCCTTTAGAGCTTCAGGCCGCCGGCCGCGACCAGGCATTACACGCCGCACCGCGATGCCGTATCGGGGTCGCGCTCGACGACGCGTTCCACTTCTACTACGAGGACAACTTGCGCCGACTCGAAGCGCTCGGTGTCGAGATCGTAAATTTCAGTCCGGCGCGCGATCGCGAACTGCCCGACGTGGATGGACTCTATTTCGGCGGCGGTTATCCCGAGGCCGTGGCTCACGAACTATCCTCTAATCATTCGATGATCGCAGCGGTGCGCGAATTTGCCACGCGCGGCGGTCCGATTTACGCCGAATGCGGCGGCCTGATGTATCTCGCACGCGCAATCCGCACTGGTGACGGCGCGACCTTCCCGATGGCTGGGCTGATTCACGCCGACGCGGTAATGCACGATCGGCTGCAAGCGCTCGGCTACGTCGAAATCGAGACTATCGCACCATCGTTGCTAGGAGCGTCGGGGCTCCGCTTTCGCGGCCATCAATTTCGCTACTCGAGCCTCGAACCAAGTCCCGCACGCATCGAATGCGCGTACGCGGTGCGCCCGAAATGGGGCGATGAATTTACCGAGGGCTATCAGGCAGGCAATTTGCTCGCATCCTATGTTCACGCGCATTGGGCCTCGAATCCGTCAGTGGCTGCCGGCCTGGTCGAGTCATGCGCGCAATTCCGCGCTCGCAACGGCTAGTGGCAGCAGCAGCGATGCGCGAGAATATAAATTGGAATGAGTCGAAAGCGCGAATCGAATATTCCGCGTCGCAAGAACAATTTGGGACCATGAAGCGAATACCTCCAGATGAACCCTCCACCACCGCCCGCGATGTCGCGGCGGCGCCCAATACGCTCGAAGGCTATGCCTTGCTGCATCAGTTTTTTCGCCTGCGCCGCTCCCAATGGAACGCGCTGACGGAAAGCCGGCGTGTGGAGATCATCGAAAAAGCTTCCCTTGTTTTTTCCGCCATGGAACGGCGTGAGGACGGCCAGAGTGCGATCTTCTCGCAACTGGGGCACAAGGGCGATCTCATCGCGATTCATTTTCGCCGCACCTTCGACGAGCTCGGCGCCGCTCAGCTTGAGGTGGGCCGGCTCGCGCTTAGCGAGTTCCTTGAACCAACCACTTCGTATCTTTCGGTGGTTGAGATCGGGCTCTACGAGGCGACCGTCAAACTTCACGCGGAGTTGGCCGAAAAGGGCTTGAAGCCGCATTCGCCCGAATGGATCAAAGCGGTCAAGGACGACCTCGAGGACCAACGTCACAAGCTGGGCGTACGCCTGTGGCCGCAAGTGCCCGACCGTCGTTACGTTTGCTTCTATCCGATGAACAAGCGGCGCTCCGGCAGCGACAACTGGTACTCGCTGCCGATCGCAGAGCGGCAACTCCTGATGCGCGATCACGGCATGATCGGCCGTCGCTACGCCGGACAGGTGACGCAGGTTATTTCCGGATCGATCGGCTTCGACGACTGGGAATGGGGAGTCGATCTTTTCGCCGACGATCCGCTGGTCTTCAAGAAACTGGTTTACGAGATGCGGTTTGACGAATCGAGCGCACGCTACGCCGAGTTCGGTCCATTCTATTTCGGCATTCGGCTCGCACCCACTGACCTTGGCCGCGTATTAGGCACTCCCGACGATCGCTGAGACGCCGCTTGCTACTTCTTTTGCAGCTTGGCGAACGCCTGTTCGACTTCGCCGTCGAGCGGAAAGCGCCCAGCCGTCGCCTTCGAGAAAATCAGCTGGCCGTCAGCGATAACGTCGAATTGGCCGCTCTTGCCGGGCGTCAATTTGGCGTCCTCATCGAATCGCGATTTGAGGATAGCGGCCAAACTGGCCGCGCGTGGCCGGTAGCCTCAAACAGAGCAGTAAAGAATTTCGGTTGGCATATTCAAAGGGTACAACGATACCGGGCGACACTCAATCACGCCCGTCTGCGCACGGCCGACGCTACTTCGCGTCGGGCAAATCGACGAACACCGCCGCTGCGACCACCGAGGTCCACAACCCGTCGCGATCGCCGATCGCCGATTGCGTGACATTGCGCGTAGAGACGATCTTGTCGGAGACGCGCCAGATATCCTTGCGCTCGTCGTAGCTAGCGTTTGGATCGAAATCTACGCCGAGGATCGTCGCGAGCATCATCGCGGCCAGGTCTTCGGCATAGTCGCCCGACTTCTGCTCGGTCTCCCCGAAGCTATGATGTTCCGAAAGGTAACCGTATTGACGCGAGTCGGCCGGAATCGCGACGCCCACCGAGGCCGCGCACAGCCGATGTGGTTCGTCGGTCGCGTTGTCGCTCATCACCGCAAACACGATCTGTCCGGGCTTCAGATAGCGCAGCCCTTCCTGTGGCGCGATCAGCTTGCATAGCGGCGGAAAAATGGATTTTACACGCACGAGATTGTACTCGGCGATTTGTGCGGAGCGCAGCGAAAGCTCGAAGGCGTTGAGCTTTTCGCGGTGTTTCCCAACTCCCTTGGTGAGAAACACACCCTTCGGCAACGGACCCATTTAGTTCCTATCTCCCATGCCTTAACGCATTCGCCATCGCATGACCGACGATCGCGATGCGACGATTAATCTTCCCGACATTCCAATTCGGATGAAAGCCCGTATCCCCGATAAGCTGCGCTCAGGACTGTCGATGCGTTAAACTTCGGTTAACGGCTTGTACTCGCCGAATACCCGGCGCATCGCGTCCGCGATCTCGCCAAGCGTCGCGTAAGCGCGCACCGCGTCGATTATCGGCGGCATCAGATTCGCACCATCGCGTGCGACCTGCTCGACGCGCGCGATCGCCTTAGTCACAAGTTCCTGATCGCGCTCGGCGCGGATCCGTTCGATTCGTGCCCGCTGCTTCTGCTCGATCGCGGGATTCACCTTCAAGATGTCGCCCGGCGGAACGTCGCCCGAGGTAAATTCATTAACGCCCACTATGATCCGGTTCTTCGTTTCAATTTCACGCTGATAGATGAACGCTGCGTTTTGAATCTCGCGTTGCATATAGCCGCGCTCGATCGCTGCGACCGCGCCGCCGAGATCATCGATCTTGCCGAGATATTCGAGCGCCTTCTTTTCGATCTCGTGGGTCAGGCTTTCGACGTAGTACGACCCGCCCAAGGGATCGATCGTATCTGTCACGTCCGACTCGTGGGCGATCACCTGCTGCGTGCGGAGCGCCAGCAGCGCCGAGTTTTCAGTTGGCAGCGCGAGCGCCTCGTCTTTGGAATTCGTATGCAAGGACTGGGCGCCGCCGAGTACTGCGGCCAGCGCCTGCATCGCGACGCGCACGACGTTGTTGTCGACCTGCTGCGCGGTGAGCGTCGATCCCGCAGTTTGCGCATGGAACCGCATCATCATCGAGCGCTCGTCCTTGGCCTTGAAGCGATCTTTCATGATGCACGCCCAGAGCCGGCGAGCCGCGCGATACTTGGCGATTTCCTCGAAGAAATTATTGTGGACGTTGAAGAAAAACGAGAGCCGGCTGGCGAACGCATCGACTTCGAGGCCCGCTTTGACCGCGGCCTCCACGTACGCAATGCCGTCGGCGATCGTGAACGCGAGTTCCTGTGCGGCGGTCGAGCCGGCTTCGCGAATGTGGTACCCGGAGATCGAAATCGTATTCCAGTTCGCGACCTCGCGGCTAGCAAACTCGAAGATGTCGGTGATTATCCGCATCGATCCGCGCGGCGGATAAATGTAGGTGCCGCGCGCGATGTATTCCTTCAGCACGTCATTTTGAATGGTGCCGTTGAGCTTGTCCCACGAAACGCCGCGCTTTTCGGCTGTTACCAGGTACAGTGCCAGCAGGATCGCGGCGGTCGAATTGATCGTCATCGAGGTCGAGATCTTGTCCAACGGCAGTTCCACCAGGAGCGTTTCCATGTCCTCGATTGATCCGATCGAGACGCCGACGCGGCCGACTTCTCCGCGCGCCAGCGGATGGTCGGCGTCGCGGCCCATTTGCGTCGGCAGATCGAACGCCACCGAAAGACCGGTCTGCCCGTTGGCAAAGAGGTAGCGATAGCGGCGATTGGACTCCTCGGCATCGCCGAAGCCGGCGTACTGGCGCATCGTCCACAGCCGTCCGCGATACATCGTCGGCTGCACACCGCGCGTGAACGGATACTCGCCCGGGAAACCGAGGTCGTTGACGAAGTCGAAGCCGTTGAGATCCTCTGGATCGTATTCGCGCTTGATCTCGATACCGGAGTTGGTGGCAAAGCGATCGCGCCGCTCGGGGCCGCGTTTGAGAGCGGGCGCGACCTTCTGCTCTTCCCAATGCTTGCGCGCTTTGGCGATCGCAGATTTGTCTTCAGGCATGCTCATGGCCTCGCAAATAAAATCACTGCCTCGCAAATAGAAATATCGATCGATTATTCGACGACCAGCAACAGTTCGCCCTTCTCCACGGTCTGCCCGGCCTTGACCTTGATCTCGACGACTTTCCCCGCTTTCGGCGCCTTGAGTTCGTTTTCCATCTTCATCGCCTCGACCACCAGCAAGCCCTGCTGCGCCGCAACTTCGTCGCCCACGTTCACCAGGACGTTGACGACCCGGCCCGGCATCATCGCCTTGAGCGACGCCTTGCCGGCGGCCTGCGGGCGCGCTCCGGGATGTCGCGATTTCCGCGCCGCATCAACCAGCGTTACACGAGTCGCCCCGCCGCGCGAGGCCACCATTAGATCATCGCCCTCGCGAACGACTTCGAAATCGAATGAATGGTGGTCGACCAGAATAGAGTACGACGAAGGTCCGACGCGATGGACGTCGAGGTCGAATTGGCGCTCGCCCAATTTGATACGCAAGGTGTGCGCAGTCAGTTCTTCGACTTCCAGTTGATGCTCGACGCCGTCGAGCGTCGCCACCAGTCTCATCGGCATCTCGGACGTTCTCCTTCGCGCAGGGTCAGCGCCGCAGCATGTCAATGCGGCCGAGGGTCTTCCACGCCGAACCGCCATTGGGATTGGCGTTGGCGGTTCCCGCTGCGAGCGGCGTCGCGGCCGCATGGTTTTGACTGCGTTGCGCCGTCACCGCTGCCCCGAGAATTGCCGCCAGGCGGGCCGGGTCTTCGCCACCCGCCAGCTTCTCGGGGTGATATTCCTGATTGATGTAATTGGTGTCGAAGTCACCGGCGAGAAAGCCGGGCTGCTCGACGATCCAGCGATGAAATTCGAGGTTGGTCGTGAGCTCGCCGGCAATCGCAAATTCGGCCAAGGCGCGCCGCATGCGATCGATCGCCTCGCCGCGATCGCGTCCCCACGTAGCCAATTTTGCGATCATCGGATCGTAGAAGAGCGAGACCTCCGCGCCCTCGTACACCCCGGCGTCAACCCGCACACCCGGTCCATCGGGAAGGCGCAACGTATCGATTTTCCCCGGGGCCGGGACGAAACCGGCGGCGGGATCCTCGGCATAGATACGACACTCAATTGCCCATCCTCGCTGCACGAGATCGCTCTGTTTGAACGGCAACGGCATCCCCGCGGCGACCTGAATTTGCGCCTTCACCAGATCAACGCCGGTGACCAGTTCCGTCACGGGATGCTCAACCTGGATGCGCGTGTTCATTTCGAGAAAATAGAAATTCCGATCCGCGTCGGCCAGAAATTCGATGGTGCCGGCACCGACGTAATTGACCGCGCGCGCCGCTTTGACCGCGACCTCGCCCATCGCACGGCGCATCTCGGGCGTGATAAACGGCGACGGCGATTCCTCGACCACCTTCTGATTGCGGCGCTGAATCGAACATTCGCGCTCGAACACGTGCACGGTCTCGCCCTTCTGATCGGCGAACACCTGGATCTCGATATGACGCGGCCGTTTGACGAATTTCTCGACGTAGAACCGGCCGTCGCCGAACGACGATTGGGCCTCGCTCGCGACCGTCCGCACCGCTGACGAGAGGTCCTTTTCGTGTTCGACCAGGCGCATCCCTTTGCCACCACCGCCGGCTGCCGCCTTCAGCATGATCGGGAAACCGATTTTGGTGGCGACCGCGCGAACCTCATCCTCGGTCTCGAGCGTACCAGGCGAACCCGGCACCACCGGCACGCCCGCCGCCGCCATCAGCTTGCGCGCTTCGACCTTGTCGCCCATCTTTTCGATCGCCGTCGGGGGCGGTCCGATAAAGACCATCCCGGCGGCGGCAACGGCGCGAGCGAAGCCTGCGTTCTCGGAGAAGAATCCGTAACCCGGATGGACCGCTTCCGCCCCAGTCGCTTTGGCGGCCGCGAGAATGCGTTCGATGTTCAGATAGCTCTCGCGAGCCGGCGCCGGCCCGACTGCTACGGCATGATCGGCGGCGCGGACATGCAAGGCCGCGCGATCGGCCTCCGAAAATACCGCGACCGATTCGATCCCCAACTCGCGGCAGGCGCGGATTACGCGAACGGCGATCTCGCCGCGGTTGGCAATCAGAATCCTCTTGAACATTTTTTCAGTCATCGGACGGGCAAACAGATCTCCGATTCGGCACTGCGGCCGCGGCGTCTTTCAATGCTCCGATCCACGCGAACGTAACGGGCGCGAACGTCACAGCGGGATATTGCCATGCTTGCGCGGCGGATTCTTCTCGCGCTTGTTTTCAAGCGCCTTCAGCGACGAGATCAGGCGCGGACGCGTATCGCGCGGCATCAAGACCTCGTCGATATAGCCCAGCTCCGCCGCCTTGAACGGATTCGCGAAGGTCTTGCGATATTCCTCGACCAGCCGGCTCTTCTCCGCGACCGGATCTTTCGCCTTCTCAATCTGGCTGCGAAAAACGATATTGACCGCGCCGTCCGGACCCATCACTGCGATCTCGGCGCTCGGGTAAGCGAAATTAAAATCGCCGCGAATATGCTTCGACGACATGACGTCATATGCGCCGCCGTAGGCCTTGCGTGTAATCACCGTAATCTTCGGCACCGTCGCCTCGCAGAACGCGTAGAGCAGTTTCGCGCCGTGCCGGATAATCCCGCCGAATTCCTGCGCCGTCCCGGGCAGAAATCCCGGTACATCGACGAACGTGACCAGCGGAATATTGAAACAATCGCAAAAGCGCACGAAGCGCGCAGCCTTAACCGACGCATCGATATCGAGGCATCCCGCGAGAAAGGCCGGCTGATTCGCGACGATCCCGACCGAGTAGCCGCCGATCCGGGCGAATCCGATCAGCATGTTCTGCGCCCACTCGCCCTGGATTTCTAGCCAACGCGCATCGTCCACCACGCGCGTGATGATCTCGCGCATGTCGTACGGCTTGTTCGCGTTCTCCGGCACGATCGTATCGAGCGCTTCGTCGCGCCGGTTCGAATCGTCGGTCGCCGGACGAAACGGGGGGTCATCGACGTTGTTCGACGGCATGTACGAGAGCAGTTCGCGAATTGTCAGCAGCGCACTCTCGTCATCGGCCGCCTCCAGATGACACACGCCGGAACGCGTCGAATGCGTATCGGCGCCGCCGAGATCCTGCATCGTGACCTCCTCGTGCGTGGTCGCCTTGATGACGTCGGGGCCGGTGATGAACATGTACGAGGTGTCGCGCACCATCACGATAAAGTCGGTCATCGCGGGTGAGTACACCGCCCCTCCGGCGCACGGACCCATGATCGCCGAAATCTGCGGCACTACCCCTGAGGAGAGCACGTTGCGCAAAAAGATGTCAGCGTAGCCGGCGAGGGACACGACGCCTTCCTGGATGCGCGCGCCGCCCGAGTCGTTGATGCCGATTACCGGGCATCCGATCTTGGCCGCGAGATCCATCACCTTGCAGACCTTCTCGGCGAAGGCGCCCGAAAGGCTACCGCCAAAAACGGTGAAGTCCTGGGAAAAAACGCAAACCTGGCGGCCGTCGATAGTGCCGTATCCGGTCACGACGCCGTCGCCGGGAATTTTGCGATCGGCCATGCCAAAATCGGTGTTGCGATGGGTTTTGAACTTGTCCAGCTCGACGAACGAGCCGCGGTCGAGCAGGAACTCGACGCGTTCGCGCGCGGTCAGCCGGCCCGACTCGCGCTGGTGCTTGAGCTTATCCTCGCCGCCGGCTGCTTCGGCCTGGCGCGAGAGTTCATGAATCCGTTCGATATTCTCTTTTAATCCCATCCGCTAAAGCCCATGTATCCTGTAGAGCGCGCGAAATCCCGACGCGCATAAAGAATCGCGTCAGGATACGATGCAAGCGCAAAATATATCAATTGGGTGGGCGCGCATTAAAGCGGCGCGGTGTACCTGGAAACGGGAAAGATTATGAGTGACGGAATGGCGAAGGCGTTTATCGTATGCGGATGGGTCGCGGCCGGACTTAATTTCCTCGCAAATTTGCTGGTGGCTACTAGGGTTGGAGGTCTCAGCCAGCCAGTCCTTAGGTTGATCGATCCACGGACCGGTGCGGAATCCGTCCGCTTAACGCAGGGGGAGTTAACGGTAGCGCTCCTCATCCTCGCATACGCAATTTACAGGCGTAGCAGGGTTGCGGCCATCGCGATGTTGATTATCTTCGCAATGACGAGAGTTGATTCTTATGACGTTGCAGAACGCCTGGCGCCGACGCATGGGGGGGCCTCGTTCATGACCTCGTTCTGGGTCTCCACGGCAATCTTCATGACTGCCTTTCTGCTCGCGGTGATCGGGACCTTCGCCTGGCACGCGCGTCAAGGGAGCAAGGGGGGAACTCCCGGCGCAGATGAAGCGTCAACCGCGCGTGTGCTACGTTAAACCCATGGCGTCGCACAAGGCTCGCAAACACAGACGCATGACGTTGCGCCTCGATGAGGCTACGTACAGGCGGCTGGAACGGCTGGCGGCTTCCACCGATCGAACGAAATCAGGGCTGACGGCAGAGGCCGTAGAGCGTTACCTCGACCTCAGCGAATGGCAAGCGAACGCCATTCGAAGCGCTGTCAAAAAAGCGGATAGTGGCGCCGCCAAATTCATCGATCATAACGACGTCGATCGCTGGCTGGCGAGTTGGGGTACCGCGGATGAGGGCGATCCGCCTGCGTGAAAATCCGCTGGCTCGAAGACGCAATTTCCGATCTACGAGTCGCGCGAAGGCTTATTCATCGCACCAACCCTCTAGCCGCACGAGCGGTCGCTCGACGCATTCGCGAATCCGTGACTATTCTGCGCGAATATCCAGCCGCAGGCCGGCCCGGCAGGGTTCGCAATACCAGAGAATTAGTCGTGTCCGGCACTCCTTTACATCGTCGCGTATCGCATTCGTGCTGACACTGTTCAGATCCTCCGTGTTATGCATGCCGCGCGAAAATGGCCGGACCATTAACGACGATTGCGAATCAGTTAGTCGGTGGATCTCGGCACAAAGCCCTCAAAGCGCAGGATGTCGCCAGCCTTGACGCCGTGGCGGTCGCAGAAGCCGCCGTTGACTTCCAGCACGTACTGCGAATCCCCGTCGATGCTGTCGATTCCTTCGGAAAATGGTACGGCCTTGCGCACGATGCCGACAATCTTGCCGGCGCTGTCCGCGAAGATCATGTCGAGCGGGATGACGGTGTTCTTCATCCAAAATTCCAGGTGTTGCGAGGCCTTGAAGACGAAGATCATGCCGGCGTTTTCGTCGAGCTGCTTGCGATACATCAGGCCGTATTCGCGGGTCGCGGCGGTGTCCGCAATCTCGACGCTGACCACGACGCGGCGGGCGCCATCCGGTCCGACAATTTCAATTCGCGGACCCTGTGCGCATGCGCTCATCGCGATCGCCAAAATTGACAGCGCGCCGATTGCCGAGATCGCGAGCGCTGCCGGATTCCAGGTCAAGTTACTTTGCCACAGCGTCACCGCCGCCAATCTACCGAATCATTATTGAAGAAGCACGGGGCTAAGGAATCGCCGCGGACGACGCGGCGAGTGTCGCGTCAGGCGAGATCTCTTCCAGCTCACGTCCCGCCGTCTCGGGAAAGAACGTGAAAACAATGATCGGCGAGAGCATCCAGGATATCGCAAGGTAGCGAATCGCAATCCAATGGGAGCCGGTCACGCCGTAAAGGATGCCTTCGAAAAACAGTCCGAGCGCACCACCGGTAGTGCCTGCCACGGACAAGGCACTACCGGCCGTCGAGCGATAAGATGTCGGGAACAATTCGACGCTATAGGCGGACAGGATCGTGGCCGATGCGGTATCGGAGAAAAGCTGCAATATCCAGAAGAGAATGACCCAGTTGCTGCGGGTTGTGAAGACCAGCATTGCGAACACCGGAGCAAGAAAGAGGAAGGTTCCACCCAGCCTGCGGCGCCCAATTCGATCGCTCATCCGGCCGGCCACGATATTGCCGAGAATTCCGAGCGCGCCGGCGAAAATGAACAGCGACGACACCTGGCCCGGCCGCCAGTGATGCGCCTCCTGCAGGTACTTCGGCAGAAACGCGCCGGCCGAGTTAGCGCCCATTTGGGCAAGGAATTGTACCGAGGTCAACATCGAGAGTCGCGCCGGATAAGTCCGAAACAACGCCGCCAGTGGCTGAAATACGTTGGTCGGACGTACGCCGCGAAGCTTCTCGCGCTCGAAGCGCTGGCTTTCCGGTAAGGCACGACGCAATGGGACGATCAACACAAGCGGCACCAGTGCGATCGCAAACAGCCCGCGCCATCCGAACGGGATCACATTGACGAAGGCAAAGACGCCCGCCGCAAGCCCATAACCCACCAGGATCAGCGCGCCCAGATATCCGACGGCCCATCCGCGAATGCCGGCCGAAACTTCCTCGGTCAAAATCACCAGCGCGACAGTGGCTTCAGCGCCCGCGAGCGCGCGCGCGAAGATCTGGCATGTCACGAAGTAGCCTTGGCTGGGCGCGACGGCGCTTAGGCCCGTGAATATCGTGTAGCCGACGATCGTATAAAGCAGCAGGCGCCGCCGGCCAAAGACGTCGGCGAACGGCGTAACCATTAACGAGAGCAGGTAGCCGAGCCGGATCGAGGAAAGCATCGCGCCTAGCCGCGCTTCCGCGATGCCGAGCCCTTGCTGGATTTGCTTCAGCGCCAGGCTCAACAACGCGCGATCGTAGTTGTCGAAGAATCCCGCGGTGGCGGCGATGCCAAATACGCGCCATTGCCGGCGTGTGAACGGCGGCGGTTTGCCGAACAGCCGCAAGCCATACAGCGCCAAGAGCGGGGTGTGTTTGTCGTCGCCAGACCGAGAAACCTGCGCGTTAATCGTCGGCCCGATAGCGCCGGCCTCGTTTTCCGTGTTCACCGGAGTTTCCATTCTCGAATCCCGCTTGCGACTGCAACGAAGTCAGTGCGGTTGCAAACGCGAACTTCGAGCGCTGACTAAAGCGCCATTTTGAGCGCAGTCAACCCGCGAAAGAAATACGAGCCATTGTAGGTTAACGGCCCGTTTGGATCGGCCGGTCACAGCTGCGGGAATCGCTCGGCAGCCATCGAAGTACCTCGCTTCAGTTGATCGCCACTTTCAGCGCGCTCAGCCCACGAAGAAAGTATGAGCCCTTGTACTTTGGTGCGGCATCCGGTTCCGCCAGCCGCAGCCGCGGAAATCGTTCGATCATGCTGCCAAACGCGATCGCGCCTTCGAGCCGCGCGAGCGCCGCGCCGAGACAAAAGTGGATGCCGTCGCCAAATGCGAGATGGCCCTCGGGCTCGCGCGTGATATCGAACACGTCGGGACGCCTGAAGTGCGCCGGATCGCGATTTGCCGCTGCCAGGATCACGAAAACCATCGTCTCCGGCGCGATCGACGCCCCGCCGATTTCCACCGGCTCATGATTGTGCCGCACGGTCGCCTGTACCGGACCGTCGTACCGCAACATCTCTTCGACCGCCCGCGGCATCATCGATGGGTCGTTGCGAAGCATTTCAAGTTGCTCGGGATTGCGCCCCAGGGCGAGCATCCCATTGCCGATCAGGTTGGTGGTGGTCTCGTTGCCGGCGAGCAGCAGCAGAATCACGAAGGCGAGCAACTCGTCGGCGCTCAGCGCCTCGGCTTCGTCGTGGGCGGCGACCAGCGCACTGATCAGATCGTCACCAGGTTCGCGCCGCCGGCGCTCGATCTCACCGCCGAAATAAGCGCGCAGGTCATTGGCCGCCTGCTTGACGTCGGGCGGCAGTGGCATTCCGGGCGGCGTGTTGTCGCTCTCCACGATACGGTCGGACCAGTGCTTGAATTGCTCGTATTCAAGCGGCGGCACCCCGAGCATCTCCGCGATCACCATCACCGGCAGCGGCGTCGCGAGGTCGCTCATGATTTCGATTTCGCTCTTGCCCGCCGCCCGATCCAGCAGCGCATGTGTCAGCTCGCGGATGCGCGGTTCGAGGTCCCGGATGCGCTTGGGCGTAAACGCGCGGCTCATCAGCCTGCGCAGCCGCATCTGCGTGGGAGGATCGGAGAACAGCACCGTCGCGGCGCCCGCAAACAAAGTCCGCTCCTGCTCGTCGAAGGTCGGGTTTTTCTTCTGTGAGCTGCTGAACCGCTCATAATCTTTTAGAATCGCCGCCGCGTCGTCGTAGCACGCTACCAGCGCCATCTGAAAAAACATGTTCAGCAGATGAGGCGGCCGCCCGTAGAGCGCCTTGTAGTGTGGATAGGGATTGGCGCGAAACGCTTCGTCCCACGGATTGAAATAAACGTCCGTGCTCATCCGCGAATTACCTCGCTCGAAGAATCGTCGATTTCGACTTTGCGCCGCGCCTCGCGCGCGACGAAATTCGCGATGGTTTTGACGTAAGCGATCGCCGGCTCGAACTTCCGCCGCTCCTCCTCCTCCGAATCACACAGCGCCCGCTCCAGTGCGAGCGACTCCAGCAAGCCGAAAATCGCAAACACGATCGGGTCATCAACGTAGACGGATGCGTTCTTGAGACCGAAGAGCGCCTGGAATACCCGATGCACACCCTGGGCGAAATTCTCACTCGCAACCCGCACCGCTTCACGCAACGCCGAATCAGTGCGCGAGGCAACCACCAGCTCCAGCCATGCGTAAAAGGCGGCGCCCTTGAAGGCCGGCCACAACAGGTCGATAAGCGCGTCGACCCGCGCCTCCAGTCCCACCGGCAACTCGACCGCGGCTTGCGTGAACTGCTCGAGGCGCAGCGCAAAAACGTGCTCGAGGGCGCTGACGACGAGGTCCTGCTTGCGATGAAAATGATGGAGTTGGGCGCCGCGCGAAACCCCCGCCCGCCGGGCGATCTCAGTCGTGGTCGTGCCCGCGTAGCCAAACTCGTGGAGACATTCGACCGTCGCATCGAGCAGCCGCCCGCGCGTCTCCGCACTTCGCTCTTCCTGTAGTCGCGCCATTTTTATTTCTCGGAAATGCGCAAGTCGTCGGCCTCAACGCAGTCCGAAGCGTTAGCAAACAAGCTAGACTGTTACAATCAGTCTCGACTGTTTTTCCGATTTACTGATCTACAACGAAAATTATCGAGCGTTTCTGTAGGCCGCGGGGATGTCGAGATCCAACGCCGCTGCCCGATATGCCGCAGGATTCTCTTGCCCTGCGCCACCAGACGGGCAGCGCGTTTGGCTCGAAGGTCGTGCTCTACGGTTCAGGAATGGCGCAAATTTGGAATCCTAGCGGCCCTGAAAATTGGGCCGGCGCTTTTCGAGAAAAGCCTTCACGCCTTCGCGATAGTCTTCGCTGTCGAAGCACTGCGACACCATCGACGCGATTTTCTTCAAGTCGCGTTCGGCGCCATCCTTGAGTCCCTCGCGGATCGTGGCCTTCGCCGCAGCCATCGTGAGCGGGGCGTTGGCGGCCATGCGGGTGGCATAATCGCGCACGTTGGCTTCAAGGTCCGCAGGATCGACCAGGCGATTGATCAGGCCCATCGCGAACGCTTCCTCGGCGTCGAAGATGCGCGCCGACATGAGGATGTCGCGAGCGTTGGCCGGCCCGGCGATTTGGCTGAGCGAGAGCACTCCTTCCAATGGATATGCGAGTCCGAGACGTGCCGCCGGAATACCAAAGCGGGTGCCGCGCGCTGCTATTCGCATGTCGCAGGAAAGCGCGACCTGCAACCCGCCGCCGATACAGATGCCCGCGATCATTGAGACCACCGGCTTGGGCGAATGGCTCAAGGCATTGGTCGCATTGCCGGGCGCGTCGCGATAGGCGCGAGCTTGTTCGGCGTTAGCGCGATGGCTCGGGAATTCCGAGATGTCGGCACCCGAAATAAACGAGTCGGCGGTGACGCCGCGCATGATGATCACTCGCACGTCAGGATCGGCGTTGAGTTCTTCCATCGCCGCGACGATCCCCCGCCAAGCCTCGTAGTTGAGCGCGTTCTTGACCTGCGGGCGGTTGACGATCAGCCACCCAAGCGGCGCTTCGTGCCGCGTCAGGATCGATTTGCCGCTATCACTGACCGTGTCGTTGCCGCTCGCCATCGATTTTTCACTGCTACTCATTGTATATATTTACCCCTTCGGATTACAGCTTCGCCAGGACGTCGTTGGCGAGACGCTCGAGGCCCGCGCGCAGTTTCGCCGGATCGCTTGACGGTGGCCCAAAGACCACGCGTGCGACGCCGATGTCCTCCACCGCCTTGATCGCGTCAACCTTCGCCGGCGCCATCGCGGTCAACTCGATCGCATCGGCATTGCGCCCAGCCTTTTTCGCCGCGTCGCGCATCATGCCGAACGCTCCCTTCAACTTCTCTGGATCAGTGATCGTGGGAAAGAAGCCGTCGCCAAAACGTCCCGCCCGCCGCGCCGCCGCCGGCGAATGCCCACCGACGTGGATCGGGATGCCACCGGCCTGCGACGGTTTGGGCAGGCTTTTCACGTCATGGAAATGGAAATGTTTGCCGTGGAAGGTCGTCGGATTTTCGCTCCACAGCGCCCGCATTGCCTGGATCGATTCGTCGGTGCGCGCGCCCCGCGCATGATAATCGATTCCGACCGACTCGAACTCCTCCTTCATCCAGCCGCTGCCGATTCCGAGGAGCATGCGCCCGCGCGAGAGCAGATCGATCGTCGCAAGCTGCTTCGCCAGGTACAGCGGATGCCGCTGCGGCAGGATCACGATGCCGGTCGCAAGTTTGATTTTGCTGGTGATCGCCGCCGCGTAGGCGAGCGGGATCAGCGGATCGGGAATCGGCACTTCGTCGCCGCCCGGCATCTGCCCGTCCTTCGATCCGGGATACGGCATGTGCGGTTGTGGAATCACCACGTGTTCGACCGTCCACAGCGACTCGAAACCGAGCGCCTCGGCCTCCCGCGCCAGTTGTCCGAAAAGTTCCGGACGCGCAAATGCGCCCGAGTTCGCGAAGATGATGCCTGCCTTCATTTTTTCACCAATGCCCAATCACAATTGCCGTTCTGTGCGACCGGCCGCATTATAGTTTCGCGATTACGTCGTTGCCGAGCTGATCGAGCCCGCGCGTAAGGCTCTCTTTATCGGAGCCCGGCGGCGCCACGATTACGCGCGAAATTCCGATGTCCTCCAAAGCCTTGATCGTCTCGAGGCTCGCGCGCCCCATGCACGATAGCTCAATCGCTTCGGCCTTACGATTGTGTTTCGTCGCCTCATCGCGCATCAGGCCGAACAGCTCCTTGAGCTTGGGAATTTCGCCAAGCGCCGGAAAAAAGCCATCACCGAGTCGTCCCGCCCGCCGCGCAGCCGCCGGCGAATGTCCTCCCACGTGAACCGGCACGCCACCCTTTTGCGCCGGCTTGGGAAAGCTCAGCACCGGCCCGAAATCGAAATGTTTCCCGTGGAAGCTCGACGGATTTTCGTTCCACAACGAGCGCATCGCCATGATCGCCTCGTCGGTCCGCGCCCCGCGCTGATGGAAATCGAGGCCCAGCGCATCGAACTCCTCCTTCAGCCAGCCGCTGCCGATCCCCAGGATCGTGCGCCCATGCGAAAGCACGTCGAGCGTCGCCATCTCTTTCGCGACGTACACCGGATTACGCTGCGGCAGAATCATCACCCCGGTCGCGAGTTTGACCTTGCTGGTGATCGCCGCGACGTAGCTCAGCGGCAGCAGCGGGTCCGGAATCGCGACGTCCTCGCCGCCGGGAATTTTGCCGCTCTTCGAATATGGATACGGCGACTGGTAGCCCTGCGGTATCACCACGTGCTCGACCGTCCACAGCGACTCGACGCCGCATTTCTCAGCCGTCACTGCCAGATGCGCGAGCAATTCCGGCCGGCTGAACGGCCCCGCATTCGCGAACATCAACCCGATTTTCATGCGCGACGCTCCCTCGATCATTCTTTGATTACCCCGATATCTACCGCGCACGGCGCGATTTGGGAAACGCCCCGCGCCGCTGTGCTCGCGCTGGTCGTGGGTGTATTTGTTTCTGCATATGTAACAACTCCGCATCCTGAACCTACCTCGCATGACCCTGGGAGAGTTTTAGTCAAGAAGCCAGGCGCTAAGTTCATAGCGAACTGCTGCGCTCATACACTTTGCAACGCTCAA
>Ga0185299_10004440_pt1 | contig 16957 bp, 19 predicted proteins | sample PaiPotPPA55metaG_FD_128002 | JGI IMG/M metagenome (GOLD analysis project Ga0185299, IMG submission 128002) | Iron sulfur acid spring bacterial and archeal communities from Banff, Canada, to study Microbial Dark Matter (Phase II) - Paint Pots PPA... ...
CTCGTGTTGATAGACCCGGTACCCCGGCCAATCCAAGATCCTCGTGAACTCGTTATCCGTCGGCAAACTGCGAGTTTAGCCCAAACTCAGCAATTCCGGCACGTCCCACGAATTCCTGCGCAGAGCCAATCTTCCATACCCGCCATACATCGTCCAGGCAGTTTTGGGCGTGGGCAATTGGGGACTTAAACTGGATCGCACTGAGTTGCTCTCGTTTATTGAATCCCGAAATCAGGTTCAGAAGATCAACGGAAGCCCCGTAGACACAGACCCCTTTTCCCGGAATGAGTATTCGCACGTGAGCGCTGTGTTGTACAGTCGCGCAAATTGGATGTGTCGTCCGGAGAAGCCCGGAGAAGAGTTTGTCTTGGCGCACAATCGAAACGCAAAGTGCAGGTTGCCCAGAGGGTGGTTGCCGGTTGGGGAGGAGTACTGGCTCGAAGATTCGAAACTCCTAACGACGAAGCATTCTTGAGAGTGCCCCGGCCTCGATATCGGAAAAAGGATGGAAAGCGGGACCGCAACGACCGCGTCGGATTAAGAACAATGCCCGTATAAGTGGAGGGCGTTTCAGAACGACGCAGTCCAGACTCCTCCCTTGAATCGAGCTTTCATAGATTGACATAATTCTCGCGAAACCACGCTCCCTGAGAATGGGCGATGTCGCTGACTCGTGGAAGTGCCTGCGACCGGTGCGTAGCAGGTAATCAGCCGGCGGGTAGATCGCGAATAGTTTAGGCTGTGTGGTCCGCGCCAGCGGCCACTCGGAACAGTAAACGCATAATCGGAGTTTTGTGCTCCGGTCGATCCGGCGAGAGCGGCGGAAAACCGCCGATAATGTGCGACAACAGGCGTAAACTCGGGGCGCCAAACAACTTCCCACAATCAGACTTCATGGGCGCGTCACCCAAATCCGAGCTTTGTACGAGTGGCGCGTGATTCGCCCAGAGCAGCGCGTTTCCGCATGTGTTCCCACCCAAATTTCCGGACACTGGCCGACTTCCCATTACTAATCTCGTGATGGCGGGACTCCACACCGGCAGCCGCGTAATATGATGGTTCGACCGCATGGCCGGAAAGGATAGACTTCGGCCAGGTGGAACGTCATTCGAAAATTGGCGGAAAAACAGGCCTCACGGCAAGAGCACTTCGCCAAGGATTTTGGCCAACGGCAGTGGGCATCGCTCGGCAATCAGGCTCCAGTTCCGAACTTCCTGTGACCATGCCCACCGTGCGATACTTCGATCTATGGCTTCGCATCACTACCATCTCGCGCAACTCAACGTCGGGCGGATGCTCGGGCCGCTCGACTCGCCGGTAATGGCAGAATTTGTGGCGCAACTGCCTACCGTGAATGCTCTCGCCGACCACGGTGACGGATTCGTATGGCGACTGACTGAGGCCACCGAGGTGCGACCCTATGACGACCCCCTTATCTTAATTAATCTGTCCGTGTGGCAGTCCGTTGAAGCGTTGAAGGCGTTCGTATATAAGAGCGGCCATCAGACGACCCTGCATGACCGAACGAAATGGTTCGAGCGGCCGGAGCAGGCGCATCTGGCGCTATGGTGGATTCCCGCCGGTCACATCCCGAGTATGAGAGAGGCGGTCGATCGTCTCGAATTTCGGCGGAGGCATGGCGATACAGCCGTCGCGTTCTCGTTCTCGAAGCCGTATCCGGAGCCCGAAGGGCCATGTGCCAAGCCCGCTGTTCCTTCAGTGGATCTGGACGAAAGGGTTTTCGTGTCGGGCGAGAATACTCCGAACGGGGATGCCAGCCGAGACACCCGGTTCCATTACTATCAGCGCGGGGAACGAGTTTGGGCTACGTATGACGGCGGCCGGGTTCGCTTCGGTACTCTTGTCGCAGTCGGCGATGACAAGGGCAACCTGGATATGCGCTATCAGCACGTCGATCCCGACGGGAATCTCCGCACTGGTGCTTGCATTGCGGTCCCCGAACTGCTTCCTGATGGCCGTGTACGCCTGCTGGAAGATTGGCATTGGACGAACGGTGACTTGTCCACAGGCACATCGGTAGTCGAAGAAGTATGTCCGTAGGGCTCCAATGCAATGTACTCGTTCGAGCATCCATTCGGCGGCTTAGCTGAAGTCTCATATCGTCGGCAAAACCACGGCGGCGTTCAACCAATCGCGGCACTACTGGGGTCGTCAAAGCTACGTTTTCTGATTTAGCGCCTCCGTCGACCTGCCGTACGCAGCCTTGCCGAACCTTACGAAGAAGTTGGACCCGAGAGGTTGTACACCGAAGCTCTCCGTGCCGAACTGATTGCTAACGGGGTTCGTTCAACGCCCGGACGAAAGTCTTGCGGAGACCATGAGCCGCGCAGCAAGGATCACTCTTGCGAGGGAAGACCAGGCATGTCATTCGTGTACGACCAAATCAGGCTCCGGGGGATTCAAAGACAACCGGAGACGTTAACCAGGTTGCCTACCGATAATTGGTGATGACAGGTCTCACCAGACTGCCATTACGTTGCGCCCAGTCTACGTGACCACTCGTAGGGACCGCCGCGCAGCTAAAGACTCCTCTGCCGCGCGAGCTTCATCTGGCGGAGCCCGGCCACTCCCGTGATCAGTGCAGCAACTAATAGCACGTGGATCACGAAATGCATACCGTCGGGTGCCACATGGTGGGAAAAAGACGGCAAAACCTTCGTCGTCGGACCTTTAGCGTACTCAAGTTGCCATCTCTTGTCCGTTCCGAGGATGTAGGGAAGCCACCAGGATTGAATCTGCAACGCCAACCAAACAACATCCGTGGTCAAGGCCGCGATAGCGAACCAGAAACTATTTCGCTTGTACGCCACCCAAAACAAAACGGCGGGCAGCGTAACGAACACCAACATACCCAAGTCTCCGGCCTGGATGCCCCCGCCGCCGAGGAGAGCTGGAAGCAAAGTCTCATCCCGCTGACGATTCCAGTTGCCGAGTGGAATCGAGGCGATAAGCCATAGGTACGCCGTTAAGAGCCAATGCAGCCAAGCGCTGCGTCTCATGACAAGGTCATTCTATGTGCCAGCCAGGGCATTTCGGGAAGAGGCGAATTGTTTCGATGCGTGCCGGCACATCCCGGAAGTTAGTCTGTAGTTGTTCACATGGCGCTGACAGAACGAGCCGCTGACGGTTAGCAAACGGCTCCCCGACCTGCGCGCGGGATGCTCCACAATCAAATCGACCCACTGCCTATCCACTTAATGCGATCCATCACTTGGGCCACAGTGCGATCGCATTTGTGTCCCAAGAATGGGTGAAGCCCAGCGGCCGCAGGCCCAAACTGACCTTGGAGATCACGCCGAAGCATGGTCCTCGACCGATGCAAGCGCGTTTTTACTGCTTCAGCGGATAACTCCAGGCAGTCGGCGGTCTCGGCTGTGCTCATGCCTTCCACGTCGCGGAGAACGAACACCGAGCGGTAGGTATCAGGCAACCGGTCCACGGCGGACCGAAGCGCATGGCTCAATTCGTTGCGAAGCGTTTGTTCCTCGGGATTGTCTGCATTCGACCGATCCATCGACACCTCGCCTTCCTCGAATGTTTCGAACCGCTTCTTTTTTCGAACGCGCGCCAGCGACTCGTGCAGAGCAATCTTGGTTACCCAGGTTGCGAAGCTGGCCCGGCTCTCAAACTGCTCAAGGTGTTCATACGCGCGCACCCACGCGTCTTGCAGCACGTCTTCCGCTTCGATGTCGTCGAGCATCACCGACCGGATCACGCGAAACAGGCGTTGGTTGTAGCGACGCATGAGCAGCTCGTAGAGGCAGGTCTCACCGGCCCGCACCTGCAATACGACCTCTTCATCAGTGAGCGTTCCGCCGTCTGCGAGCGCCATACATGTACAGAGTAGCGAAGACGCGAAAGGTTACAACGCAACCAATGCGCTCTCTGAGACTCTGTACTGCCGGAGGTTTCCAATGGGAGACACAATTTCAGCCACCGCGGACCATATGTTGGGCCGCGAGCGCAGCCAGCCCGCCTATCAGGCATACCAAATTCTTCACATCGGCTTCACGGTAGCTCCGATCGTGGCCGGAGCCGACAAGTTCTTACACCTGCTCGTTAACTGGGACCAATATCTGTCGCCCTGGATTGCGGCGCGTTCGCCGATCAGTGGCCACCACCTGATGCTCGCGGCCGGCGTGGTTGAAATCGTCGCGGGAGCCCTGGTGGCCATCCAGCCCAAGATCTTCGCGCCGGTGGTCGGAATCTGGCTGTGCCTGATTTTCATCAATCTCGTTTCTATGGGCGCATACCTGGACGTGGCGGTATGCGATATCGGCTTAGTTCTCGGTGCCTTTGCTCTCGGGCGTTTGGCGATCGGCGTCGAACAGAACAGGAGGATCCAGTGAACGCTGGCGTTAAGCGACTGGCCCGAATGACATGCCTTGCCGCGGGCGCGCTGCTACTCCTGATGATTGCTCATCGCGCGCTGGGCGACGGAAAGAATGACGTGATTCAGAACAATGCCGCGCAAATGCTCGCCGATGGCCGAAACACTTTTCGTTTTGACACCTTCGGTGATGAGGCGTACTGGGGCGACGCGCTGAGGCTGCACCAGGCGATTGAGGGATCGGCGCACGGAGGGCAAGGCCCCGGCGTGAGTCCTAGGACCGCGCTCGCGGTTGGCTTGAAGATCGACGGGGATGCCCTGCCGGCCCCGCTCGTACAGCAGGTGCAGCACGGCGCTGTTGACCTCGACGACCCTGGGACTACACTGGCTCTTTTGCAATTGAACGCAGTGGTAGGCGTGACCGGATTCTTCAATCCCGACGGCAGCCTCAAGTCGATTGGGATTCAGTGCGCGCTCTGTCACTCCACGGTGGACAGCTCGTTCAGCGCTCCCGGAATCCCGGCCGGCAACGTCGGACACAGGCTGGATGGCTGGCCGAACCGCGATCTAAACGTGGGGGCCATCGTGAACCTGGCGCCCGACCTTTCGGCGCCCGACCAGGTGCTCGGCGTGGACGACGCGACGCTTCGCAAGATCCTGCTCAGTTGGGGGCCGGGTAAGTTCGACGCCGAAGTATTCATGGACGGAAAGGGTTTCCGCCCGGACGGCAGATCGGCCGCGACGCTGATCCCGCCCGCGTATGGACTGGCGGGCTTCAACCTGCACACCTGGACCGGATGGGGTTCGGTGACCTACTGGAATGCGTTCGTCGCCAACCTGGAGATGCACGGCAAGGGACGGTTTTTCGATCCGCGCCTCAACAATCCCACACAATTTCCGATCGCCGTCAAGAACGGATTCTTCGATGTACAGATCGACCCCGCAGCGGATCGTATTACGCCGAAGTTAGCAGCGTTGCATTTTTACCAGCTCGCGATTCCGGCGCCGAAACTGCCGCTGAATCCCCTCAACTACCCGGCCAGCCGCGGTGGGGCGCTGTTCAACGGCAAGGCGCAGTGCAGCACCTGTCATACGCCGCCGTTGTATACCGAACCCGGCTGGAACGCTCACACTCCCGCGGGGGTCTGCGTGGATGATTTCCAAGCCAGCCGGGCACCGGACCAGATCTATCGCACGGCACCTTTAGCGGGGCTCTTCTTTCACCAAAAGGGCGGGTTCTATCACGATGGCCGCTTCCAGACGCTGGCGGATGTAGTGAGCCACTACGACAGCTGCATGAATCTGCAACTCAGTGCGGATGAGCAATCGGACCTGGTGCAGTTTCTGTTGACGTTATAGATACTCAGAGCACAGACGTCGAGAGGCTTCAACGCCCGTGATGGTCGCAAGGCGTCAGGCATTCGACACCGCTGGCGATCTGGACCGTATCGTTCCGTAGACTAACGCTTAAACTGAAAACTGACATTCAAAGGTGCGATATCGAATGGGTGCGAGCACGGTCAGGAAGCTGCATCAAAGGACGAGGTTTCTACCCCGCGAACACGGTGCGACCACGATGCTGCTAATCCCGACCGTCTGCGCCGCGTTACTTGCACGTCAGTGGCGCTGGGGTGAGCTTGCGACCCTGATCGCCGCAATCGCGGCCTTGGCGGCCAAAGATCCCATGGTTGTGTTGGCGCGGCAGCGCTTCGTTTGGAAGCAGCAGCATCCGGAAACCGCTACCGCGGTGCAGTGGTTCGCCGGCTGGACTGTCATCTTGATCCTATGCGGACTTGTCCTGGTGGCCACTTGGCCCTTAACAGCGACCGTGGCACTGGGCTTGGGCGTCTGTGGCTTTTCGACGCTAGCGGTTGTAATCAATGTGAAGAATCATCAGCGTTCAACGCTGTTTCAGATCGTCAGTGCTGCCGCGCTTACATCCAGCTCACTGGCCATCTCACTGTCGGCAACCGGTTCGATCGCACCGTGGTGCTGGTGGTTGTGGCTCTTGATGGCGATGCAGGCGACCGCCGGAATCCTTGTGGTGCACGCCCGGCTGGATGCGCGGATCGCGTCACGCGGAACTGCACCCGCTAGCGAAGGCTACAGGCGCGCGGCCCAAGTCGCGTTAGGTGTGCTGGCCTGCGCGGCGATCGCAGCCGCCATCCTGCGGGCGTGGCTGATCGCACTCGCTCTGCTGGTGGTCGTGGCCGGTTATTGGCATGATCTCCGTGGTCAGCGGGATCATGTAGCGCTCCAGATTTCACTCAAGCGGGTGGGCCAACGGGCGCTGGCCCTGTCATCCGTTTACGCGGTCCTGCTCATCATAGGACTTTGGTGATAATGAAACGCCGAACGGGACGGCATGGACGGGTGTCGTGTGGCTGCATCGCACCTTTGCGGAGAAGCGGCTGTGCTCATAACCTAGCTACCGATGACCGTTAACGGGCTGTTTCATGCGTGGGCGTATCTCGGGAGTTAGCCAGTTCTGCGCGTCGCCGACGTTCGTCCAAGTGAATGGTTGCTAGCGCGGGACGCAAGAAGCCGTCGTTCTACGCGCTCCGTGCCCAACGACCCGGACGCCTTTCTTGCACATAGGTTAGCGTTAGGGAAGAGACGGAAGGCAGGAGGAATGGCGGACAACAAAACCAAGCCCATCAAAGCAAGTGTGGTGGCGTTTATCGATGCCCTCACGGACCGGACCAGGCGCGCAGACGCCAAGGCCCTCACAATGACAATATGACACCCTACACCTTCGTTGAAGACATCAAGTCAGAGGTTCCTGTGCCCGACAACGGGGTCCTGAGTCGAACCCTGTTCAACGATGAAGATCTAAAAGTCATTGCCTTCGGATTCTCCGCAGGCCAGGAATTGTCCCCCCACTCTGCACCTATAGCGGCGGTTCCACATTTCTTGAAGGGCGAAGCGGAACTGACGCTGGGTAGCGAGAAAAGGAACGTTCGCGCGGGGGCACTTATCCACATGGCTCCGGGGTTGTCTCACGGGATCATCGCTAAGACCCCCCTCGTCATGCTCTTGTTAATGCTGAAGCAGGTCCGGGCTAACGATCCACCGCAACAGGTCAAGGCTTAGTTTCTCCTCGCAGGCCACGCGCCACGTTTAGAGCGAGCAAGCTCAGAACCGCTACCGCGGCGGCCAGCATCCAACGCTCCGGGTTATGCCCATGCCGCCACAACTCGATCGTCATGATCCAACAGGCCAGGACCAGCAGTGCCAGAGACATTCCGCGGTGGAAGCGGCCAATGGCGGAGCTTAGCCACGGGTCCACGGAAACCGACAGTTCACGTCCAGTCTCGGAGTCCGTGCAGAGGCTCTTGATCGGACATCCGTTGCAGGTGTGGGCGGGCGCCCGATAGCGAATCACGCGCATTTGGTGGTCGATTTCGGCCCTCTCGAGGTGCGCGCCGTGAGGACATTCCCAGTGATCGGCTTGCTTATGAAATCGAAAGCCGGCGGTGTGATATTGGCTGGCACGCCGCTGAGAATAGCGTCCCAACCACTCGAGACCAGCCGCGATCACCAACAGCAGCAAGGCGTAGCCTGTGGCTAGCCAAACTTCCGGATCGAAGTAGTCCGGCATTTAGCTCTCGCTCAATTCGGCGAAAAGCACAGCGTCCTGCGGTTCGACTGTCGAAGTAGGGACCGTATGGCGGATCGCCAGCCAGCACAGATAGAGAACCGGAAGCACACCTCCCGCGATGAACACAACGTCGCCGGGCAGCCGCAACCATTCGAGAAACGCGTTCGTGCCGTTGGTCATGAACTTTAGGCTGCGCGCTTCGAAATAACCATGATTCACCGATTCGTATAACTGCAAGAGTCCTAGTGGAAACAACGTGGCGAACACCATCCAGGCCAGGCCCACGTTTAGCGACCAGAAGCTGACTTTCGCGGCCCGGTCCGACCATCGCTGTTCCGGAATCAAATATCGAATGCAGAACAACGCCAGGCCAACTGCCAGCATCCCGTAAACGCCCATCATGGCCGCGTGCCCGTGGTTTAACGTCAGTGCGGTTCCAATTTCGTAATAAGAGACCACCGGAAGGTTGATTAAGAATCCAAAAACGCCGGCTCCGAGAAAGTTCCAGAAACCGACCGAGACCAGAAACATCACGGCCCAGTAATGTGGGAACGGGGTTCGTGACTTGGCTTGCTGTTGCGCGCCGAGTTGCAGGAAGCTCCAAGCCTCCACGGTCAGGAATGTGAGGGCACAACCGATTTCTTCATTCACACAAAATCCCCACCGCGCTGCGGGGCAGGGCGGTTCAATAAAGATCACGCGAACAGGTGATGATGTAGAGTCGTGAATATGACAGAATGCGGAATCGGTTGTGGATAGCAACGCTGGACGAATCCAATGAAGCCCGCAGGATGAAGCTATGAACTCCCGAAGATCAAATTCTCCGTACTCGTCACACAACTAATCGCCTCAAACTTCTTCTGAAGTTCACGTCCCCTAAATACGCCCCCCTTGCATTCGTGATCAGACAAGCGCAACATTTTCTCAATGACACCCGTCACCAGATGTGCCAAACCCACCGACGGCGCCTTACGCGCGGCCAAGGAAATCGAGCGCAATCCATCCTTTATCGAATCCACAGCTGAGCTCATAGATCGCGAAACCGGCGTCCGGGAACTGGTCGAAATACTGGAGAACGTCGTCGCCGAAGCCGGCGATCTCATCGAAAGCCGCAGCCCCGAACTCGTTGCGCAAGCCCGCACTGCGCTCCGGCATTACGGCGACGAAGCTCGCAGGCAAGGCGAATGACGCGCGGTTTCGGATGATCCCAGCGCCAAGTCTCTGAGCGATCTGCAAAAAATCAAACATCCGATCCCACACCGCCTGTCCTACCGTAATCGCCGGAGGTGATCCCCATGCCAGCAACTGCCAAAGCGCGGTTAGTAGGTGTCCTCTTCCGCCGTTGACCAACGGGGAGAGACTTTTCGAACCAGACTGTCTGGCTCCCCGGATTGTAATTCGAAATGGATTTAACAGCTTCTTAATCCGAAAACAGATCGCTGGCATTGCGTTTCATGAACCGATCGCTCGATTGTGGCAGCGCGCTGGGCGAACGGAGGCCCGTTGAAGACCACCGCCACGATGTAGAATGTCTCGGGATACAAACAGAGTGAAAAGATTACGAATCCTCGGCTGGGCAGTTCTAATAATCGTCGCTGTTGCGTTTGCGATCGAATTCGCAATCAAGAGCTCTTCGCGCGCAAGTTCGGCTAACTCCGTTAGTCTTCGTCAAAGTTTCCTCGGCCTATACCGAGGTGACCTGGGCTTCTGGCTGACCGGTGATTCTGTATCCACACCGGTGACCGACTGGTCGTTCACAGACGCGGCTCAAACGATCCTAGTCGAGACTCGCACTTGGTACTTGATCCCTCACTTTGTACGTACCTTCATTGCCAGAAATGACTCGCGACTGTATCTATTTTCGGAATATTTCGCTCCAGCACCTGGGCAGTCAGATCTCAGGGACCATTTCCCTGAAGCAAGGTTCTGGAATCGGATGGTAGTTCGGGATCCGCGGATCAGAGTGAAGATTGGAAATCGGGTGTTCAAGATGCGGGCATATCCAATCACCGACGAAAACGAGAAGGCGGCGGCTCGGCAGGCATTCTTCAGCAAATATCCCGATGTGGGGAAGCAAGAAGCGTTGCCGGAATCTCAGCGTCCGAGACTGCACTTTTTTCATCTGGAGCTCGGATGGAATGACAGAACGTAAATAGGTTTTTGCAGGCAGTACCATACACGGCGACGAAAACGTGATCGCCGGTCTTCGATGAGCTTCTGTGCGGTCTTGCTGAGTTTAGGTGATTCCATCGTCACGAGGAGACAATCCGGGAAGTGCTTGCTATACCATTGCTTCTTCTGTTCCCACTTTTTCTTGTATTCCGGCTTGTCCAACATGCCGAGATGTTCCCAAAAGAACTTCCGTCCGCGCCATTCGACGGTGAAGTCAGGGAGGTAGAACGTCCCGTCCGAGGCGAAAAGCGGCACTTCACATATACGTGCCCTGAACGCGGATATTGGGGCGGCGATACGAATTCGTCAGTTTGGGCCTGTAATTCGGAGGCTTAGATAACGCTCCGAACTGTGAGCACCCGCTGGTTCCCTTTCAAGCGTTCTGGCGCTCACCCTCACATTGGTAATAATATATGAGCGTCTGGCTTGTCCAGGATGGAGGACAAATTGAGGTTTCTAGAAGTCTTCGTCCCTGTTGCGCTGTGCCTGTATAGCCTGCCGTTGCTCGCCCAAAGGGAGCGCACACCAGAAAGAAACGCTCTCGCCGGCGATCCGGAAGCGATCACCGCGGGCAAGAATTTATACGGAGAGGCATGTCAGATCTGCCATGGCGGAGACGCACGTGGGGGGCGTGGGCCAGCGCTCGCTACTGGCGACTTTCTGCACGGCGGCGAGGACGGACAAATCTTTCAGAATATTCGCGAGGGTATCGCCGGTACTCAGATGCCCGGCTTCGACATGCTCCCCAATGAGATTTGGCAACTGGTGAGCTACATCCGCAGCCTCAGCGGCACCGTTGCCGAAGAGAGAGTCATCGGCGACGCGGCCGCTGGTGAAAGAGTCTTCTTCGGCAAAGGCGGGTGCACAGCCTGTCATCAGGTAAACGGCCGTGGAAGCCGCCTGGCGCCGGACCTATCCTCGATCGGCCGCTCGACCGCCCAGAGTTTGCGCGAGACGATTCTCAATCCGAACCAGCGCGAAGGCCGCGAGCGCAATGTGGTTGTTGTCAAAACCCGGGATGGGCGCGAGATTCGCGGTCTGCGGCGCAACGAGGACACGTTTTCTCTGCAGTTGATGGATCCTGCCGAGAAGTTTCATCTGCTCGAAAAGAAAACCCTGGCCGATGTGCGCTACGAAGAGAGGTCAATGATGCCGGACGACTACGGCCGCCGCCTTTCCGCAGCTGAAATTGATAACGTTATCGCCTCTCTGAAGAGGCTGCGTGTCCGCGACCTGGCCAGGGTTGCGGCCGAACCGATCACGGGCGGGCTCGACTACGAGCGCATCCGTAACTCGGATCGCGAGCCTCACAACTGGCTCACCTACTGGGGAGACTACCAGGGCCGTCATTACTCGGCCCTCAAGCAGATCAAGACCGACAACGTGGGTCAGCTGCAAACGCGTTGGGCCTTCGAGGTGCCTGGCGGCGGACCGCTCGAGGCCACCCCCCTCGTCGTGGATGGCGTCATGTACACCACCGGCGTGCTGGGCCGCGTGTTCGCACTTGACGCGCGGACCGGCCGCACCCTCTGGCAGTATCAGCGCCGCAGCAAGGTGATCAACCCCTATGATGCGGCAAAAGTGAACCGTGGCGTAGCTATGCTCGGTGGAAGACTTTTCTTAACCACCCCCGATGCCTACCTGGTGGCGCTCGACGCAAAAAGCGGCCTTGTGCTCTGGGAGGCCCAAATGGCCGATCACCTCCAGGGTTTCAGCGGTACCATGGCTCCGCTTGCTCTCAGAGATAGGATCATCGCGGGCATCTCGGGCGCCGAATTTGGGGTCCGCGCCTTCATTGACGCCTATGACCCGGCCACTGGCAAGCGCCTGTGGCGATTTAACTCGATTCCAGGGCCAGGAGAGTTCGGTAACAACACCTGGGAAGGCAATAGTTGGAGCCGAGGCGGCGCCTCTACCTGGATGACCGGCACTTATGACCCCGAATCGGATACTCTCTACTGGGGTATCGGCAACCCGGGCTCGGATCTCAACGGTGATGTCCGCAAGGGCGACAACCTGTTCAGTTGCTCGGTGGTGGCGCTAGATCCGAACACTGGCAACCGCAAGTGGCACTTCCAGTTCACTCCGCACGACGTCCACGATTGGGACTCCACGGAGACTCCTGTTCTAGTGGATCGCACTTACCGCGGCCAGAACCGCAAATTGATACTCCATGCCGATCGCAATGCATTCTTCTATGTGCTCGACCGCACCGACGGAAAGTTTCTCCTCGGCAAGCCATTCGCCCGACAAACATGGGCCAAAGGGCTGGACGACAGCGGCCGGCCTGTGCTCGTGACCAATCAAGAGCCGACGCCAGAAGGCAATGTCAGCTATCCGAGTATGTGGGGAGCCACAAACTGGATGTCACCTTCATATGATCCGGAGACAGGGCGCCTCTTTATCACCTTTCGCGAGTTTGGCGACCGATACTACAAACGCCAGGATGAGTTCAAACCCGGACGAGTTTACCTGGGCGGCAAGACCAAGCCAGTCGAGGATCAAGAATGGGGCGGCGTTAAGGCTATTAACCCTGAAACCGGTAACATCGACTGGGAGTACAAGTTTTACATCGGCTCGCTCTCTGCGGGCGTCCTGGCTACCGACGGCGGCGTCCTGTTCGCTGCCAGTCGGGATGGTAATCTGGTGGGCCTAGATAAGCGTAGCGGAAAGCTACTGTGGCACTTCCAAACCGGCGCCCCGATCGACTCCTCGCCGATAAGCTACGCTGTTGAGGGCACGCAGTTCGTGGCCCTTTCTGCAGGAAGCGTACTTTACGGCTTCGCACTACCGCCGTCGCTGTGAAGGATGGTTTAATCTCCGAAGCGATTGATGTGATCGTGAGCTTGATTTGCGAGCGCCTCCTCAGGTTTCACGGACCGTTCGACACACTAAGGGGAGCAGCCAGGAAAAGCGAACGACATTCTGGCAATCGAATCCTACAGAGTCTTTAGAAACGCGATGAGCGCCGTTTTATCTTCAGCGCTGAGCTTGAGACCGAATTCATGTCCTGGAACTGCCCGGTGAGTCACTTTATAGCCTTTGAATCCTGAGGGTGCATAGTCGTCGCGCAAGCGGATGCCTCGCGAATCACTTCTAAAATCTCTGCTCTGATCTTCTCCGGTGCCGCGACCAGTTCAACGCGCTCGTCGGAGCCCCAGGAAAGAGGCAGACCCGCGAAGTCCGAAACGCACGCCGGGCTCTGCGAGGGGGCCGAGACCAGCGTGAACAGATGACACGCGTCATGCACGGGCATCGAAGCATTCACGTAGCCGCCGACCATGCCACGCAGCAGTTTCACGATCGAGATGATTCCGCAGTTGTAGGCGTAGCCTGTCTTCCAAGCTTTTGTCAGGCTCTTGAAGATCGGGGCGAATTCATCGGATCTGTAGTTGCCGGTTGCTCCGTCGAGATCCTGATTATTCTTACGGGCAGCTACGGTTTCCAGAATCAGGCCGATAGCCATTTGCGATGCGATAATGAGTAACCATGTCACCTAAGGAAATCGACTTGGCCGAAATTCAGAAATCGTTGACACTCATAGATGCCTCTCTGCGGCGTATCGCCCTTGCGCTTGAGTCAATAGCGCACAAGACCAACGAACAGTTCAAAACGCCGGCTGAAACCCAAAGAGAACAAGCTCGACAGCATATCGCAAAAAAGCCCGCCGCCAAGTGAGTCGCGCGGCCATCACGCTGGCGCCGAACACCAGTTAACCGGGAGAGTTTCTCAGAAGGTTGGCTCCCCAGACGTATTTCGAACTCTGTTTAACAGCTTCTACGTCCCAAAACAATTCACTCTAATTTTGCTTGACTCCAGCCTGCACCAGAGCGATCAATGTGATCACCAATTTGAGACCGAGCGAAAGCTCGAGAAAGGTAGATTACTGTATGTACGAACTTGCAATGCCAATGCGCTCTGCGCTGGTGTGGCTGGGCTCCGCGCTGGCCGATGAAAAGCCGAAACCACGCCCTACTTCCTTGCCGACATGCGCCAGTCCGGCGGAACGATGCCCGAGTACCGGGCAGGCGAAGGGAGGAAAGAAGCCACGATGAGAACCTTCACCATCGATACTGATGACAACATCACCGTGTTTGCCTCGCCTGAGGAGTTGGGCGATCTGAAGGAAGGAACGCAAAGTTTTGCGAACGAGGAGGAGTTGGCGCGTCTGGCGGCTGGTTGGCCAGGTAGCCGGCTGGTGGAGATCTGGAATGGCTTGGCAAGCGTTCAGCCTGTCCAGAAATTTACGAACCGCAAGACCGCCGTTACTCGGATTTGGAAGGCCATTCAGGGCCTCGGGCCAGGCGGTCTCAAACAGTCGGCCACGGCTCGCCCGCAGCCCAAAGGGAAGAAGGCAACGGCAAGGAGCAGCAGACATGGTGCCCGTATCACCAAGACCGACCAAATCATCGCGCTGCTCAAGAAGCCCTCAGGAGCCAGCTTGAAGGCGATCATGCGTGCGACCCGGTGGCAGGCCCACAGCGTGCGCGGATTCATCAGCGGAAAACTGGGCAAGCAATTGGGACTGCGCGTAAAGTCATTCGAGCGCAAAGGCGAGCGAGTTTATTCTCTGCGAAGCTAGTCTAGATTTCCCTATATCTTTTCTTTGCGAGCCGGGTGCAACGCCCGGCTCTTTCTCTATTTGGATATCGAAGCGCAAGTTTGGCCTGCCTGGTGTCCGAAGTCAGCCGAGGCCCCTTTTCAGGATCCATAGTGCGATGTATTGGCTGGCTCGGTATGGGGCGACTGGCAATGCCAGGCGACCATCGTTCATGCTGTGTGCATGCCAAAAACACCGAAAGTTGTACCTATCCAAGAACACAAGAGCAGTATCATCGCCCGCGATAAGAAAACCCAACGTATCATTGTGGGTATCGGGTCGGAAAGAATGGCGATCGACTTTACGACAAAGCTCACGAAACTACCGCCGAACACGGGCGATGAGCCCGCGCCCGTGCTCGCCATGAAGCAGGACAAGAAGAAGCCGAGGCCGCGTTGAATACTTCAACACGATTGGCCGGCAGAAAAGTTTTTCGATTTCAGACTGTATTCCTCTCCGGCCTTCTCATTTCGGGCCGGAGCTTGCGTGAACTTGCAAAGTTATCCATGTCGTTGACGCTGTGAAATAACGATCTCCCCAACCCAGGCCCGCATGAGCGGAAGTGATCCAGGCAAGGTTGGGAAGATCTCTGACGGACTGTTACCGAGGCGAGTATGGCATTTCGCCGGCCTTGCCTCGCATCCCAAATTCCTGGGCGATCATGTAGCCCAACGCGTCACTCGCGTGGGTGCGCTCGCGATCGGATTTGTCAATCTCGGCCAGTGTGTTGCCGTTGGCATCGCTCTTCCAATGCACGCGCTCAAAATCGAGAATCAGCTGCTTACAGCGCGGATCAATTCGCAGCCGGCGATCTCCGGCCTGATTGCAGAGCATCGCATTCACGCAGTTGGTTCGATCCCTCACCAGCGGATTCACCGAGGGGACCCGGAAAGTAACCGGGTAAGGGTAGCGCTTGAAGAAGTCCCTCACCATCTGCCAGTCCGTGAATGATGCTGAAGGGTGCTCTCCTCGGCCGGTTGCATCGCCATATATCTGGATGTGCGTCGTAAATGGCGATAGACGGCCCCAGCTACCAATGCGCTCTAAGAATTCCTCGCAGCTTGCCCAAGTCTTGGTATCCGGCAGTACCAATTCATCCAGGATATACACACGTTCTCCATCGCGCTGCCCGATCACTGAACACATGAGGTTATTGAAGTCGAGCGACCAGAACAACGGCAGTTTTGGGTTGTATCTAAATGGCTCGACATTCTTGGTGCGATCGAAAGCGTAATAGACCAGGCCGGCCGCGACATTTTCGAAGCTGGCCTGAAACTCCTGGCGGTAGGTACGCTCGTCCAGCTCATGCGTCGCGCTTTCTAACTCCTCACGCGTCACGTTGCCGCCCTCTTCGGTAGTGAACGTAAAGGTGGCCCAGTCAGGCTTGTCCCGGGCTGCCCGGTACAAGTCATAAAAGTGGTTGTAGCCGCGCGGTGTGCCGATGAACAACGCGTGACCCTGTCTATCAGCTAGCGCTGGGCGCAGAACCTCTGGCCACGCTTCGCGTTCGATGGAGGCGTACTCATCCAGAATGAGAAAGTCGAGTCCATCGCCGCGCAACGAGTCGTAGTTGTCGGCGCCGCGTAAACAGATCGTGCCACCGGTGATGAGCTCGATTCGCAAATCGGTCTCATTGGGCTTCGAGGCCCAATACGGCCGAGTCATTTGCTTAAGCGGCTTCCAGGCGATACGCTTGGCCTGCTTGTAAGTCGGTCCTACATACCAGGCCAGGCGGCCTGGAGACCAGGCCGCCCGACAAAGTTCAACTAACGATAAGAAGGTTTTTCCGAATCGCCGTCCGGCAACGAGGATGCGGAAGCGTGCATCCGAGCTGAAGACGGCTGACTGCGGTGGCTTCAGGCAAATCCGAGACGGGGTGGGGCGAATCATAGTTGACCTCCTTCCTGCTTGCACTCGACAATGAACGGCGGCGGTGGACCCGCGGCGGGCTCAACCGTGTCCCGCTCCCGCCATCCGGCGCGGGTCTTCATAAAAAAGATCGTGGCTGCCGGGCAGTCGCCTGATTTGGCCATGTCGAACAACGTTTTTCCGACGGTATAGATGGCATCTGTCGCCCCCAGATCCAGCTCGAGTCGGAAATGTTTCCTGAGGGTCTTCGGAGATCGGAGACCGATTTTCAGCGCGATACTGTCGTGCGGGATGCCAAGGGCTGCCATGGATTTCACCAGAGTGCGCTGTTCCGCGGTTGGATTAAATTGTGGTCGCGACATGA
>Ga0185299_10004441_pt1 | contig 16957 bp, 12 predicted proteins | sample PaiPotPPA55metaG_FD_128002 | JGI IMG/M metagenome (GOLD analysis project Ga0185299, IMG submission 128002) | Iron sulfur acid spring bacterial and archeal communities from Banff, Canada, to study Microbial Dark Matter (Phase II) - Paint Pots PPA... ...
TCGATCTAACCATGAAGCCCAAGCTCACGATCGCCTCATCGTAACCCGAGACAGACCATTCTGCAAGACTCGGGACGCTGACGCTTGTGATCTATTCGTATGCACGTCTCGAATCTCCGATGCCGCTTGCTTCGAGCACGCGATAGCGTCCGCCGCAAAGCGGCTTCGTTCAAACGGGCTTCTGGGAAGCATTCCCGTTGGAACCGCTTGACTTGAAATTCCCGGGTCGGATAGTTGGCGCGCCGAAAACCTCACGACGTTTGCAGAAGAGAATATTGAATGATAAAGGACGTTATCTTCAGGAATCCGACACTGCTCATTTGCGCGGGCCTTTTTTCGATCACGAAACTCCGGAGGTGGCTAGAAGGAGCCACTTCCAATGCTCTCCGAAAACCAGTCCGAATCTGTCAGTCGTTCTGCGACCCTAACCATCCCTGAACTGGAACAATCTAGGGCGGCCGTGCTCAATTCGCTCGCGTCTCAACACTCTCGGCGGATTTATGAATACGCCATCGAAAGGTTTATCGCCTGGTATTGCTCCGAACCCAGATTAACGTTCAACCGATCTGTCGTGGTAAAGTATCGCGCATTCCTGGAACGCCTCTCCCTGTCCGCAGCTACGATCAACTTACATCTTTCCGCGATTCGGAGGCTGGCCGATGAGTCTGCAGAGAGCGGCTGGCTGAGCCCGGAACATGCGATCGGAATCCGGAGAGTTAAGGGAGTGAAGCGGCTCGGACGGAAAATGGGCAACTGGCTCACGCGCAATCAGGCTCAAGATCTAGTGAACGCCGCTTCGAAGGACAGTCTACGGGGTTGGAGAGATGGCGCAATGCTCGGATTGCTGTTGGGATGCGGATTGCGACGTTCGGAAGTCGTGGGCTTGAACCTCGACCAGTTGCAATCGAGGGAGGGTCAGACGCAATCAATAATCGAATACGGGACGTTTTGAGCATTGTGCCTCATCATCCTGACCGCAGCGTCTACCAACCGGCCGAGAAGGAGCATTTACTCGAAGAGTTGCGTGAAGGGGACTCTAATGTCGTTTTGATATTTGCCCATTCTGATGGGAGGCAGATTTATCTTCCGGGAAAAAGTGGATCCAGCATTTCCGTTGAAGAGTTGCGTGCGGTTAAACACTGGAAGTCCCCCGACCGCGTCGTAATTTTGGTCGCGTGCGAAGCAGGCACGGTCAATCAGGGTACGGAGTCGATTGCAGAAGCCCTTCTTGCAAGCGACCTTGCCACGACGGTCTTCGCTTACCCAGGCCCTATCAATGCGTCATACAACAGAAGTGCTCAAAAGGCTTAGAGCCGGCACGTCCTCCTTGCGGGACGCACTGCCCGGGTTGTACCAAATCGTAACCCTACGAGGAGCATTCAATGAACTCTGTCCTTCGCTACGTCTTCGATCTGGGATTCAATTCCAGCAGTTCTGCGGCGCCACCGCTCGGAGGAGATACATCAGAAGGCCGACGGACATACCTCGGGACGAAAAAACGCTGGGCAATCGTTAGGGTGGGAGTTTTATAGTTGGTTAGCCATGGCTTCTGGAATATTCTTACGGTCCGGCATTCACCTTCCTAAGCTAACCTGGGAGGTAAATGCCCTGACGTGGCAATCCTTTCTTGCTGCGGCCGTGGTTTCGTTCGCAGCCTTCGGAGCGTTTATGAGGTGGTTCAACAAGGGCGGAAAACGCAGCGGCTTGCAGCTTTTCAGCGCCCCGTTCACATTCGGCTTTCTCCTCAGTCTCGGCGAATTTGGCGCCAAGAATCTAATATCTCGGCTTACGTAACTCACTCAGCGACTTCTGTTTTTTGTTCGCCGACTTTTATCGCTAGTCTCGAAGGTTCAGGCGCTCCCGCCTCGGGATGTTGGCGATAGCGTCCTTTATCACTCCCTAATCGGATTGGAAACCTGCAAGAGGTTCCGGGGCGATTACCCGGAATAGCGCCTATTCGCTCAGGTGGATTGCCGCTGCGAAATGCGCCCAATAGATTCCGAGACACTGGCGCGTTTATCGGTACTAATCCGACGGACGAACGGATAACTTCCGGGTTGCCCGTCATCCACCCGGAATCGTTGTATAGCATTCATGGAACTGCCTGTCTGCGTCAGTAATTCGTAAACGGTGCGAGTAGTGGAATGACTGTTCTTGCACACTCAGAGCTATCGCAACCTGGCATACTCGGACTTAGCTTCCTTCAAGATGGGGATGTCGGCGTCGGCATCATTCCAGAGCGTCAGGAAATTTTTGTAGGCGGTGAGGGCCCGGACGCGAGCGGCGTCGGCGTCCGCGCCTTGCGAGGTTCTTGCTTCCAGCACATTGGCGCGAGCCACACCCAGATGCGCTAACGCTCCCGTCCAGCAGTTCCAGACGATCCCGGTGTGGTCAAGAATCTTCTGAAATTCAGCAGCCGCAGCCTTGCCTTGTCCAGTCGCCAGATAAGCTTCTCCGCGTACATACACGTGGTAAAGGCAAGAAATATTCGCGACGAACGCAATCCCTCCCAACTCAACGGGTGAAGAGGCTTGCAGATCGTTCAGTGCGAGAGACGGGTTCTTCTTGTTCAGGGCCAATTGCCCCTGAATCGCAGGCAGCCAGACCGACTGCATTTGCGTGTCGAGGGGAAAGCGCTTTCCCAGGTCTTGGGCCAACGACTCGGCTCGTGCCATGTCGCCCGACATGGCGAACGCCAGCGCGGCCTCACTCTCTACGCCCTGACTCGCCGGAGCCAGATTCAAGGCCTCTGCTGCCGACTGCCGCGACTCCGCGGCTTTGCCGTAGGCCGCCTGCAGCACGGCAGCGTTCGCCTGCCAGATCGCTGCATTTTCTTTGCTGTCAGCCCGTAGGGCGGAGTCGACGGCCCGTTTGGTCAGCTGCCGCGCCTTGTCCAGATGACCGTTATATGCCTCCGTGTCGGAGGCCAGCGCCAGCCCATAGTTTTCATAGTCAGGCTTGCCTGCAAACCACTGTTGCTGTTCCGTCATTGCTGCGGAATCTGAGCCAATAAAAGCCAAGGCGTAGAGAGCGCTTTGGATTGCCAAATCGTCCGCTTTTCGCGCCGGGGCCTGATGGATGATGCGCCGCGTTTCGTCAAAACGCTGCAATGCCAGCGTGCAGTTAACAAGATTGGCGTACGCAGATTCTCGATCCGGTGCAAGCCGAATGGCCTTCTTCATGACCTCCGCGCCCCTCTCACACTGCCCTTCTTGCGAAAGCAGTACGCCCAACCTGCTGTACCCAGCAAACTCACGCGGATAGCTCTCAATGTTCTCTTGGAACGTCTGGGCCGCTTTGTCCAATTCACCGGTGACATTCGAGTAGTAGTCGGCGGTGATAGTCAGCTTTTCCCGCTCACTGGCATGCTCCCGTAATTGGAACGCCCTAGCGAAGTACTCGCTGGCACGGCCTGTTTCGCCGAGATTGAAGTAGTCGTCGGCCACTTTGTTGTAACCCATGGCAAAATTCGGATCAAGCTCGATGGCCCGCTGATGGTAAGGCAGGGCCGCAGCAGTGCTTTTCTCGGTTCCCGCCTTTCCGCCAAGGCTGTACGCTTTGAGGGCTTCGAGCGAAGACGTGGTGGCTTGTAAGAGCGGGACATCGAACTTCTGCACGGTAGCCAGCGATTCGCCCAACTCGCCCCGCAGCTTCGATGCCGCCTCGCCCAGCGTGTCCAGCACCTTCTCCTTGGACGCCGCCGTCACCTGCTCTTCGGCTAGCGTGTCTCCGCTCTGGCAATTCACCGCCTTCACCCCCAGCACATATTCGCTGCCCAGACTGGCAATCGATCCCCCAATGTAGGCCTTGATGCCCGCCCGCTGGCAAAGGTCACGGGCCACCTGAGGCGTGAGTTTCGCGTCGGCGGGACGCGTCATCAATTTCAAGGTCTTCGTGACTTCGCTGTCAGAGAGCACATTCAGGAAAGGCGATTGCCGCAGAGAAACGTTCAGCGCCGTCTTCAGTGTGTCGTCGAACACCCCATCGCCCGTGGTGTTCGCAAAATCGGCGACAACGATAGTGTCTTTCTCCGTGAGACGCTTGCTCTGTCGCTGCCACCGATAGTAGAGGGCTCCTCCCAACAGAACGGCAACCAACAAGGTACAGAGAGAGACGGAAATCGCAATTTTCCTGAATATCCCGCGCCGAGCCGCTCGATCTGCCACGGCCGCTTGCCGCCCGGATGACCCCCGGATCGCCGTGGAAATCTGTCCGCTCTCCGTGTCGCGCTTCAGCCGTTGCAGGTCGGCTCGCATCTCGGAGGCATGCTGATAACGGAGCGAGCGGTCTTTTTCCAAAGCCTTACCGATGATCGCGTCGAGCTGAGACGGCACCTGGACGTTCCACTGGCTGGGCAGCCCCGCCGCTTCGTGAAGGATCGCCCCGTAGGTCGCTCCTGCGGTGTCTCTATCGAAAGGCAGGCGGCCGCTGGCCATCTCATACAGCGTCACCCCGAAAGAAAAAAGGTCGGAACGTTCGTCCAAAGGCTTGCCCGCGACCTGTTCCGGCGACATGTAACTCACTGTCCCCAGAGCCATGCCCTTGTTGGTGAGATCTTTTCCATCGGGTGGGGGATCGTCCAATGTGGGATCGTCCGAGCCTGAGCCCGATTCTCGCCGGGTGCCCAAATCGGTCCTCTTGGCCAGCCCGAAGTCGAGGACCTTGGAGTGTCCACGTTTCGTGATGAAGATGTTGGCGGGCTTTATATCTCGATGAATGATCCCCGCCGCATGCGCCGCATCGAGCGCGTCGGCGATCTCAATGGAATGGGATAGCAGAACATCGGTTTCCAGCGGACGTCCGGCGATGCGATACTTCAGCATTACCCCATCCAGATACTCCATGGCGATGAATGTTTTCCCATCCTGTTCGCCGATGTCATAAATCGTGCAGATATTGGGATGGTTCAGAGCGGATGCGGCTTGAGCTTCGCGTCGAAAGCGGGCCAGTACCACCGAGTCGCGGGCAATGTCTTCGGGCAGGAATTTTAGTGCGACAAAGCGTTGGAGGCGCGTGTCTTCGGCTTTGTAGACGACACCCATGCCTCCAGCGCCCAACTTCTGGACGATTCGGTAATGTGAGATGCTTTGGCCAATCATCAGACGGATTCTTGGCGTTCAGGTCGCCCCATCTTACGGAAGTAGCTTCCCTGAGTCAAAAACGACACGACAACTAGCCGATTGTCAGCAAACCGGAAGCTATCTGGCTTCCATGGCTGGATCAGTCCTGTGAAGTCGGCAAGTGTCTACTAAAGCGGCCGCTTCACTTGGACTAAAACCGGCCTATCGGCCCAACGCCCCCAAACCCCGTTGTGGATTGCCAACTCAGATAGCGAATGATAAAGGACGTTATCATTCCCTAAAATCGATGGCGAGAAGAAGAAGCTGCGGCAGCCGCTCGCTTGCCTTAATCGCCGCGACCCTATCACCACGGAGCCGAGGATATTCCACACTTCCCCGAAGGCGACTTGGGCTCGAAACAATTTGCTGTTGCCAGCGCGCGAACTGAACTGTGTTGAGCACACACTTGCGAACTCTCTTTCCTGCGAGCGAATTGACAATTCGTCCCCCACCGCCCTAATGTTCCGTCGGACTGTCGTCGAGGCTTCCTGTGTCAAGCAAAGGCATCTTCGGATATACATCCCGTTTAGGCTACATTGTTCTCTCCCTGCTTTCTTTCCTAAGCAGCCTCCATGCGCAGACCGTCCAGCCCCGCCAGCCCCCCCTGGGCTTCTTTCAGGATCACGCTGACGTTGGCGCTCCGCAACGCGCTGGCTCTGCGCAATACGATGCCACTCGCCGCGTCTATACCGTGACTAGCGGTGGCGAAAAGATACGGTCCACCTCCGATTCCTTCCACTTCTTATGGAAGCAAGGCTCGGGGGACATCGCATTGACCGCGGACATAGTTTTGCCGGAACAACACAGCAATCCACAGCGTAAAGCCGCGCTCATGATTCGCCGGAGCCTCGACGAAGATTCACTCTACGCCGCCGTGGCCCTGTCAGGCGAAGGCCTCGCCTCGCTGCAGTTCCGCGACGCCAAAGGCTCGGTCACGCACAAGATTGAATCGAATCTCGCCACGCCCCGTCGCCTGCGCATCGAGAAGCGCGGAGACTTTATTTATATTTTCCTTGCCTCCGCCGCGGGCGAACCGCTGCGCCCCTCCGGTGCGTCCATTAAGCTTCCACTCGAGGGATCCTTTTACGTTGGATTGGGCGTTAACTCTCACGACAAAAATGCCGCCGCGAAAGCCATTTTCTCGAACGTTGACCTGGCAATTCCCGCCGCAAGCGCCGCGCCGCCCGTCCTCTACAGCACACTCGAGACCATTTCCATCGCCTCCACTGATCGCCGCGTGATCTACTCCTCCCTCGGTCACTTCGAGGCCCCCAACTGGAGCCGCGACGGCACGTACTTCGTTTTCAACCGCGATGGCCACATCCTGCGCCTGCCTGTGGGTGGCGGCACGCCTGCAACCATCGATACCGGCAATGCCATCCATTGCAACAACGATCATGGCATTTCTCCGGACAGCACTCATCTGGCGATCAGCGATCAGTCGCAGCCCGACCATCAGTCCAGCGTGTACCTTGTGCCCATCGGTGGCGGCACACCCCGGCGCGTTACTCAAAATTCCCCTTCCTACTGGCACGGCTGGTCGCCCGACGGCGCGACCCTCGCCTTCGTCGGCCAACGCAATGGCGAGTTCGACATCTACACCATCTCCGTGACCGGTGGCGCGGAAACGCGCCTCACCTCCGCGAACGGCCTCGACGACGGCCCCGAGTATTCGCCGGACGGCAAGTACATCTACTTCAACTCGGAGCGCACCGGCCACATGCAGATCTGGCGCATGCGCGCTGACGGCACCGAACAGGAGCAGCTTACCTTTGACGAGCGTAATAATTGGTTCCCTCACATCTCTCCCGACGGCAGGTGGATGGTCTTCCTCTCTTACAAGAGCGACGTAACCGGCCATCCTCCCAATAAGGACGTAGAGCTGCGCCTCACAAAAATTACTGCGGACAAAATCGACGGCAACGCCACGGTCCTCGCCAAGCTTTTTGGCGGGCAGGGCACGATCAACGTTCCCTCGTGGTCCCCAGACAGCCAGCAGGTTGCGTTCGTAAGCTATCAATTGCTGCCCGCCGAGGAAGCTGAAATAAAATGAAGTGGCGCCAGTGATTCTCGGCCTATGATCCTCAGGAGATGAGAATTGTTATGCGTGTCGGAGTCTTTACCCCCCTACTGTCGCAGCTTCCACTGCCGGCGGTTCTCAAGAAACTCGCGGCGCTCCATATCGACACGGTCGAGCTGGGCACTGGAAACTATCCCGGTGACGCCCACTGCAAGCTTTCCATGCTGGAAGATACGTCCGCACTGGCCGAGTTGCGGAGTGTTCTCGCCGATCACGGCGCCACCATCAGCGCCTTAAGTTGTCACGGCAACGCGCTGCATCCGGATCAGACCCGCGCGCAGCAGGATCGCGAAGTTAGCTGCAAGACCGTCCTGCTCGCCGAAAAGCTCGGCATCCCGGTGGTAGTCGACTTCTCCGGATGCCCCGGGGATTCGGCCCATGCCACTGCTCCCAACTGGGTCACATGCCCCTGGCCTCCCGACTACCTCAAGGTGCTTGACTGGCAATGGAACGAAGTCGTCGCGCCCTATTGGATCGAGCACGCGAAATTCGCCACCGACCACGGCGTGAAGATCGCTATCGAAATGCATCCGGGGTTCGTAGTCTATAGCCCGGAGACGATGCTCCGGTTGCGCTCCATCACAGGACCGAGCGTTGGTTGCAACTTCGATCCCAGCCATCTCTTCTGGCAAAGTATCGATCCCATTGCCGCAGTCCGCGTGCTCGATGGGGCCATTTTCCACGTACACGCCAAAGACACTCAGCTTTACCCGGTCAACCTCACGCGCACTGGCGTACTCGATACCAAACCCTACACTCAAGAGCGCGAACGCAGCTGGATCTTCCGCACCTGCGGCTACGGTCACGGCACCGAGTGGTGGACCGAATTTATATCCACGCTGCGCATGTTTGGTTACGATTCCGTGCTCTCCATCGAGCACGAAGACAGTCTGCTTTCGCCCGAAGAGGGTCTGACCAAGGCCGCGAACTTCCTCAACAGCATCGTGATCCGCGAGCAGCCCGGCTCTGCGTGGTGGGTCTAGCCAGGGAGTCGAGCATGCAGCATGAGTAGATTGGAAATACGATGAAACCAATAAGAACGGCAATCTTCGGCACCGGCTTTATGGGCCGCCTACATCTGGAAGCATTGCGGCGCGTGGAGTTCGTCGAAGCGGCCACCTTAGCGGGCAGAACCGCAGCAGCGGCGCAACGCCTCGGTGCCGGCTTCGGCGTTCCCACAATCACGATCGACTATCGCGATGTGCTGCGCGATTCGCCGATCGACGCCGTCCACATTTGCACGCCCAACGCGCAGCACTTTTCCATGGCCAAGGACGCGCTCCAGGCCGGCAAGCATGTGCTCTGCGAAAAGCCACTGGCCACAACAATCGGAGAAGGCGAGGAACTCGTCGCGCTCGCTGCGAACAGAGGGTTACGCAACTGCGTCTGTCACAATCTGCGCTTCTACCCCATGGTGCAGCAAATGCGGCGCCTCTGCGAAGACGGCGACCTCGGCGAGATCCTCGTCGTGCAGGGCACGTATTCCCAAGACTGGCTGCTTTACGACACCGACTGGAACTGGCGCGTCGATGCCAAAGCCGCTGGCCCGTCGCGTTGCATGGCCGACATCGGCTCGCACTGGTTTGACCTCGCCGAGCACGTCACCGGACTGCGTGTAACCTCGCTCTGTGCCGATCTCCAAACCTTCCACCCCATGCGAAAGCAGCCGAAGCACTCGGTCGAGACTTTTGCCGATCAGCTTCTCGGCCCGGAAGACTATATCGACACCGCCGTGGACACAGAAGACTTCGGCGCCGTCATCTTTCATATGGACGGCGGGCAAATGGCCGGGCGCATGGGAAAACGCACGCGCGGCAGCCTCGTTGCCAGCCAGGTCTCCGCCGGACGCAAGAACCGGCTCAGCGTCGAGATCTACGGCACAAAGTCTTCCGTAGCATGGAACCAGGAGCGTCCCGACGAACTCTGGTCTGGCCATCGCGATACCGCCAATCAGATATTCGTAAAAGATCCATCTCTGCTCAAGGCCGCGGCGCGCAGTTACGCCGATCTTCCCGGCGGCCACTGCGAAGGTTACGACGACACATTGAAGCAAGTCTTCCGGCGGTTTTATGCGTCCATTGGTGCGCCCGGCGCGACGCCCGAGTATCCGCAGTTCGTTGACGGCCTGCGGCAACTTAAACTCCTCAATGCTGTGCTGCAGAGTCATCGGACGCGAGGCTGGATCGATGTTCCCGCGCCTGTCGGGCGCGAAATCGGCAACTGAAAGGAACGCGTGTTAATCTTCGCCGCCATTCTCGCCTTTCTCATTTACGGGATGATCGCCGCCATATTGGGCACCATCCTGCCCGACCTGTCCGATCGCTTTCGCCTCACACCCAGCCAGAACGGAACCATTGCATTTGCGCAAGCACTGGGACTCATCATCGCCTCGCTCGCCGTCGGCCCCGTGCTCGACAATGAAGGCAAAAAAATAGGTCTCACCCTCGGCCTGGCTTTGATCTCCATTGCACTCTTCGCTCTGCCGCGCTCGCTAGGTTTCAGCACCATCGTGTTTCTGTTATTCCTGCTCGGACTCGGCGGCGGTACTTTGGTCACCGCAGCCAACGCTCTGGTCAGCGATGTAAGTGCGACGCATCGCGCCGCTGCGCTGAACATGACTAATCTTTTCTTCGGCGTCGGCGCTTTCGCCACACCATTCGTCTCCGCCAATCTCTTTCGTCGTAATTGTGTTCGCCTCTGCTACATCATCGCATCGCTCGCCATCGTCGCTTTGGTATGGGACGCCCTCATCAAAATGCCCGCTCCCACCGGCGCCGGTCGCTTCATTCTCGCTGACGCGGCTCCCGTGCTCGGCCGTCCCCTGCTCTTTTTGATCGCTCTCTTCCTCTTTCTCTACATCACCTGCGAAGTCGGCATCTGGAACTGGCTGCCCCGTCACCTCATTGCACAAGGCATTCCCGAATCGACAGCGCTCAACATCCTTTCGCTCGGATTCGCGCTAGGTTTGCTGATCGGCCGCGCCGCTATCTTGCCGATTCTCATCCACGCTCCCGCCGTCACCGTCACGCTGGTCGGGTCAGTCGCGATGGCCCTGACAACCTTCTTGATGCTGCGGACCAACCGGCCTGTCGTAGCGGCAGCGCTGGTTTTTCTGGCCGGACTTTCAATGGCGCCGGTATTTCCCTCCACGCTCGCAATTGTGGGCGATGCATTCCCGCGCATGACTGGCACCGCCATTGGCTTCGTCATTACGTGCGGATGGACCGGCCTTGCCGTCAGTTCGCGCATCATCGGCGCAATTGCCGGAGGCGACCCGACGAGGCTTAAAAAAGCGTTGCTCGTGATCCCTGCCTCGGCTCTGCTGATGGTGGGACTGGATCTGGCGATCAACAACGCATTGCGCTAAAAGGAAACAGCCCGTGTGGTGACGGGACTCCCGCCCCGTCCAGGATGTCCGCCCGAAAAGTGGCCCACCGATACAATTTCTAGCCGCGTTCCGGCGCAAGCACGTAGCCCACGGCGCAAGCCGTGATTAGACAATGGAACAAGCACAAGCCCCAATGGGGCGAAAGAGAAGCTACGAAAAAGACTCGCTGGCTACACAGCCAACGAGCGCATGTAATCTGCGTCGATCTTCAGCGCTTCCATCGGTGGCATGTCGAACTCCTCCTGCTCCACAAACGCATGCTCAATTCGAGCTCTCTTCGCCGCTTCGAAAATTGGACGATAATCGATCGAACCGCGTCCCATCTCGGTCGAAGGTGGAGGCTCAGAGCCAGCCGTCCAGCCGCCCATCTTGAACTCCTTCACATGCAGCATCGAGATCCGCGTAGGGTAACGCGAAAGGCAGTCTGCAGGGTTCTTGCCCCCGACCACGACCCAGCCGCAATCCATCTCGAAGGCTACTTTCGCCGGATCCGTTGCGCGCATGAGTTCGTCGTAGAACACCGTGCCGTTTTCGGAGCGAAACTCCGCCGTGTGGTTGTGGTAAGCGAAGCGGATTCCCGCCGCGTTGACGCGCTCTCCGATGCGATTGAACTGTTCCGCATTCCACCGCCAGTCATCCAGCGTCATCTTATCTCGAGACGCGCGCGACCCGGGGTCCTTCACGCGCGACGGATCTTTCAGCCAAGGCGACGCGCAGACAATGTATTTGAGTCCCAGATCTTTGCCGAACTGAATCACGTCGTCCACCTTCGGCAACAGATGGTTTAGCGGATAGTGAGCGCTCACACAGCTCAACCCAGCGTGCTCCATGGCCTGCTTCACCTCGCTCGGGCTATGGCCGAAGAAGCCTGCAGCCTCCACTTCGCGATAGCCCAGCATACCCAGTTGGCGCAGCGTTCCTTCGTAGTCCTCGGGCAGAAGGTCTCGCACCGAATACAACTGCAACGCGATCGGGAGGCCTAGCGGATTGGCCATGAGCCGGGGTGCTCGACTCCACAATGCCGCGCAGGCCGCCGTGGCGGAGGCGCTCTTCACAAATGTCCTTCTTCCAATTTGACGCATAGTGTCCTCTATCCTGACCGGCTCCGATACGAAACATATTCCAACACGAATAAACCGGGAAGCCGCGCCTAACCCCGAATCGTCTTCGCCTGCGCATCCCAAGTTGCAATCCTATTGTTGAAATAGGCGTAGTTCGCCAAGTGGCAACCGATTGCCGCATGGTTGCCAAACTCCTCGTTCTCCACGGTCGGCTTGCGGGTCCGAACCGCGTTGAAAAAATTATCCTCATGCGCGGCCACATCACTGTACGCTTCCGGCGCTGTAAAAATCTCCGCCTCGTCCGCGTGATAATCGAGTGGTTCGGGTTCCGGATGTTCTGCCTTCCACTGTGCCAGATATTCTTTGCGGAGCCGTGCCGGCCAGCCAATCGTCGAATACTTCTCCGGCTTGGGGCTGATGTCTTGCGGCGCAAAGGTCAATGTCTGCCCGATGATTTCCATGGTGCCTTTAGTGCCGTGGAACTTGATCGGCTCACCGCCTGCATTGTTCAGGTTGCAGCGTAGCGCCACGCGAAAGTTCGGATAGTCATAAAGCGTCTCGATCAGATCGGGAAAGTCGCGACCGTCTTTCCAGCGAAACAGTCCGCCGCTCGACTGCGCGCGGTTTGCGACCTCATTCGTTCCCGTGATGAAATGAATCCCCGAAAGCAGGTGCACAAACAGGTCTCCCGCCAGGCCCTCGCCATAGTCGGAGAAGCAGCGCCAGCGGAAGAAGCGCGCTGCGTCAAACGGCCGCTTAGGCGCGCCCTCTAGAAATGCATTCCAAATGCATTCCAGTCAATCGTCTGCTCGCTCGCGTCGGCAGGAATCGGATACACCCAGGCGCCGCTCGGCGAGTTGCGGTCCGACGAACCTTCAATGAAGAACACTTCGCCGAGCGCTCCCGAGGCATAGATCTCGCGCGCCTTCCCGTAGACAATGGAACTCACGCGCTGGCTGCCCACCTGCATGATGCGATTTCCCTTGTGCACCGCGTTCACCATCGCGAAGCCGTCTTCTACGGTATGCGACATAGGCTTTTCGCAGTACACGTCCTTGCCGGCGACGCAGGCATCAACAACGATCCTCCGATGCTGATGATCGGCGACCGCCACAATCACGGCGTCCACATCGTTTCGGTCGAGGATGTCCCGATAATTGCGCGTCGCCGGGACCTGCTTCTGCAGGGCCTCTTGCGCCGCCTCGTGCCGGCTGTCATAGAGGTCGCATACGGCGACGCACTCGATGCCCGGCACCAGCAGCGAAGCTTCCAGCAGTTGGCATCCGCGCGTACCCGTGCCAATTCCAGCAAATCGGATCCGGTCGCTCGGCGCCACCACGCGGTCAGCGCCCCACGGTGAACCCGGATCAAGCAAGGTGACCTTCCCTATTGCTCCAGCGGCAATAGAGCCCGCGCCGATCCGCATAAAATTGCGACGTGTCAAAGAATGCATTTTCACTGCCCTTCACCCGGAATTCTTCTATTCGCACGCCAGGCGCTCGCGGCAGCCGCCTTCTCGAACTTCTCGAAGGATACGCTGGGCCGCAGAAGTTTGAGCAATTCTAGCCACGCCTTGTCGTCTAGACAATCCCCGTCTCTACCATTGGCCCCGGCAAGTTTGGGAGGTTTGTTGGCAGTTCCTGCATGTGGTCCAGAAACGCTAGTGCTGTATCGGATGCGCCCCATAATAGGTGGGCAGGTAGGTCGGGAAGTCGTGCGGGCCGCGTCCGATACAGCTGTTTGAGGGAAGCCGCCCGTGGGTGCGGGGACTCTATGGAATTTGAATTGATTTTGGTCTCAAAAGCCTTGCCAGACAGGGAGTTTTGCCAAAATCCAGCTATTGATGCTCATCGATATATGACTTCTCTGCAACCATGTGCTTGATCTCACCTCCGGCGCCATCCGTTCTTCAAGAGGGAAGTACGAAACTCGTTCCTCCGAAGCCGCGGAGAAAAGGCTATTGGCGTTCACTCTCTTGCTGGTCTCAGTCTCAGATGATGCAGTTTGGGGGGAATTCGCGATTGCGCGATCTTGGCGGTAAGCTATTTGAGTTGGCAAGCCTACGACGGGTTTTGGGGGCGTTGGGCCGATTGGCCCGTTTTAGTCCAAGTGAAGCGGACGTTTAACACTTGCCGACTTCCCGTTACTAATCAGTGGAGTCTCGTTTGCTTCCGGTGGCCGACAATACACCCGGACTGTCAAATCCAACCCGAAGTGCTTAACGCGCTTGCAGGCGCGCCTACCAGACATAGGTTCCTACGGACTCCGACGGTAACGTGGTCTGAAAGAATTTGTCGTGGTACTTCACCGCGAAGGGCTTCGCGAAATTTGCCGTGTTCGAAACTACCAGCACCATCTTGTGCTGAGGAGTAAAAAAGGCGACGCTGGCCAACTGCTCCATCTCACTCGATGACACTCGCACTGAGCCCGGAGGCACGAACTGTGAGAAATGTTCGAGCGCATAATAAGCAACATTCTTGGTTACAGAATCGCCATCCAGTGTGATGGCTCCGGAACAGTCGGTGCATCCCCCGTTGTTTGTATGCGGCCCGTTCTGCGGATCAGCCGCTAAATTCCACAGCAACACGTTTCGGCACCAGTTCCGCATTGCGCCGATCATTACGCGCCTTACCGCCTCGGCAATTCCAAGTGGCCCAGAGCGCGGCTCGGTGACCGATTGCTCCGTCAGATACAAGTTCTTTTGCGGATACGCATCGTGCACCTGTGTCAGCAAGCTTGCGTCACCGCCGTAAAGATGAAATGCGGTTCCATCCACGTATTTGCTCGCCGAAGGATCTGCCAGAATCGAAAGCGGATAGGACAAAACATCCGGGTTATGGTCGTAGAGCAGAATTTTGGTCCGAATTCCTGCCTTCGCGAGGGCTGGCCCCAGAGCATTCGCGATAAATGTATCCTCTTCCTTCTCAAACACCACCATGCTCGGCGTATTTTTTGGATTCAGCGGTTCATTCTCGACCGTGATAGCATCAATTGCGATCCCCTCCGCGTGCATCGCCTCGATGTAGTTCACGAAATACTTCGCGAACGCTCCGTAGTATTCCGGCCTTAGTTCGCCGGCCTTCACGTCGTTGTTTGTCTTCATCCATGCCGGAGCCGACCACGGTGATCCCAGGATTTTGATCACCGGCCGAATCGCCAGGATCTCCTTCAGCACTGGAATAACATTAGTGCGGTCTGGTCCCAGGTTGAACTTCGCCATCTCCATATCGGTCTCGCCCGGCGGCAGGTCATCGTACGAATACACGCGCTCATTCATATCGGAAGACCCAATGCTCACGCGCAGGTAGCTGACTCCGATCCCACTGTCACCGGTCGTAAACAATTCCTTCAGCAGGGCAGCCCGTTGCGCAGCGCCCATGCGCATCAGCAGCTGCGCGCTTCCTCCGGTCAGCGCAAAGCCAAAGCCATCGATTGACTGGAAATGCTGGGCATCGTCCACGGCAAGCACCGGCAGCTGACCCTCTTCCGGGGAAAGGTGCAGCGCGGCTGCTTGTGGCGCAACCAAGGCAGTCCTGTCGGGTGTCGTCAGCCAGATCCGCACCTCGCGCTCCGACTGCGAGTTCGATGACAGGGAACAGAACAGCAGGGCACAACACGAACACAGAAGCAATTTCAGCTTCATTGGGACCTCCGATTACGAACGCCGGGTTTATCAGAAAGATAAGCGACTGCGCGTCGCCACAATTCTTCAACGATAACAGCAGGGCATAACCGCGCTGTCAACCGCGAATCAAACCGGGACGGAGAAATCGTGGGATAGAAAGGTTGTGCGCAGGTGAAATCCAATGCTCTCTAGATAACGGTATCTGAAGATTGTTTGTGGTCGTTCTCCAATTGGCATCGGAAAACGCGCTTATGTTTCGCGACAACTGGGATAACGACCAGGAGCAGCATGCGAAGGGACGAGCGAAACCATCTCTTCCGCATGCTCATCTCATAGGTCATGAAGAACCGGATGAGAACTATCACGCTTGAGGAGCATTTCGTCACCGAATCCTTCCCTCGCGCTACGGGCGCCTATGGCACCGCGACCCCGGTCTGGCTCGAGGCACTCCAACCAAAGCTTCTGGACCTGGGCGCCGGCCGCATCGCGGCCATGGACGATGCCGGCATCGATCTCCAGGTGCTCTCACTCGCCGCCATCGGCTTCGATGCGCTCGACGCATCCACCTCTACCTCGCTCGCAGGGACGTAAACGACGAACTAGCCGCCGCTGTTCGCGCGAACCCTTCCCGTCTGGCCGGCTTCGCCTGTCTCGCCTTGAAGGATCCTGAATCGGCGCCCAAAAAACTCGAGCGTTCGATCAAGAAGCTTGGCTTCTGCGGAGTCCTTCTCGATGGCACGACGGCGGGGAAATTCCTGGACGACCTTCAATTCACTCCCGTCTTTGAAGCGGCGGTTGCTCTCCATATCCCGATATACCTCCACCCCGCGCCGCCTCCAGAGGCTGTTTTCGATATCTATTTCACAGGGCTGCCAGCTGGGGTAGGCCAAATGCTCTCCATCGCCGGCTGGGGCTGGCACGCGGAGACCGCGCTCCACACACTCCGCCTAATCGCCTCCGGTATCTTTGATCGTTTCCCCACTTTGCAGCTGATGATCGGTCACATGGGCGAGATGCTACCCATGGCCCTGGTCCGCACCTCACAGGCTCTTTCTCACGTCGCGAAGCTCCGTCAACCCGTAGCTGCTTACTTCCGGTCGAACATCCACCTGACAACCAGCGGCTACTTCACCCGGCCTCCACTGCAGTGCGCCCTTGACGTCGTCGGCATTGATCGCCTCATGTTTTCCATCGACTACCCGTTCAGCTCCACAACGAAGGGTAGCGACTACCTTGCGGAGCTCGAACAGTTCCTCAGTCCCGAGGACTTGGCCAAGCTTGGCCACCGAAATGCTGAAGCGCTCCTGAGTCTCTAAGTCCCGAAATGTCTTGAATTGGCTTTGACCCCGCTGGCACGATTACCAGTGGCTTCTCGAATCGATCGCCAAACGTGTCGCCATTCTTGACAAGTGACCCCCAAAAACCTGCTGCAGGCTTGCCAACCCAGGTAGTGAATGATAAAGGACAACGTTATCGCCAACCTCGTGCACAATCTCCCAATTCTCCGAGTCCCAGACTTCTCAGCCGCATGATCTGCGACCAAGACTTCTCAGAATGGCGTTTGAACGAAGCCGCTTTGCGGCGGACGCTATCGCGTGCTCGAAGCAAGCGGCATCGGAGATTCGAGACGTGCATACGAATAGATCACAAGCGTCAGCGTCCCGAGTCTTGCAGAATGGTCTG
>Ga0185299_10004442_pt1 | contig 16957 bp, 13 predicted proteins | sample PaiPotPPA55metaG_FD_128002 | JGI IMG/M metagenome (GOLD analysis project Ga0185299, IMG submission 128002) | Iron sulfur acid spring bacterial and archeal communities from Banff, Canada, to study Microbial Dark Matter (Phase II) - Paint Pots PPA... ...
TGCATCTCCGATTTGGGCAATGGCATCGAATGAATTAACCATACGGTTAATTCGTAAAGATTCGTCAACAGGTGGAGGAACGGCAATGACAGTGGCAAGAAAAAATAGGAACTACTTGAAATTGGCAAGCGCGATATTGGCGGCCGGCATGTTGAGCGCAACGCTCATGGCTGAGACCGGAGCCGCGGCACGGTACGACAATCAGATTCAGACGACAGTAACGCAGAAGCTTGCGGCCAAGAAAGCGTTCAGCAACGTGAAGGCCAGCGTTCAGGATGGCATTGTGACCCTGACGGGCACGGTCGATCTCTATCAGGGGAAACTCGACGCCGCGAAACTAGCTCGCAAGGCCGGGCACACGCAAGGCGTGCGCAACCTGCTGGACGTGGCAGGCCCCAACGTGCCGGACGCGCAACTTGAACAGAAACTGGCCAAAAAGCTGCGTTACGTACGTGAGGGCTATGACATCACATTCGATTATTTCGCATTGGGAGTGAAGGATGGAGTGGTGACGCTCGAAGGTCAGGATCGAACTGGCCTGGGCCGCGATGAAGCTCTCGCTGACATCGCGAATATGCCCGGAGTGAAGGACGTGATTGAGAAGGTTTCGATCGAGCCGGTTTCGCAGTTCGACGACGGGCTGCGTTTTCGGGCGATGAGGGTTATCTACGGCGACTCTGTGTTGAGCAAGTACGCGATCGATCCGGCGCGCCCGATTCGGATAATCGTGGACAACGGGCACGTGACCCTTTACGGCTCGGTCGACAACAAGATGGACAAGGAGGTTGCCGGAATCCGAGCTAACCAGCTTTTCGGAGCATTCAGCGTCGACAATAAACTGCAAATCGAGGGAAAGCCCGGCCAGCAGGGCCTGTAACGTTGATGTAGCGGGGACAGAGAGGGCGCGGCCACAAGCCGCGCCTTTTTTGCTCCCGCGAGTCCGTAGACTTATTTCGGTGGCGTGGGCTCGAATGGCAGCTTGGTATAGCGCACCTTCTCGACCTCGATGATGAGAGTGACTCGTCCTTCGGGACTGCGGAACGGGAAAGGCTTGCCGGTGTATTTGTGCGAGATCGGATCTAAAGTCTTCAGATCCGGATCAGGCCGGCGGTCCACAACACGGCCACGGATCTGAACCCCTTCGTAGGGATTCTTGAAATCAATAATCGACATCGCCACACGCGGGTCGCGAGCCTGTGTTCTCGTCTTCAACGAATTTTCTCCGGTGCAGATGACGATGCGCTCGCCTTCGCGGCCAATCCATACTGGCACGGACTGTGGAGAACCGTCGGGCATGAGCGTGGCCAAATGAGCGAAGTAGGGCGGTCGATAAGCTGCTTCACTTCTGGGGACAATGGGTTCGTCATAGAGACTCCTTCCTGAGCGGACTCAAGGCAAACGGTTGATCAGGGACGCAACATAACCGGCTCCGAATCCATTATCAATGTTTACCACGCTGACGTTGGAGGCGCAGGAATTCAGCATGCCGAGCAGTGCCGCCATCCCTTTGAATGACGCGCCGTATCCCACGCTCGTGGGGACGGCGATAACGGGGACGCCGACGAGACCTCCCACGACGCTGGGCAGAGCGCCTTCCATGCCGGCGCAGACGATGACGACACGGGCTCTCGTCAGAGCTTCACGGTTGGCAAGCAGGCGGTGAATACCGGCGACGCCGACGTCGTAGAAATGCTCCACTTCGTTGCCCATGACTTTCGCGGTCACGACGGCCTCTTCCGCGACGGGGATGTCGCTGGTTCCGGCGGAGACTACGGCGACGATTCCCTTGCCGTACTTTTTCGAATCGCGTTGCAACACGATAGCTCGCGCCAGTTCGCGATATTGGGCGCCCTGAACTTTTTTCTTTACGGCGGCAAATTGTTTTTCGCTGGCGCGCGTTGCCAGAACGTTGCCACCGTGCCTGGCGAGACGGACAAAGATGCCTGCGACCTGCGCCGGCGTCTTGCCTTCGCCGAGGATAACTTCGGGCATGCCGTTTCGCAGGGCGCGATGGTGATCGACCTTGGCGAAGCCGAGATCTTCGAAGGGCATGTGGCGCAGCCGGGCGACGGCATCGTCGGGCGTGAGTTTGCCGTTGCGGACTTGCTCGAATAGCGTGCGGATGGATTCGGCGTTCACGAAGATTCAGCGGCCGGCGATCGGCATCCGCCGGGCCCAGGTTAGATTAGCATTTTGCAAAGATCTTAAACCGCAGAGTACGCGGAGGACTCGCCAAGGACGGCCCGTTAATTCTGACGGGGCCGTTCAAAAATTAAGAACGGGCCTCGCCCAACTACGACCTGGAGAACGCGCGTAATTTGGCGATCACGGTGGCGCAAACTTTTCGCGCCATGCCGGGCTCGTTCAGATGGGCCAGGAATAGCCGGCGGAGGCCGCTGGGGGCGACTTTGCCGGCGAGATATGCGTCATAGATCTGGCTCCCGATGCGGTAACCCAGATCGCGGGCGTCGGATTTACACTTGTTTTTGTCGGCCCCGACGGCCGCCTGTGCCGCTTTCTCACAAGCGCTGCGCGACAGCGGCGATGTGTCTTCGGGACCGGGCCGCGAAGGATACAGTACTCTGGAGCCGAAATAGGCGACCGCGTTCTCGATCACGTGGGCGTAGAAATCGTCGACTGGATTCTTGCGGTTGCTGTCGGCGTCATGGTTGCCATTGAGCCGCTGCGGCAAGCCCTGACACGCCTGATGCAAGAATCGAGTGGCGTCTTCGGCGGCGTGAATCATCTGGAATTCGCGAATATAGAAAGCGTTCACCTTTGGCAGATAGGCGCTGCCCCGCTCTTCGACGCTCGCGAGCATGGCTTCGCGCTCTGCGTCGGCGATGCCTCTGCGCGACAGCAGACGACGCAGCATAGCGCCCGACGCGCCGCCATAAACCTCCGGCAACATGTCGACCAGAAATTTCGGCTGCGTGCTGTTATGCGGTGAATAGCGATTGATTTCGAGGAAGCGAACCAGGCTATCGATCAAGTTATACATCGTTGGAGCGAAGTCAGGACCATCGTCGCAACGGCTCCACTGGTCGAGGAACAGACGATAGCTCTCGTATTTCTCAAGCGGGGTGGCGTTGAAGACGCACAGCACTTCCTCGTTGACCCGTACGGCTTCCACCTTGTGAGCCGGCTCCCCCGCGGCGCGCCAGTACAGCGCATCGATATTCTGCAATACCGTGAGAATGTTTGCGCCCGGCAGGAATTGACGTACCTCTCGCGGCAGGTGTCCAGGAGCGAGATGGGACTCGCCAAACAAAACGAAAATTGCGGCTTCGGGATGGCGCAGGCGAATTTCGGCAATCTTTGCGGCGGCGTGCCGGTCGCGGGCGCCGATTTTGCGCAAGTCTTCGCGCGGCATGCAGTCGAGACCGTAAATGGCATCGCCATGATCACGCGCCGTGACCAGCAAATTGTAAAACGGAGCCCAGTCGTATCCCCAGTCCAGATCGAAACGGATGCGCTGCCGGAGTTCGTTCTCATCGATTTCGCGGCGCCACCACTCGTCGAGAATGTGCTGGTCGCGGGCGTAAATGGTTTCTACCCCAAGCACCACGGGGCGATCGCCAGCCAGCGCGCGCTGCTCCATCATCGATGCGGCGTGGCGCTGTGCGGCCGGCAGTGCGTGATAATCGCCGATAAGGACTACGTCGGCGGAGTGCAGTGCAGTTTGAAGCTCGGCGGAATCGAGCAACGTATCGTAGCTGCGAAAAGCCTGGTTAAACTCGCGAAGGTATTTCCGTCGATAGTGTGAATCCTGAGCGCGAATCTCGCGTTCCACTCCCGCCAGCGCATGCAACTGAGCGGCGCTGCGGCGGAATCGAAGATTGGCGGTGCTGGCCATAAACAGCTTCTAGCTCCTAGCTTCTAGTTCCTAGTCTTGGCTGTTAGCTTGCTCGTCTTGACTTCCAGTTCATTCACTCCCTATGCTCCGGTGTCGGGGCAACTTCCGATTGCCTCCTCCGGAGGTTCTTTGTCCAACCAGCCGCCTCAGAATCTGACTATCGCCACCACCGGGGCCAGCGGAGCCATTTTTCTGCGGCAACTTCTACTCGCCGTCGAACGCGATCGGCGCGTGGAGACGGTAAACTTCATCGCGTCCGACAGTGCGGTGCGAGTGATGGCTGAAGAGTTGGGCCTGAAAGGCCGCTCCAATCTGCTCGGCCAAATTCTTGGCGCTTCTGCCGGCCGATCAGGCAGCCATTCCTCGCGGAAAATCAAAGAGCAATCGAACGCTGACATCGGGGCGAACGTGGCCAGCGGTTCCTACCCCGTGGATGCCATGATCGTCCTGCCATGCAGCGTGGGCACTTTGGCCCGTATCGCCCACGGCGTCGCCTCGCATCTGATCGAACGTGCCGCTGATGTCACCCTCAAAGAGAAGCGTCCGCTCGTCCTTTGCGTTCGCGAGACTCCGCTCAATAAAATCCATATCCGCAACATGTACCGAGCCGCCGACGCCGGAGCCACCGTCTTCCCGCTGATTCCGGCGTTCTACTACGGTCCTGCTTCCTTAGATGAGATGGCGCGCCAATTTGCCTATCGCGTGCTGGCTCACCTGGGCCTTCCTCAGACCGATGCCTTTCGCTGGAAAGGCTGAAAGATCAATAACTTGGCAACCTCGGGAAAAATTCCCACCCTCCTCAGTAATATCGGTTTCTGGAGGGCAGGAATTCAGTGTAGAGAGCCAAAGGTGCAGGGGGCAGATGCCCGCCGGACATGTACGGGCGGGATCGGCATTGCCGAGCCGCGAAGTCTGTAATCCGTCTCCGCCGAACTCACATGTATCCTTTGATGAAGCCCTGACCAGGAAACCGTGACGATAACCCTCAAAATCGGATGCTGCATCGTCGGCGGAGGTCCGGCGGGAATGATGCTGGGCTTTCTACTGGCTCGCGCGGGCCTCGAAATCACGGTACTCGAAAAGCACGCCGACTTTCTGCGCGATTTTCGTGGCGACACCATCCACCCCTCCACCCTCGAATTGATGTACGAACTGGGAATTTTGGAGGAATTTCTGAAGCGTCCTCATCAAGAGGTGAGAGAGTTGGCGGGGCAGGTTGGCCAGGAAACGGTGACGATTGGCGACTTCACTCACCTTCCAACCCACTGCAAGTTTCTCGCGTTCATGCCGCAGTGGGACTTTCTGAACTTCGTGGTTGAACAGGGCAAACGTTACCCTGGATTTCAGATCAAAATGCAGGCGGAAGCGACCGATCTGATCCAGGAGAACGGGCGTATCGCCGGAGTTAGGGCAAAAACTCCCGACGGCACAATGGAGATCCGCGCCGGCCTTACCGTCGGAGCCGACGGTCGGCATTCCGTGGTGCGTGATCGCGCGGCTCTACAGGTAATGGACTTGGGGGCGCCCATGGATGTCTTATGGATGAGAATCAGCCGTCGGCCAAGCGATCCGGGCCAGACTTTCGGTCATGCCCAGGCCGGCACCATCTTCGTCATGGTCGACCGCGAAAATTACTGGCAATGCGGGTTTGTCATTCCCAAAGGGGCGGCGGATGAGCTGCGCGAGCGCGGGATCGCGCAATTTCGCGAGGAAGTTGCTAATCTACAGCCTTTTTTGCGCGACCGCGTCGCCGAACTCCGCGACTGGAACGACGTCAGCTTGCTGACTGTGAAGGTGGATCGCTTGCGGCGATGGTTTCGTCCCGGCCTTCTGTGCATTGGCGATGCGGCGCATGCGATGTCTCCCGTAGGCGGGGTCGGCATCAATCTCGCCATTCAGGATGCGGTAGCGGCCGCGAATATTTTGGCCGAAAAACTGGCTTCGGGAAACGTCAGCGCTCGCGACCTTGAGCAAGTCCAGCGGCGTCGCGAATTTCCCACGCGTGCCACACAGAGGCTGCAAGTGTTGGTGCAAAACAGAGTCATCCGGCGAGTGCTGTCCAGTTCTAAGCCACTCACGCTACCGATGGCGCTGCGGCTGTTGCAACGGTGGCCGCTCCTGCGCCGCATCCCGGCCCGCGTCGTGGGAATGGGCTTCCGCCCCGAGCATGTGCGCACGCCTGACGCTTCTCGTCATTCATAGCTGAGTATTTTTGAATCACCCGCGCGGCGCGATGCTACTATCTCTGCATTCACCGTGTGTTTATTTTGTTCCTATTAAAAATTGGAGACGCAATTATGTTTCGGCAGCGATCCATCCAGACTCTGATCCGCCGCCCCGCTGGCGCAACCCCGCCTCCGGGCTTATCCGCGGCGGCAATGCTAATCGCGATCATAATCCTAGCGTTGTCTGGAGCTAACGCCGCGGACGACCGCAATCCTTTTGGGCGCGATCCCAAGGCGGCCAAGGCTGGGGAGTATCAATTCCGCATCAACTGCGCACTCTGTCACGGGCTGGGCGCGCATGGCGGAGGGCGCGGGCCCGATCTGACTCGGCCGCAGAAGAAGCATGCGCACACTGATGCGGAGATGTTTCAGGTGATCAGCAACGGCATTCCCGGAACTGCGATGCCGGCAAACGGCACTAACGGACAGGGCGTTGGGATGACCGATGCCGAGATATGGCAGATCATCACCTACATTCGCAGCCAGGAAGTGAAGGCTCCGACTAAGGCGACAGGCAATGCGGGACACGGCAAAGAACTGTTTTATGGGGACGCGAACTGTTCGCTGTGCCACATGATTGAGGGCAAGGGCGGGCGTCTCGGGCCGGAGTTGACGGCCGTGGGTGAGTCGCGCACGCGCGTGGCGATTATCGATTCCGTGCGCAATCCCAGCCGAAGGCTGGCTTGGGGTTTAGCCGAGGCCACCAAGGAATTTCCCCAGGAATATGAGACTGTCACCGTGGTGACGGCGGATGGAAAGGAAATCAAGGGGGTGGCGCTCAATGAAGATAGTTTCAGCGTCCAGATCATGGATACCAGCGAGCAGATCCATTTGCTCGAGAAAGATAAGCTGAAATCGTTTCAGAAGAGCCGCCAGTCGGCGATGCCGGTTTACGGCGCCGACCTTTTGAACGACAAGGATCTTGACGACATCGTGGCCTACTTGAGTAGCTTGGGGGCGAAATGACGGGGCGAGGCGTGGGTGACCTTCAGAATGTGAAACTTGTCTGCAAAGCCTTTAATCGCGGAGGACGCGGAGGAACGCCGCGGAGGTCGCTGAGGAAAATCGTTGGCTTCCTAACGATTTGCGTCACTTGCCTACTTTTCTCCTCGCCGGTTTCGGCACAGGTTACGTTTGATCGGCTGGTGAATGCCGCGAAAGAGCCGCAGAACTGGATGACTTACTCGGGCGACTATTCCGGGAAGCGGTTCAGCGGACTCGACCAGATCAACACTAAGAATGTGCATGCCATGGTTGCCAAGTGGGTCTACCAGACTGCCGCAACCGGGAAGCTGGAAACTTCGCCGCTGGCCGTCGACGGGATTCTCTATGCGACCGCGCAGGATGATCGCGCGTTTGCGCTGGATGCGCGTACCGGGCGGCCCATTTGGATGTATCAACGGCAACTGCCGGGAGATATTCGTCCATGCTGCGGGAGGGTGAATCGCGGGCTGGCGATTCTGGGCGACAAGGTTTTTCTGGGCACGCTGGATGCGCACGTGATTGCACTCGACGCCAAGACGGGAAACGTGGTCTGGGACGTGGCTGCAGCGGATTATCGCACCGGGCACAGCTTTACGGTGGCCCCGCTAGCGGTAAAGGATCTGATCGTGATCGGCATTTCTGGTGGGGAGTACGGAGTACGCGGATTCATTGACGCATACGACGCGTCCACGGGCCAGCGCAAGTGGCGCTTTTATACGGTGCCGGGACCGGGCGAGCCGGGGCACGAAAGTTGGGAAGGCAATTCATGGAAAACGGGAGGAGCCCCGGCCTGGAACACCGGAAGTTACGATCCCACCACCAATCAAATTTTCTGGCCGACGGGGAATCCTGCGCCTTCCAATCGCGGTACCGGGCGGGCTGGCGACAACCTTTACAGCAACTCGCTGCTGGCGCTGAATGCCGATATGGGCAAAATGAACTGGTATTTCCAGTTCACCAAGCACGATGAACACGATTGGGACGCGACCCAGGTTCCGGTGATGATCGACGCGGGGGGCAACCATCTGATCGCGCAGGCGGACCGCAACGGATTCTTCTATGTAATCGACCGCACGACGGGCAAACTCATCTCGGCAACCACGTACGGCAAAACTACATGGAGCGATACGAAAGACGCCGAGGGCCGTCCAGTAGCAAATAACCAATCGTCCCCGACCCTGGCAGGACGCACGGTGTGCCCCGGCGCTCTAGGCGCAACCAACTTCATGGCGCCCACGTACAATCCGCAGACTGCCCTGTTCTATGTCACGGCGCGCGATCAATGCGACATATTCAGCACCGCCCCGCAGCCCTATGAACCTGGACACGCATATTATGGAAGTGCATATTTTCCGTCGGACGAGGCTGAGCCTTATAGGGGATTTCTCAAGGCCATCGATCCCGCCACGGGACAAGTGAAGTGGCAGTTCGAGCATGCTTCGCCGACGTTTTCAGGAGTTCTGTCAACCGCCGGAGGATTGGTATTCAGTGGCGATGCCGAAGGAAATCTCATCGCCTTCGATGCGGCCTCGGGCAAACCCCTATGGCATTTCCAGATGGGCGGCGCGGTTTATGCCGCGCCCATGGCATTTGCGGTGGACGGAAAAGAATATGTAGCGATTGCAGCCGGCAGCGCGGTCTACACCTTCGCGCTGCCTTAGCGGCAGGTTCTGGATCTAACGCTGGTGACCGCAGACGCCAGACCCTAGGAAACCGGTAGAGGCTGGTTCCTTCTACATCAGATCAAAGCTCGATGCAGTTTCCGACGCCCTGCGCCGGCCAAAATGGCGAGGCCAGTTCCGAGCAGGCCTAGCGTGCCGGGTTCTGGAACAGTCGAGGTGCTGCCGCTGCAACCGCCTCCGATGACGTTGTTATCTAGCGTCACTGCGCCATTCATCGCTAGAGCACTGCCGCAACCGATGCTCGCGCCCGTAGTGAGGGTAATGCTGGTATTCGCGAGAATATTTCCTTCGAACGTCGTTCCGGTACCCAGAGTCGCGGAGCTGCCAACCTGCCAAAATATGTTGGGGTCGGTGCTCGGCTTACCGGTGAGGCTATTGATAAAAACAACGGACGAACTGCTTGCCGTCGTGAGTGTACTTCCGATTTGAAAAACGAACTGTGAGCCGGGTGCGCCTTCGAGAATGAGCGCCCCCGTTAGCTGGGCGGAACTGGCGAAGAAATAAACGCCAGAGGTAAGGGTCATCCCTCCCAAGTCTTTGCCGGTCAGAGTCATGGTAGTTGACAGGCCTTTGGCGGCGTTATATGCCGTCGTCAGATCACGCTGAGCTTGAGCTGCTGCGGCGTCGCATTTGTGAATAGTGCCGCTAACGCTGCCCGGCGGAAACCCGGTCACCGCGCAACCCGCACTAACCCCGAGGTCGCCAGTGAGGACGCTGGGACCGGTATTGGTCACGGTTGAGCCAGCCAGCACCGCATAGCTGCCGGCAGTGCCCAGATTAACTGAATTGGCGAAAGCGCTGACTACAAGCAAGGGGAGCGTTAACAACGAAAGGGCAAGCAGGCGAAGGGCGCGTGACTTCATATCGATTCCTCTTCTTCTAGGAGCCAAGGAAAATCGGTGGCAGAGTTGGGCGCAATTGCGCTTCAACGAAAGAGTTGGCGCACAGATTTCCTTGGCCGGCCAGTCGAGACGGGGGACGGGGGAGAGTACTCGTCTCTTCAGAGTGAAATTTATCGTTACTGCGTCTTTGAGGTCTGTTCAAAATTGATCAGTCAGGAAATTAATTTTCAAACGGGTTGGCAATACCGTTGTCGGTTTTCTGGGTTGGAGCCGTCATTCTGTGCAGCCCGAAAGCGGGCTCTGTAACCGAGTTTGCCGACCCAAAGAAGCCACCAGAGGCGGTATTGACAACAATTGGGGTCCAGCGTTAATTTCGAATTACACTGGGAAGGAGGTGGTCGGATGGCAAGTTCTGAAGGCAGTAGTTGGGATGTTCAAAGACCAAGTGAGGTGGCTGAGACTTAGAGCGGGTCGCTCTAAGCGGGGCTTCAGGCCGCGTCAGGAAATGCCGCGCCAGGAGCTACAGTCCGCACACTACCGGTGAATCAGGATTGGATCCGCCTGACGTAGGTCGGTCAGGAATCCCGGAGTTGCCGTAGAGGCCACGTAGAGTGACCACCTCTTGGTCAATCCCAAACAGTCCACCGGACGGCCCGCAGGGTTAACCCTGCGGGCCGTTTGTTTTTGCGTTCCTACATCGAATTCCGTTCGCTGGCTATGCGGCTTTGGATGGCGACTCCGCGGTACGCTTGAACGACTCCGCTTCGATAAAAATGCGCTGGATCATGGGTTCCTTCTCGCGCACACGGTTTTCGATGCGATCGATCGCCAATTCCAACTGCTGCAGGTCGAGGTCTCGCTGAAACTGAATGTTCACGGTCAGCAGCACCTGCTGGGGACCAAGCTGCATAGTGAGCAGATCGCCCACTTTTTCGACCGAGGGATCGGCGGTGATGATCTCTTTGACTCGACCGATTCTGGCTCGATTCGTCCTCTCCCCAATCAGCAGCGCGCCGCTTTCCCTGCCCAGAAATATGGCAACCACGGCGAGCAGAAGCCCGATAACAATGGAAGTCGCGGGGTCAAGATAGGGATTCTTGAATACCCGGCCCAGGAAGATGCCGAGAAACGCCAGAACGGCGCCCAGCAACCCCGCTGAGTCTTCGAGAAAGACGGTGAAGATAGTCGGATCCTTACTACCGATGATGATTTCATCCCAGGTACTTTCGTCCGGATCTTTTTGCGATCGCAGTTCCCGATAGGAAACCAGCCAGGAATAAAACTCGAATGCAGCCGCGAACGCGAGCACCGCGTAGTCCCACCCTGGATGATCCGGAATTCGCGAATTCCGCAGATGAGTAATTCCGTGATGTACGGCGAGGCCGCCGCCCACGCCAAAGATGTAAACCGCCACCAGCAGGGAATAAAAATACAGTGCCTTGCCATGTCCATAGGGATGCAACTCGTCCGGAGGCCGCGAGCTACGCTTCATTCCGACTAACAACAGCAGTTCGTTCCCCGTGTCTGCAATGGAATGGAAAGCCTCCGCCAGCATCGCGGAACTGCCAGTCAGAGCGGCGGCCGCGAACTTGCCGATCGCGATCGCCACATTGGCGACGATCGCCGCATAGATGACCTTCTTAGACTCGCGCGCAGCCATGGACTCAGTGCGGTGCCATATTCCGGTGCAGGGTTGTCTGTGTACCTCGCGACGACAAACCAGTTGAGAGCGCTCTCGGTTTCAAAGCTGAGATATGATTCCCTGCTATGGCGATGATTGATCCTGAGCAGGAGCGACTACGGTTGATCGAATTCTATTCGCTCCAAATGGATGGCGAGTTGGAGCAAGTCGCGAGGCAGGCGTACAACCTTACTGATATTGCACGAGAAGTCTTGAGAGCGGAGATGTCCAGGAGGGGCCTCGCTGCGGAACTGGTAGAGATCCCACCTGTTGCCCCTGTTACAGCCCCTCTGCCAGGTGATCCACCACAACCTGAATCGCCGGCTGAAGAATTCTCGTCTTCGGACGGTGAGCTCGAACTGCGAAGGATGGTGACAATTCGTCAAATACGCGATTTACCGGAGGCGTTGCTGGCGAAGGGCAGTCTCGAGTCTGCAGGGATCGAGGTTGTTTTGACTGACGACAACGTTATCCGCCTGGATTGGTTTTGGTCGAATCTGATGGGAGGCATCAAACTGAAGGTCGCTCCCGAAGACGTTGAGGCTGCCAACGAAATTCTTAATCAGCCAATTCCGGAAGGTTTCGACGTCACAGGCGTCGGCGAATATCAGCAACCCTTCTGCCCGCGATGCCAATCGAGAGATGTCACCTTTCAAGAACTGAATAAGACAATCGCCTACTCAACCATGTACATTGGCGTTCCCATCCCCTTGCGGCGTCGCGCCTGGCGTTGCCATTCCTGCAACGCCGAATGGGAAGATGATGGGGCCGATACAGAAACGAGCAAGTCACTACCTTAGAACGCTGGTCAAAGGTTAAATAGGCTCGTCACGCTAGCCTTTAATCGCTGCCACAGATCCTGCATTCGGCTGGAAGGCGCCGAGGACATTGAATTCCTTTCGATGCTTTGCACATGCCTGAATCCGTGAGGGATTTCGAACAGCGCCGGGTCGAGAGGTCCTTCCTCCAACTGTGTGACTAACAATTCAGTCTTCGAATCCATCTGCCTCCTGGTGCCGTCTGGCTTTGCGTGTGCGATCTTCGAAGACGTTACAGATTGCAGAGCGAAGCCTGTCTGCGCTTCTCCCGTGGAAATGAACTCAACCTTCTTCCTCGGTTGTTTCCCATTGGTAAAAAGTGAGTACGCATGCGCGAACTTTCGTTCAGACCAGTCGGGATCGCACGACAATCGCTGGCTCAGGTCGATGTACCATGCATCCGTTACAGTTTCCTGCGGGTCTGAGCTGGAACCTTCGAGCGGAGTCCGCTTGCTCGTGGTGAGAACATGTCGGGCGATATGCCCGAACATTTCTTTGCGCTCGCCTGTGTCCGTAGTGTTTACTTCTATTCGCAAAGTCGGTTTTTCCGAGGTCGCCGGAATTTGCAATCCCCGCGCTTCCATTTGTTCCCTGGTCAGAGGCTTGGGCGGATACGGCGCGGAAGTATATTCGGAGGTGTCAAGGTTTAATTCGAACATCTGCCCCAGGTCGCACCTGGTAATCGCCACTAGCCCCGGACCATAAGTCAATTGAAGCGCCCCGCCTGCATTCTTCTTTCCCGTAGAGTTCCGGAACTCCATGCGCTTCCGATCGCTTGCTATATAAACCGTGTGTTCGTTCGAAATTCCGGCTTGGCCGAACCGAATCGTCATCTTGATTCCGTTGTTTGCGGAAACTTGAAACATCGGCACAAGCAGGAGAAGTAACCACGGAGGCGAAAAGTGCACGGCGCACCTCTGACAGAGTGAGCCGAGGCTAACTTTAACCCCTATTCCGAGTCAAGCCGTAACCGGGCGAAGCCTTTGCGGATCACGTCCTGCGTATCTTCGGCCAGGTTCAGAGCTGGCAATTCTTCCCGCGTGAACCACTTGACTGCAGCGGCGTCGCTGGCGGCGGCGAGTTCCCCCGAAACCCGGCGGCACAGAAAATCAATTAGAACGTAGTGGTATTGCACGCGCCGCTCAAGATTGCGCAGAATGCGGTCATAAACGCCGAGCAGCTCACCGGGTTCGACGGTGAGTCCGGTTTCTTCGCGAGCCTCGCGGATGACAGCTTCGCGCAGCAGTTCTCCGACTTCGAGGACTCCTCCGGGGATGGACCATTGCGCCTGCAGCGGCGGATGGGCGCGCTTCACAAGAAGCACGCGGGAATCCTCGATGATGATCGCGCCTACGCCGACTAGAGGAAGTTCGGGAAATTCGCGTTGCATGGTGCGGGGATTCTAAGGGATGTATAAATTCCCGTGGTCGCCGCCAGCAGGATTGCCAGTATCGCCGCCAACAAAATTATACTCGGCGGTATCGCCCAGGCTTCTGACGGAATCACCCCCATATCAGCCAGTGTCGCCCCTATTCCATCCGCGGGCGGACACGTTTTCTTTTCACACGTTTCCCTTCGATTGATATTTCGTTGATGATAGTTCCTTTGATGATACTTTCGCTCGACCCCATGGGTGCCACTAGTACCTTTAGGGTTGCTTCCCGTACCGCCCTGCTGTATCAAAACAAGACACCTAATGCCAACCCCTGCCTCGCTTTCCGAATCAAAATACCTTGCTTGTAAATCCAAAGCACAGCTTTCCGAATCGAAGAACACAAACGAAGTCCAACGATGGTGATATTGTGATTTCCGCTCCGGGAAACCTGAAGGCCGTCTATGTGCCTGTGCTGATGGTCGCGCTTGCCTGCCTTCTCTCCGCCCAGACGTATAAGGTTGGTCCTTCTTCAGAAAAGCCCCAGACTTCAGAGAAGCCACAAAGTCAAGCCGATCAAGCACCCCCTCCGAACAAGTCGCTAGGTTGGGGTTCGAACATCGAAAATGCACGGCTTGCGCGGGCTGCGGAACTAGCTCTGAAAGAGGGCAACCATGCGGCCGCGGTTGATTATGCTCGGCGTGCGGCGCAGTCGGCTCCCAACGATCCCCAGTTGTGGTTCCTGCTCGGATATGCGGAGCGGCTGGACGGGAAGCTGCAACTTGCCGCGGACGCCTACGCTCGCGGTCTTCGGCTGAAACCTTCGTCGCTCGACGGAATTTCCGGACTCGCTCAGACCTACAGCGTTATGGGCAAGACTGAAGAGGCGAAACGTCTGCTGAACCAGATACTGTCAGCGGATCCGAAACGTATCAATGATGCGGTGATGCTGGGAGAGATTCTGTTGCGATCTGGACAATATGATGACGCGCTCGAAGTGCTGGGGCGAGCGGAAAGAATTCAGCAAAGTGCGCGCGCAGAATTGTTGATGGCGCTCGCGTACGAGCATGAGAAGAAGCTCGACATGGCTAACCGTTACCTGGAATTGGCCAAGCGCAACGCTCCGGACAACCCCGATGTTCAGCGATCGTTGGCGGGCTACTACCGGGAGACAGGAAATTATCGGGCCGCCATCGCGGCGCTCCAATCAATCCGCAATCCGAGGCCCGACGTGAGAGCCGAACTGGCTTACACCTACCAGCTCGACGGCAAGCCGGATGAAGCGGCCAAATTGTACGTACAAGCCGCCAATGCCGCGCCGGGCGATTTAGCTTTGCAGCTCTCTGCTGCGCAGGCCGAGGTCTCGGTCGGCTCGATTGAACCTGCGAAACCGTTTCTGGAACGTGCCGCGGCTCTCGATGCGGAAAACTATCGGCTGCACGCGGTCCGCGGGGAAATTGCACGACTCCAGGAACGCGATGAGGATTCGGTTCGCGAATACCAGGCTGCTTTAGCTCATTTGCCGCAGAGCCCGCCCGAAGGGCCTCTCTATGGCATTCAGCTGCACATGAACTTGGCGGAGCTGTATCGAAGCTTGAGGGACGCGACGTCCGCCGAAAGCCAACTCAAGACTGCGCAGACAGAGATCAGCGCGCTGAATGAGCAGGGGCCCAATCGGCCGCAATTTCTGCGACTGCGAGCTTTGATCAAAATGACTAGCGGCGATCTCGATGGCGCAGGCAGCGACCTGAAAGAGGCACTGGCGATCAATGCCAAAGATCCCAATGGTTTGCAACTCGAAGGAGATCTGTTGGTGAAGCTCGGCCGCACCGATGAAGCGATCGCCGTATACAAGTCGATCCTCGCTCTTGATCCAGTGAGTCGATCCGCTCTTACTTCCCTGGGCTATGTGTATCGCGAAGCTGGGCGCGATGACGAAGCCGAAAAGTATTTTCAACAGCTCGCCGCGGCCTATCCAACTCTTTATATCCCATATCTTGCGCTGGGCGACATGTACACGGCGCGGCGGGACTTTGCCAAAGCCGAAGCCGCCTACAGCAAGGGATATGAGTTGGCGCCGAAAAACAGCCTGATCGTGGCGGGAGGAATGAACGCCGGCATCGAAACGCATCACTTTGATGTCGCGGCACAGTGGCTAAGCCGCGCCACGCCCGAAATGCAGCAGGAACCTCATCTGATGAGAGAAAAAGAGAGGTATCTGAGTTTCAAGGGCGATTATCAGCAATCCGCCGAAGTCGGCCGACAGGCGATCAAAGAACTGCCCCGCGACAGAGATGTCGTCGTTTATCTCGGCTACGACTTGCTCAATCTCGAAAAGTACGACGAACTTCTCAAACTGACCTCGGAGTACGACCAGGTGTTGCCCAAAGAGCCCGACATTCCTTTGCTAGCGGGCTATGTTCACAAGCACCAGGGACTGATGGCTGAGGCAGAAAAGGATTTTACCGAGACTCTTGAACGGGATCCGGCGGTAGTTACGGCGTACGTGAACCGCGGGTACGTGCGGCACGACCTCCACCATCCCAAAGCCGCCGCAGAAGATTTCGAGGAAGCACTGAAACGCGAACCAAAGAATGGCGAAGCACATCTAGGACTCGCTTACGCGAGCCTCGATATGCATCGCCCCCGGATCGCTTTGCGGGAAGTGCAGCTGGCTGAAGCGGAGATGGGGGAATCGCTGCCCGTGCATTTGATTCGCGCGACCGCCTATGGGCAAAACGGAATGTGGGCGAAAGCTGCGGGCGAATATCGCATCGCCTTGAAGTATTCGCCGAACGACGGCGCGCTACATCTCGCATTGGCTGACACGTTGTACGGGCAGCGAGAGTACCATCAGGCGCTCGACGAACTGCAAGTTGCACAAAAACTTTCTCCCGACAGTGCCGCCATCTATGCTCAGCTGGCGCGCGTCAGCGCCCAACTAAAAGACCGAGAGCAAACCTTGCGATATGTGGAACTGGCGGAAGACTACGCCCAGAGAAAACAGCATGCTTCGATTGTTCTGGATCAAGGCGACCAGAACCAAAATGCTAAAAACCAAACCGTTCCGGACCAAACTGCGCAACACCAGCTAGAGAGCTCTGTATTTGTTTCCACGGGACAGGCTTTGAGTTTGCTTGGCGATCAGAAGGCTGCGATGGAGCGTTTCGAAAGAGCGCTTGCAGTGCCCGAGAGTGATCGCATCAGTGTGCGTCTGGCCATTGCCGAGCTCATGGCAAACCGTGGTGAGCTGAGTGATGCACAGCGGCAGATCGCATTAGCTCTGATGGAAGCGCAGACCGGGGAAACCCTGCCAGCGACCGGGCAGGAGTTGCTGCAGGCAGCCAACATATTTCTGAGCATGCATGATTACCAACTGGCGCAGACGTACTTGCAGCGTGCTCTGGCGGCAGGCGCATCCGATATGGCGGTGCGAATCGGCATGGCCAATACCTACCTGGCGCTAGGGGAAACGGTCAGGGCAAAGGACCAGCTCT
>Ga0185299_10004443_pt1 | contig 16955 bp, 14 predicted proteins | sample PaiPotPPA55metaG_FD_128002 | JGI IMG/M metagenome (GOLD analysis project Ga0185299, IMG submission 128002) | Iron sulfur acid spring bacterial and archeal communities from Banff, Canada, to study Microbial Dark Matter (Phase II) - Paint Pots PPA... ...
GTTCTATTTCATCCGACATTGAAATCTCCGCCCATCTTATCCACGGTGGATGATTACCGATTTTCGCACGACTCGCTCTTGCACGGCCTGATCTTCCTGCCCTAACGTTTTACCCAAACTCTCAGATGGTCGGCGACTCGGAGGTATCGTCGGACTATGCGGCTAAGTCCCGGTTACCGGACATGTGCCTTTGTACCACGACCGTGTTTCGCGACTTTGAGCAGGTCCAAAACGCCAAGGAATCCAGACTCACGCGCCAGTTCAGGAGTAATATCTGGAAACCCTATCGGTTGAATCGAATCGACCTCAATCTCGCCTTCCTCCATACGGTACCGCCCACCTACTCGGCACAGTGCAAGTGATTTCTCCGCAACGTACTCCCTCGACTTATTCTCACCGAGGAAGGAGCCGAACTTGTTGTTAAGTGAAACAACCAAAACGCGCATGCTTTGTTATACGATACGATATATATTCTATCGGTTACTACCACTGTACAATGCCAGGACGCAGTAAGGAGCCCTTACTCGCACTATTTTCCCTTCCTTGGGTTCTGGAGCATGGAAGCCTGTCCCTTCGCCAACATCGCGATCGAGTATCCCTTTTTGCCTCATATAATTAGCAGGAATTGTCACGCACGACCACGCGCAATCGGCGGGATCGAGAATTTGACCACGAGCTGTGGATTTTGAGCAAAAAACTGACAGCCATATACTTCCAAACTGGGATTTCGCTCTGTTTTGTTGCGCATTATGACCGAACCAACGATTCACCTTCCACTGACTGCTTCGCGGGCTGATCAGGTATTCCCGACGCTGACGTCGGCGCAAATCGGCCGAATCGCAAGTCACGGTCACGCTCGTTCAACCAAAGCGGGAGATGTCTTGCTTGAGCAAGGCGACAAGAACATACCGATTTTCGTCGTAATTTCCGGCGAACTAGAGACGGTGCGCCCTTCTGGTGCTCATGAAACATTGATCGCACGTGTACCGCCGGGGCAGTTCACCGGCGAAGTAAACACGCTTTCCGGACGGCGTGCTCTGAACCGTATCCGGGCCCGTGTAGCCAGTGAGGTCATCGAAGTCAGCCGCGAAAATGTGTTGGCACTAGTGCAGACCGATGGAGAGTTGAGCCAGATCCTGATGCGTGCTTTCATTCTTCGCCGGGCAGAATTGTTCGCGCAAGGCCTAGGCGACGTCACCGTTGTGGGGTCCAGCCACTCAGCTGACACGCTCCGCATTAAGGAATTCCTGGCTCGCAATGGCCACCCTTGTGCCTACATCGATCTCGATCGCGATGCTGACGTACAGAGCCTGCTCGATCACTTCCACGTTTCTGCGTCTGACATCCCAGTCGTAATATGCCGAGGCGAAACTGTGTTGCGTAATCCCACCAACCAGGAGGTTGCCGACGGTCTCGGTTTTAACCAGGCTGTGGACCAATCCGAGGTGCGTGATCTGGTTATAGTGGGCGCAGGACCAGCGGGCCTAGCTGCCGCGGTTTATGGTGCGTCTGAAGGCCTCAATGTCCTGCTGCTGGAAACGTACTCGCCGGGAGGTCAAGCTGGCTCCAGTTCGCGAATCGAGAACTATCTTGGCTTTCCTTCAGGTATTTCGGGAAATAGTCTGGCGTCCCGAGCCTACGCACAGGCACAGAAGTTCGGGGCGCAAATGCTCCTCGCGAAAGGGACGCGGCTCATCTGCGAGCATAAGCCTTATGTCATCGAATTAGCAGATGGCGCTCGAGTCCCGGCGCGCGCCGTCATGATCGCTACCGGTGCGAAATACCGAAAACTGGCCGTCGAGAATCTTTCGCGGTTTGAAGGTGTTGGAGTCTATTACGGTGCAACGTTTATCGAGGCTCAGCTATGCAGGGACGAGGAGGTCATCGTCGTTGGCGGTGGAAATTCGGCCGGTCAAGCGGCAGTGTTTTTGGCTGAAAGCGCAAAACATGTTTTCGTTGTTGTTAGATCAGACGGGTTGGCAGACACTATGTCGCGCTATCTGATTCGGCGAATCGAGGAAACTCCGAACATCACGGTCCTTCCACATACTGAAATTGTCGCGCTCGATGGCACCGAACACCTTGGGCGTGTGACTTGGCGGAACGAGAGCGGCGAGACCATCGAGAAGAGCATTGCTCATCTATTCGTAATGACGGGAGCTATTCCGAACACCACGTGGCTTGAGGGCTGTGTCGTGCTGGATGCAAAAGGATTCATCAAGACCGGTTTTGATCTTTCCGCGGATGAGCTGCGTGCGGCGAACTGGCCACTCGCGCGCCGGCCGTACCTGCTCGAAACCAGTCTGCCGGGTGTGTTCGCCGCCGGTGATGTACGCGGCGGGAACGTCAAGCGTGTTGCGTCGGCAGTAGGCGAAGGTTCAATCGCGATTCCCTTGGTCCATCAACTTCTTCGCGAATAACCTGTGCCCAGGTTGAGCCGGGGCTGGCAATCCAATCACGCAGCGACGGGCAGGCTCGGGTCGTAAGCTCAATCCGAGGCAGAGAGTAATGCTGACCAATTCCCTCCAGCGGACTGCATAGATCTTGCGAGGCACCGGACGCCATGGTGCGCATTTCACTTCGACGAAAAACGCGCAAACCGGAAAAGTGAAATCTCGTTGACTCTCCAGGAGTGCCGTTGTGAGAAGTCTCACCAGATGTGCATGTGTTACCGCCACAGTTTCACTTGGACGAAAGGTCGGCTTACCGGAGTGCGACCTGGAAAGCTGCTGAAAATGAATGATTGTCTGGAGAGGAGGAACTCGATCAGACCGTGCGTCCCATCGCACGTAGCCTACAAGGCAGAGCGGGGAGGTAACGAACTGTTCTGGAGCCCTTGGACAATGTATCCACGCTCGCAAGAGCGGCGCCGAAACCGTGAGGCAACGGTGTATCTGCCAGCATTAGGTGGAGACGGGCCTAGGCTTGATCGTATGATCAGAATATACAAATGCTCGTAAGCGTCGTCAGCCGAAGAGAGCCTAAAATGCTGCGCGGCTCTTCTTGCAGTGAGCACAGAGGCTTCCGGTTTCTCTGTCATGGGTAATCAACACTGCCGGCGTAGAGAGCAGATCTAACCGATCGCGTCATTTTAGCGGAACAGGGTAAGCCCGTATCGCTCCTCGCAAGGGGAAAGTCCATCGCAAGATGGCACTGATGGTGATGCGGGTAACGGAAATGGGAGAAAGCGAAGGCTGCCCTGTAATTGGGCAGATAGAGGTTGCGTCGCCTCGTGGGGACAAGATCACCTCGCCGGAAACGGAGCTGACTTCCTGTTGGTGCTCAGCTCGCGAACGCTTGAGGAACCGATGCATGGAGCAAAGCAAATGACGACGGGGCAACCCGTTGGTGCGGCTTCACACACGACCGGTGGATTTTGCATCGCCGTGCGAATCGGCAGCAAGTCAGTATCGAGTAGGTCTGCTTCGTTTTGAATCAGGCCGCGTCCTCGTTTTTTCATGGGGGCGTTTTTGGGTGCTCGAGCCGGATGAATGGGAAACCTTCAAGTCCGGTTCTTAGAGGGCTGGGCGCCAGCAATGGCGCCCGGCCACTCGACCAAGTGCCCGGACCAGGACTCCACTGTCCCTGTTACTTCTGACAGTACTCATCGTTCGACCAATAGTGAAAGGATTGGCGACTTGAAACGCTGTCGTCGTGTTCTCGTTTAGGAGGAATTCCATGAGATTAGCGGTTCTCGCCCTTTTGGTGTCCGCCATACTCCCCTCCGTGTGCCTCGGCCAGGGTCCTGTCTTCACCGTCACCCAAGAAGAAAGCGATGTTAAGTTCTTTGTGAAGGCCTCGGTAGCTATCGACGGCAAGTTCAACAAGTGGGACGCCACGCTAACCTTTCCGTCTACGGACCCCGAGTCCGGCGTCCTGGACATCAAGATTTATGCCGACTCCGTGGACACCGGAAGCGGCACGAAGGACGGGAAGCTGAAGAGCAAAGACTTCTTCAATGCGAAAGACGATCCGTACATTACGTTTCATTCAAGCAAAGTTACGCAGACAGGTCCCACCACCTTTGACGTGCTTGGGACCTTTACCATTCGCGGAGTGTCCAAGCCCGAGACGCTGAATCTTACGATTACCGGCAAGGGGACAGGGAACGGTGAGATTAAAGGCACTATGGCGTTTGACCGTAAGGAGTTTGGGATGAACAGTGGCATCCCCTTCATCAAGATCGCCGACCGCGTCGAGGTAAATGTAGCGCTTAAGGGCCATCGGATCAGCGGGCCTCCGCTTGTCTATAAGCAATGAGCAACCCAGGCGGGTGAATGGTCGTCGACCTCACGACTAAGTCTTGAGCCCTTTCTTGCTTGTGATTAGGTTCCCTTCCGCAATCCACTTGCCTGGTAAGTCGTGCCAAATCGGACCTCGAAACCGAGGCCATGCCCACCCCAGCATCCGCGTTGGTCCTTCAAATTTGATGACCCGCATCGGACTCTTCGATCAGCTTTCGAAGGATGCGCTTCCGAAGCTGGAACTCGCGGGAAAGCAACGGGTGCACATACCAAGGCCACCATGAGGCGTGTCCGAGTGGGTGCAGACCATGTATCCCCCCTGTTCATAGAGGACCTGCGGTTCGAGGGCCGACCACATAGCCCTCGGCCCCCCATGGAAAGCGGACATTTTTACTTTGCACAAACCCGACATTCTCATTCTCATTTTGCGGCGACACATCGCTACAGTTCGTTGACTTGCCCCTAGCCGCAACCTAAGATGAGCGCCAAATGGCGGAGTCCCAATCACTCCTCGGGCAGACCATCTCGCACTACCGCATTATCGAAAAGCTCGGTGGTGGCGGAATGGGTGTGGTCTACAAGGCCGAGGACACGCGGCTGCATCGCTTCGTTGCACTCAAGTTCCTGCCTATTGAGCTGGCCCATGACCGTTCCGCACTTGAACGCTTCAGACGGGAGGCGGAGGCTGCGTCCGCACTGAATCACCCCAATATTTGTACGATCCACGACATTGGTGAGGAGGACGGAAAAGCGTTCATCGTGATGGAACATCTGGATGGAGTGACTTTGAAGCAGACCATCCTTGGTCGCGCGATGGAGTTGGAGCCACTTCTGAACATCGCGATAGACGTTGCCAACGCCCTAGATGCAGCGCATACCCAGGGCATCGTTCACCGAGACATCAAACCCGCTAACATTTTTGTGACCAAGCGCGGTCACGCCAAAATTCTGGACTTTGGCCTAGCGAAGATCGCTCCGGCGAAGGTCAGTGGCAGCGGAGTCGGTACGCAGGCCACACTGGCTACGATGGAGATGGACTCGGAGCAATTGACGAGCCCGGGCAGTACGCTCGGCACCGTGGCTTATATGTCGCCCGAGCAAGTTCTCGGCAAACCGTTGGATGCCCGCACCGATTTGTTCTCCTTCGGAGTCGTGCTCTATGAAATGGCCACCGGGTTTCTGCCGTTCAAGGGTGACAGTTCCGGCGCTGTCTTCGACGAAATTCTTCATAAAAATCCTGTTACAGCCGGGCGGCTTGACACCAAGATTCCCTCCGAGCTTGAGCGATTGATCAACAAGGCGTTAGAGAAGGATCGCAACCTGCGTTACCAGCATGCGGCTGACGTACGCACCGACCTGCAACGACTGAAGCGCGACACCGATTCCGGTAAAGTGGCAGCCATCAGTGCACCCGCGAGAGCACCTACCGCTCCCGTGATAAGTCGACCGCGCTTATGGATCGCCGGCACAATTGTATTCCTGCTAATCCTGGCACTTGCCGTTGTGTGGCTGCGCCTCCCTACTCCTCCTCCTCGGATCTTAGGCTCAATTCGACTCACCCAGGACGGTCGGTTGAAGGGGGTGGGCGGTACTGTTGTGACGGACGGCGCGCGCCTTTATTTTAGTGAGATTGAGGCGGACCAGGGTGTCCTTGCACAGGTCTCGGTAGGGGGCGGAGAAGTCGTTTCCATTCCCACGCCACTTCAAAATGCTTGGGTCGAGGACATCTCGCCAGATCACACGGAGCTTTTGGTCAGAAATGCAGGCTTTTCTCCGTTGGCGCCGGGAGAGCTTTGGGCCGTGCCTACGCTGAGAGGATCGCCCCGCAGACTTGGCAACATCGTGGGGAGGGCTGCCGCTTGGTCTCCCGACGGAAAGACAATTGTCTATGCGACAACGGAGGATTTGTTTCTCGCCAACGGTGATGGCGCTGGCTCACGCAAGCTGGTGAAAATCCCGGGAGACGGCCTTTGGATTCGCTGGTCCCCGGATGGAACGCGGCTGCGATTTACGCTCCACGAACCGGAGACAAACACCCAAGCCCTGTGGGAAGTCTCCGCAGATGGAAGTCACCTGCGACCCTTACTTCCTGGATGGAGTACCCCTCCAGCTGAATGTTGTGGCAACTGGACGGCGGACGGCAAGTACTACGTTTTTCAGTCTGTACGCGGCAACGTATCCAACATCTGGGCGCTCGCCGAGACGGCGGGGCCATTTAGCAGGTCCGGCTCCGAGCCGGTGCAGTTGACGTCGGGCGCTACCAGTATCCAACTGTCCGTTCCCAGTCGCGACGGCAAGAAAATCTTCGCTGTCGTCGGCGAGACCCGAGGTGAGCTAGTTGCGTACGACCGAAAATCCGAGCACTGGGCGCCTTACCTCTCGGGAATTTCAGTTGAGGGGGTGAGCTTTTCAAGAGACCGCCAATGGACCACCTATGTGACCTTTCCAGATGGAATCCTGTGGCGCAGCAAGGTCGACGGCAGCGAGCGCATGCAGCTGACTTACCCACCGCTGCAGGCTTATCAGCCTTGGTGGTCGCCTGACGGTAAGCGGATTACCTTCATGGGGATCGGCTCTGATCGTCACTGGCACATTTACATCGTTCCAGTTGATGGCGGCAGCCCTGAACAGCTGACAGCCAGCACCACAGGTCAAGGCGATCCTTCTTGGTCTCCGGACGGGAACTCACTGGCTTTTACAGAGAATGCGGAAAATCCAGCCGAATATTTGATCAAGGTGCTGGACCTCGAAACGAGGCACGTCGTGGACGTAGCGGGATCGCGACAGATTTGTTGCGCCCGCTGGTCTCCCGACGGGCGGTATATTGCAGCAATTCGGGGTCAGGGTTTGACGTTTCTCGACTTCACCTCACAGAAATGGCAGACACTGATGGAGGGAAACATCAACTTCATGACGTGGTCTCGCGATGGAAAGACGCTCTACTTCGATACGTCCTTGCAAAGCGAGCCGGCTTTTTACCGTGTCCGAATGAACGATCTCAAGGTTGAGCGCCTGCTCAGCCTGAAAGGCCTGCGGCGCGCCCAAGGAGTGTTTGGACCCTGGTGCGGCTTAACCGCTGATGACTCACCTTTGACCCTACGTGACGCTGGCGCGCAGGACGCGTATGCCCTTGAGTGGCAGGCGCGCTAAAGAGTTATGGCCAACTACATCGCAATCATCGAACTTCACGGGGCAGAGAACGAAGAGGATTTCCAACAATTAGATGCTGCTATGAAAGAACGTCAATTCTTCTCGCAAATTCGGGACGATGACGGCGAGGCATATTGGCTGCCCACTGGCAGCTACGCAATCCAGAACACGGACATGGTGCTGAAGGCCGCCCATGACGCCGCCGTGGGTGCCGCATCTGAGAGTGGGTTCGAATTCAGTATAATCGTGACTGGTTTTGATGAGTGTGAATGGACCAACCTGGCTCCAGTCGAGGCACCGCCTAGCCCAGCCTAGTCGAATTTACATGGACCTCGCGAAGTCCGTGCATATTGGACGAGGCGAGGGCGGAATGGCGCAGGAGGCACCCGAAATAGCGGTATGCTCCCGCGTCAATGAAAGACTCAACGCGAGAATCCCTTCGGGCTTTGCGCCAATTTGGTACAGTGGTGCAATTTTTCATCGTGAGTTTTAACGATTGCAATGAAGGAGACTCTCATGTCGCAGACTATCCCTGCTGAGTATCGCGACCTGTTTAACAAACGCGCTTTCGCCAGCCTCGGTACCACGGTTCGGCCCGAGTCACACCTGTTTGGTGCGATATCGAAGACGAATTTGTGTTTCTCAATACCGCAAAGGGCCGCCACCAAGACAAAAATATCCGTCGCGACGGAAGAGTTGCGTTGGTAATCGTTGACCCCGATAATCCCTATCGCTATTTGGAAATTCGGGGACACGCGGTGGAGACATTCGAGCAGGATGCCGATCTCCACCTCGACAAAATGTCGAAGAAGTATCTCGGCGCAGATCACTATCCTTACAAGCAGCCCGGCGAGGAGCGTGTGATGTATAAAGTCCAAGCCGAACAGGTACATGGCTACAACTTCCCTCACGCTGAGTGGCTATCGAAATAACCGAGCGACTGGAGGGCCACCGCTTCAGTCCTTATTCTTTTTCTAGAGAGAATTGAAGAACGACCAATGGCAATGTAGAAGGAACAACGGCAACCCCGCACTGACGTGCGAGAAGTCCACTGTGTCGAAATGAAAAGCCCTGAGACCCACGGTGTACGCAGGTTGTGAACGTATGATGGCCGCGAAGTCGAGGCCAAGATTACAAAGATCATTGAGAGTGTTGCTGGCCGCAAGGTTCATATCGCGTTTGGAGTGTTCGCGCTAGTCGTGAGGGAGACTCAGATCATTCGAACGCGCGTGAAGAGTAGATTGAGAAGGCTCGGAAGTTTGTCTAGACGACCTCGATTTTCGGATTCGCTCGCTCCTCAACACTTCAAGCGCTTTTTTCGCGTTGTTGACCGCCCGGTATTCTTCGCCTTCGATGGGGCTCAAGAGCCGTTGTTCGAGCGCGGAGCGAGCTTCGAGAATCCTGCCGTCCATGAGTGAATCATCGGTTTCGCATACCGCTGCTAGGTATGCCGCCTGCCAGGAGTAAATGCCGTCCATAACAAGGACCTCGCGAGTCGGGACTATTTTTCGAGTATAAATACGCAGGCGCACAGTCAGCGACAATACATTGTTTTATGTATACAAATCGTCATGCAAAATCCCGATAGTCTGCGCTGGATTAATCAAGGTCGTCTAAAGCCAAATATGGATTGAGTTGGCCGTGGTTGAGAATACCATTACGAAATGCCTAGGCCTCAATGCTGTGCCGATCAAATGATCTTGCTCGGCGAAATGCTCGATACGGCCTGTCAGTATCTCAAACTCTGCGATTCGGGGATGGACGGCGAACCTCAGGGCATGATCGCTCTGGCCTATGACCAGCTTTATCCTCTCAGTCAGCGGTCCGCGCGATTGAGTGTCGAACTTACGGAACTGGAAAAACGGATGCGAAAAAAGTTGTACCTTCAGGCTGGCGACGAACCCAGCCCACCGAAACCCAAAGGGCGCTCAGCCCGCAGTGGCCGTTAGGGCCTGCAGAGCGTAAGCCAATTGCAGTTGGGTTGCTTGATCCGTCTTAGATCGATCCGTCAACGCCATGCCCGAAGCAACTAGTAGGTTTGGTATGCGAGCGAGTTCGTGCCGTTGGTAGGTACCTTTGTGCCCGCAATTCGGGCATTCCAATTCAGTCCCGCCATCTGAGAACTCAGGTTTGGGCGGCTGGAAGAAGTTCGCTACTCCAGAGTCTTCAATCATGGAGTGCGTGAAGTCGAAATTGCAGTTGTCGCACCGTAGCGTCCAGCGTGCCATCGCGATCACGGCACAACCCTACACCCGACGGTGGTCCGTGAAATACAGCGTTTGCCTTAGCGCCGCTGAGTACGCTACCGCTCTGTTCCGCGTTGAACAGACGCCTGCGGCCTGGCTAATCTCTCATGGACTCCGCCAACCCGCCGAACCATTCTCCTCTCATGACGGCGAGCCCGTTTCGGGCAGACTCGATAGCGTCGTTCTCGGCTTGATCTATTCGAACGGTCGAGCCAACCCTTTGTTCGATGGCATACAACGCATCATCTATGAGCGTGGCCATCCGGGCGGGATCGGTCTCTAGAACAGCACACTCATAAGCCCCTTGCCACCAATATGTCGTTGAATTCATTTGTTCCAGCTTCCGGGCGGTGGGGGGTGCGCCTAAACTTAAGGACCCACCGTACGCCAGCGTACAAAGGAACGCAAGAGCTAACGTGGCCGTCGTCGGCTCTGGGTGGATTTGAACCGGGTGGGGATCACCGCCCGCCTGCACTATGAACGCGGACATCGTCATAACCTTTGGAGCCTTCGCTCTGATTGTGGATGACACCCGGATTATGAGGGAGTGCAAAGCTTAGATATGGATTACAGCGTAGGCTCCTGCATCCGGGTCCGCCTCTACAGCGGCAAAGTTGTCGAGGCTGAACTAACCGCCATCACGAACCAGTCCTCCGGCGGCAAGATTCAGATTCACTTCACTTCGGAAGCGTGACTGCGTCAATAAACCCAGGGCAGATCATCGAAATTCTCCGATAGCGGAGAAACAATGGACTGAATGGAGTTGGCTTGTGTTACCCATCAAGGCTCGGTAACTCGGCCTCTCTTACGGAATCGGCTTGCTGCTGGGGCGCCATCAAAACGAGAATTTGAGAGCAACTTGCGAGACGCGCCCTGGCTGCGATTTGAGGATTTTCCCAAAGGTAGGGTCATTGATGTTGCCGTCCACGGAGTTGGCCCCGTCGAACTGGGCATGATTGAAGGTGTTGAACGTTTCGAACCGAAATTCCAGTGAGGAGGATTCGGTGACTCTGGTGATCTTGCGCAGAGCCATGTCGTAATTGTCTATACCGGGTCCGTAAAAGAAACGCCGCGAGGAAGTGCCAAACGTGCCTAGCGCGTTGGGACTGAAGAGGTTGGTGTTAAAGGCCAAAGAATTGTTGCGGGGATTGCGGTTGACGTCCAGCGGACCCAGGCTGGGACTGTAATCCGGAAGATCGATGCTCACGCTATTGACGCCATTGTTCTGGACTTGCACCAGGGCGTTGTCGCCGAAACTCTGAAACGTGACTGGCAATCCTGTAGCATAACGGGTGATGCCGGAAATTGTCCAGCCCTGTGTGAGACGGTTCGATGCGCGGAACAACTTGGCGATGGGCAACTCGTAGTTGTAGCTAAATACGAAATTGTGCTTGAGGTCGAACGCAGAGATTGCGTACTCCTTGCGAAAGTCGAAGGGGTTGACTTGTTCTTGAATGCTGGAAGTCCAGTCCATCGACTTGCCATAGGTATAGCTCGCCAGGAAAGTGAACCGTCCCGCCGTCTGTTTGAGCGACGTTTGCAGGCTGTTGTAGTTGGCGTTCCCCATATTCAAATCCGGTCTGTCAGACCGAGGCTTTCTTCAATTTGTCAGGTGGGGTTCTTTACAGCGAAACATGTTGTTGACTGTGCCTGATAACTACATCTAAAACTCAGAAAAATGGGCGATTTGTGAGCCTGCCTAACTCGCCGGCAAAAGCCCTTAACATGGCTGGAACAAAGGGAATGCGAAGTATCGGTGCGACGGTATCAAACTGTTTGGCATGAAAAATGGGCCATTCTCCGTAAAATTCTGAACATACGTTCAAGAGTAATCGAACTGGCACCAGCACCGAAGATACCTCTGACAGCGCTCAGTGCCCGAGTCCCCAAAGGAGGGAGTTATGAACAACCCGACAGAAAAGAGCCAACCAGAGACTGTCCCAGGCGTTCCCACAGTGAAGAAATCGAATTGTGCGCATACCAGATCTACATCGAACGTGGCGGCGCTCATGGGCAGGATGTGGAGGATTGGGTACAAGCAGAACGTGAGTTAGTCGAGAAATACGGTAATCCTGTTCAAAGGGCGAAAGCGGTGGCTGTCTAAATTCACGCAAACGCCAGTCTCGCTAGCGGCGCTGGAGTCAGTCTCACGAGCAATACGTTCTCGGAAAGGCGGAGCCTCTGCCGGACAAGTGAAACGTCCGCAGAGTCTGCTAGTCGGTCGTAGGGTTCAAAAGACCTTCCGGAGTTCTTTTGAACCACCTGAAATCGTCAAATCCAATACCACGTGGCCGTTGCGGTTCGCATTTTAGTTTGGGTTGGTTTGGGCCGACTGAGCCGACTGAATGGTTTGCGTGCGCCGCTCGATCTGGGAGGCTTCATCGGTGCGACCGAGCTGGCGAAGGGCGTTGGCTTCGGCGGTTAGATCGCGGACGAGATACGGGCTGTTGGAGCCGAATTGCTTTTCTTCGAGCGACACGAGACGCGCGTGGCAAGACTGCGATTTGTCCGGCTTGCCCCATTGATCGTACAAAGAGCAGAGAGTGGTCAGCGGAATGGCAAGGCGATTGTCGTCGGTGCCGTACATGGTTTCATCAATGCTGACAACGTGCAGATAGGCGGCCTCTGCCTTTGGGTAGTCATGTTGCGCAGAGTAGACGTGAGCCAGGCCGCGCAGAGTTTCGGCCACCGCAGTGCTGTTTTCGCCGTAGGTTTTCTGATTCAAATCGAGAGCCTGCGAGAAGAGTACAGCGGAGCGGGCGAAATCCTTCTGCGCCAGCGCCAGCATCGCGAGGTTCTGCACCGCGGGCGCGCTCATCGGGGATTCAGCACCGTAAAGTGTTTGGTAAAGAAGGAGTTGGCGTTTGTAAGCGGCCTCGGCGTTCTTGTAATCCAGCCGCCAGGCATAGACGTTACCAAGCTGTCCGACAGCCTCCGGCAGACGACCATCTTGAGGCTGGAGTTTTTCAGCGATTTTGATGGCCTGCTGCGCGGAAGTAGCGGCGTCGTCGAAGCGGCGTTGGGCCATGGCTTGCGCACTCGCATTCATCGCGACGTGATACTCATCGTCGACGCCGACCTTTGCCGTAGAGCTGCGCAGCCGAGCCTCGAGATCAGCGGCTTCGGCAGCTCGGTTCGACACGCGCAATTCCGTGAGATGTTCCGCGAAACTCTGCTGCGCACTTGCGTATTTATGAGCAGCGTCAAAGTTGATCTGCGAGAAACCTGGCTTGGGCGGGGGCTCGTCGGTGGCCGCCTGGCGATAGTTGCGCAGTGCGGCGATCCAGTCACCCTTTTTCTGCTGCGCCAGTGCCAGATCCAAGCGGGCCTGAAGTTCCTTTGGCGCGATGGACAACGCTTCCGTGTATTCGGCAATCGCGGCATCGCGATCGCCCGCACCCTCGAGAGCCTGTCCCCGGAGATCGTGATTGGTCCAACTCGTGGGCTCGACGCCTTCCGCAACCTTTAGCTCTTTGATTGCTATCGAGAAATCCTTCTTGAGGACGAGCACTCGCCCGGCATCGGTAAACGCGCCGCCGAACGTCGGGTCCAGCTGTTCGGCGCTGCGATATTCTTTCAGGGCTTCGTCGTAGTTTTTGTTTACTTCCCAAAGACGTCCCAAGCCCGTATGCGGACGGGGCGAGCCAGGATCGATCTGGAGGCCGATTTGATATTCATTCTTCGCTTCATCATAGCGGCCGGTGCTGTAGAGCGCGTCGCCGAGGCAATCGTGGCAGATGGGGCGATCGGGATAGAGAGCAACAAGGTCCCTCCATTCGGTGATCGACGCGCCAGGATCGGTGCGCATCAGAGCCGATGCCAGATTTTGGCGAGCGTCACCATTCTTGGGATCCAGGCGCTTTACCTCGCGGTACTCGCGAATCGCTGAGGCGTAATCGTTCTTGCGTTCGTAGGCAACCCCCAGACCGTAATGAATTCTCCCTCTTTCTGTGTCTGAAAGCGCAAGGGCGAGCGCCTTTTTGAACTGCTCTATGGCTGCATCTTGCTGTCCGGAATCTCCCAGCAGAATGGCCAGATTTTCATAGGCAAGACCAAGGTCCGGCTTGATGCGGATCGCTGCCAGCAACTCGGACTTGGCGGCATCAAACTGACGCAGCCTTATGAGCGAATTTCCGGCGTTCATGTGTGCGGACATGTCTTCGGGATTTCTTTCCTCGGCTGCTTTTGCATGTCGTAAGCCTTCCTCGAAATCCCCGGAGTTGTAATAGGTATTGCTGAGCCGCGTATGCACCTGCGGAAAGGCAGGATCGCGATCCAGAATCTCGGAATAAATCTGCCCAGCCTCCTCGTAGCGGTTCTTGTCCATGAGCACCATGCCCATCACGAAGCCGAGTTCCAACCTGCCGAGGCCATTGTTCATGGCATTCGTCAATTGATTCGCCGAATCGTCCAACTGTCCAGCATTGAGCAGTTTTCCTGCTTGCGACAGCTGTTGAAGAAGAACGGAGTCGTCGGCGGGCTCTGGTTGTTTCGGAGTAGTGATTCTTGCATCGGTGAGGGCGGAGAGGATTCGTGGGTCGGCGCCTGCGGTTTCAAGCAGGGACTTGTAAGTAGATGTAGGTGTGAAGAGCAGGCCGTGGGTGCGAATCTCGTAGATGATATTTTCGGGCATGCTTTGCCCCGCGACGAGGGCCAGGAGTTCGCTTTTACTGAGAGGGCGCGGAGCGAAATCTTGGTGCGACGACTTGGCCACTATGGCGAATACGGTCAAGACGGCGCAAGCGAGGACGGACAGGCCGACGATTGTAGTTTTCTTGAGCACAGGCGTCTCCGAAAGTGAGGTTAGCTAGCTCGGTATGACAAATTACTTGTGGGCGACGCGTTCGAGGTCGGCCATTTGGCCAGACATGGTGGATCTACGGCCGGTTTAGGCCAGAGAGAGTATCGCCGCCAAGGTTAGGAACGCCTTCTTTCGTATTTCTGCCCCCCTTTGATGACAGTAGCACCTGCGATCGCAGTGGCCTGATGGTACGGTGGTACTGACATGCCTTAGTTGGCAACGGCGCGCGCCGCGATTGTCGCTCAAGCGGCGTGACCAGAACTCTTCCGGCCACCGGGACTCTTACTTCCAGGCTTCCGACGAGTCGGTCACCCTTCTCGCCGCTGGATATAACTACGACGGTCACTGAACCGTTCTGTCGATGGGACTCTCACCCATTGGAGTGACAACTAGCGTTGCTGCACCATAACAATGTCGGCTCCCTCGACCCGAGTAGACTTTGGTTGTTTGACGAACAGCGGCTTAGGAGGAAGGAGCCGAACATCGGTGGCCTCCAACGTTTCGCTCAGGATTGGCGAACTGTCACCCGTGCGTCCGGCCTCGGCTCGCGAGGCTCGGGCAACACACGGTGACGCCCCAATGTTGGTGCGCCATCGTGGACGGGTCCATGTGCAGTCGGCACGATGGGAACAGAAACGGAAATAACCGACCGACTAGACGCCACAAAACACCCACTGTTGGCGGGCCCGACGAAAGGGAGAGATGGAGCCTGTTCGTTTGGTCACGCGACTTGACCCAAGGGTCAAGTTCCGCCGAGGAAATCGCCTTAACCAACACGCTTGCCCGAGAGGCACGCAGCACTCACTATAGTAATAGTACCAAGCCCCAGCAATAAATCTTTGGAGGGAAGAATGCGTAAGTTACTGATTGTATGCGGTTTGCTGTTCCTCTCGGCAGCTTCTGCGAACGCGCAAGAGGGCCGAGGGTTCGAGGTTTCTGGAGACTATGAGTATGTTCGCTTTAATCCCGGCAACGGGGCTTCCGGCATTAATTGCCAGGGAGGGTCCGGTTCCTTCGGGGCTTATCTGACGCCGCGGGTTGGCGTGATAGGTGAGTTCGGGGCGTGCAATGTGACGGGCTTACCGTCCGGCGTCACTTCGCACGGGTTGAACTATCTCTTCGGGCCGCGCGTCTATTTCCCCACTCGCGGACGCGTGTTTCCGTTCGTCCAAGCACTCTTTGGCGGCGAGCGGTTCTCTGCCGGCGCGACTGGTCTTGGCTCGGCTTCAAGCAATGCCTTTGCCACGGCCCTGGGCGGCGGAGCCGATGTCACCCTGACGCGGCACGTTTCCCTGCGAGCCATCCAGGTGGATTATCTCTATACCCACTTTGCTGGCGCTGGTCAGAACAACCTGAGAATACAGAGCGGTCTCGTATGGCGCTTCGGCAGGTAGTCAGAAGTTGAAGCGGCCCGTAGAACTACTTCTTCTCGAAAGTTGGGGCGTACTGCGATTTAAAACCGGTGCGCCCCTTCGATTTCCTTCGCGATAATCTTTTCTCCTTCGGACGAGAATCGGGCGAACCCACCTTTTTGCAGAGCGTTGAAAGCTAAGTCGCCTGACTGGTGGTTTTGCGATTGCTTGCGGTGCGATTTTCTGCCGGAGTGCTACATGGCTTCCACCGCGATTCGCGAAAATACGCAAACACTTGTCATCAATGCGCATGGCGCGCTCGTGGACTTAACGGACATGGTGGCACCTCGGCAAAAGCTCCAAGTGCAAAACCCCGAAAGCGGCGAAAATCTGGAGTGCCGGGTTGTTTCAGTAAAGAGGGAGCGGATTGGACCGCCCAAGGTGGCGGTGGAATTTACGCAACCCACACCGAGCTTCTGGCGCATTGCGTTTCCGCCAGCCGATTGGAGAGCCTGAACTTCAATGGACGTGCTCCACAACAATCGTGACTGATTCTCCCGCCGCGATTACTAATAATCCTCCATCCATCTACGACCACCGCATAGGCCTTCCGCTTCTCCGCTTCGCCTCCGCCTACTCCCTCCCGATACGCGCACGTCGAACCATAAACTGCCCAACCGACTTTCCCATCCGCTTCCGTTAACGTTTGCAAATTTAAAGCGCTGTCATGCCAGAGGTGTGCGCTGAGGCTTAGCGACCAGACCTTTTGCCACCGTCGAGTTTCTACTCGCGGTCGTCGCGGCAAGCGTTGTCGTCTCGCTTCCAATCCGGCCAGCCGTGCTTGGATGTATCCACAAACATCAATCCCCCGGGACCCACTAACCCCGTCACGATGGGGGTAATGATACCGGTGGTTAGATCAATCGTGCCCACGAACGGACCGCCGTCCGCAGCGGTGTAGGCGACGCCGGGCGCCCAGCCATTCTTGCTCAACTTGAAAATCTTGTTGAGGCCCTTGTCGGCAAAGAGAATAAAGCCTTGGCTGGAGGTAGTGAAAAAGGTGTCGTCCACTTCCACGCCCATCGGCCCACTCGGGGTCTGGTACGAAAGCGGCAACTGCAATACCCGCTGATGGGAATCGCCGGGATTCGAAACGATGATC
>Ga0185299_10004444_pt1 | contig 16955 bp, 13 predicted proteins | sample PaiPotPPA55metaG_FD_128002 | JGI IMG/M metagenome (GOLD analysis project Ga0185299, IMG submission 128002) | Iron sulfur acid spring bacterial and archeal communities from Banff, Canada, to study Microbial Dark Matter (Phase II) - Paint Pots PPA... ...
ACAGCGGGTCGGTGGTGCTGGCGAGGTTGCCGACATTGTCATAGGCGTAGCTGGTCGTCTGGTTGGCCGCGCCGATGCTCTGCAAGAGCCGATCGAGCGCGTCGAACACGCGCGACTGCGTCTTGGCCAGCGCCGCGCCGCCGGATGTGTGGATCTGCTCGAGCGTGCGGCCGCCCATGGCGTCGAGCGTGTAGTCGATGCGCTCGTCGAAGGCGTCGCTCAGGCGCACCAGGCGATGCGCGGCGTCGTAAGTGTAGGCGAGGGAGGAGCCGTCGGGCGAGGTGATGCGGGTGATCTGCCCTTCCGCATCATGGTCGATCGTGGTCACGGCGTTGCCGCCGGCGGCGACGACCGTCGCCGTGTTGAGCCAACCCTGCGGCGTGTAGGTCATGTTGGTGGCGACGCCGTTGGCGTCGACCGCGGTGAGCGGCCGGCCGGCGCCGTCATGCGCGGTGATCTGCGTCCGCTGCCCCAGCGGGTTGGTGACGGAAACCAGCGTGCCCGAGGCGTCGTAGCCATAGGTCACGGTGTCGTCGACATCGGTGCGCGGCCCCTTCGCCGTCTGCACCAGACCGGTCGGCGTATAGGTGTAGGCCCAGCTGCGGCTGCGGCCCGTGCCCGTCGTGTCGGTCTGCGTCTTGGCCGTCAGCAGGCCGTTGGCATAGGTGAAGGTGGTGGTGCGGCCGGGCTCGACGATCTGCGTCGGGACGTGATACGTCGCGTCCCAGGTGTAGGTCACCGTGCGCGCCTGCGGCGTGCCGGCGGCGGTAACGATGCTGAGCGGCTGGCCGCGGGTGTCGTTGGTGCGGTTGGTGACGACGCCGTTCCAGTCGGTGGTGCTGCTGGGATAGGCGTTGGCGTCGTAGCTGTATGTCGAGAACGACGCCGGGGTCGAGCCGCTCGCGGCGCGGTCGATCCGCGTCACCTTGTACGAACCGAGGAGGCCCGCGAACTGATAGGTCTCCACGAGGCCGAGCGGATTGGTGACGGTGCGGCTGCGGTCGGAATCGTTGTACGTCACGGTATAGAGGTCGGCGGAACCATGCTGCGTGGTGGTCGGCCGGCCCCATTGCTCATAGCTGTAGGTGGCGTAGCGATTGCCGTTGTCATCGACGATGCCGGTCAGCGCCGCCGGGAAGATCGCGTTCTCGTAGAGATAATTCTGCGGCGGCGAGGCCGGCGACTGTCCCGGCTTCACGACGCGCACGAGCTGCTGGAGATTCGCGATCGGCAAGGTCTGATAGACGTTCTGATAGAGGTATTGGTAGACGCCGCCATCGGGCGCCGTGATCGTGCTGAGAAGGCCGTTCTGGAAGGTGAATTGCAGCGTGCGGCCATAGGAATCGGTGACCGAGGCGAGCTGGCCGCTAGCGTCGTATTGCAGCGTCTGCGTATAGCCGCTGCGCCGCTTGATCGAGGCGAGGACCGCCGCCGGCGCCTGCGCCGTGAGCTGCGTGAAGGTCCATACCGTGTCGTCGCTGTCGGTCAGTACCCAGCTCGAACCGGTCTGCGTGAGCTGGAGGTCGACATCGGCCTGGATCGCGTACCAGGTGGAGCTGCCGAAGGCAAAGTCCATCTCGAGCACTTGCCCATCGGGGCGATGCACATACACGTACCAGCCGGGATGGGTCGTGTCGATGTAGGCATCGAAGACCGAGCGCCAGCCGGCGCCGAGTATGCTCCGCTGCCGGTCGAGCGCGCCGCCGCTGTTGTAGTAGCGGGTGAAACCGAGCTTGTCCGGCGTCGCCGTCTCGAAATCGGTGACCGCCTGGTACTTGTTGCCGCCGCCGAGGGAAATCGGGTTGCCGATGCCGGGCCTGCCTCCATTGCAATCCGGGCAGCCCAGCTCCTTGGCAAGCGGCGCCGCGTTGACGGGGCGGCAGCCGCCGGGCTCGGTGGCGTCGTTCACTTCTCCGGGGAGATAGCAGCCGGGCACGGTCACCGCGAAGGCGTTCTCGATGGGGACGTAGCGCACGATGCAGTCAAACCCCGCGAGCGTTCCTTCGTCCCAGGGGTTGTAGAACGGCGTCATCGACAGGACCGCCGGGCTACCGGGGTTGTAGAACAGGGCCCAGCTGAAACAGCCCTCGTAAGCGCTGGGACAGCTGCCGGCCAGCCCACCCCCGCCGGGGCAGGCGGGATCGACGGAGGCACCACCCCAATAGGCCCGCGCCTCGGTGGTCGAGAACGACAACAGTGCCAGCCAGATCAAGGCGATGAAGCTCGCCACGGATGCGATGCGGCGCATGTTCTTGCCCCCCTGCCGCGACCTTCAGTGTCCATATGAAAGATCGCGTACAATTCAGGGTTATCCAGACAGCCGGCCGCCGTCAACCAGAAATTAAGCTCTTTCCGTGCGGCTCGCCCTTTAATTGCATGGGCGGCGGTCCAGTCCAGCCCCCTGAAGCTCGGCCAGGGGATAGCGGCCTACCGCGATCGGAAGTCAGGTCAGCGACGCGATCTCGGCGCGGATCTGCGCGAAGGCGAGGCGGCATTCGGCGAGCATCGCCGCGCTGCCGGCGACGATGAGGCACATGCCGAGCGTCGTCACCGCCACCGGAAGCCAGGCGAGGCGATCGCCGGCGGCATGGTCGATGGCGATGGCGAGGCCGGCGATGACGAAGCACAACACGGCGAAGAAATAGAGCGAGACGGCGCGCTCGGCGAGGAGCGCGCGACGCTCATGCCGCCGGATCTCGCTCGAATCGCGCGGCGCATCCCTCGCTTCCGCGAGCTTGCGCACGCGATCGACGACGCGCGCGAGGCGCACCAGCGCGGTGGCGATGAGCGAGGCGGAGGCCAGGATCAGCAAGGCCGGCGTGATCATCGCCGTGATCATCGCCTGCGCCGGTGAGATGCCGCCCACGGCTCAGCCGCCGATGGTCTCGTAGACGATGCCCAGCGTCGCGCCGCCGAGCTCGGTGGTGAAATCGCCGGCGAGCTCGGCCGCGAACGTCGTCACCGAGGTCGTGACGCCGCCGGCGGCGCCGATGCGCCGCCATGCCGCGTCCTCGGTGCGGGCATCGACGCCGCCGCAGGCATCGACGGCGACCTGCACGGCGTAGCCGGCGGCCAGCGCGTCGAGCGCGGTGCGCTGCACCACGATCTCGCTGGCCACGCCGGCGAGCACGAGCACGCGGCGACCGCTCGCGCGCAGCGCCGCGACGAGCCCGGCATCGGCGAACGCCGTCGTCTGCGTGCGCAGGCGCGGCTGCGGATTGCCGAGCGGCTGCAGCACGCTGGCGAGGAACGCGCCGCCCGGCGGCACCGCCGAGAGGAACGCCGGGAGCTTGTGCAGCGCCGCGAGCTTGGCGAGCGCGCCCGCTATGCGGCGCAGCCGCTCGACCGGCAGCGTGCGGCTGTTCTTGACGATCTCCTCCTGCAGATCGAGAAACAGCACGGCCGCCTTCTCGCGCGTTGGATTTTCCATGCAGAGCTCCCATCGTCGGCGTGACGCGGCCACATCCTCCGGCCGCCTCCAACAGGATATCGCGCCGCGCCCGCCGGAGATACCGGCCGTGTTACCGATGCGCGGGACCGCCCGCGCCGCTGTCGCATGAGCCACGTAACTTTTATTGCGCGCTCAGGAAGGCCGTGACGTCGCTGATCTGCGCGGCGGTCAGATTCTTCGAATTCTCGTGCATGATTTCGTTGGCGCGCGCATTCGACGAGAATGCCTCGAGCTGTCGCTCGAGATAGCTGCGGTGCTGGCCGCCAAGCCGCGGGATCGCGCCGGCGCCCTGCGCCTGCTCGCCGTGGCAGGCCGCGCAGGCCGGAACGTTGTTGGCAGGGATGCCCTCGTCGACGATCTTTTTGCCGGCGGCCATTTCGGCCGGGCCGCCCGGCGTTCCGTGGACCGGCGCCTGCGCGGCGTAATAGGCCGCGAGACCGTCGATGGTGGAATCGCTGAGGCGCGCCGCCATGCCCCACATATAAGTGTGGGCGTGAGGATCCGCGCGTGAATGGTCGCGGAATGCCTTGAGCTGGTTGACAAGGTATTCCTGCTGTTGTCCAGCGAGGCGCGGGAAGGTGGAAGAGATACTGCGGCCGCCCATGCCGTGACAGGATGAGCAGACATGCTCGGTGCCGGCCACGCTTGCGCTCGGGCCGGTCGCCTCCTTGTCGTTCGACGCGCAGCCGGCCATGGCGAGGAGCCCCAGGGCAAGAGCCGCTCCGCACGAGGTCTTGGCAATGGCACGCTGCGCGATCCATTGGGGGCGTGCAGCGCTCCGTCGCTCAGTCGGCATGTCGACCATCTGTCTCTCCCGCCCATGGACCATCCTCGGATCCGCTCGAACGAAATCGGGGGCCACTGCTGTCAGAACGCAAGCCAGGCGAACAGGAAAAGCGTGTTGTTGTCATGCACGTTGCGGCCGGCGCCGTCGAAGTTGGTGGTGCCGCCATCGAACTTGTCGTAGTAGACATACTGCACGCCGAGTTTCATGTTGAGCCATGGCCAGAAGCCAGGCCCGCCATGGCTGAACGGGATGTAGTCGAGCTCGCCGATCCAGCCGCTGCTGTTGGGGCTGGCCGTCGCCGACCCGCTGAACACCAGAGGATCAGGCGTGCCGTTGAGGTTGAAATACCCGGCGGTCACGCCATAGGTCTGGTCATAGTAGTAGGTGGCCTTGGCGCGCAGGCTGCGCAGATGATTGTGGGTGTTGGCGCTCGCCGCTTGCGCCGAGCTGGCGCTCAGGTTCTGGTTCTCGGTGATCCAATAGCCCTGCAGCGAGACGCTGTCCCGAGCGCCGAGCCACTGATACTGCGTGTCGATGCCGAAATCGGTGAGGTGGTCCGTGCCGCTGTCGCGGACGCGGCCGGGGACCAGCGTAGCGGCGATGCCGAAGACGCCGACCTCGAACGAGTTCCGCCCCCAGCTCGGCGCCACCGCGAGCCGCCAATAGGGCGCGAAATTCTTGATCGCGCTGGTGCCGCCGGGAGCGATCCCCAGCGTGGTTTCGGTCGTCGGCGACAGCGTGCGGTAGCCGCCGAACTCGGTATAGATGAGCCGGTTCCAGAAATTGTAGGCGGTGACGCCCAGCACCTGCTGCGCCAGCCCGCCCTCGATCAGCGTCGCCGCCGCCGGCTTCGGTGCCAGCGACGACGCCACATAGGGATAGCCCCAGGCCGGTGTCGAGTTCCAGAGGTCGGACAGCGTCGGATTGTTGTTGATGGTCGCGCCGAAAACCGTCTCGCGGTCGAGCAGGCTGGTCGCATGGGCGTAACGGATATCCGTGTTGTCCCAGTTGAAGTTCCGGGCCGCATGATCATAGGTCGCCTGCGCGAAGGCGCCGATGCTCGAGGTGATGGCGCCGCCGAAGAACAGGCTGCCCGAGAACGAGAAGTTGTCGTTCGGGCCGAAATGCGGTGCGACGCCGCCGGGCACCCCGGTCTCGGTATGCGTAAATGACGGGATCAACATCACCGCGATCGGCGGCAGGTTCGAGTCGCCGCCTTTGAACGTATAGGCGTTGAGCTTGAACAGCCGGCCGTAGGGCGTGAGCTCGGGAAAGCCGTTATGGCAGGCGGCACATTCCTGGCCGGTCTGCCGCGCGTAGCTGGGGAGCGCCTGCGCCGGCGGCGTTCCTAGCACCAGCATCGCGACCGCGGCCAGAGATATGGAAAGAGCGCGCAGCCTGCGGCAAGCGGGGCCGGCGCAAGCCGCGATCGGACAGCCGCTAACGCCCGGCGGCATACTGATCTTCGATGGGACGATCATGGCCTCCCCCAGCCGCGCAGAACGCAGAACCGGCGCCGGCGTCCCGAGCTGCCCCCGCTGCCGGGCAGAGTTCGTCCGCTTCCGGCCATATCGCCACCCGACTGCCGATGACGAAAGCTAACCTGGATCGCCGGTTGATCGGTTTGATCTGGATCAAGTGCGCCGGTGGATTTTTGCGGCACGGTGCTTTGGGACGAAGGGTGGGCAGCGCGGGACTCCCGAGCCGATGCGGCAAGGCTGCCCCTGTTGCCCGCTTACTCGGGACGCGATGGAGAACCGATCATGACCAAGTATCTGTCCTCTCTGCCCGGGCCGTTGATCTACGCTGTTCCCTTCGCGCACACCAGAGATGGGTTCTCTTTGCCGCTGCTCGATGCCGACGAGACGCGGCGCTTGGCGTTCATTGCCTCGATCGTTCACTTCCCCAAAGGGGCCCGGCTCTATGAGGAGGGGGACGAGGCAAATTGCGTCTACAATATGATCAAAGGCGAGGTGAAGACCTTCTGCGCGCTTTCCAGCGGACGAGGCCGGATCACCGCATTTCTGTTTCCCGGCGATCTGGTGGGGCTTGCGGGAAACGGTCGTTACGTCAGCACGGCTCAAGCGATGACGCCGGTTACCGCGTACCGGCTGCCGCTGAACGCACTCACCGGCCTCCTTCGCGGCGATCCCGGGCTCGAGCACCGCTTTCTATGCAAGGTCTGCCACGAGCTGCGCGCGGCGCAGTCGCACGCCGTGACGCTCGGTCGGCACGACGCGAATGGCAAGCTCGCGATGTTCCTGCAGGAGCTCCAGGCCAAGCACGCTACACAAGCGATGCCCGCAGGTCCGATCTCGCTGCCGATGACGCGTTCGGATGTCGCCGATTACCTGGGCCTGTCGCTCGAAGCCGTCAGCCGCTCGTTCCGCAAGCTGCAGCTCAGCGGCATCATCAGGCTTGCCGGCCAGCACAATGTTCACATCGTTGACCGCGTCCGGTTCGAGGACCTGGTGGACGCCACGTGATGCCCGACGCGATCAGGCAGTCGCGATCTGCCGCTAGAAGCCCGCCGCGATTTCGCGCAATGCTTCCGGCTTGGCAAGCCGGATCTGCTTCTCATCGACAAGCTGGATCAAGCCTTCCGTCTTGAGCCGGGTAAGGAAGCGGCTCACCGTCTCTATGGTCAGGCCAAGATAATCCGCGATGTCGCTGTGGTTCATCGGCAAGAACACCGGGTCGGCAGGCTTCCCATGGCGGACCGCCGCGTCGGATAGCATAAGGATGAACGAGACGACCCGCTCACGCGCCGATTTGCGGCCCAGCAGCATCATCTGATCCTGGGCCGCCGCCAGCTCATGCGACGCCATGCCCAGAAGGCGCTGCTCGAGCTTTGGAATTTCGTCGAGAAGACCTTCGAGCCTCCGGCGCGGGAAGCGACACAGCCTCGTCGGCGCAAGCGCCTCCGCGCTGTAGGCGTACGCTTCGTTGTGGGTCAATCCCAGGAAGTCGCCCGGAAACAAAAATCCGGTGATTTGGCGCCGGCCATCGGGCAGCAGCTTGTAGATCTTCACCGCGCCGGCGGTCACGGTGTAGACATTCTCGGCGGGCTCGGCCTCGTCGAAGATGGGGCGGTGCGCCTCGACCGCGACACTCCTCATGATCGCGGCCAGCCGCTTCTGCTCCTCCGGATTGAGCGGCGCGCAGGCGGAAAAATCCCGTGCTTTGCAGATATCGCAAGGCTGGACGAGGTGCGGCGGGTGCGCGTTCGCCTGGGTGGCTACGTTGAATCTCGACATGGCCGGTCCACCTTTTATATGGGCTCCTGCGCGGACCCGCCACAAAGGCGGTTCGATCAGGCGCCATCCCTCATCGGTCGCATCGCTCTGGCGACGTGTCGTCTGGCGGCTATAGTTCCCTCGGGCGGCCGGGTCCACACGGCGAATCCAGGTTGGTGTCGGCCGCCTCCTGGAAGCACACGACTCTCAGCCACTCAGGCTCATTCGAAACGGCTGCCAACACCGAAAGGATCGTCCATGCCGCGATCATTGGGGACCTGGCCTCGCATGATCGCGATCGTCGTCGTTTGCCTGCTGCTGGCTTTAGGGACCGGGCTGGCGGCCGCAATCGCCTTCGGCACGGCCGCGCCGCCGCGCCTCGTGCAGCCGCGGCAGCTCGATCTGACCGATCTTCCGGCGCTCAGCCGCTACACGGCGCGGGATGGCACACCGCTCGCGTATCGCGCCTATCCCGGCGGCGGGGAACAGGTCGCGGTGCTCGTTCACGGCACGGCCACGGAAAGCAGCGTCATGAATGCGCTGGCCAAGACGCTGCAAGCGGCCGGTGCGACGGTCTACGCACCCGATCTGCGCGGCCACGGCGGTTCCGGCCGGCGCGGCGACATCGACTACATCGGTCAGCTCGACGACGATCTCGCGGATTTGATTGCGGCGATCCGCCCCGAGCATGCAAAAGCGACGCTGATGCCGATCGCTATGCGCCGCTGCTGCAGCCGGCGAAGCCCGATCTCACGGTCGAGCTCGTGCCCGGCCTCGACCATGTCGACATGCTCATGAAACCGGCGGCGCTTGCGGCGCTGCGCCGAACCTTCGATGCCATGCCGCGGTGAGCCGGAGTCGGGCATGCGCGCTCGTCAAAAACTCTGCAACACACGCGGAGCGCATGGTCCGCGGCATGGTGCGAGCATGGTCCACGCGCCCGGCCGATATGGTCCAGCGGAACCATCACGTGGATGTTTCACGTGATACGCGGCGGCGCCGTTCGCCGCGGTTTCCGGCGCGATTCCGGCCGCTCTTGCCGCTGCGGCCGTCGCGCGAGGCCTCGCCCGCCGGCGCCTCCGGCGGCCCGCCGGTCGCGCCAGCTGTAGCACTGTGGTCCTTGCGCGCCGCGCGCTCCGGCGGCGGCGCCCAGGGGCGCACGCCGCGCCAGTCGCCGACCGTGTCGATGCGCAGGCGATCCGCATCGAGCCGGACGGCGTGTCCGCCCCTCAGCCAGGTGTCGATGCGGTCGATGACGACAGGGCCGCGGCAGGCGCGATGCGCCGCGACCGGGCTCACCACCAGATCGACGCGCCCGCAATCCTCGGTGAGCGCAGCGCCGTCGCGGATCAGCGCGACCGTGCGGCCGCGGGCGCGATAGAGGCAGCCCAGCGCGTCGCAGCTGAGGCTGCCATCGGCGCTGACCCCGGAAGCGGGCCAGGCCGGGCCGGTCTCCGCCGCCGTGCGCCGCGTCCAGGTCTCCTCGGCGAGCTTGGCGTGGCGCGCCGTCGACAGGAGGTAGCTGCCGTCGGCGGCGCGAACGGCGACGAGCGCGGCATCGCCGGCGACGAGGATGTCGGGCGGCCGCACCAGCGCGAGCGCGGCATAGCCGGCGGCGATCGGCGCCAGGCCGAGCCAGCGCCAGCGCCGCGTCCAGATGCACAGCCACAAGCCGCCGAGGCTCAGCAGGATGAGCGCCTCGGGCGGCATGCTCGGCACCGTCAGCACCGCGCCGGGCCACGAGGTCACGGCATGCGCGATCGCCGCGACCGCATCGATGCCCCATCCCATCGGCTTCAGGGCCAGCGCCTCGGCGCCGAACGGCATGAGCAGGCAGGCGACCAGCGCCCAGGGCATGATCCAGAAGCCGGTGATTGGCACCGCCATCGCATTCGCCGCCACCGAATAGAGCGGGAAGCGGTTGAAGTGGTAGATCGTGAACGGCATGGTCGCGACCGTGGTGATCACCGTGGTGAAGGCGATGCCGAGAAGATAGAGGCCGGCGCGGCGTAGCTTGCCGGCATGCGAGTGCCACTCGCCGAGCTTGCCGCGCATCGCCTCGTAGAAGGCGATCAGTCCGGCGACGGCGGCAAAGGACATCTGGAAGCTCGGCCCTGCCGCGCTTTCCGGCGTCAGCAGCATGACCGCGAGCGCGGCATAGGCGATGGCGCGGGCCGAGAGGCTCAGCCGGTCGACCAGCACGCCCAGCAGCACCAGCCCGGTCATGGCGAAGGCGCGCCGCGACGGCACCGTGGCGCCCGACAGCAGGAGGTAGAGGAACGTCACCAGCAAGGCCAGCCCGGCCGCCCATTTCTTGGTCGGATGATTGAGCGCGATCGCCGGGATCAGCGCGAGGCCGGCGCGCAGCGCGAAGAAAGCGGCCGTCGCCACCATCCCCATATGCAATCCGGCGATGACCAGGATGTGCGCCAGGCCGGCATCGCGGAAGGCGCCGGCATCCTCCGGCGGGATGGCATGCGTCGCACCGGTGATGAGCGCCGCGGCGATAGCGCCGGTCGGCTCCGGCAACGCCGCGCGGATGCGCGCGGTGACGGCGGCGCGAACCGCTTCGACCAAGCTGCGCCAGCGGCTGGCGCCGAGGCCTGGCGGCGCGGCGATACGCTCGGGCGCGCCGACAGCGAAGCCCACCCCGCCCAGCCGATCGAAATAGGCGCGGCGCTGGAAATCATAGGCCCCGGGCATCGCCGGCGCGGGCGGCGGCAGGAGCACGGCCTTGAGGCGCAGCCATTCGCCGGGCACGAGGCCATCAGGATCGTGGCGCAGGCGCACGCGGATGCGCGCCGGCCGATGCGCGGCGTCGAGCCGGCCGATCTGGCGCGGCTCGAGGATGAGGCGCGTGCCCTCGGGCAGCGGATCGACCGCGACGAGGCGGCCTTCGATGGCCACCGGCCCGATGCGGCGCTCGAGGATGGGCGCGGCCACCCACCACGCCTGGAACTGCACCGCGGCGAAGCCGAGCGCGATGGCGGCCGCGGCGACCGCCGGCGGCACCAAGCGCTGCGACCGGACGGCCGTCACGGCGGCGACGATGGTGACTGCGGCAGCGAAGGCGCCGAGCCACAGCGGCGGCTCGACGGTAAGCCAGAAATAAATCCCGATGCCTGCACCGACGAACACCGGCACCCACAAGGCCCAGCGCTCGCGCTCGGCGATCAGGTTGGCGGCAAACCAGCGTGCGACATCGCCCAGGCGATGCTTCGGTGTCGCCTGGCCGAGAAGAATGCCGCCGCTCGCTTCCGCCGGTTGCATGGATCGAGTGTAGTTCGCCGCTGCTCCTCTGCGAAGGGCCGGGAATTTCCCGGGCCTCGCCATTTTCGCGCCTGCCATGACGCGCTCCCGGTGATGTGCTACACCGCGCCGATATGAGCGTCGTCGTCCGTTTCGCCCCCTCGCCCACCGGTTTCCTCCACATCGGCGGCGCCCGCACAGCGCTGTTCAACTGGCTTTTCGCCAAGCATCACGGCGGCAAGTTCCTGCTGCGTATCGAGGACACCGACCGGCAGCGCTCGACCAGGGCGGCGGTCGACGCCATCATCGACGGCCTCTCCTGGCTCGAGCTCGGCTGGGACGGCGACATCGTCATGCAGTCCGCGCGGGCGCCGCGGCATGCCGAGGTGGCGCGCCACCTTCTCGCCACCGGCAATGCCTATTACTGCTACTGCACGCCCGACGAGCTCGAGGCGATGCGCGAGAAAGCGCGCGCCGAGGGCCGTCCGGTGCGCTATGACGGCACGTGGCGCGACCGCGACCCCAAGGAGGCGCCGCCCGGGGTCAAGCCGGCGATCCGCCTCAAGGCGCCGCAGACCGGCGAGACCGTGATCCACGACCACGTGCAGGGCACGGTCACGGTCGCCAACGCGCAGCTCGACGACCTCATCATCCTGCGCTCGGACGGCACGCCCACTTACAACCTCTCGGTCGTCGTCGACGACCACGACATGGGCATCACCCACATCATCCGCGGCGACGACCACCTCAACAACGCCTTCCGACAGACGCAGATCTACCGCGCGCTCGGCTGGGCGGTGCCGGAATTCGCCCATGTGCCGCTGATCCACGGACTCGACGGCGCCAAGCTCTCGAAGCGCCATGGCGCGCTTGGCGTCGACGCCTATCGCGACATGGGCTACCTGCCGGAGGCGCTGCGCAATTACCTGCTGCGGCTCGGCTGGGGTCACGGCGATGCCGAGATCATCTCGACCGCCCAGGCGGTCGAGTGGTTCGACATCGACGCGGTCGGGCGCGCCGCGGCGCGGTTCGATTTCGCCAAGCTCGCCAATCTTAATGGGCATTACATCCGCGAAGCGCCCGATGCGCGACTGGCGTCGCTGGTGGCGCCACGGCTCGAGCGGGCGCTCGGCCAACCGCTCGACGGCCAGCAACAGGCGCGCCTTCTCGCGGGCATCCCAGGCCTCAAGCCGCGCGCCAAGACGCTGGTCGAACTCGCCGACAATGCCCACTTCTATGTCGAGCGCCGGCCCATCCCGATCGACGACAAGGCCAAGGCGCTCCTCGGCGAGGACGCCCGGCGCTTGCTGGCCGAGCTTCTCCCGGCCCTCGCCGGTGCGGGTTGGTCGGCACCGGCGCTTGAGGAGCGGGTGCGGAGCTTCGCCGAGGGCCGCGGGTTGAAGCTCGGCGCCGTCGCGCAGCCGCTGCGGGCGGCGCTGGCGGGGTCGACCTCCTCGCCGCCGATCTTCGAGGTCATGGCGGTGCTCGGCCGCGACGAGACCCTCGCCCGGCTCCGCGATGCGGCCACGAAGGAGGGCTGACGCTGGCCGTGCCCGCCCCGATCCGGGGCTATGATTTTTGCTGCCGAACCATGCCGCAACCGCGGCATCGGGCGTTTGCTTCGCAGCGCCGGGCGGCCTATGCTGCGGTGCCGAGGGGATATTGCAGCGCAACAGCGCAACGCTGAGGATCGCAGCCGATGGATACGAAAACCGCCGCCGCAAAAACCAAGGCACCCGCCGCCAAGGAAACCGTCACGCTGACCGACAATTCGAGCGGCCAATCGGCCGAGCTACCCTTGCTGTCGGGGACGCTGGGTCCCAAGGTGGTCGACATTCGCAAGCTCTATCCCGATCTCGGCCATTTCACCTTCGATCCCGGCTACACCGCGACCGGGAGCTGCGAATCCAAGATCACCTTCATCGACGGCGATGAAGGCCAATTGATGTACCGCGGCTATCCCATCCAGGAGCTGGCCGAGCACAGCGACTTCATGGAGGTCGCTTATCTCCTGCTCAACGGCGAGCTGCCGACGGCAGGTCAGGAGAAGCAGTTCGAGCGCGACATCACCATGCACACCATGGTGCATGAGCAGCTCACGACCTTCTATCGCGGCTTTCGGCGCGACGCGCATCCGATGGCGGTGATGTGCGGCGTGGTCGGCGCGCTCTCCGCCTTCTATCACGATTCGACCGACATCACCGATGCGCGCCAGCGCGTCGTCGCCAGCTACCGCCTCATCGCCAAGATGCCGACCATGGCGGCGATGGCTTACAAGTACTCACTCGGCCAGCCCTTCATCTATCCGCGCAACGAGCTCAAATACGCCGAGAACTTCCTGCACATGGCCTTTGCGGTGCCGTGCGAGGAGTACAAGGTCAATCCGGTGCTGGCGCGCGCCATGGACCTCATCTTCATCCTGCACGCCGATCACGAGCAGAACGCTTCGACCTCGACGGTGCGCATGGCGGGCTCGTCGGGCGCCAATCCCTTCGCCTGCATCGCCGCGGGCATCGCCTCGCTGTGGGGCCCGGCACATGGCGGCGCCAACGAGGCGGTGCTGAAGATGCTCAACCAGATCGGCGACAAGAAGCGGGTCCCTGAATTCATCAAGCGTGCCAAGGACAAGGACGACAATTTTCGCCTCATGGGCTTCGGCCACCGCGTCTACAAGAACTATGACCCGCGCGCGGCCGTGCTGCGCAAAGCCTGTCACCAGGTGCTCGACGAGCTCGGCGTGCGCGACGAGCCGCTGCTGGACCTCGCCATGGAGCTCGAGCGGATCGCGCTGCACGACGAGTATTTCGTCGAGAAGAAGCTCTATCCCAACGTCGATTTCTATTCGGGCATCATCCTGCGCGCCATGGGCTTCCCGACCTCGATGTTCACCGTGCTGTTCGCGATCGCGCGCACGGTGGGCTGGGTCGCGCAATGGAACGAGATGATCGAGGACCCCAACCAGAAGATCGGCCGCCCGCGCCAGCTCTATACGGGCAAGACTCTGCGCCACTACGTGCCCGTGGAAAAGCGCGGCTGAGCGCGCCCCGCGTCGGCCGAATCGAAAAAGAGGTGCTTGCGGCGCGTCTTTTCTCGTTTATGCGATGCAGCGAATTACCGGCCGATCTGTTGCTGACAGCATTCGCGTGCCGGTTCAGTTTTGCCCGCTCCGCTGCGCTTTGCTCGCCAGAAATGCCGCCATCATGCGCTTGGGCTCGTCCGTCCGGAATGCCGCGCCGAAGCGGGTGATGCCGCGGGTAATCGCCTGCGACAGCGGCAGGTCCTCCCACTCGCGGATGAGCGCCTTCTGCAGGCGGATCGCGCGCGGGCCGCACGCGAGGATCGCGCCAAGCACGTGCTCGACCGCACCGTCGAGCTCGGCCTTCGGCACGCACCACTCAACGAGGCCCCAACGCTCGGCCTCGGCCGCATCGATGGTTTCGCCGGTGAACAGCAGGCGCCGCGTCCTGCCCCAGCCGATCAACGACGGCAGCAGCGCCGCCTCGATCACCGAGGGGATGCCGACCTTGACCTCAGGCATGCCGAAGCGCGCGCCCTCCGCGGCGATGCGCAGGTCGCAGGCCGCCGCGACTTCGAGCCCGGCGCCGAGCGCATAGCCCTCGATGCGCGCGATGACCGGCACCGGCAGCCGGCGCGCCGCGTCGCAGGCGCGGTGCAGCAGCGTGATGAAGTCGCGTGCGCTCTCCTCGTCGAGCGCCGCCATGTCGCGGATGTCGGCGCCGCCGATGAACGCCCTGTCGCCGGCGCCGCGCAGAACCACCGCGCGCAGGCCCTCGTCGTCGCCGAGCGCCGTGAGCTGGTCGCCGAGCGCGGCCATGAGCGCGCGATTGAGGATGTTGAGCTTGCCCGGGTGGTCGACCGTAACGTGCGCGATGCGCCCGGCGGTGCGCTCCTCGTTGCGCGTGTCGATGCGCGGCGCGCGCGCCGCGTCAGCCACGCTGAATCAGCTCGATCTTGTATCCGTCGGGATCCTCGATGAAGGCGATGACGGTGGTGCCGAACTTGACCGGCCCCGGCGCGCGCGTGATCTTGACGCCTTCCTTGGCGAGCTTGTCGCAGGTGGCGTAGACGTCGCGGACGCCGATGGCGAGATGACCGAACGCGGTGCCGAGCGCATAGGGCTCCTTCTGATCCCAATTGTGGGTGAGCTCGATCACGGTGCTGCTGGCCTCGTCGCCATAGCCGACAAAGGCCAGGGTGTAGCGGCCCTCCGGCACCTCGCGCTGGCGCAGTACCTGCATGCCCAGGAGCCTCGTATAGAAGTCGAGCGACTTCTTCAGGTCGAAGACGCGGAGCATGGTGTGCAGCATGCGCGCCTCGCCGAGACCGGCGGCGTTCGCCGTCTTGGTGGCTGTCGTCGGGTTCATCTCGTCCTCCGTTCGGTTTCTGGTCGGGCGGCGGTCTGGTTCCGATCGGGCGAATGTCGGGCGATGATCGCCAGCACCTCGTCCGCAGCGCGGCGGCTCGGCGACAACTCGCCCAAGCCGAGCCGGTGCAGTGCGTCCTGGCACTGCGCCACCTGCGCCTCGCGCGCGGCGGGATCGGTCAAGAGCCGCTCCACTTCCGCGCTGAGCCGCTCGGCGTTGACGTCCCGTTGCCGCAGCTCGGGCACGACCGCACGGTCCAGGATAAGGTTAAGCAAATGCATGTACTTGACCTTGACCATGCGCTGCACCAACCACCCCGTCAATGGGCTGACGCGGTAAGCCACCACCGCCGGAAGCCGTGCCATGGCCAGCTCGAGCGCCACCGTGCCGGAGGCGGCGAGCGCGGCGTCGCTCGCGGCAAATGCATCGTATTTCTCGCGCTCGCCGCGGACGACGAGCGTCGGCACGGGCCAGGCGCGCACGGCCGCGCTCACGCTGTCCGCCACCGTCGCCGTGGTCGGCACCACCACGCGCAAATCGGAATGGCGCCGGGCGAGGTCGGCGACGGCGTCGGTGAAGGGGCCCAACAGACGCGCCACCTCGCCGCGGCGGCTGCCCGGCAGCACCGTCAGCAGCGGCACGGCGGGCGGGATGCCATGGCGCTGGCGGAAGGCGGCGCCGTCGCCGCGATCGGCGCCGCTTTCCACCACGGGGTGCCCGACATAGGTGCAGGCAAGGCCGACCCGCGTGAAATAGGGCGGCTCGAAGGGCAGCAGCACGAGGAGATGATCGTACCAGCGCGCCATGCGCCGCGCCCGCCCGGCCCGCCATGCCCATACCATGGGCGCGACGTAATGGATGAGCGGCAGGCGCTCGCCCTGCCGCCGCAGCCGCTGCGCCACACGCCAGGTGAAACCGGAGCTGTCGATGGTGACGACCGCCGCCGGGCGCAAGCGATGGATCTCGGCGACGGCCTCGGCGACGCGGCGTAGGATGCGGCGCGCGCGCGGCACCACCTCGGCGACGCCCATGATCGCCAGCTCGTGCAGCGGGACCAGGCTATGGAGCCCCTGCTCGGCCATGCGCTCGCCGCCGATCCCGGCAAAGCGCAAGGGCTTTGGGCTGCGCTCCCGAAGCGCCGCCATCAAGCGACCACCCAGCGCATCGCCCGAGGGCTCACCCGCAATGATGTAGATGAGCGGCTGGCTGCCGCCCTGCCCGGTCGGCACGCCGCTCATGGCCGCGCGACGCCGACGACGAAAAGGCCGGCCTGGTCGGCGGCAGCGGCGATCGCGGTGCGATCGATGACGAGGCTCGCCCCGGCCTCGACGGCGATGCCGCGCAAGCCGGCGGCCGCGGCGCCATCGACAGTGCGCCGGCCGATCGTCGGCAGGTCCGCCCGGCGCTCCTGTCCCGGCTTCAGCGCCTTGACCAGCACGCCGCCCGGACCTTCGCGGCGCAAACCGGCGCAGCGGGCGATAAGCGCGTCGGTGCCTTCGATCGCCTCCACGCCGAGCACGAGGCCCTGCTGCACCACCGCCGCCTGGCCGATATCGAGCGCGCCCAACGCACGCACGATGCGGAAACCGATGGCGATGTCGTCCTCGGCCTGCGCGTCGGGCGTGTGGCGACCGAGCGGCCCAACCGGCGCCAAGGCCGAACCGAGGATGACATCCGCGCCGACGACGCGAAAGCCCTCGCCCTCGAATTCGCGAATGATCGCCTTCAGCAAACCATCATCGCCGAGCGCGCGATAGCCGACGCGGGCGAGGAATTTTGCCGCGCGCCAGTCCGGCCGCAGCGAGAGCAAGGACGGCCGTCTTACGCTGCCGGCAAAGACGATCTCC
>Ga0185299_10004445_pt1 | contig 16950 bp, 7 predicted proteins | sample PaiPotPPA55metaG_FD_128002 | JGI IMG/M metagenome (GOLD analysis project Ga0185299, IMG submission 128002) | Iron sulfur acid spring bacterial and archeal communities from Banff, Canada, to study Microbial Dark Matter (Phase II) - Paint Pots PPA... ...
GATCCTTGCTTCGGGCTTCAGGGGCGGCCATTGCGCTTGAGGAGGGAAGCGCAGAAAAAGACACTATGATCTGCCGGGCCAGTGCCGGCCCCAGCGCTCCGCCTGTAGGCGCAAATCTGCATGTAGGGTCAGGATTCTCCGGCGAATGCGTGCGCAGCGGGAAATTGCTGCGATGCGACGATACAGAGACCGACGACCGTGTCGATCGACAAAGCTGCCGCGCCCTCGGTATTCGTTCCATCATTGCTGCTCCGCTGCGTGTGGGAGAAAAGGAAAAGGAAAAGATAGTTGGACTACTCGAACTGTTTTCCGCACAGCCCGGTGCCTTCGCCGAAAATGACGGCGCTGTGCTGCAGCGTCTCGCGGAGACGCTGCAGGGCGCAGTCAATCGCTCGCCGCGTGTCCATGAGAGTTCGCCGCCACAGGCGCCTTCTCCAAAGCCTTTTCCTCAGTCGCTCAGCAGTGTTCTGTTTGCTCATCATCCGGAGAATAACGCGGAAAAAAATATATCTGGCGATCAGGACCAGGACAAGGTGGGGGGAATTCGCTTACCTCGCTTTTACTTGCATTTGTTATTCTTGACGGCTGCGATTATTTTCCTCGCGCTCGGCTACGTCGCCGGACCTTGGATTCAAGAAAAGATCCAGTCCCGCGGTCGCAGCGAGGAGCATACGGTTCTTGCTTCTTCCAAGCCACCGTCGGAAGCGGCGTTTTCCACTGTGGTAGTTCCATCCGCGAATACTACTAATCTGGCTCAGCTTCGCGCGCTGGCGAACCGCGGCGACTCCGCAGCCGAGAACGCTTTGGGTCTCCTCTACGCCGCGGGAGATGAGAAACAAGGTATCAAACGCGACGAGAGCGGTGCGGCTCGCTGGTTCACCAAGGCGGCCGAGCATGGCAGCGTCCCGGCTCAATCGAAGTTAGGATCACTCTATTGGGGCGGTCGGGGCGTGGCGAGAGATGATAATCAAGCTTACTTCTGGACCGTGCTTGCCCGCGCCAACGGCGACTCCGCCAGCCAAGCTCTCGCGCCGTTTATCGCCATGCGTCTCACGCCTGCCCAAAGGAAAGCCATCGAACAGCAGGCCGAGCAATGGCGTGAGCACCACCAATTCGCGCTGAAATCCGTCGCCGGCCGCTGAGGTCCCGGACACGTAACATGGGGAGACAGCCGCCCTCGGCTGTCCATCGAGTGAAGCTCGATAATTTCCCGACTCGCCCTATTAAACTTCCATAGAGTTAAAATGAAAAGCAAGGTCCATCGTGCCCACCCTGCGCAGTATTCTCGACCAGCGAGTTCGCGAAGCTGATACCGGGCTGTACGAAAAGCTCGATAACAACCGCGTGCGCTGCTTCTCCTGCGGACATTGTTGCCCCATCCCCGAAGGGCAGCCTGGAGTCTGTAAAGTTCGTTACAACCGCGGTGGCACGCTCTATGTCCCCTGGGGCTACACTGCGGGGACACAATGCGATCCGGTCGAGAAGAAGCCTTTCTTTCAAGCTTATCCCGGCGCGCTTGCTTACAGCTTCGGAATGCTGGGCTGCGATCTTCACTGCGCCTATTGTCAGAATTGGGTTACGTCGCAGGCTCTGCGCGATCCCAGCGCCGTCTCGCCTCCGCTCGATGCCTCGCCCGAACGGCTGGTACGCGAAGCCATCTCCCAAGGCGCAAAGATTCTGGTCAGTACCTACAACGAGCCTCTCATCACCAGCGAATGGGCGGTCGCCGTTTTCCAGGAGGCGAAGGCCGCCGGTCTTATCACTGGCTTCGTTTCGAACGGCAACGGCACGCCCCAAGTCCTCGAATATCTTCGGCCGTGGATCGATTTGTACAAAGTGGATCTCAAAGGCTTTGACGACCGCCACTATCATGAACTTGGCGGCCGCATCGGTCCCATCCTCGACAGCATCCGCCGAATACATGACATGGGACTCTGGTTGGAGATCGTCACGCTTTTAATCCCCGGTTTCAACGACTCCCCCGACGAACTGCGCCGTCTGACCGAATTCCTCGTCGGAATTTCACCCGACATTCCCTGGCACGTCACCGCCTTTCACGGCGATTACAAAATGCAAAACGATGTCGCACGCGACACCAGCGCGGAAGACCTGCTGCGCGCCGTCGAAATCGGCCGCCGGTCCGGGCTTTGCTACATCTACGCCGGCAATCTGCCTGGTCAGGTAGGGCACTGGGAAGACACGCGCTGTCGGCAGTGCGATGAGATTCTAATCGAGCGCCACGGCTATCTCATCAAAGACTACCGGCTAACTCCGGATGGCCATTGTCCGAGTTGTGCAACCGCAATTCCCGGCCGCTGGGCCACCCGCTTCGAGGGCCAGATCGCTTCCCGCCCCTTTTCGCCGCGCAAGAGCTCGCTTTTGTTTACAATCCACAACCAGTGACCTGAGATGTTCCGTTCGTTGCCTTCATGCGGAAATTGTCCATACTCGTTCTGTGTGCCGTCAGTCTGCTTCTCCTTTCGTCCTGCTCCCCCCGCGACTTCCTCACCCGCCGCCTTGCCGCTGACTTGATCGCGGGCTCCGACACTTTCCGCACTCCGCAACTGTTCGAACTACACACTGGCATTATCTCCAACAAAGATTACCTCTCGCCCGAATATCTGTTGCTCCTGCATCGCGGCTGGATTTCCGCCACCAGCGCTCCCTGCATTCCGGCAGTTGCCCCACCGCCTTGCTGGGACATCCTTCTGACTCCCTCGGGCGTCGAGACGGTTCGCGCCATTGTTTCCCACGAGGAAGCGACGAAGCCCTCTATCAAACTTCCGCTCGCCCGCAGAACCCTCGAGGGCGTCACCGGAATCAGCAAACAAGGCAACGTCGCTGATGTCGAGTTCACCTGGAAGTGGGTTCCAGTAAACGAAGTCGGCGCCGCGCTCTATTCGAGCGATGTTCGTTACAGAAGCGCAGTCGCGGTCCGCGAATACGACGACGGCTGGCGCATCGTTCAAAGCTCTCCTCATTCCCTCCAGACGCTCGACGAGGCACTCAAAAACGCTGAGCCCGCCCCGTGACCAGCCCCGGATCCAGTTCCGCACAAAAGCAATCGTTATATCTATGACCTGCTGGCTCTGGTTCTCGTGCTCCTGCTTCTTGTGGACTGGATTTCGAGCGATGCGCGGAACCCTCTCTCCGTTTCGCCGCACGTGCTTTTGTACCTTGCATTCGTTGTGCCGCTCGTCGGCCCGTTCTCGCGCTGGACTCATCTGCAACTCACCGTGCCGGCTTTCGCTGCTTTGTTGTGGACTCTGTGGAGTTACTCTCGCACGTCCGAGGCGCAATCCCGGACGGTGTCGTACCGATTTCGATTTTCCTTCCTTCGCCAGCTTCGCGAATCCTTCGCTACTTTGCGGTCAAAAGACTCTTGTTGCGCTAAACACGGACCCGCGGTCACAAACTTGCTCCAAACGAATCCCCTGTTGTATAACGCTTTTTCCCACCGGGGACCCAATGCGAATTCAGAAAACTGCCTTTGTGGCTGTCATGCTGTTCAGTTGCGCGCTTGTGGGCTTGGCTCAAACCGAAACGAACACCTCCCAAACAGGCCGTCCCAAGCTGACTCTCGACGAATTCTTCAACTCCGTCAGCTTCCACGCACTCGAGATCTCTCCCGACGGCAAGTCGGTCATCATTGGCACCGAGCGCGCTGACTGGGACCAGCAAATTTTCCGCAAAGATTTGTGGCTTTGGCGCGATGATGGCACGAGTGACGAAGGGAAGACTAACAGCAGCAAAAGCGGGTCGCTGATTCAGTTGACCCAATCCGGTCACGACTCCGAACCGAAGTGGTCTCCCGATGGCCGCTGGATCGCATTTCTCTCCGAGCGCAAAACCTCGGCGGAAAAGACCGGAAACTCCGATTCCGACTCCGACTCCGGTTCGGACGGGAAAAATAAAGACGACGAAACCAGCCAGCTCTACCTCATCTCGCCCGGCGGTGGCGAAGCCTTTCCCGTGACTCAGGGAGCCGAAGACATTCACGCTTTTTCGTGGTCGGCGAATTCGCAGACCATTTTCTTCGCCACGCGCCAGCCCTGGAGCAAAGCGCAAAAAGACGACTACAAAAAACACTGGAAGGACGTCGTGCAGTATCGCAACGCCGAGCGCGGCGACACCATCTTCGTTCTCGACATGTCCGCAGCCATCGCCCGCCGCGCCGCCGCCCCGGCTGCGGCCCAAGCCGACTCCGACAAGGAGCCCGATCTCACCCCCGGCGCTCAAGCCATCGCCACCACGCCCCTGCGTGTCGACGCCGTCCTTACTTCTCCCGACGGAAGCAAGCTCGCCTTTCTCACCAACGCCATCAACCAGCGCCAAGAAAAAATCGAAGATGTGGAAATCTACACCCTGGATCTTGCTGGTGTGGCCGCCGGCGACTCGCCCGCGCAAGCCCACCGGACAAACGTCGCGAGTGAAACAAAGCTTGTTCAACCTGTCCGCATTACCACCAATCAGGCCGTCGAAGTCCGCCCCCGATGGGCCAACGACAGCCGCCATATTTTCTTCAGCGTCGAGATAGGCGACGTTTCCGGCCCGTATCGCGACCTGCAACCCCATCTGTATTGGGTCGATACAGAAACGCGGAAAACCGAGCAATGGAGCAAAGACTTCTCCGGCCAGGTCGTCAGCTACAGTCCCTTTGGCAAAGGAGTGCTCGTCAGCGCGCGTCTCGGCACCGAAGTCCAGATGTACGTCGCGGCCAGCCCTTCCGATCCCTTGCACATCCTGCCCGTACAAAAGGGTACGCATGGAGAAGTATCGACAGGCGCTCATTCTCTCCGCGTCGCCTTCGAATATTCTTCCCTAACCCGGCCCGCCGAAGTCTACATCGCCGACGGCGCAAACCTGGTCGACAAGGCCCGCGCCATCACTGCCTTCAACCATCTCTTCACCGAACGCGACCTTCCCCAGGGCAGGCCTTACCAGTGGAAAGCCGACGACGGCACCACGGTCGAAGGCATGCTGATCTATCCTCCCGGGATCGAACCAGGAAAGCCCGAGGCCAAGCATCTGCCCATGCTCACCTTCATTCACGGAGGCCCCGCCGACGCCGACGGCAACCACTTCGAGGCCGACTGGTATCAGTGGGCCGCGCTAGCCGCCACCAACGGATGGCTGGTCTTCGAGCCCAACTACCGCGGTTCCACTGGATACGGCGACAAGTTCCTCATCGAGATCGTTCCGCAAATCGTCTCGCGCCCCGGCAAAGACATTCTCGAAGGCGTCGACGCACTCGTGAAAGACGGCATCGCCGATCCCGACCACCTCACCATCGGCGGCTACAGCTATGGCGGATACATGACGAACTGGCTCATTACCCAGACCACGCGTTTCAAAGCCGCCGTCACGGGCGCGGGCGCGGTCGAGCACATCGGCAACTGGGGCAATGACGACACCACCTACGACGACGCCTACTTCCTCGCCGGTCGTCCCTGGGAAGCTCAGCAGCGCTATCACGACGAAGCCGCAATTTTCCAGATCGACAAAGTACGCACGCCTACGCACATGGTCGCCGGCGCCGACGATATTCGCGTCGCCGTCCTCGAAGACTATCTGCTGGAGCACGCCCTCTATTCGCTGGGAATTCCGAATAAGCTGCTGGTGTTCCCCGGCGAAGGCCACTCACTCTCGAAGAATCCCTGGCACGGCAAAATAAAAGTCCGCGAAGAACTAAACTGGCTCCAGAAATACGGCGGCATCCCCGCAGGCAATTGATTCGACCCCAAACAGACCCCGAGGGCGCCCTACTCTAGTCGGCTTCCTCCCTGGACTCGCAGCTACTCATTTTTTAGGAGGACCTGCGGTCCCATCTCTACCAGAAACCCTAATGGTTCTTTGTGCAAGCCGCGTAGCTTTTTTCCCCCGCCTCAGTACCGAACACTCCCTTTTCACCAAGTTCCAATGATTAAGGAAAATCGGAAAATCGACAGGCGATGTGTTCTTTTGCGCTGTCGCGGGACGAACCCTGGGCAGTAACGTTCACGCCGTTGGCGGGGTGAGTTCAGGTTGGTGGGGACTTTGCGCTTGAAGCGTGAACAAGAACCCCTCTCCCCGGTGATCGGGGAGAGGGGCACGTTGCGGTCGGAACGTGTCTAGTCGTCCAGGTCAGCAGTCGTGGGTGCCGGTTTGTTGAAGTCGCTCGGGGGGCGAACCTTGCTCTCGCCGGGATAGGGCCGCGTAAACCCGGTGGACATGTACCAGTTCAGATGGTTCACGGTGTCCGGGTCTTCGGAGTCGGGCTTGGTCAGTTTGCCGGCGAAGATCTGCGCCTTCTTCTGGAGCCAAGCCGCCCTCAGGGCCTTGACCTTAGGGCTGCTCGTTGTGTCGGCCGCGCTCGCTGTAACGCCCTCGTTCAGCGGGACCTGGTTCGGCACGTGCGTCCACGGCTTGAAGCTCGACGCGGGCGGCACGCCCTTGACGAAAGCCGTCCTCATCGGCGACGCCACGAGGTCGAACTGGTTCATAGGCGGCAGACCGAGGATTTGCTCGATCGTCCGAGTCATGTTGACCTGCGTGTAGTAGGTGTGGTCGGCGGGTCCCTGCTGCACGGCATATGGGCTGACGATATAGCCTGGGCTGCGATGACCATCGACGTGGTCGACGCCGTTCTGCGCGTCGTCTTCCTCGAGGAAGATAGCCGAGGTGGACCACACGTTACTGTGGCTGATGTAGTCGATAATGCGCCCAACGGCCAAGTCGTTATCGGCCTGTTCGGCGTCCGGGGTCGGGGGGCCGCCGGTGTGGTCGTCCATTACCCACAGAATGCTCAACGCGGGCACCGTACCGGCCGCGACGTCATTCTTGAAGTCCTGCACCCACAGATCGACGCGGAACTGGTCGGGGATGTTCAGGTCGAACTGCGGGAAGTTCGTGATGAGGTGCTGATACACGGCCGGGAGAGAGGACTGTGCCTGGACCGTGTTCTGATAGTAGAGCGTCTTCTCTTTCCCAGCCTCGAAGTTCTGTGCGTCGGCATAAAACTCGCTCCAGCTCGGCTCGCTGGTCGACCCGTTGGGCTGTTTGAACGTATCGTTCTCGACGTATTCGCCGTAGATCTTCACCGGCAGACCGGCGGCGGCCGCTTCCGAGAACAGGAAGCCCTTTTTCTGATAAGCGAGTGCATCGCCGGCGTTCCCGCCTGGGTAGCTGCGGACCCAGTCAGGCGACTGGATGTCGTCGGCGTAGGGCGCCATGCCCTCGGTGATCCACTGGTGACCGTCAGCCGACTGGCGGCTCGGGTCGTAGAAATTGTCGAAGAGCGGGAAGCGCTTTACCAGTTCGTGCACGTTCGGCGTGTCTTTGCCGCCGAACACTGCCAGGGACGGATCTCCATCGCCGGCGGCTACGTCGCCCAAAATCTGATCATAGGTGCGGTTTTCACGGATGATCAGGAACACGTGCTTGATCAGCGACGGAGAGCCGATCTTGTTGGGGATGGAGACCGGCGCGGCAGCCGTGCTGCCACCGGCGGCAGACGCGATATTTTGCGCCAGATCCCAGTGGTTGTTCACGAAAACCTGCTCCGTCATCGTCGCCAAGGTCGCGCTGTCCGGCACGGGGACGATGCTGACGGTGCCATTGTCCTGGTGGGTATTGTACCCGGTGACGCCGTGGTCGGTCTCGAACGAATAACGCGTGCCGATGCCCTTGTCGTTGGCAACGATGAGCGTGTTATTGGCCTGGTCGAACACCACCGAGCCCGGCGCATAGGCTACCGGGATCATGCCCATGAGGGGATTCGTCGCGCCGTTGCTGAGGTTGACCACCCCGATCGCGTTGGCATTGTAAAGCGCGACGTAGGCAACGCCTGTCTTGGCATCGACAGCGATCGAGTTCGGAGCCGCGCCGTAGGCCGGTTGGCCTGAGCCGGGCACTCCGATCGGCAGCGCAAGAGGGATCGTCCGCGCCACGCGGTTGGTGGCCGTGTTGATAACCGAGATGGAGTCGCTATAGGTATTGGCGACCAACAGGGACTGTCCGTAGAGCGCCATTCCGGTCGGGTGCAGACCGGTCGAGATGGTAGCGGTGACCTTCATTGTGGCTAGATCAACCACGGAGACGGTGCCGGTGATCGCGGCACCAACCACCGGGTCGGCAACGATCTCAGTGCCGGCGGAGTTGATCTGGAAGTCTTCCGCGTTAGCGGCCCGGCCACCCTCGTTGCTGACGTAGGCGCTCGTGCCGGTGCTGTTGATCACGATGCTGTGCGGCGCGTTGCCGACGCGGATCTGCTCACCCAGCTTCGGCGGCTTCGCAGTGAGGTTGATCTTGGCGAGCGTATCGTTCTGGTTCAGCAGGGCGTAGGCGCTCTTGCCATCCTTGGAGAGCGCGACGCCGCCGGGATAAGCAGTGCCCCCACTATAGAACGAGCCGCAGGGGTTGCCATAAGAGGCCGGCGGGCTGCTCGGAAAGCAGGCGATGAAGGAATTGTTCGGCGGCACGCTGACCTGGGCGTCGTCTTCCAGCAAGCCCTCTGCAGAGACCTTGGCGATGGTGACGTTGCTGCTGTCCTGGCTGAATACCAGGTAGTTGCCGTCCGCCGAATAGGCTATGCCGCTATAGCTGCCGCTCGAATCCTGTCCGAGCGTGAGGTAGTCCTGCAGGACAACGCCGGTGTTGGTGTCGAACACCTCGACGGCCTGCGTCGCGCCCATGGTGAGGACGGCGGCTGTGTGACTCTTAACATTGGGGTTCAGCGCGATGGCCTTCGCCCGGACCCGGATGCCGAGGTCGACTTGGGTGCCGGCTGGGTTGATGACCTGGCCACTGCTGACGACCCACGAGCCGTTCGGCTGCGGGCCGGTGACATAGGTCGGGTACGGCTTGGACTGAGCAGCGGCGAGCGCCGGAAAGCTCAGCCCCGCCGCCACCACGCCGGCGAGCGGACGCAGACGATTGATCGGAGACTTATTTCGAGATTTATTTTTTCGAGACATAACCGTTCTCCTCCTTGGATTGTTTTCATCAGGGAACCCGGGATCGGCCGTGCGACACCGGAGCGGAAGTACAATCGGCGCCCCTTGCATATCCTGGTCGCGAATCTTAACAGCCGAAATGTGACGGCTTTATGACGATCACGTGAAAATTGCGTTACATAAGGTGAATTTTTCTCGCGGATTGTGACGCGCGCAGCTCCACGTGAGGCAGAGCCTGTTTCGCGGACTTTGTCTTCGTGTCTTTCCGAGTGAGGTGGACTGCATCAGCCCAATCACGAACGGGCGATACCCGCCTCCGGTTGCGACCCGTCCTCGACGAGCGCGCGCAGGGGACCCAGCCAGGGTTCGTAGCGCCGCCAGCGTGCGACGGAGGTGCGATAGATCGGCTGCCGGGCCTGCCACTTGCTGGGCGTGTTCACAGCCCGCGGATTCCATTCGGGACGGAGGCACGCGTCGTGCCACGTCAGGCCGCAGGCGGCGATGATCCGCCGGATGACTGGTTCGGCCGCGCGGGTCAGCTCCTCGTAATCGACCTCGATGAAGCGTTCCGCCGGCAGCACGCTCCGCCAATGGTCGATGAGCCGCTGGTAGCTGCGGAAATACGCGACCAGTTCGACACCTCCGGTGGGAAACGCCAGGCTCGGATGGAAATGAGTTTGATGGATCGACAGTGCCGTGTCGACTGCAGCGCGGCGGCAATGAATGATGATTGCCCGGGGGAATGTCAGGTGGATCAGCCCGGCCCAAAGGAAGTTGAATGGCATCTTGTCGGTCACTCGCGCCGACGTCGGCGCGATCGCACGCAACACACCGAGATAGTCTGCGGCCGCCTTGGCCAAGAACTCTGAGAGGACGAACGGCGTCTGGTTCCCGACCGCGCCGGAGCGATGCCACTCCGCCCCGCGCTGGTTCCAGAAATGCAACTCTCCGCCGGCCCCGACCTCCGGATGCATGGAGACGATCTGCTCAACCAGAGTTGTGCCGGACCGCGGCATGCCGATGATCAGCACCGGCGTCGCATCCGAGCTGCCGAGTTCGGACGCCCGCGCGATCCATTCGGGTGTGCGGCGGGCAATCAGGCGGTCGATCTCGATAGAGAACGCGGCCGAGTCGAACGCCCCCGAGCCCCGGCGCACCTCGTCTGCCGCGTCGAAATGTTGCATCCCCAAGGCGTAGTCGCCAAGATCCTCCGCCGCCTTGCCGATGGCGAGGTGAAGCCGCTGGCGTTGCCCCGTTTCCAGTCCCGGCGTGGCCAGGGCGGCTTGCATCTGTTGAAGCAGCCCGTCGTCATCGCCCGTGACCGGGCGGCACCGGACCAGATCGTAGTAGCTCCCCGCCAGCAGCGGCGCGATCGTGATCGCCCGTTCGAAGCATGCGCGGGCCTCCTCGAAACGGCCGAACTCGGAGAGCAGATCGCCCAGCAGCTCATACGCCATGGCGTTCCTCGGATCGGCCACCAGCGTCTCTCGCAACACCTGCTCTGCTTCTTGATTGCGATCCTCGGCGAGCAGCGCCCGCGCTTTGCCAAGGCGGCCGAAGCTGGTCTTACCTCCGGCAGCCGCCGCGCGCCGGAAACAGTTGACGGCCCCGTCGCGATTCCCCAGTGTGTAGACCAGGGCGCCGGCGCGGAACCACGCCTCGGTCAGGGACGGGAGCAGCTTAGTGGCGCGGTCGTACGCGGCGATTGCCCCGCCGAGGTTGCCCAGCTTTTCCAGGGCGATTCCCAGGCGGAAATATGCATCGGCGTAGCTCGGGTTGCTGGCGACGGCGCGCTGCAATGCCGCAACGGCATCCGGTATGCGGCCGACCTCGAGGCAGGCGAGGCCGAGATCGTGCAGGATGATGGGATTGGACGGCTGCAGCAACGCTGCGTCGTGCAAGGGCGTGATCGCATCGGCTGGTCGCCCGGCCCCTAAAAACTGAGTGGCCAACGCAAGCAGAGATGCCACCTGCTGCGGCGCGGCTGGGTTGGGAGATTGGGACATGGTGCTAACCTAGCGTGAAAGCTTTAGGGCGGCCATCGGAATCGCCAGCGCAATTCTCAGGCTGACCATGATCTGCCAGCCACGAGAATTCTTCCACCAGCTTCCGCTCCGCTCTCTGGTAATGCCCTACAAATAACCCATCAGCAGAAAAAGTCAAGGTGGCTCGGCCTAGAACGTAAATCTCGCGGAGAACTGCAAGATTCGTGGTAGGCCATTGGGGCTGATTTCCTGCAGGGTCCCAAAGTTGCCCGGGCCAGAATTAGGAACCAGGTAACAGGTTTGATTCAGCGTAGTCCCGTCGCCGCAGTTCGTGCCGATGGGGTTGTATTGCAGTTGATTGATGCCGTTGCCGTTCTGAACATAGTAGTTGGCGTGGTTGAACAAATTGAATGCCTGCACCTGAAATTCCAGTTCCTTGCCTTCCTTGACTTCAAAACTGCGGGCCAATCCAACGTCAATTCTCTCCAGCCACGGGCCGTAGAAAGAATTCAGGCCGATGCCGGGCGTAGGGCCGGCGCCATTGATGCCTGCGGCGGTGTTCGCCGTAGCCTGATTAAAAGCGCTGTCGTTCAGGTTGTTGTCAGCTCCGTTGCAATTGCTGAAGGACAGGGTCGAACTGGTGCACGCGGGACTCAACAACGCCCCGTAGGGACGGCCCGAGGAGAACTGCATGACGCTGCTCAGCGTCCAGCCGGAGAGGAGCTTCCGGCCCGTATCAGAAGCAGTCAGCCGTTCCATGTCGGGCCGATAGACAGCGGCAAAACTAATGTTGTGTCGCTGGTCGAGCAGCGAGGGAGCATGGGTATTGCTGAAGTCGAACTGATTGTTGAAATCCATTCCATCGAGCATGATGCTCTTGGCAAACGTGTAGGAAAATTGCAGCGAAACACCTTGCGACATGCGGCGCTGCACCTGCACGAACAAAGAGTTGTAGTGGTTTTGCGCGGGGCTGATCAATTCGTTGATCCCGTTGAAGCTGGGGTTGATGCGGCCTTCGCTGAGCAGTCCGTTGTCCATGTTCGGTAGGGTGATCGTCCGTCCCGTGCAGGGCGCGGTCGTCGTGCCGGGAGGACAAACGGTGTAGGTCGTCGTGCCTTGCAAGGGTTGCAGATTCAAGTCGTAGGCGCTTCCCGAAAACAGATGCACACCGTGATTCCACATGGTTCCGATGGTTAGCGTTGTGTTCTCGAAAATCTCGCGCTGAATCTGCAAACTCGCCTGCAGGATATAAGGCACGCGAAGCTGCGGAGAAACCAGGGAAATGTCCTGAGAAGCAGAGAAAAGGCGGGAATTGGCGGGGAGGATGTGCGGGAACGTTGGCGTCTGCTGGTTTGGGGCGCTGGCGCCGTAGCTGACACTGGCCGAAGACTGCTGTAACGCCATGCCGTTCGAGGCCACTGCGTTGCGGTAATTCAGGCCGTTCATGTTGGTGTAGAACTGCCCGAATCCTCCCCGCACTACGGTTCTCGATTCGGGCTGCCAGGCAAATCCGAAGCGCGGCGCGAGGCGCAGGTATTGGTTCGGATACTGTCCAGTGAGCGGGAACGCCGGATTTCCTACCGGCTGCGGGTAAACCTGGAAGTCCTCGCGCAAGCCCATTTCGAGCGTCAACTTCGGCAAGGCGCGGAAGGTATCCTGCACGTAGAATCCGTAGTACGGCACATGAAAAGAAAAAGTAGGGTTGCCCGCTGTCTGGCTGAAGATGTTGTACTCACCGAGAGCAAACGCTTCGAGGTTTGAAAATTCATAACTGCCGAGGGGCGACCCGAACTGGACAGCAGCGTTTGGGTCCGCCCCGCCATCATTGTTGTCCGCATCCCAGGCGCGGTTCATATCGAAACCGAATTGCAGCGTGTGTTTGCCGATTACGTAATCGACCCGGTCGGCCAGAGAGTACTGCCTTTCAAACACCCTTCCAATCGAAAAAGGGGCGTTGCCCAGAACGAAAGAGGCTGGACTGTCCAGAATCAAGGTGGGGATGTTCGGAGCCAGACCGGTGGGGGTCGAGATCTCGTTGTCTTGCGAAGTGCCGGCGTGAAATTCGTTGAGCAAGCGGGAGGAGAGCGTGTGCGTCCAGCCCAGGGTGGCTTGGAAGGTGTCCACAGTGGCGTTAGCCAGCGTTTGCGTCCCATAGTTGCCCGTCGTAGGGTCGGTGATGACGCCTCCGGGCGAGCTGAACCGGTTTACATTGAAGCTGAGGAACAAGCCGTCGCGGGGACTGGCCTGATAATCGAGCCGCGGCGTAACCACCAAATCGTTGCGTTTCCTCGCCTGGCTGCCGAGATTGGAGTTTAGCGCGTTCACTGTATTCGACACCTGCTGGAGGTAGACGGGATTGGTGGGGTCGGCCGTGCTGTCGCTGCCCGGTACCGGCAACGGCCCGTTTGGCGGAGGCAGCGTCGTCCCAGTCGGAATGCCAAAGTAAGTATTCAAGAAAGAAACTAGGTTCGAAGGGTTCGTCGCCAGGGCTGAGTTGATGACGGAAATCGGATTGTTCCGCAGTTGCTGCTCATAATCCACGAAGAACCATAAGCGCTTTCGCAGGATAGGTCCGCCCAGCCCGGCGCCGAATTGCTGCAAAGCATCTTCTGGCTTCGGATAGCCGGCGGCCTTGTCGAGGGCGTCGTTTGCCCCAGTCGCGGAGTTGCGGTTGTAATAGAACGCACTGCCGTGGAACGCGTTGCCTCCTGAGCGGGTCACAGTATTGACGAACGCCGCTCCGCCGCCATAGACCGCCGAGTAGGGACTGACCGAAACCTGGAACTCCTCGACTGCGTCCTCGCCATACAGGTACGGGATGCGGTAACGGCCGATAATGTCGGCGAAGAAGTTGTTCGTCGCATTGGATCCGTCCACGGTGAAGGCGTTCGAGCCATTTCCGTTGGCGTATCCCGAATCCTCTGCGCCCTGCTGTCCGGCGATGCTCACGGTATCGGTGTCGCCGTCGTAGCTGGTATTCGGCGACAGGGTATTAAAGTCGGTGTATTTTCGTCCGTTGAGCGGCAATTCCTCGATAAAAGACCGCTCCAACACGGTGGTGGCGGAGGATTCCTCCGGTCGCAGAAGCGGCGTGGTGCCGATTACTTTAACCGTGTCCTGGCTGGATCCCACCTGCAGCTTGATATCCTGCGACGTGGTATTTCCGACCAGCACCCGCACCAGGACCTGAACATCACGAAAACCTTTGACACTTGCGGTGATCGAATAGGTGCCCGGCATGACCACCGGAAATCGGTAGAGCCCGGAGGGGTTTGTCTCGGCAAATTGCTGCACGCCGGTCGCAAGACTCTGCACCACCACCGAAGTTCCCCGTACTACCGCTCCGCTCGGATCCGTGACCCTTCCGCCGAGCGAGCCGGTCAATACGACATTCTGGGCACTCAGCAATGCGCAACTCACACCCGCTAGAACGGCGCAGACCATCAGGCGATTGATCATGGTTTCAAAGGCGTGTGTGAAAGGTAAGAATAAGAAGAGGTAGCGTTCCTTTAGCTTCATAACTCCCTATATTCTTCGCACACTGATTCACGTGCGTCCCTCCGCTAACGTCACAGCCATGGACGATAGTCATGCGTTGTTAACAATAGTTCACACGAGTGTTAACGTTTCGTGAAAAGCCTACTATCGCCGTTAATACGTTTCTAAATCTACTGCTTGCGGTAAGTGTTAAGGGGCGATGAATCGATGAATTCTGTGTGCGCTTATCGACTCACGGGACCCTTTCACTTAAACCCGTGTGGGAGGCAAATGACGGGTCCCTGAAATGTATATTTCATTCCCGCGCTTCTGTTCAGCGTTTTTCAAGAGCATCTTTGACCTCCCGAGGAGGCTGAAATATGAGAGCGGAAAATGCATGTAACTGTCTTTAAATGTGACAGCTAGGCGCCGCAACTAGGCCGCCGACGCCGGCCCCGTCAGGGCTGCTCTCTACCACAAGACTTCGGACCGTCTAGTCAAATAGCGAGTAGACATTTCTCTACTCACTGTTGATTTGGCGTCACCGGGGCGGGATTTGAACCCGCGTCTGCGCCGTGAAAGGGCGCTGACAGGCTGGAACACGTTGTAATTACAACTCAGCGGTCGCTCCGCAATGCCCTGTAAGGAACTAAGGAGCGGCTAGAAACGCTAAGGCACATCGATATGTTTGTACCGTTCTTGTACCGCGAGCTTTGACGGGGGAGCCCTGAATTCGAGGTCTGTCGCTCCTGAGGATGAACCGCAAGGATGATTTCGACCATACTGCCAAGATGAAACGGACTGGCTCTGCAAGCTCGAATTCTTGCCGACGGATAATCCGAGTACTCCGCCCTCGCGATGCGGAACGGAAACGCAGTTGATGACCCTCAGCCAGACCACCGGGTTCGGCGCAGGTCCTTCCAGGGACCACCCTCTGCGTAGCGCTCGGGATTCAGGGTCTTCGAGCGAGGGTCTTCCGCGGTGTCGAGCTGGAGGACCATCCACTTCGGATACGGGACGCCCGGATCAGACGCCGCGTCCAGGAGCCGGACGTCGTCGTCCGAGAGCTTAAGGTCCACGGCACGGATGTTGTCCTCCAGTTGCTCGGCCTTACGAGCAGCCACGATCACGCTGCTGACCGCCGGCCGTCCGAGTAGCCACGAGAGAGCCACGCGAGCCGGGCTTACATCATGCCGACCGGCCACCTCCTTCAGCGCCTCCACCACGCGGTAGCCCATCTCCTTGTCGAAGGGCACGAACGCCCCTGCCTCCGCGAATCGGGTGCCGGCAGGAGCAGGGTTGGCGCGGCTGTACTTGCCGCTGAGGAACCCGCCCGCAAGCGGGCTCCAGACCAGGATGCCGATGTTGTGATACTCCGCGAACGACTGGAACTCGTACTCCAGGGTTCGACCGACGAGGCTGTAGTACATCTGCGCCGTTACGTATTTCTCCAACCCTAGGTTCTCCTGGAGCATGACCGCAGTGGCCGCCTGCCATGACATGAGGTTGGACAGCCCGATATAACGGACCTTCCCCTGGCGTACAAGATCATCGAGCGTCCGCAGCGTCTCCTCCAGCGGTGTATTGCTGTCCCATCCATGCACTTGATATAGATCGACGTAATCGGTCTGCAACCGTCGGAGACTGCCCTCCACTTCGCGCATGATGTTCACGCGAGTCGCTCCGCTCCGGTTGAAATTCTCGCTCATCGGGAGCCGGACTTTGGTGGCGAGGACAATCTCGTCCCTCACGCCCCGTAAGGCATTCCCCACCAAAGTCTCACTCTCCCCGAGACTGTACACGTCCGCCGTATCGATGAAGTTAATCCCTTTGTCCAAGGCTAGCTTGACCATGCGCGTGGTGTCCTCCTGGCCTAGGTTGCCCATGTTCATCTTGCCGCCGAACTGCATGGTGCCAAGCGCCACGCTGCTGACGATGAGTCCGGTATTCCCCAGTTTCCTGTACCTCATCTCCCCTACTCCTTCCGCTGCAAACGAGAATTGTGATAGCGACATTTGCCGCACTTCACGAGTGGCAACTGGCTAGGTCCAGGCCTTGGAGCTCAATGCCACGGGACTTCGAATCAGACGAGCCATCGTTCAATCTCGTGCTCCACTTTGCAAAGCATTTTGATCGCCATCTGCAGAAAGAGCGGGCATCCATTGCGTTCGAAGCAGTTATTTCCACATTTGCGAGCGCAGATCGTCCTCCTCATTCTTCCTCGCCATCCACTGTTGGCGAAATTCACTTTGCCGAGTGCGTATTTCGACAGGAAGGTCCTTATTTTCGACACACCAAGTCCATCGGGTAGTCGACGCCATGAATGCAAGTTTCCACACGATAGCTCTTGGACACAACCAGCCGCGCATTTCGGGATGCCAAACAAAAATGGGAGGCGAGATGATCTCGCCTCCCATTTTCTCTCGCTAGTTAATGGTTTTACGCAGCCTTGCCCTGAACCTTGGCTTCGAGGGTCTTCTCGCTGCCAACATTAACCTTGATCTGCTTGGGTTTGGCTTCCGCCTTCTTGGCGAGTTTGATCTTCAGCACACCTT
>Ga0185299_10004446_pt1 | contig 16947 bp, 19 predicted proteins | sample PaiPotPPA55metaG_FD_128002 | JGI IMG/M metagenome (GOLD analysis project Ga0185299, IMG submission 128002) | Iron sulfur acid spring bacterial and archeal communities from Banff, Canada, to study Microbial Dark Matter (Phase II) - Paint Pots PPA... ...
TAATCGCATCCTATAATCATCATGTTCGGCTCCTTTCTCCCGAGCCTTTTGGTTGGTTCGCACCACCAAGCTTACTCGGGTCCGGGAGCCGACATTGTTATGGAATCAATTACACTCATTGACCGGGTTCTGAGTGCTAACGCCTGTGGGTGTTGTTGCGAATGGACAGCGAATCAAAACCGGACTGATTGCAAGGCTTTGAGGGCAGGTTTTTGTGCGAAATTCTCTGCTGAGCTTTTGCTATCTGCAACTTACGGAAAGGTCGAGGCTTAGCGCAACAAAACCGTACCGAGGGTTCGAATCCCTCCCTCTCCGCCACACAGTCTGGAGTGCAGAGAAATCCGCTTTGATTGCTCTGGAAATTGCGGGGAATGGGCGCAATTCCGCAATTAGTGCTTTCAAATCGGACTAGAGAAAGTGTACTGATTAATCCTGCAGGCGAGCTTTGCGGCTTTTTCTCCGGACGGCATCCGAGCAGTCCGGTTTCGACAACTTCATCCGGCGCATGCAACGCGTCTCGAAATCTGTACCATGGGTACTGCCCTTTTCTGTGAGCTTGCAGGCTATAACACCCGAGTTCGAGGAGAGCGGAACGAATTTGACATCCTCCATCGGTGCGAACGAGGTCCGATTACGGCAATCTCAGCATGAACGGGTCAACGGTTACGCTCGTCTATTCCGAGAAAGGAGCCTGCGCAATCCAATCGCAGAAATTAGGCGAACTCTTCCTCACTGCGGTACTCACATCCCACCAACTTCCGCTCCGAGCGACCCTTTTTCAACAGCCACGGGATGTTACGCCAATAATACGTGACAAGGGTTTGGGCAGAGCCCCATGGGCAAGAAGTGTAAAGGGATGGAAGATTTGGTGGAGGAAGGCGGTGAAGTCATCGAAGAGGACTTTGAAGGCAGTCTGATGGACGTGGACGCATCAGGACATCGTTGGATCAAGGAGCTCTCGTATTCTTTTCGCCAAAGTACCTCGTGTGAAAGGTTTTTCGAGAAGTGGGCATCCTGCTTCGAGTTCGCCTTGCTCAACACACGCGTCGTCCTCGTATCCGGATGTATAGAGCACTTTCATCTCAGGCCTTACCGCTGTTAGTTTTTCCGCAAGAGCGCGCCCATTGGCCTCAGGCATCACGATATCAGTGATCAGCAGGGATATCGGTCCCTCATGCCGCTCTGCGATGCGAATCGCTTCAAACGGGCGCCCTGAATCCAGCACGGCGTACCCAAATCCTTTGAGCATTTCTCGTGTCAGCTGGGCGGCAAACCCGAGTTTCTTGCCTCCGACGGCGCCGGTAAGGTCTACATCAATCTGGAGGACAAGGACCAGGTCGCAGTGGTCGACATCAAAGCAAGGAAAGTTTTGGCGCACTGGCCGGTCGCTCCCGGGGGCTCACCCGTGGGGCTATCGATCGACACCGCGAAGCGGCGGCTTTTCATTGGATGTCGAAAGCCGCAGAAGCTGATTGTGATGAGCACTGACGACGGCAAGGTGCTCGCCGATCTACCGATCGGCGCAGGCGTGGATGCCACGAAGTTCGATGGTCACCAGGCATTCGCGAGCTGCCGGGACGGCAAGCTTAACGTTGCGGGCGAGAGTGCGTCCGGCAAGTTCGAGATCGTACAAACCGTGACTACTCCAATTGGCGCCAAAACAATGGACGTTGACCTGGAGAGGCACAAGGTGTATTTGCCCACAACCGAGTTTGAGGAACAGAAACCGGGAGCAACCGGTCGTCCGGTGGCCAAGCCTGGGACGTTTATGATCGTCGTCGTCGGGCGGCACTGAGACAGGAAGTTCTCAGTTCTCAGTTTCGCAAAGCCCGTTATGCTCCCGCTGAGAACTGCGAACATATTCCTGCACGTCGCTGGGAGGAAAGCGTGTACCCGAAACCGGGATCACGAGTCTGAGTGTAATTGTCTTCCTTTGCTCCGCGATGGTCTCAAACTGTTGTAATCAGTGTAGCTGTTGAAAAACTCCCTTTCCGTCGAAAACTGCCAAAATTTGGGGATAGAAAATGAAGTGGCCTTGAGAAAGCTACGGCGGGATCTAACGTCTTTGCTCATAAACCGCTCCTGGGACGACTGAGTTGCCCCTTCTACGTTTTCTCGGCTTTTTCAATTGATCTGGATTTCTGCGACCTTGTGAGACTCCCTATTCGCCATCCGCCAAGTCAGCAACAGCCACAAGCTTTGCCGCGCATCGCTTCCCATCCTTCGCGTAAGATGAGAGGAACAATCACAAGGGCAGCAATCGGGTCGGCCCACCTAAAGTGCAAAATCGCGTTGATTCCAAGGCCGACCAGCGCGACCAAGGCAAGATACGCGCACAAGGCTGACTCAGCGGCATCCGCTCTGAGTGCGGCGCTTCCGGTGATTGCTGATAGCTTCCGCTTCTCCTTCGCAAGCCAAGGCATGATTGCGGTGGCGGCGACCAAAATGGCTATTCCCAAATACGTCGTTTTGGGTTCGCTGTATCCCAGAAGCGTCAGTGCGGACACCACCGCCACATAGGCCGCGAGCATGAACAACAGCACTCCTGCGATCCGCGCAGCGTGTTTTTCTGATTGTTCCGGGTCGCCATGTCCACGGAACCGCCACAAGACAACTATCGCTGATAGAAGTTCGATAGCACTGTCACCGCCAAAAGCGAGTAGTGCCGGGCTGCGTGCCATCCATGCGGCAGCAAGGGACACCGCCGCTTCCACGGTCATCCAACAGATTGTGATTGTTTGAATCCGTTGGACACGCCGGAGAGTGTGATGTTTCGCAACTCGCGGCACTGAAGACATTGAACAGCATTATGCCATCACTGTTGACTATGCTCGTCTGATGCAAAACCTACTCGTCGTACCAGACGCGCAGACCGGTCGCTCCGAGGATGCTTCTCCATTTCAGATTTCAACATGCGGGGCAACTTCTCCTCCCTGGTAGACATAAGCCACCTCAAAGAAGCTCGCGCTTGACAGCGTATGCCGCTCGATCGGTAGATTCTGGAACTGTGTCTTAAACTCCGCGGTCTGATGCGCGCGCTCCCATGCCTCTTTGCCTTCCCAGGTTCCGTACACCACATACTCCTGAGGATTCTTCAGCGATCGGTGGACTTTTACCGCGATGCATCCAGGTTGACCGCTGATAAACCGCGCAAGCGCGCGATGAAGAGATTCGAACTCATGGATTTTGGATGGCTGAACGTGAAAAGTCACCAGAGCGTAAATCATGGCTTTCCTCCTTTGCGATTTGTTCGCTTCAAAACCGCTGTCGATTGCTTGACGGGCACGTCGTGCAGGTCATCGAACAGCGGCACAAAATCGCCGGACGAGGCCCGACGCAGTCGTCCTTTCCATCGAACGGACACCCTTCTCAGCTGGGCGCGCAGATTCGACAGTTCATCAACCTCCCGATCCAGATCAGCGAGTTTCTGCCGGAGGAGATCTCGGACTGTGCGACATGGGGCGCTTCCTGCGCGGTACATGCGAAAGATTTCCGCCAGCTCATGAAGCGTGAAACCTGCTCGCTTTGCTGAGGCCACCCACTTGAGGTACTGGACTTCTCGCGCAGTCCAAAGCCGGTACCCGGCGGGAGATCGCTCCGCCTTCGGCACGAGTCCGATTCGCTCATAATGGCGGATACTGTCCGGCCCTACCCCGGCGATACGAGCAAGTTGGCTCACGGTTAATTTCTGATGCGACATGCCGCCTCCCCCATAGTTAGCATTATCGACCTTGGAACCGTATCCAAGGTCAAGTGTTTGCGAACGACCATCGAATAAGTTTCTCCAGCGCCTCGTTCCCGGTTGTCTTATGATTGGCAAGCGTCGATCAGCGGAGACACTATGGATGCACAGAGCCATTGGGAGAATATTTACGGCAAGAAGGCCGCGGACGCGGTTAGCTGGTACCGTCCGCACCTTGAAACTTCCCTTGAGCTGATAGAGCGGGCGGCACCTGACTTCTCGGCGGCGATCATTGACATCGGCGGTGGGGAATCCACTCTCGTCGACGACCTACTTGCTCGCGGATACCAGAACATCAGTGTCCTTGATATTTCGCAGACTGCCGTCGATGTGAACAAGAAGCGGCTGGGATCTGCCTCGGAACATATCCATTGGCTCGTCGCTGACATCACGAAAGCGAAGCTGGAGTCCTGCGCCTACGATGTGTGGCACGACCGTGCAGTGTTCCACTTTCTGACATCGTCGGAAGAGCGCGTTGCATATGTTCGCCAAGTAGCCAACGCGGTCAAGCCCGGGGGTCATGTAATTGTCAGCACCTTCGGGCCTGAAGGGCCTACGAAGTGCAGCGGTCTGGACGTGGTTCGCTATGACGCCAAGTCCTTGCACCGCGAGTTTGGAGTGCGTTTCCGCCTGTTGGGGCACTCCAAGGAACTGCATCGCACACCGTTCGATACAATCCAACAGTTTCTTTATTGTTTCTGCAGGGTGGAATGAAAGAAATCCCTGAATCAACCTACGAGGATTGTTTTAAGAAATTCCTCTGCGCCTGGGCAGTCGGGCGCGTCGCTTTGCGCGGTGGACTCAAGGCTCTGCCCGATTGATCATAAAGCTCGACATTCCGTCGAGGAATTTCCGAAGGACTTGCTCGGCCTCTGCCGGCAGCGCAGCTTCCCCAAAAGCACTGTTCATCAAGCGCATCCATCGATCGCGGGCAGCCTGATTTATATGGAACGGAGAATGCCGCGCGCGGAGGCGTGGATGGCCCCTTTGTTCGATGTGAGTCTGCGGCCCTCCGAACCGGCCGATTAGGAAATCTCGGAGGCGCTGCTCGGCACCTGGAAGATCCGTCGCCGGATACATGGGCCCCAGAAGGTCGTCTTGCGGGACTTGTCGATAGAAGGCGGCGACCAAGCGTGTGAAACCTTCCGTGCCAATCATCGAATAAACTTCGAGTTCCTGCATTTTCTTAGCTCTCCCTATAGAAATGTTCCCCTATTAGTTCTTCACGAAGGTGTCGAGCATGCGCGACGCATCTTCGATCTCGGAGTAGGACCTCTTCAAATTGCGGGTAATCGATTAGGCGACTCGGGGGGCCATCCATGTCTTCCTATCCTAGACGGAGAATTCGCACCTGAGGACTGGCAACTGCCGGATATCAAGCAGTGATTCCGATGGAAATGCCATAGCTTGTCCCTCGATTCGTTCCGTTAGCTCATTTCGCATCTCTTTTTGTGAGGACCACCCTTGGGAAGCGGTATTGGGTTTTGCGCGTCAGGAGTCGGAAGACCTAAGGTCACTCAGCACTGTGATTGGGATCACTTGCGTCGGAGACACTGCCGGCCTAGACTCACATTATGCGACGTTTCGGCACTATGGCCGTCATCTTCCTGGTGATCTGCTGGACTGCTGCGCCGCTGTTGGCGTGCATGATCCCAGACAGAGCGATGACAGCTCCAGAGATGGAATGCTGCAAGCATATGGCCCAGATGTGCGGATCAGCGAACATGCCGCAGTCGCACTCTTGTTGTAAAACGGAAGTTCGACCGGGCACACCAATGGTTGTGACACACAACCAGCAAGCTCGTCCAATATTGCAAGTAGTTGTGGCTCTTCCTGTTCCGATGTCGCCGCCGTGCTCGAACTGGTTTCACAACAACACTTCAGACCATCCACCAAACGAATACCTACCTAAAACCACTGTCCTGAGGGTCTAGGCAGTTCTCCGTCTTACTGTTTGTTTTTGGGCCAAAGCCCGAAGTGTATTTCTACTGACGGAGAGAATTATGAGAGTTCCATACGCACTGTTCTTAGTGTGCGCGTGCGTGGTGAGCGCTGCAGTCGAGGACCCCTTTCCCGCTGCAAATGCGTTGTTGCCCCAGCACGAGCATTCGGCCGCATCGGGACCCGCCTTCACCCTTGACGAGATCGAGCAAATGGCGCTGCTCGGCAATCCGGACATCCGCGTCGCGGTTCGGCACTTGGCTGTCGTTGAAGCCCACGGGCCCACGGCTGGCGCCCTCGATGATCCTTCATTGATGTATCGAGGATGGGGTGTACCGCTGCGCCGACCCTGGGATTACAACGCGGCCCAAAACATGTTCATGGTGAGCCAGACGTTTCCGGGGTTCGGAAAACGAGGGCTACGCACTGACATTGCACACAGCGATCTAGCCGAAGCAAAGGCGGCGCTGGATAACGCGCGCCTCGATGTCCGGGTGCGGGTGCGCAAGGCCTTTTATGATCTGCTGCGCGCTGAGGATGAGCTTCGCATCCACGACGGGCACGTGGCCATCGCCCGGCAGGCAGTGGAGGCGGCCCGGATCAAATACACGGTGGGCAAAGTGCCTCAGCAAGACATCCTGAAGGCACAAGTCGAACTGACTCGCCTGGCCGAGCACCTGATTCATTTCGAGCAGGATGCCGAAGTCGCCCGCTCTCGCCTGAACACCCTCCTTGGCCATGACCCAGCCGCGTCCATCAATGTTGACGGGGACTACGCCGTTCCGCAGCACTTGCCGGGGACAGAAGCGCTGGAAAAATTGGCGATTGCCTCGCGGCCAGATTTGGCCCAGGCGCAAGCCGCCTTGGAGAAGAGTCATCAGCAGCAAGCGCTGGCAGACAAGAGTTACGCCCCCGATTTGACCGTCTCAGCGGGTTACATGCTGATGCCGAGCGGCTCGAATTACCGCAACAACTACATGGTGGAAGGCTCGATCAACCTGCCCTGGTTGAACCGGCGTAAGCATGACGCCGAAATTTCTGAGGCCAAGGCTCAGGTCAGCGAGCAAGATGCCGAGCTTGCCGCTTTGCGGAACTCCGCCTTCGGCCAAATTCAGGAAGCACTGGCACAGGTGCGGTCCGCGAAAAGGCTTGCAGACCTTTATAAGAGTTTGCTGCAGCCCCAAGCTCAAGCCACTCTGCGCTCGACCGTCATCGCTTACGAGAATGACCGCACGGACTTCCTCAATCTCCTCGACAGCCAGACAACTGTTGTGGACATCGACCTTGCTTATTTCCAGTCCATGGCGGACTTCGAAACGCGTTTCACTGATTTGGAACTCGCGGTCGGAGCGCCAATCGACAGGACAGGACAACCCAATACCCCGGAGGTGACGAAATGAGCGAGCGCACTTATAAGCAAGCCTTTGTAATTAGCGCAGTAATTTGCCTTGTGTTGGCCGGCACGCTTGCGTATGTCATCTGGGGTCGCGGTCGCGTTGCGCCTGCAACCGATGATGCGAGCCCTGTGATGGCCAAAGGCCCAGACGTTCCGGAGCACCCGCCGGCCAACACCGTCCCTTCCTCTGGTGCCTCTGCATCCCTCACTCCGGTGCAACTTTCTCCGCAGCGGATGCAGGCAATAGGCGTGAAGACTGCGCTTGTTGAGATGCGAAACGTCAGCAACGAGCTGCGCGTGCCGGGAAACGTGGATATGAATGAGAGGCAGCGCGCCTACGTGCAAACACGTTTTCCTGGCTGGATCCAGAAGGTATTTGCTAATGCCACATACCAGTACGTGCGCAAGGGGCAGCCGATCTTCACGATCTACAGCCCCGAGTTGGTCAGTACCGAGCAAGAGTATCTACTGGCCAAGCAAAACCAGCAGGCTTTCGTGGGCGACGCGCATGGGACTGCATCGCACGAGAGCGATTGGCTTCTTCAGGCTGCTGCCGATCGTTTGCGCCAATTTGGGGTGCCGCCGAGCGAGATCGCCAGACTGGAGCAAACAGGCACAGTGCAACATGATGTGACCATCGATTCGCCTGCATCCGGCTACATCACCGAATTCAACGCACTTCCCAATCAATACGTGCAACCTGAAACGAAGCTCTACACCATCGCGGATCTTTCCACAGTCTGGGTAAATGCCAACGTTTTTCAAGCCGGCATCGGCGCCCTCAAGCCCGGAATGCCCGCCACAGTAACGGTTGATGCCTATCCAGGACGTACCTTCAAAGGACGCATTGATCAAGTCCTGCCTCAGGTCGACGTCACGACGCGCACCGTGCCCGTGCGCTTCGTTTTCAATAATCTGGGCATCGCGCTCAAGCCTGGCATGTACGTCAACGTCAGCATTGCGGTTCCACTTGGCCGTCAACTTGTCATTCCTGCTTCTGGCGTCCTGCATTCCGGCACGCAGGAAATGGCCTTTATCGACCGTGGCGACGGTTATCTCGAACCGCGTGTGATTGAGGTCGGACCGCGGCTAGATGATCACGCAGTCGTCCTGAAGGGTTTGAAGGTTGGCGAGCGTATTGTCAGTTCGGCCAATTTCCTTGTGGATTCAGAATCGCAGCTGCAGGCAGCGATTGGGTCGTTCACGCCTCCTCCGCCGGGTGCAGGAGCGGCGGCGGCGATGAATGGACCGGCCGAGCGCATTGCTGTCGATGTCAGCACTGATCCGTCACCGCCACATAAAGGAGCGAATTCGGTTCGAGTGAAGCTCACCAGTTCGGAAGGCAAACCCGTCGCCGGAGCGGAAGTGACCGCGACCTTCTTGATGGCAGCAATGCCGGCGATGGGCATGGCCGCTGTGCGAAGCGTAGCCACACTCCGCGAAAAAGAGGATGGCGTTTACGAAGGCCCGCTGAATCTCGAAACCAGCGGGACCTGGCAAGTCACGGTAGTGGTGAAACGTGGCAGTCAGACGATTGCCAGCAAGCAGCTCAGCGTAAGCGCCACGGGAGGCATGTAATGATCTCCCGAATTATTGAATGGTGTGAACAGAATCGTTTCCTGGTTTTTACCGGGGTCGTGCTGCTAACGGTAGCGGGTGTTTGGAGCCTGCGTCACATCCCTTTGGATGCGCTTCCCGATATCAGCGATGTGCAGGTGGTCATTCACACCGAATGGGCGGGTGAGCCGCCCAATGTGATCGAAGACCAGGTCACTTACCCAATCGTCACCACGTTGCTGGCAGCACCTCACGTTAAGTCCGTGCGCGCGCAGACCATGTTCGGGGATTCGTACGTTTTCGTCGTATTTGAAGACGGAACGGATCTTTACTGGGCGCGTTCGCGGGTGACCGAGTACCTGCAGCAGATCGGTGGACGGTTGCCAGCGGACGTTCATCCCGCCATCGGACCCGATGCCACCGGAGCCGGTTGGGTGTATGAGTACGCGGTCATTGATCGTACTCACACCAAGAGCCTGGCCGACTTGCGTGCTCTGCAAGACTGGTATCTACGCTACCAACTCGAAACCGTCCCCGGCGTGGCCGAGGTCGCAACCATCGGTGGCTACGTCCGGCAGTACCAGGTGAAGCTCGATCCGAACAAGCTGTTCTCATATGGCATTCCGGTCTCTACTGTAATCGAACGTGTGCGCGACAGTACAAACGAAGTTGGCGGCAATGTTCTCGAAATGAACGGCGCCGAGTACATGGTGAGGGGACTTGGCTACCTGCGGTCAGTGGCCGATTTAGAGAACGTTCCGGTCGCGACCAAAAATGGAACGTCCGTGCTGCTGCGCGATCTGGGCAGCGTAGATTTCGGGCCGGAGGTACGTCGCGGGGCTGCCGATTGGCAGGGCGAAGGGGAAGCCGTTGGCGGCATCGTGGTTATGCGGTTCGGTATGAACGCGCTTGACGTGATCACTGGTGTGAAAGCCAAACTGCGTGAGATTGCACCGTCACTCCCTCCTGGAGTTGAAATCGTGACCGGCTACGATCGCTCATGGCTGATCAATGAATCCATCAAGACTCTGAAGCGGGATCTGATCGTGGAAGCCATCATCGTCAGCTTCGTATGCATTGCCTTCCTGTTCCATCTTCGTTCGGCGTTGGTGCCTATTATCACGCTGCCGATCGCGGTGCTAGCGGCTTTCATCCCGATGTACTACCTCAACGTAAGTTCTAACGTGATGTCGTTGGGCGGACTGGCTTTGGGGATTGGGGTGTTGATAGATGCCGCTATCGTGATGGTCGAGAACGGGTACAAGCATCTGGCCGAACGTAGCGGACTGGGCGCCGGCGAACATACCGACAAACTCAGCTCCCAGGAACGCAGATCTATATTGGTGCGATCGGCAAAGCAGGTTGGCCCCGCGTTATTCTATTCGCTGATTATCATCCTCGTGTCGTTCTTGCCCGTTTTCTTGCTGGAAGCACAGGAGGGGCGCATGTTCCGCCCTCTTGCCTGGACCAAGACGTCGGCGTTGGCGTTTTCCTCGCTGCTTTCGATCACGTTGGTTCCCGTGCTCATGCCATTGTTCATTCGCGGCCGCTTGCGTCCTGAATCGCAAAACCCTGCGGCCCGGATCACTCAAGCGATTTATCTCCCAGTCCTACGCTGGTGTTTGCGGCACTGGAAACTGCTAATCGCGATCAATCTGATCTTTCTGGCGGTGACCATTCCGTTGTATTTCAAACTAGGCAGCCAATTCATGCCTGCGTTGTACGAGGGATCAGCCCTGTACATGCCGACGGCACTGCCGGGGATTTCCATTCAGCAGGCGAGCCTGCTGATGCAGGAGCAGGACCGTATTATCCGCTCCTTTCCGGAGGTGGAAAGCGTGTTCGGCACCGTGGGCCGTTCCGACAGCGCCACTGACAATGCGCCGCTCGATATGTACGACACCACTGTCATGTTGAAGCCCCAGGAGAAGTGGCGACCGGGTGTTACGTATGAAAAGCTGATCGCGAAAATGGATGCCAACCTCCAATTCCCTGGTCTGACCAACACGTGGACGATGCCGGTGCGAAACCGGCTGGACATGGAACTCACGGGCATCAAAACCCCGCTTGGTCTGAAGATCCAAGGGCCCGATCTGGCGCAGATTCAGGATATCGGCGCACGAATGCAGCAGATTCTTACCGGCATACCAGCGACCAGTTCGGTATTCGCAGAGCGAGTGTCGCAAGGCTTTTACCTGAACGTAGAGGTGAATCGACCGGAAGCCGCACGGTACGGGCTAACCGTGGGAGACGTTCAGCGGGTCATTACCTCTGCCATCGGCGGCGCAAATATCGCTCAGAATATCGAGGGACGCCAGCGTTTTCCCATCAACGTTCGCTACGAGCGCGATTTCCGCGGCGATCCCGAAGCCGTAGGCCACGCTCTCATCGCCACTCCGTCGGGAGCGCAAATCCCAATCAGTGAAGTAGCGCGCCTTTCTTTCTCGCGAGGACCGGCGATGATTCGCGATGAAGACGGCGCACTCACTGGCTACATCTATCTCGATTTGAAAACAAAAGACTACGGCGGGTTCGTGAACCAAGCAGACAAGTTGTTGCGGAGCAAGCTGGATTTGCCAGCAGGGTACACCTATCGCTGGGCGGGCGAGTATGAGTTCGAACTTCACGCCAAAGAGAGACTGAAAATTATCCTGCCGATCGTGTTCTTCGTCATCTTTCTGTTGCTCTACATGGTCTTCAAGTCCGCGGCCGAGGCGGCGGTGCTGATCTTCCCGACCCTCTATGCCATGTCTGGCGGACTCATCCTACAATGGGTGCTGGGTTACAACTTCAGCGTCGCTGTCTGGGTGGGATACATCGCGCTATTTGGTATCGCGGTCGAAACCGGCGTGGTGATGGTGGTTTACTTGCACGAGGCGCTTCAACACCGGCTCGCCACAGGTACGACTTTAACCGACGAGGACCTAGAGCAGGCCACAATGGAAGGCGCGGTCCAGCGGTTGCGTCCCAAGTTAATGACCGTGACCGCCGTAATTCTTAGTCTTGCGCCGATCTTGTGGGAGTCGGGCATCGGATCCGATGTCATGAAACCGATTGCCGCGCCCATCGTGGGCGGGATGATTACATCGACCATTCACGTGTTGATCTTGGTCCCAGTTTTCTTCTTCTTACTGAAGCGCCGCGCGCTGCGGCATGGCACTTTGACAAAACAGCCAACGGAGCAAGCGTGAATATTGGCTGTCGCGGGGATCACCCCCGCATGTAATCGGGACAACAAGCCTTGAGCAAGAGTGCTCATACTCGCCCGATCAATCGGTTCCACCCTCAACGTTTAACGAATACTTGCGTGCAATCTGGCAACGTTTGGTTTTCCTTTTGGGAGTTCAAATGGATCACACGGCACATGAAGTGTCTGAAAATGCGCATTGAAGCCTCTAACGCAGAACTGGCTCAATGACAGCAAACGCACTCCTCAACGTAGTCGGCAGGAAGTCAGGGAAGACAATCTCGATTCCGGTCTGGTTCGTGCTGGAAGGCGAAAAGATGTATCTGCTGCCCGTGCAAGGTTCGGACACCCAGTGGTACAAGAACGTACTCAAGAACCCATCGATTCGGATTGATGCGCGTGACGCGAAAGTGGAGTTCCGCGCAATTCCCATCACTGATACCAAGACAGTGAAATCAGTGATGGAGAAGTTTCGGGAGAAGTACGGGGCGAAGGACGTGAAGAAGTATTATTCGAAGTTCGATGTGGCGGTTAGCGTCGAGTTGGGCTGAAAAGCACTCGGATCAATCAAGTGGCTAGTGCCGACGAAGCCTCCTCTGCATCCGTGGAACTCGCCCAGATTCAGGATCGGCTCTTCTTGTAGTGCGGCGGATTTCTTCCTGAATAAGACGGGATTCGGTGGTTTGCAGCATTCGCCCTTCGTTAGACTGAATCAACCCCATGCCTCTAATCGCCCATGTGAACATTGCCAGTTCTGAATTCAAGGCTGACCCGTTTCCTTTTTATGCTCAACTTCGCTCGGAAGCACCCGTTTATCGAACCATGCTACCCGACAAACGGAACGTGTGGCTGGTGACGCGATATGACGATGTTCTAGCCGTCCTGAAAGATGATCGCTTCAGCAAAGACAAGATCAATGCGCGGACACCGCCTTGGCTGCCGGGGATGTTCAAACCACTACTGCGAAACATGCTCGATGTGGATGTACCCGACCATACGCGGCTGCGTGGACTGGTACAGAAGGTCTTCACGGCGCGTCTGATCGAGAATCTGCGTGAGCGCATTCAAGACCTCGCGGATAAATTGCTGAACCAAGTGCAAGCCGAAGGGCGGATGGATTTGATTCGCGACTACGCCCTCCAGATACCGACCACGATCATCGCGCAAATGCTAGGCGTCCCGGTAAAAGATCGCCTTAAGTTCCACCGCTGGTCGAACGCGGCGATAGCGTCCACTTCTTCACGCTGGGGAGTATTGATGGCTCTCCCGCATGCTGTGGCTTTCCTGCGCTACATCCGAATGCTCGTGAAGGCTAGGCGTGCGAATCCCGAAGACGATCTGGTCACGGCGTTGGTGCGGGCGGAAGAGGCGGGCGACCAGTTGAGCGAAGATGAATTGGTCGCCATGATCTTCCTATTGCTCGTGGCAGGGCACGAGACAACCGTCAATCTGATCGGCAACGGGACGCTTGCGCTGCTGGAGAATCCAGACCAGATGAACAGGCTGCGGGACAATCCAGCTTTGATCAAGGCAGCGGTCGAGGAGTTGCTGCGCCACAACGGACCGCTCGAAACGGCTACCGAACGCTACACCCGCGAGGATACGACGGTCGCCGGGTTAACCATCCCTCGCGGCGAGTTAGTTCTCGCTGTGCTCGCGTCTGCTAACCGCGACGAGCAGCAATTCGAGGACGCGGACAGGCTCGACCTTGGACGGGAATCGAATCCCCACGTAGCGTTTGGCTTTGGGATTCATTATTGTCTCGGCGCATCTTTAGCTCGCCTAGAGGGTCAGATTGCGATTGCAACGCTGCTTCGGAGAATTCCGAACCCTAAGACTGCCATTCCATCCAACGCACTACGCTGGAGACGGGGGCTCGTGCTACGGGGTCTGGAGAGTCTACCAGTCACGTTTACAAAAAATTCCGCGAAAAGTACGGCGCGAAGGACGTGAAGAGTTGTTATTCGATGCGGCGGTTCTGGTTCAATTGACCTGAACGGAATGCCGCCGAACGTTGACCTTCCCCTTGCCCCCACCTAACATGTCTAGCCAGTGGTTACGCCCTCCCAACCCGCAGGGCAGACGGTTTCTCATTACCGCATCCTCCACAAGATCGGTGGCGGGGGGATGGGTGTGGTCTACGAAGCCGAAGACCTGAAGCTTGGTCGTCACGTCGCCCTGAAATTCCTTCCGGACGAACTCGCCAACGATTCGCAAACGCTCAGCCGTTTTCAGCGGGAGGCCAAGGCTGCATCATCTTTGAACCACCCGAACATCTGCACGATCCACGAAATCGACGAGTCCGATGGGCGAACCTTCATCGCCATGGAACTGCTGGAGGGGCAGACACTCCGGCACCGGATCGCTGGCAAGCCGCTGGAGATCGAGGCGGTGCTTGATCTGGGCATCCAGATCGCGGACGCTCTCGACGCCGCGCATTCGAAGGGTATCGTCCACCGGGACATCAAGCCCGCAAACATCTTCGTCACGGATTGCAGACGCATCCCGGGGTGGGTGCACTGACGGCGTTGGCCTTCGTGTTGATCATCGGGCGAGCGGATCGGTTTCAGTGTGGCAAGCAAATCGCGAGCTATCTGGGGCTGGTGCCGATGGAGGAGTCCAGCGGGCAGCGGCGACGGCTGGGACACATCACGAAACAAGGTAACTCGCTGCTGCGTTTCCTGCTGGTGGAAGCGGCGCAAGTCACGGTGCGCAGCGACCAGGAATGGCGCAGTAAGTATTTCCACCTGGCGATGCGGCGGGGACGGAAGATCGCCAAGGTCGCCATGGCGCGGAGACTGGCGGTTCGCATGTACTGGATGTGGCGCAAGGGATGGGATTACGAGCAGTTGAAAAAGTTCGGTTCGCACGCGGGACAGCCCGGAAATCGCCAAGGTGTGCAGTTAAACACCGAGTAATTGATTGGGTATCCCGCTCCCCTTCACGGGGGAGTTCGAAGTAGTAATCATGATCGCGGGTGTGACCGAAGAGATGCATGGGTCGAACTGAGTTCCTGACCTGAAACTAGATTACGAGCGAGCCTTGGTTGGTATGGCAAAGCAAAACCTTCCACTAGAGCGAAATGGCGCTCTTCGGAGTGCACGGGCTAGTGCGCCCTAAAAGTGCTTGACACCGCCGACATTGTTAGAGAGGCGATTTTGCGACAACAATGCGCGGTCACCGATTCCGAGTTCGACGGGCAACGGTCCGTCGCCAGCACTGCTTGCGTCAGGGCACGATGGAAACGATGCTGCCGTTGCCGTAGCCGCCGCCGCTTAACGGTGAATAAAGGTCGTCCTGCAGTCCGACGACAACGCCCGTGGGATTCTGGTAAGGCAGTGCCTTATTGAAATTGGCCAGCGTGTTATAGGTCCAGGTTCCGGCTTGTTGCGTGGGCGGTGTCATCTGGAAAATGTAGCCATAATCCAAATCCTGATCGCCGTAAATGTCGCCATAAAGCGTGCCGTTCGGCCCGAGCGTCAGGTTGGTGGCGGGGTAAATGCCATGGTAGCGGTGGATGTAACTCTGAGTCCAGGCGCCGCCTCCGCCCGCCGGGGGTGAGAGCTCAAAGATGTCGCCTCCTCCGTAGGGGGCTACGGTCGCGAGGCCATAGAGATTGCCGCTCGTGTCCTCAACCAGGTTGCCGTAAGGGCTCTTGTGAGGCGCGCCGTGGAAGGTGTAGAGCACTTTATAAGCCCAGGTACCATTCACCGGGAAAAGCTGGAAAACGACGCCGCAACCAAGCGGACAATTCTTATTGAAGTCGCCGCCGTTCTCGGTCGTGCCGTAAATGGTGCCGGTACTATCCATGATCATTGTGCTGGGATTTCCGCCATCGTTGGCGCCTTGGAACTCGTAGAGGACGTGCGCGGTCCAAGAGTTGTCCTTGTGAGTGGGAGGCACGAGCTGGAAGATCGCTCCGCACCCAAATTGCTGGTTGCAACCCTTACCGCTAAGGCCGCCCAGTTGGCTGGCACCGTAAATCGCTCCCGCGGTGTCGAGAAAAAGCGGAGTAAGGGGATCGCCTCCGTCCCGCTGGCCTTTGAATTCATAAAGCAAGTTAAAATGCCACCGTTTACCCGGAGCGCCCGGCGTCAATCGGAAGACGGCGTTCCAGAGCGTGCCCCCATCCGTTACTCCATACAGCCTTCCCGCGTTGTCGAGGGTTAAGGTGCTGTAATTTTGGGACCCGTCCTTGCCGCCGCGGAATTGATAAAGCGTGAACTCAGTCCACTGCCCGCCAGAGCGAGCCAACTGATAGATAGTGCCGCAGCCAGATCCGAATCCGGCAGAACAGTTCAGGTAGCCGCCGTAAAGGGTTGTGCCGTAGAGAGAGCCATCTGGGCCGGCGATCATGGGGGCGTTCGGATCCCATCCGTCTGAACTGCCGGTGAAGTCGTACAGGTCTGTGACCGTCTGTGCAACGGAGTTCGCTCCGAGCATGAGGGCGAGAAGGCAGAGAGCAAACGCAAAGCGAGAAGCGATCGAGAGGTTCGCGTTCCGCAGGCACGAGAAAACGAGGTCCTTGCTTTTCTTGTCGGGCATGGGTCGCTCCTTAAATGTTCTATGAGGCTCAAGAGCAGGCTTTCGGCTGCGTGGTCCGGCGTAAGTAGGCGCAGGCGGAGGCTTGCGGCCAGGATATGGGAGGATTGTGGCACGAGCCTGGCGCCGGGTCAATCGTCGCCTACAGAGATTTCCTCACGCTCTGGAAAGACGCCGACCCGTACATCCTCGTCCGCAAGGAAGCCAATGCGGAGTACGCAAATCTGCAGTACCTGGAAAGGTCCTTCCTCCTCGCTTACTCCTTAGCGATGGTGGACGCAATCAGGCGTTATCACTCATTGAGAACTGGTCGACTGGGGTCAATGAGTGCTATGGCGATATTTCGCCAACTCCGGTATCGTCGACTATCTATTCCCGAGATGCTTCTTTGCACTAGATTGACGCAATAATGGGGGCGTTGTAGGGATTCTTCGACGTTGATACATCCTGGGCGCTTTTTCTCTAAAAGGCTGATGAGCAGTCCGCTTTCAAGGGCTCCATCAGGCGAATGCAATGCGATCGAAAACCGTTCTTGGCCCCCGACGCGAGTGGATCTAGTCCCGCCCACTTGGAAGTGCGGCC
>Ga0185299_10004447_pt1 | contig 16945 bp, 18 predicted proteins | sample PaiPotPPA55metaG_FD_128002 | JGI IMG/M metagenome (GOLD analysis project Ga0185299, IMG submission 128002) | Iron sulfur acid spring bacterial and archeal communities from Banff, Canada, to study Microbial Dark Matter (Phase II) - Paint Pots PPA... ...
TCGCCGCTGACCTCGATCAAACATGCCGGCACTCCATGGGAAATCGGCCTCGCCGAGACGCAACAAACCTTGGTGCTGAACCGTCTGCGCTCGCGGATCGCGGTGCAGATCGATGGCGGCTTGCGCACCGGCCGCGATGTCGTGATCGGCGCGTTGCTCGGCGCCGACGAATTTGGCTTCGCCACGGCGCCCCTGATCGCCGCCGGCTGCATCATGATGCGCAAGTGCCATTTAAACACCTGTCCAGTCGGCATTGCGACGCAAGACCCTGTTCTGCGCAAACGGTTCACCGGTCAGCCCGAACACGTGATCAATTTCTTTTTCTTCGTTGCCGAGGAAGTGCGCCGGTTGATGGCAACGATGGGCTATCGCACCGTCGACGAGATGATCGGGCAAATGCAGATGCTCGACGAGCAACAGGCGATCGACCATTGGAAGGCGCGCGGGCTTGATTTCTCGAAGCTCTTCCACAAACAAGCGGCGCAAGGTCACGCGATCTTTCATTCGACCCGGCAAAATCACGGGCTCGAAAAAGTGCTGGATCGCAAGCTGATCGCGGCGGCCAAGGCCTCGATTGAAACTGGCGCCCGGGTAACCATCGAGACCGCGATCAACAACACCGACCGCGCGACGGGCGCCATGTTGTCGGGGCTAATCGCGCGCCGTTATGGCCATGCCGGGCTTCCGCGTGACACGATCCATATCCGAGCCAAGGGGACTGCTGGGCAAAGTTTCGGCGCATGGCTTGCCGCCGGCGTCACCTTGGAACTCGAGGGCCAGGCCAACGATTACGTCGGCAAGGGGCTCTCGGGCGGACGCATTGTCGTTTATCCGCCGGCCTCGGCGCGGATTACTGCGGAGAAATCGATCATCATCGGCAATACCGCGCTCTATGGCGCGATCGCTGGCGAATGCTATTTCCGCGGCGTCGCCGGGGAGCGGTTCGCGGTTCGCAACTCCGGCGCGATCGCGGTCGTCGAAGGCGCCGGGGATCACGGCTGCGAATATATGACCGGCGGCATCGTCGTCGTCATCGGCGAGACCGGGCGTAATTTCGCCGCCGGCATGTCGGGAGGGATTGCCTATGTGCTCGACGAAGACGGCAAATTCGCGCAACGCTGCAATCTGGCCATGGTCGAACTCGAACCGGTCGTCGAAGAAGAAGACTTGATGCTGAAGAACTATCACCACGGCGGCGATCTCGATTTCCACGGCCGCGTCGATGTCATGGGCGACATGACACGATTCGACGCCGAACGGCTGCACCAACTCATCTCGCACCATGCCCTTTATACGAATTCGGCGCGGGCCCGCCACATTCTCGAACAATGGGACGAGTACAAGCCCAAGTTCCGCAAGGTCATGCCGGTCGAGTACCGCCGCGCGATCGAGGAACTGATCGCCAAGGGGGGGCAGCCGAGTCTCGCCGCGGCGGAATGACTGAAAAGACGTCCATGCGGCCCCGGGCCCCCGATAGGACTGGGTGGCGCGGCCGGCAGCGGACATGTATGCTGGCCTTAAGACCTTCTTCCACGGGAGAAAGCTATTCTCGCACGCTTATACCATACCAAGTCCCGTTGTGATTGACTCTCACGTCATGCCCGGCCTTGAGCCGGGCATCCAGATTCCTCCCTTTGATGTTTGGATGGCCGGGTCAAGCCCGGCCATGACGACAGGGAGCCGGTGGGCCGTCCTCTTCGAGACTTGGTATTAGAGCCTTGTTCAAAAGACTCGCCCTCGTCCTTCATGACGGCCTTTCAGGCCTCCTCAGGATGAGGGCGGCTGAGGGCGGTGGCGTGGCTTTGACACGGGTTCTTCAAGAACCATTGGGGAAATTTACGGTGCATGGGCAAGGTAACGGGATTCCTTGAAATCGACCGACGCGACCGGCGCTACGTGCCGGCCTCCGACCGGATTCGCAATTACAAGGAATTCCTGATCCCGCTTTCCGAGGAAGCGACCAGGGATCAAGCGGCGCGCTGCATGGATTGCGGCATTCCGTTTTGCCACACCGGCTGTCCAGTCCACAATCAGATTCCCGATTGGAACGATCTCGTCTACCGCTCCGATTGGGAGGAGGCGTCGCGCAATCTTCATTCGACCAATAATTTTCCCGAATTCACCGGCCGTCTTTGTCCGGCGCCTTGCGAAGCCGCTTGCACGCTGAACATCGACGATAGTCCGGTGACCATCAAAACAATCGAGTGCGCGATCGTCGACCGGGCCTGGACGAACGGCTGGATAAAACCCGAACCCGCCGAGGCGAAGACCGGCAAGAAGGTCGCCGTGGTCGGCTCGGGACCGGCCGGGCTTGCCTGCGCGCAGCAGCTCGCTAGGGCCGGGCACGACGTCCATCTCTACGAGAAAAACGCCAAGCCCGGCGGTTTGCTGCGCTACGGCATTCCTGACTTCAAGATGGAGAAACATCTGATCGACCGGCGGATCGTCCAAATGCAGGCGGAAGGCGTGCATTTCCACAATGGTGTGAACGTTGGGATCGATCTCGCCGCGGCGGAATTGCTCGATCGCTTCGACGCGATCGTTCTTTCCGGCGGCGCCGAAAAGCCGCGCGATCTGCCGGTTCCCGGCCGCGATCTCTCCGGCGTGCATTTCGCGATGGAATTTTTGCCGCAGCAAAACCGGCGCATCGCCAAGGAGCCGATCCACAGCAACGCGCCGATCCTTGCCTCGGCCTTGCATGTCGTCGTGATCGGCGGCGGCGATACGGGATCGGATTGCATCGGAACCGTGATCCGCCAGGGCGCGCTGTCCGTGACCCAGCTCGAAATCATGCCGCGCCCTCCGGATAAGGAAAACAAGCTGCTGACTTGGCCGGACTGGCCCTTGAAATTGCGCGCGTCCCACGCCCACGAAGAAGGCGCGGAGAGGGATTTTTCGGTTGTGACCAAGGAATTGCGCGGCGAGGATGGCGCAGTCAAAAACCTCGTCTGCGTGCGGCTCGATGCGAATTTCAAGGAAATTCCGGACAGCGCTTTCGAGCTCAGGGCCGATCTCGTGCTGCTCGCCATGGGCTTCGTTTCGCCGGAGCACGAGGGGCTTTTGGAAAGTCTCGGCGTCGCGTTCGATCCGCGCGGCAATGTCGCGGCCGATGAGATGAGCTACAAGACCTCGATTCCCAAAATTTTTGCCTGCGGCGACATGCGGCGCGGCCAGTCCCTGATCGTCTGGGCGATCCGCGAGGGCCGCCAAGCCGCGCACGCCGTCGATAGTTTTTTGATGGGATCGACAGTTCTGCCGCGATAACGCCTTTTCGGCGGCCGGTCCAACTTGCCTTCTTGCGATCGTCGCCTGTATGCTGCTCCGGCAACGCGCCCACGTTGCTTGGAGGACATGCCATGACAAAGATCACATCGTTACAAGCCGTCGCCGGGGCCCTTCTCGCCTGCTGTCTTTCCGCCGCGCCAGCCGCCGCGCTGGCAAACCGGACTTGGGTTTCCGGAATTGGAACCGACAGCGGCGGGTGCACGCGCGCTGCACCCTGCAAGACTTTTGCATTTGCGCTCACCCAGACCGCCGCCGGCGGCGAGATCGACGTGCTCGATCCTGCGGACTTGGGCACCGTGACCATCACTAAATCGATTAGCATCGTCAATGACGGCGTTGGCGTCGCCGGCATCCTAGCCGGAGCGGGCTTTACTGCCATCACGGTCAATGCCGGCGCGAGCGACAGCGTGCACCTGCGCGGCCTGACTATCGAGGGACTCACCTCAGGTAACAGCGGCATCGAGTTCATCAATGGCGGGAATCTCGCCATCGAGAACTGCGTCATCCGGAATTTCTACCGTGGTATATATATCAGGGGGACCGGATCGATCAGCTTCTCGGTGTCGAATACGATTGCTTCCAACAATGACTTCGGGATCAATATCTTCGTCACGACGCCCATCAAAGGCGTGCTCAGCAACGTCATCATGAACAACAACGGTTATGCAGGAATCGACCTATATTCGTTCGAAGCATTGACGAATGTCACGATCGCGGACAGCGTAAGTTCCAGTAACAAGATTGGAATTAGGTTGTTCGTTGCCACGCGCGTGACCGTCATGGTCCGTAATTCGACAGTCGCCAATAATGAAACCGGAATAGCCGCCCTCGATGGAGCTCTTTACCTCGCCCGCTCGACTGTCACCGGAAATAGTACCGGCGTGATTGCTTCTGGCGGCACGATCTTCAGCTACGGCGACAACGACATCCACGCAAACACGAACAACAACTGGGGCGATCTGACCCCGCTCGCCATGCATTAGCGCCCTCCGTGCCGGAGGGGCGTCTCCGGCGCTCCGCCCAGCGCGCCGCAGGCGTCCTCGCTCGCGCCGCCATGTTTCGATTAAAAGACTGCCCGCGTCCCGGTCACAGCACCACGACCCGCGTGCCGACCTTGACCCGCTCGTAGAGATCGATGGCATCGGCGTTCATCATCCGAATGCAGCCGGAGGACACCGCCTTGCCGATCGAATCCGGCTCGTTGGTGCCGTGGATGCGAAACAGCGTGTCCTTGTCACCCTGGAACAGATAAAGCGCGCGGGCGCCGAGCGGATTTTCGAGCCCGCCCTCCATCTCCTCCGGCAGATCGGGGCGGCGCTTTAGCATTTCCTTGGGCGGAATCCAGCGCGGCCATTCGGTTTTGCGGCCGACGCGGGCGATGCCTTTCCACGCAAACCCTTGGCGGCCGACGCCGATCCCGTATTGAATGGCGCCGCCGCCGGGCTGCACAAGGTACAAATGCCGCGAACTCGTGTCGATCACGATCGTGCCAGCCGGCTCATGGGTCGGATTTTGCACCACCGCGGCGGTTTTCTGGTTGAAATTGACGCCGAGTTCGTAATCGTCGCCGCCGTAGGATTGGCCGCGCGGCCCTGACCCATAGGGGTCTTCGTAAAGCGGCGCGCCATAGGCATAGGGGCGGTCGCGATAACGCGGCGCGGGCGGCGCGCCCGGATAGCCGGAATAACCGTCTGGATAGGCCGGATAACCATAAGGCGGATAGTAGGCCTGGTAGCCGCCATAATTGCGCCATTGCGCAAAAGCCGGCGCCGCCGGAATCAGCAGCGCGAACGCCAGCACAAGAGAAGCCAGCCGCGCGGCGCCGCCGTGTTTTGCACGCATGTCGAGACTCGGGATTCGCTTTCTACCTATCGAATGGCGCATGATTTTCTCAACAAACCGCAAAAGTGGGCCGCGGATTTCGACGGTTTTGCGCGGGTTAGCGGCTTTAGAAAGCAAAAATTAACCGGTTTGGCAAGCCGCCAAACCGGTCTCGACTCGCCTCATTGGCGAGCGGTTAGAGCACGACGACCGGCGCGCCGACCTTGACCCGCGAATAAAGATCGACGACGTCGTCGTTTAAGAGGCGGACGCAGCCGGAAGACACCGCGCGGCCGATTGTATCCGGCTCGTTGGTGCCATGAATGCGAAACATCGTATCCCCATGGCTGTTGTAGAGATACATGGCGCGGGCGCCAAGCGGGTTGGCAAGACCGCCTTCCATGACGCGCGGCAGATCCGGACGGCGCAACCGCATGGCGGCGGGGGGCGTCCAAGCTGGCCATTCGGCGCGGCGGCCAATATGGGCGCGCCCGGACCACGCAAAGCCCTCGCGTCCGACACCGACGCCGTAGCGCATCGCCTTGCCGGCCTCCATCGACAGATAGAGATAGCGATTCTTGGTATCGATCGTAATCGTTCCGGCCCGCTCGCCGGTCGGATCGACGACCATCGTGCGGGTCGGTTGAACCTCGCGCTGGACATCGGTTGGCAGGCTCGCGGGCTGGATTTGACGATTCATAAGCCCCGCGGGCGAGCCGCCGTCGAAGGCTTGCGCGCCAGTGGCAAGGAGGGTGGCAAACCCGACCACCGCGAAGAAATGAGTTGTCGAGAAGTTGAACATTGGTTTAGCGCCCCGTTCGTCAGTCGCACCGAGATTTGTGTATGGTTAACGCGCAAGCTCGGCGGTTCGTTCCATCGCGAAACGGTGCGGCGTCGATTTTTTGTGGCGGGCGGCATGGAATGACGCGAATATTTTTTCCGGCGCGTCAGTTTCTCGGCCAGGAGAAATCGTCGGCCCGGCCCGGCTTGGGGGCGAGAGGCCGGCCTTGTTGCAAGGTTTGCTCGATCAAAGTCCGCGCGGCGTTATTTGCCGTCCCGGCGGTTGTCGTCCGCGTGGCGAGTTCGCCGCCGGGAGCGAGAACGGGGCCGGTCAAAGGCAGGATAGGGCCGGCAACCGGTTTCGGCGCCGACGGGGCCTCGGTCCCAGGCAAAGCCGACACGTTCGCGGGCGTTTCCGTGCCGTCGGGCTTCGCACCGTTCGCCGGATTCGGCGCTGGCTCGGTGTTCGGCAGCACTTCGCCGAGATTGCGGCGGATCGCAGGTTCGACAAAATGGGCGAGCTTGCGCGCCCCCGCCTTGGTGAAATGGACCCCGTCGCCGGCGCGCAATCGCACGGTCTGACCGTTGATGTCGGGGCCAAAAGCACTGTAGTGACTGCCCTCGTCGGCGAAGGCCTCCCAAATATCGATGTAGGTGGCGCCCGCCTTTTCGGCGTAGGCGCGATAGAATTCATTAAACGCCAGTGCATCGCCGGAAAGCCGCTCGCTTCTCAGGATCGGCAGGCCGACCCATACGAGTGGAATTTTCTTGTCGCGGAACATTGCCGCGATCGTTTCGATCCGTTGCGTGTAGGCCGCTTGCCACTCCGGCGAGCGTGGCTCGTAGCTGCCATTGGCGTCGCGCAAGGATTGTCGGTCGTTGCTGCCGATCAACATGACGGCGAAATCGATTTTCTCGCCGCTCGCGAGCAGATCCCGCGTGGCCTGGGTCCAATCGAAGAAATCGTCGCGGACAAGGCCCGAGTTTTCTTTCGCCTTGCGCAGGATGGCGACCTCCGGCCGGTTCTCGAACGCCTCGCCCAATCCCTGCGCCAGCATCTGCCCGAGGCTGTCGCCGAGGACCGCGACGAAATAGGCGGGCGCGACGGCGGGTTTGGCGGGCGCCTTTGCGATTGCTTTTTCTCTCCCTTTTACCGCCGGGCGGCTTGACCTAGGTCGCGCCGGATAGGGTTGCGGCGCGGCCCGGTGCATTTCCGGCCTTGGCTTCACGGCGCGGCGGGGCGGCGGATTTGGCTGGAACAATTGCTCGAACCAGCCAAAGGGGTCGATTTGCGCAAGCGCGGGCTGGCTGCCTGCCAGACACAGCAAAAATGCCATTGCCGCAAGCGCGGCGGCGAGCCTCGGCAAACGCCACCCCCAATCCCCCGGTCCGAACTTTTTCGCCATGCGGGCCACTCTACCGCACCGCCGCCTTGGATGCACGCGGGGAGTTACGGCGGCGGTCCGGCTTTCACGCGTGGTCATTGAGCCCGCGGAGAGCAATTAAAAGGAACGGCCTTATGGCACGGAGTCGCGTTCCGTCGTCGATAATCTCGTGCTTTTGGGAAGGTTCGATGAGGCGGGCTGGTGTTCCCGCGGCGCCTGCGTCATCCGTCAATCGACCTGCAAAATCAGCGCGACGAGTTCGCTTTGGCGATGGGTGTCGGTCTTGGCAAAGACCGATTTCAACTGATTGCGCGCCGTCTCCCGTGAAATCTTCAATTCTCCAGCCGCGATTTCGGGAGAGGCGCCGCGTGCGATGACGCAGGCGAGTTTCGCCTCCGCAGGCGTAAGCCGGAATGTCTTGGCGAGGATCGCCGCCGGCGGCCCTGGTTTCGGCCCCAAGGCATTTAACGTCAAAAGCGCGCTCACTTCCCGCGCGGACCGGTGCGCGGCCCAGTCGAAACGCCAAGTTCGCACGAGGACCGGCAATTTGTCCCGGCGCTGAACAATGATCGGCTCGCTAACCAAAGGGGTGCGACGGGGCGAGGTTCTCAGTTGATCGATGGCTTCTTTCAGGAGGGCCCGGGCTGCGGGGTCGCGTACGAAAAGACGCCGGTCCTTGACCCTAAAATCATTGTCGAAGACGGCCTCGGCCGCGGCGTTCACCTCGGCGATAAATCCGTGTTCGTCGAGGGCGATCGCGGGCAGGCGCATCGCATTGAGCGCCGCGGCTGGAGAAGTGGCCGATCCCCGCGCTCCCGCGACGGCGGCGATCTCGATCAAGCGCCGGGTAAAGGAAGCAAGAATGCGCTCCTCCTCGATGCGCAGATTGCAGACCTCCGAGTTCATGTCGAAAAAGTTCATTTTAGCACCTGGACCACTCTTAATAATTCGATGTTCGATGTGGTATTGGGATCGAGGGCTCCGACTGTAACCGGCATACCTAGAGCATCCGAGGCGAACCGCGGGCGCGAACAGAGGCTTCGGACGGACAGTCTCTTGACGAATAACAAGTTCTGATATTTGTAGCGGAGGGTATACGGGAGCCGAGGCCAAAAAGTTGCAAGCGCATCTAAATTAATTGCCTTCTCAAGAGGCTTTCCGGTTAGCCCCAACTAAGTCACCAACGTCACCAACATGTTGGAACCATGCTTCTCGGGTAATCCGATAAGCATGGTTGGAACCTGCCGAGGATGTCAGCGCGGGATGGCTGTGAACAATGGATCAAGCAAATCTAGGGAGCCATCGGGGGCTGCGCGAATACTATAAAAGGTGAAATTATATCAAATCATTATCGGGTACGGCTTGAATTATCTTATTGTTTAATTTAATTTACGTACGGCGGATGCGCAGCGATCAAAGGGCAGGCAGATTATCGTGACGGGTCCTTCAGAAAAGCACTTATGTAGCCTGCTTGATGCGGTCGCCTCGGGTGACCGCAAGGCTTTCCGGACCCTTTACGACAAATCCGCGCCGGTCCTCTTCGCCATTTGCATGCGCCTAATGCGGGATCGCGATGTTGCGCAGGACGTGCTCCAAGAAGCAATGACGCGAATTTGGCGGAAGGCGCATCTTTTCGATGCTTCCAAGGGTAATGCTATGGTGTGGATGGCCGTGGTTACCCGCAATTGCGCCTTGAGCCAGAGAGCCGCCGCGTCGCCGCCTTCCTCCTCGCTTGAAGAAGCAGGGTTGCTGGCGGCGGTCGAGGCGAGGTGGTCCAACGATCCGGTGATCGCAGCCGATGTCCGGCAATGTTTGAAGATGCTGAACGAAAAGTATAGAAAGTGCATTATTTTGATCTACCTGCACGGCCTGAGCTATGAGGAGCTTGCGGAACAAATGGGGGCTCCGCTGGGGAGCGTGAAGTCATGGGTTCACCGCGCGGTGCGGGAACTCGCTCTATGTATGGGAAAATGATGTCCGAGGATCTTGACCAGACCGCCGCCGCCTATGCGCTGGGCATCACGCGTGGGCGCGCGCGCGCGGCGATCGAGGCGAGGCTTTCCAGCGACCCGGCTTTGCAAGCGAAAGTCAAGCTTTGGCAAGAGAATTTTGCCGCGGTCGATCTCGCCGCCGGGCGCCAAGCCCCGCCGGCCGGGCTTTTCGAGACGATTCGCGACGCCGTCGTCGCCGGCGAAACAGAGCTTCCGGGCACCCAGACCCGGCGCGCCGGAACCGGCGCTTGGAACGAGATGTCGCCGGGAGTGACCTATACGGTTCTGTACGAGGATCCCGTCGCGAAGCGGCGCTCGATCCTGGTTCGCGCTTTGCCCGGTTCCAACTACGGCGCGCACTTTCACGCGGAAGGCCATGAGGAGTGTCTCGTGCTCGAAGGCGATCTCATCATGGGCGAATTGAAGCTCTTGGCGGGTGATTTTCATCTCGCGGCGAAGGGCAGCACGCATCCGGCGGCGACGACGAGGTCGGGGTGCGTCCTTTATCAATCGATAGCGTTTTAAGGCGCAGGCGCCATGCGCCGGTTCACGATTGGCGGGGCGAAAAATACTCGGGGCCCGCTTACGTGCGTCGGCTTGCGATATGGGGAATTGCGCTTGTTCAGCGCCCGCCTCCGTGGTACGGTCAACTAGTCGGATCGACTAGGCCAATTTCTCAAAATGCGCGAAATACCTGCTTCCGAGGCCAAGACCCACTTGCCCCGCCTCCTCGGCGACGTCGAGCGCGGCGAGACGATCATCATTACCCGCCATGGACGGCCAATCGCAAGGCTCGTGCCCGAGGACGCCAGGACTCAGGAAGAGATTGCGAAGGTCCTCGCGGACCTCGACGACCTGCGCAAGGTCATGCCGGCATTGACGCTCGACGAGATTCTTTCGGCCAGGCATGATGGGCACAATTATTGATGCCATTCGTCGCGGACGCCTCGGTGGCCGCCTGCTGGCTCCTGCCTGACGAAGCCCATCCGCTTGCCACGGCGGCTCGCGAAAGACTGCTCCGCGATCCTGCACCCGCGCATCTGGTGGTTTGAAATCCGCAATCTGCTTATCGTCAACGAGCGGCGCGGCCGGCTCGACGCGGCCAAGAGCAATCGCGCGCTTCGTATTCTCCGGCGCGGCGACAATAGCTAGGTCTTTGCCTGTCCCTCGCGCAGGCAGGTTTTGTGGTATGATTTAACTTATGGACAAACAGGAGATCATCGCCAAACTGCGGGAGAACGAAGCCGCCTTGCGCGCACGCGGCGTTCGCCACGCCGCCCTTTTTGGCTCGCTCGCGCGCGGCGACGGCCAGCCCGGCAGCGATATCGACATCATGATCGAAATCGATCCAGACGCCTCGATCGATCTGTTTGAGTACATCGCCATCACGCAATATCTCGCCGACCTGTTTCCGAGCCGGGTCGATGTCGCCAACCGCAATCAATTAAAAGCGCTCGTTCGGCCATACGCCGAACAACAGGCGGTCTATGCTTTCTAACCGCGCGCGACTTGCGCTATTTGATATTCGGGACAATTGCGAGCTTGCCGAGCAATTTATCGCCGGACTGTCTTTCGAGGACTTCAAGACCGGCCGGCGCACATTCTATGCGGTCACACGCGCGCTCGAAATTATATCCGAAGCGGCGCGCCGTCTCCCCCCGGCTTTGCGCGAGCGTCATCCCCATTTGCCGTGGCGTGCGATCATGGGCGTTGGCAATGTGTACCGTCACGATTACGATAATGTGGCCGAGGAGTTCGTCTGGCGCACCGTGCAGCACAGTCTCCCCGCGTTGTTGGCGGTGGTTGCCGATGAAATCGCGCAGCTTGGCGGCCCATGAAATACGGCTACGCGCGGTGTCGATGCGGCCAGACCGGCTCATATCATACTTCCACGCCAAACGGGTGCGCTACGCCGCTTAAAGAGGCATGTGTTAGGCTAATAACTTGCTGCCGCGCGGCCCTTCAATCACGCCCGCCGGGCGGGACCGAAGAGAGGCGTGGCTGCGGCGTTCCTAAAGTGACTTTATCACCTTTGGCGAAACCCTGGCCCGTGATCGTCATCTGCGTCAGAGCTGAATTGAGCTGCACCTGCGAAATAATGAGTTGATTGGCCAGTGCCGCGGTTGCTCCAAACACGATGCTTGAACAAAGGATTGCAGCCGTAATTTTTGCCGGTTTCATCATTCCTCCCTGACTTAATGCTGGATTTTGCAATCGAACGATCCCATCCATAAGCCGACGGAATCGCCACTCCCCTCCGGCCCTTCAGCGTGGGCGGCCGGAGAGGGGGCGCGGCGTCAGCCTTACCAGATGCGGGGAACAAACATAGCCTATACTTTAAGCACATTTTGCCTTTTTTGAAGGCGTAACGGAATCAGGATTGGGCCAGCCCTTAGGACGAGCCCGTTCAGCGCTAATGTCAGCTCTTCGGCAGAAGGACCGTATCCACGACGTGAATGACGCCGTTCTTCTGGCTGACGTCGGCGATGGTCATAAAGGACTTGCGGCCCTTGGCGTCGATGATTGCGAGTCTGCGGCCATCTTGCCGCACGGTCAGCTCTTCGCCCTCGACGGTTTTGTAAGCGGCCTCGCCGCCGCCCTTCTTGACGGCCGCGACGAAATCGGCCGCGGAAATCTTGCGGGGAATGACGTGGTAGGTGAGAACCGCGGTCAAGGCGGCCTTATTTTCGGGCCTCAGTAGCGTTTCGATTGTGCCTTTGGGGAGCTTTTCGAATGCCTTGTTCACCGGGGCGAAAACCGTGAACGGCCCCTCGCCCTGCAAGGTTTCGACGAGAGCCGCCGCCTTGAGTGCCGCGACGAGCGTCGTGTGATCCTTCGAATTGATCGCGTTTTCGATGATGTTCTTCGAGGGATACATCGGCGCGCCGCCGACTTCCACGGTCATTTCCGCGAAAGCAGGGGAGAGCACGGCGCCGGCCAGCGCGGCAAGGCTCATGGCGGCGGCAAACGCCGCGTCGCGAACTGTAAACATGCAAATTTCTCCTGCAAACTTGGCGCCGCCGAGCAGCGGGAAGCGGTCCGTCCCAATCTCGTTACCGACAATTACGGGCGCGCGCCGCAAACACTTTCTGGCGCCGGTGCCGCTAGCTGGGGGATCGGGCGCGCTAGGTCTTATTGCTCTCGTGAAAAGGACCATAGCATTGCCGCCCGCTTTTCGTTGCGTTTCCGCCACGGTGCGCCGGATAACGCGGTGCATAAAGGCTAACAAGGTTGAAAACCGGCGCGCGATCTTCGTAACCTGCCGTAGGGTTAACGTAACGTTCTTGGGGGAGACGAATCATGTTGCGCCGCATTCTCTTGGCATCGGCCGGCGCCATGGCGCTCGCTGGCGCGGCCGACGCAGCCGACCTCCAGACCCGCGCCCCGCCCATCTATCTACCGTCCCCGCCGGTCTTCGCCTGGACCGGCTTCTACGCCGGCCTGAACGCCGGCTACACCTTCGGTGGGAGCAATTCGGCCGATGTGGAGACCGCGCCCGGCGTTGCCATTGCAGGTATTCAGTCGTTTGCCGATGCGGTTGCCGCGAGCGCCACCGATGTTCTGTCCTTGCGCAATTCCGGATTTATCGGCGGCGGTCAGGTCGGCTACAACCTTCAGTTCGCTAACTCCTGGCTCGTCGGCATCGAAGCGGACATACAAGGCACGGGGGCGAGAAGCTCGGCCGGCGCGGTTAGGATCGCGCCGGTTGCGGGAGTCCCTCCCAGCATACTGCAAGCGCAGACGAATATATCGGTTAACAACGCGCTCGATTATCTCGGCACCGTGCGCGGCCGTCTCGGCGTCCTCGTGACGCCGGCCCTCCTGATCTATGGCGACGGCGGTTTCGCTTATGGCGGGGTTCACGAGGGCGTTGACATTGCTTCGACCCTCCCTCCCAGCGGGCCCTTTCTCCCGCTTTCGGAAGTTTCACGGATACCCGCCCGGGCTGGACGGCTGGTGGTGGCCTCGAATGGATGGTCTCGCCGAACTGGAGCGTCAAGGCCGAGTATCTCTACTACGATCTCGGCAGGGTTACCTTCGGGGTCGGTGGATTGACGCAGACGCTGTTCCCGGTGGGGCCCGCCCTTTTCACGTCTCTCCCAGTCGCGTCAACCCGCTTCAACGGTCATATCGTTCGCGTCGGCTTGAACTATCACTTCGAAGGGTGGACTCCGGGTCCGGCCGGCGCTCTCGCTGGCGCGGCCGTCGCGGCTGATCTCCCCACTGGCGTCCCGCCCAGCTATCTGCCGCCCCCGCCAGTCTTCGCCTGGACCGGCTTCTACGCCGGCCTGAACGCCGGCTACACCTTCGGTGGGAGCAATTCGGTCGATCTGGAAACCACCTCCGGCGTCGCCCCTTTTCCTAGTCAGCCCCTTGCCGATGCGGTTGCCGCGAGCGCCACCGATGTTCTGTCCTTGCGCAATTCCGGATTTATCGGCGGCGGTCAGGTCGGCTACAACCTTCAGTTCGCTACCTCCTGGCTCGCCGGCATCGAAGCGGACATCCAGGGCACGGGTGCGAGAAGCTCGGCCGCCGCGGTTAGGATAGCGCCGATCGCGGGACTCTCTCCCAGCATAGCGCAAGCGCAATCGAATATATCGGTTAATACCGCGCTCGATTATCTCGGCACCGTGCGCGGCCGTCTCGGCTTCCTCGTGACGCCGGCCTTGCTGACCTTGGAGACGGCGGTTTCGCTTACGGCGGGGTTCACGAGGGCGTTGACATTGTTTCGACCTTCCCTCCCACCGGCTTGGGCGCTACTCCCTCTTTCGGAAGTTTCACGAATACCCGCACGGGCTGGACGGCTGGAGGCGGCCTCGAATGGATGGTCTCGCCGAACTGGAGCCTCAAGGCCGAGTATCTCTACTACGATCTCGGCAGGGCTACCTTCGATCCGGGGCTGACGTTCTTCTCGGCGGGGCGCGCGCTTTTCACGGATCTCCCAGTCGCGTCAACCCGTTTCAACGGTCATATCGTTCGCGCCGGCTTGAACTATCACTTCGACGGGTGGAATCCGGGTCCGGTCGTCGCCAAATACTGATATTGCGGCAGGCCTGAAACAATCGCTCCCGACTCATTGCCAGTCGGCGCAGCCCGCGCCAAGCAGGCATATGAATCCCAAGCCAACAAGCGCGGCCCCATCTTCTCCCTCGAACCTTGCACGCCCTCCATGCGCGCCGGGTGAGCCTTTGCCAAAGCGCTGGGCTGCCGTAATATAGATCAAGATCCGTGTGGGCGGCGCGCGGCCCGAGCTTCGTGGTATTTGAACCATGCTCACTGTCGGCCAATTCCTGCTAACAGACCGGCAGTTTGCGCGGATTTCCCGAGCCCTGGCCGAGCCGCGCCGCTATCAGATCCTTAAGCAGATCGGCGCTAGTCGCGAGCCGACGCCCTGCATCGTGCTGCACGAAACCCACGATGTGAGCGCCGCGACCCTGTCGCATCACATTAAAGAGCTGGAGACGGCCGGCTTGATCCAGATCGTTCGCGAAGGCAAGTTCATGAACCTCATTTTGCAACGCGAAGTGTTGAGCGCCTATCTTGACCGGCTTGCGGCAATTTAACGCTGCAAGCCGCTCGCTCTTGACGTCTCCCAATTGACACTTAGATGACTGTCTAACTGTTAAATTGAGGACGGGCTTGATCGGAGAAGGCGATGAGTGAGCTGACTGGCAAGGTAGCGGTTGTGACCGGCGCGTCAAAAGGAATTGGCGCGGCAATCGCGAAGGACTTTGGAGCCGCGGGCGCGGCCGTCGTGGTGAATTACGCCTCCAGCAAGGAGGGAGCGGAGCGCATTGTGGCGGAGATCAACGGCAAGGGCGGCAAGGCGATCGCCGTCCATGGTGACGTGTCGAAGACAAAAGATGTGCAGCGGCTGTTCGAGGAGACGAAGAAGGCCTTCGGATCGCTGGACGTGCTCGTGAACAACGCTGGGGTCTATGCGTTCGAGGCGCTCGAGGCGGTGACGGAGACCGAGTTCCACCGGCAGTTCAACATCAACGTCCTCGGGACGATCCTGGCAACAAAGGAGGCGTTGAAGTATTTTGGGCCTGGTGGCGGAAGCGTGATCAACCTCAGCTCCGTCGTAAGTGAGAAACCGGTGCCGAACTCGGTCGTGTACGCCGCGACCAAGGGCGCTATCGATACGATTACGCGCGGGCTTGCGAAGGAGCTGGGGGCACGGAAGATCCGGGTCAATGCCATCGCTCCGGGTCTCGTGGAAACCGAAGGCGTCCACCAACTCGGGTTCATGGGAAGCGATTTCGAAAAGCACGCGGTGGCGGACACTCCGCTTGGGCGGTCTGGTCAGCCGGAGGACATCGCGAAGGTTGCGGTGTTCCTGGCCTCCGAGAGCTCCGGATGGTTGACGGGCGAGACAATTACGGCGTCCGGCGGCTATTGATAAGGCTTCCGGATCCGGGGCGCCCGCTTGCAGTCATTCAAGCCAAGTCGCGGTCAATTTCGCGTAGGTTGCGAAAATCCTGCGCATGGTCCAAATAGAGGCAAGGGAGGCTGGCGGTGGACGCACCACTCGCCAGCCGGGTCAGGTCCGGAGGGCAGCAACCCTAACGAGACTGGGCGGGTCTCTGTCCAGCCTCGCGCTTTGCAAGCCTTGCCATTACGTGGCTTTGTCCGGCCGATCGACCGCTTGGCAGCGGCGCGCGGCCTCCAAGCGTTGTTTAGTTCAACGGGGCCCGCGCGACGCCGGCCGGGGGCTGGGATTGGACGCGAGGATGGGGTGGTTCGTTCGGTATATCGACGACGAATTGAAGCACGAAATGGTTTCCCGCGAATTGGCGACCGAGGAGGAAGCTCTCGAAGAAGCCTGGCAATTGGCGCAAGGCGACAACGAAGTGGTGGGCATCGATGGGCCGGATGAAGAGTCCGTTGCAATGGTGGAGATAGAGGCATGGTTCGAGGAGCGGTCCGCCGCCGGTAAAATGGGGCCTGCGTCCTGACGCGGCGCGCGGGGCGGACGGGCGCTTCCGCCTGGATCTGAAAAATGGCCCGGTTTTGGCCCTGCGACAGAAGCTCACGCGGCTTTTTTTTTCGGCGCGATCAATTTGCGATTGATCAACACCTCGGCGATCTGAACCGCGTTCAGCGCCGCGCCCTTGCGCAGGTTATCCGCGACGCACCAAAGCGAGAGACCGTTCGCGACCGTCGCGTCCTCGCGGATGCGGGAGATATAGGTCGCGTCCTCGCCCGCCGCTTCATGCGGCGTGATATAACCGCCGGGCTCGCGCTTGTCGATCACCAGACAGCCGGGGGCTTCCCGCAATATTTCCCGCGCCTCATCGGCGCTGATTGGGTTGGCGAACTCGATGTTGACCGCTTCCGCATGGCCGATGAAGACCGGCACCCGCACGCAGGTCGCGGTGAGCTTGATCTTGGGGTCGAGGATTTTTTTCGTCTCCACCATCATCTTCCATTCCTCCTTGGTGTAGCCATCCTCCATGAACACGTCGATCTCGGGGATCACGTTGAAGGCGATGCGCTTGGGGAATTTCTTGGCCGTGACGGAATCGGACACGAAAATCGCGCGGGTCTGGGAAAAAAGCTCGTCCATGGCCTCCTTGCCGGCGCCGGACACCGATTGATAGGTCGCAACGACGACGCGCTTGATCTTGGCCTTGTCGTGAAGCGGCTTCAAGGCGACCACGAGCTGGGCCGTCGAACCAT